>Ga0209585_10000350_pt1 | contig 17780 bp, 16 predicted proteins | sample NGEPerone_FD_185491 | JGI IMG/M metagenome (GOLD analysis project Ga0209585, IMG submission 185491) | Arctic peat soil microbial communities from the Barrow Environmental Observatory site, Barrow, Alaska, USA - NGEE Permafrost154B-one... | ecosystem: Environmental > Terrestrial > Soil >... | reverse complement strand
CTAATCAGCAAGGATAAATCGTTCTTAAAGGGTGGTCAATTTGCTCCGGCGTGGACTGACCATTTCGGCCGGCAGAAGGTGGTCAATTTGCTCCGGCGGAGACTGGATATTTTATCCGGCGTGTCCAGTATAGTCACGTTTCAACTTTACACTTAAAATGACTTCTGGAAAAAAGAGGTAAGTTTCTTCAGTTAAAAAATTAGAGATCACTTTTCGTTGAAGGTCTATAAGTTCCCTCTGGTATTCGGGATTTGCTTTTGAAACTCTTGCTAATTCTTTTATTCTAGCGAAGCCACGAATGCAAGTTTGCTTGCTAAGAGATTTGTCTAAGATGCCTCTGATAATCATACTGTGCCGTTTTCAATTTGGTTAATAAATGATTCCAATTCAATTGCAATATAGTTTAATTCGTTTGTGGCGATTGTTTTTCCTGTTGCATCATAGCCGATCTCTTCTGCTATTGCCATAAAAATTTTGTAGTCAGGCAATTGCGTTTGCTTGGCTTGCAAGTAGGCATCTTGCATTTGCTCTTTCAAATCATTCAACAAATCATTGTAATAAACATTTACTGCATCTTTCCATTCTTTGTATTGCTCTGTTTTTTTAATTTCAGTATCCGACAAAATTGGGAAAGGTTTTTTAAACCCTTCCAGTCCCTTTATTTTTTTTGCTTTTGCTTTTTCCCACTCTTCAACTTTCTTTAAATAGTTGAATTGGTTCTTTAGGTTTAGTTGTATCTCAATAATTTTATTTTGTAGTTGCTCTGATTGTTTAACTTCTAATTTTTTTAAAAACATTACTGAACTTTTTACACCTGCACCAGTTGCAGTAAATGCAGTTTGAGGAAGAGAAACTATCGCGACAATTCTGAATTTATCTTCAATCATGCTACGAACATATTGCAAGCTGCTGTTTGTAAGTATGCCGTCTGGAACTACTATAGCTAAGTAACCTCCGAAATTAAGAAAGTTGTAACATTGCTCAATAAATAAAATCTCGGTATTTTGATTTTCTCTTTGTGTTTCGGGTTTTGCGTTTACGGCTAGCCAGTCGCTTTCTTTCTTACCTAGCTTGTATATTTTTATGTATGCTTTTTCAGTTAACCTTATAATGCTTCCAAATGGTGGGTTGGTAATTATGAAATCAAAAGTATTGTAGGTAAATCCTTTGTTGTCGGTTATTTTTTCAATTTCATCTGGATGAAGTAACCCATCAGCAGTAATTACGTTGGTGTGTCCGTCATCGTGAATAATCATATTCATTTTGGCAGCTCTTGAAATTTGCTCATTAATTTCAATGCCATAAAGATTTTTTTCTGCAAAGTCGTGCCAATATTTATAATGCTTTAACTTTTGCTTTGTGTCGGTTTTGAAGTTTGGATAAAGTTCGTCTGCATGTTTACGAACTTTGTTTAACGCATACAAAAGGAAACCACCACTGCCGCACGAAGTATCTAAAACAAGTGATTCGTTAGTAATTGGCAAAACACTTACCGCAAAATCTACAATTTTTCTAGGTGTAAAATATTGTCCGAAGTTTCCACGGAAAAAATCACTCATAAAAGTTTCAAATGCTCTGCCCTTTGCATCTAAATCAGTTTCGCCAAGATTTATTTCTTCTAAATAGGTAACAACCGTTCTGATTTTTTCAGGAGTTAAACGTATGTCGTCACGAAAAACTTGTTTATCTTTTTTTCGGCCTTCTTCATACAAAGCTTTTATTCTTTCATACAGCTTTTTATTTTCTTCTTTCCTAATCTCATTCTCTAACTGTTCTTCATTGAGTTTTTGCCAGTTTTTAATTTCATCTTTATCAACAGTAATAATTTGGAAATCGTAAGGGTCTCCTGCCTTTCGAGCTTTCCTTTCATCCCAAATTTTACAAAAGATTAGTTTGTCTAATTCGTCAAATGCTTCCGACGGATTTAGCTGTCCACCTGCCCAAAGTGCATCGTGTGCTTTTTTGAAACGCTTGGTTAATTCATCTTCCTCAATAATCTTTAAATCAAAATATTTTTGCTTACCTTCTTTTTGTGGTAACGAATCAGCATCATAAACGAAATTGTATTGGCTAACAATCTTAACACCATATTGAGGAATGTTGCGAAGGGTAACTCTTGAACCTTTCTTTTTGTCAACTTCAAAATACTCATTCTTTAATTCGGAAGTTATCCAAACATATTTGACATCGTTGGGCAAAGCATAAGCGTAGCTATATGCTTGCTCAATTGCTTGTAAAAATTCTTGCTCGGAAACTTCTTGCTTTTTGCACTCAACTAAAATGTGTGGTTGTTGGCAATCATCATCGTTATAAACAATGATATCACCTTCCCGATTGTCTGATCCCATTTTTATAGGCACATGTTGTCTAATACGTTCTGGTTTATACCCATATTGCAAAACCAGTTTTAAAAATGCTTCAGTCTGAACCTTGGCTTCAGGTGGTAAATAGCTAATGCTTTTTAATCCCTTTTGGTGCGTAAAATTTATTTGTTTGATATCGTTGCCATCTCTAACAACTATAATCAGATTTGCTTTTTCGCCTTGTATAATTAAACTCATTATTACTTATTTACAGTTCTATATTTGCAAAATTAGTCATTAATTGCTTTGTTATTTGTTGAAAACGGTCTTAGTGCATAGGCAGTATTGCACTCTTTGACGAATCTTCGGGCGAGGTGTTGTGTCGCTTAAATAGATGCATAAAATTTGTTTTTTCAAAGATAGAGAAACAAATTAATAATGTTCAATATTGATACATTCATTTAGTAAATAACTCAGTTCAGTCGGTTGCAAATATCCTGTCAGTGATTTGCCTGTTTCGGTGTTTATCCAATCGCTTGCATCATTCGGAAATACCCACGTTTCAAAGTTTTTAACGAGTTTACTTGTATATTTTTTAGATGGTTGTTTAGCCAGGTTAAATCCAAAACGTTCAAATATTCTTTTTCCTTTCATTGCTACAAGAATATTATCTAAAGCATAAGCATAAATCATTGGTTTTAAAGGTTGTTTGCTTTTCTTTTTAAGGTCTGGTTCGGTAAATATTTTACTCCCGTATTTAATGGTTTCGATTAGGCTATGTTCTAAACTGGTTACTTTACTGATTTTTTGGGCTTTGGGTGAAGTATATTTATACCTGTATGATAATTTGCCAGTTGGCCTCCATTGTTTTATCCATTCTTCTACCAACAAATCAGCAATTTCCTTACTGGGTACAATAATATGGTAATGCGGATTGTATGTTTTCATTTCAGGGTTAAAATTGCACTCCAGAGATTTTATGCCAATAAGCTTAACAACATTCCCTCTTTGTTGTCTCTTTTTACAGCGGTTATGTATTAACTCAAATGCTCTGAACATTCGCCAAATTCTTTTATTTAAGTCCTGAGCGTTACAAGCTTTTACCGTTAGGGTGACAAAATGAACATCCGGCCATTGTGAAATAATAGGGTAGTACCTGTTTATTGTATCGGCTTTTCTTATAGCACAACAGATCGTACAAAACCTGTTTTTACAATAATTGCCGTAAAGTTTATGATCTGAGATAATTACATTATTTTGACAATGGAAAGCATTCCAATAAGCCTGTTCTCTTTCGGGTTCTCCTTTGGCTTTTACGACATCAATAAGCGAAAGAATCATTTTCCGGGTTATTACTTTTCGTTTGGCTCTATTTGCCAATGAGGGATTGTTAACAATGTCTGTTCCTTCTCCTGATACCAAAGCAATTGAGGGCGTTATTCTGTTTTTTTGTGTCCCACTTTCTGCTAATGTATAGATGGCTTTCCCCGCAGAAACACAATAATCTGTTTCTGTTATCATACTTCAGCTATTTTTGCTCAGGTAACTTATTGCTTCGGCTTCTATTTCAGATACAGTTTTTTGCTTTCCGCTTTTTAACCATTGGTCAATTTCGGACTTAAGAAACCTTAATTTTTTTGCCCCTTTATGACAAGGTATTAAACCAGTATGAACCCAGCCGTAAACGGTGGGCTTCGCTGGTTTGTCCGGAAGGTAGCTACAAAGTTCGTTGAGATCAAACCAACAGTCAGTTTTTGTTGGTTGTTCAGCCTTTGTTGATTCTGAAATCACTTTGCGAACAGCATTTTGGATAAGGCTGTTTAGCTGTTCACTGTCGAGTTGTAAAATTATCATCTGCTTGTGTACAGTTGGTTAAACAATACACAAGGCTAGCAATAATCGAAAATCAGCTTTATAGACGTAACGTTAGGTCAATATTGGTTTTTTATTATTTGTTGCTGGAATTTGCCTTTTTTGTAATGGCTATCATTTCTTCAAAAATTTTGATATTAACGTCTTCACCTTGGTTTTTTTGTGCTTGTGAAAGGTTCGTATGGTAATGTGATAAATCAATACCGAAGAAATTCCCCAATGCTTCCATAAATTCCTGTTTACTTGGTGTTTGTTCGTTTACTTTATCAATTAGTCGTAATTCATAAACAGCGTTTAATATTCGTATTAAATCGGTTTTTGAACCCTTTCTTTGGCTTAATTGGAATATTCGTTTAGTCGGCGAATTGGTTGTAAGTTCCAATTCTAAAAGGGTTTTAAGCTTCTTAATTTCAAGTTCGCATTGTTGATCAAAAGGTGTTTCAAAACCAAATTCCATACCTGTTTTATTTTGTAGGTATTCTATTTCTATTTCGGTTAAATATTTAATTTTTGAATTAGTATCGGACAAGGACTCAAGATGTTTTTTGACATTCTCAAAATCGTATTTTCCATCCTGCTTTTCCTTTTCCAATAATTTGTATAATTCAACTTTTGTAGGAACTTTTATTGGATGCATGAACCCACCACGACGGTTATACATCTGTGCCAAACCAGTGTAAGCATAGGCAAAAGTATCATCATCATAAATTGCTTTAAATAGCCAGAGTTGTATAAAACGCATTTCATTATCTGGTAGTTGATTAAGTGCAGATAATACTTTTTCTGTACGTGATTCAGATGAACGAACAGAAGACAAGTCGGAGATAGTTGTTTTTAAGGTCTGATAGATTTTATCAGCTTTACTTTCTGAAATAAAATTTTCACTTGAATTGATATAAATTTCATCCTTAACAAACTCGATATATTTTAGTGGTCTCATAATTAATACTTTAAATGTTGTTTGGGTTAAATTTTTAAAAGTCCAGTTTTATTTTGTCAGCTGCATCCCGTTTGGTTTTGTCAATTATTTTAGCGTATATCTGAGTAGTTTTCAGTTCGCGGTGTCCCAGCATCTTTGAAACGGTGTAAATATCAGTCCCCTTACTTAATTGCAAGGTGGCGTATGTATGGCGAAAACAATGAAAAGTAATGTCTTTTGTTATTCCAGCAGCTCCAATCCATTGGTAAAGGTGTTTGTTACTGTATGCTGAATATGTCAGCCCATCAAACACTGTGTCAGTTGGTTCTGTAGGTTCACCAAGCAAACTGTAAGCCTGTTCGGAGATAGGCATCATTTCAACTCCTTTAGTTTTTTGCTGTTTAAATTGAATAAAATAGCCGTTGCCTTCAATGTATTCAAGTTCACCCCAAACCAGCTTTTTAATATCTGAAAACCGCAACCCAGTAAGTGCTGAAAATAGGGCGGCGCGTTTCAGCAACGGGTTTTGACAATCGGTTTTTACAAGGCTATTCAGTTCCTCAATAGTCAAAAAATTCCTTTGTGTTTCAGCTTGTTTTACCGGTTCAATCTTTGTGTTAAGATCGGCATTTAAATACCCGTCTTTATAAGCCTGTTTCAGGGCTGCCTTCAACTTATTGAAATAAGATAAAGCTGAATTCTGAGAAAGTGTTGTTTTGCTGCTTTTATTGCTTTGGGTAGTGAGTAAATACTCTTTGAACTCATTGCAAAACTTTTCGTTAAGATCGGCAAATTTCAAATTTCCTTTTGTAAATGTTTCAATGTATTTGTAAGCCGAAACCCAGTTATCATGGTTGCTGTCTTTGCGCTTGTCTGCAAGTGCTTTGAAATACTCAACAAAGTTTTTTTCGCCTTGTTCTTTAATTTTCAGTTGTTCTTTTTCGTAACCTGTGTAAATTTCGGGCTTGTTAATATAGTTTTCCCGTTTTTGCCTTATTTGTTCAGCAATTGATAACGTTTCTTTGTTGTGGTGCTTGTCAATAGGGTTTAACTTTATTTTTTTTGGCTCGCCTTTCCTGTCAAATATCGGAACAAATCGTTTCTGCTCTTTCCCTTTTTCATCAAAGTACTTCTTTTCCTCAATTTCGGTTTCATTAAACAGGTACATATTTAAAAACTCTCTCCGGGTTGTTTTACCTGTTTTGGGGTTTGGAATAGCTGGGTAAAAATCTAAATACAAACATTGCCTTTCCCCTGAAATTGCCTTTTGTCTTAATTTAACTTTGATTGCCATTGTCTTTAATGCTTAAGTGTTTAACTCAAAAGTTTATCAATTAGTGTTTTTGGAACGTAAGCAAAGCCACCCTTTTTTACTTTGGGTATGTTGTTTCGTTTGATTAAATCATGTAAAGCCTTTTCGGAAATTCTGTATTTATTTTGTATTTCAGTGAGGGTATAACATTCTGAAATATAGTATTGCATTGGTTTGGTCTTACTTTTCGGTTGAGGTGTTACGGTCTGCTCAAATAGTTTGTCAAGTTCCGAACGCTTCACCCTTGTTATCCTCTGCCCCAAATTTACGGCTTTAATATTCCCGTTTTCAATGTAGTAATAAACTGAACGAATTGAACAATTCAATAAGGTCGCCACGTTTCGAACAGTTAAAAACTCTCTTGCTTTAATTTCCTCAATAGGCTGGGTTTTGATACGCTGGGTTTCCTTGTTGCTAATTTCAATCTTTGCTGTCCTTACTCTTGCTTTGTAGGCACGCTTGGCACAGTTATCGCTACAACACTGAGTAACGGTGGTCCGGGCTGTGAACTCCTTACCGCAATACTGACAAATCCTTTGTATTTCAATATTTGAACTCATTTCTTGTATCCTTAATGTCTTTAAGTGTATTTAAGTGCAATTAAGCGCAAAAATAAAAGGGTTAAACCCTGATATTTGTACCTCAGAAATGGAGAGGTACAACAAAGGTACAAATATTCCATTAATAACCAACTTTAATCATTAATAAATAATAACATGATACGATAATAAAAGCGGTTATTACAAGGCTTTTAAGTAAGTTATTAAATGTTTCATATTTGGTTGTTAATGGGTGGTTACTTTCCGATACAGAAATGCTTAAAAATATGTCCAAGTATTTCATCCGTAGATACTTCTCCTGTGATCTCTCCAAGGTAGTGCAGGCATTCACGGATATCCTGGGCCAGAAAATCGCCTGAAATACCGGTTTTTAATCCTTCGATTACCTTACCGATTGCACTAAATGCCAGCGAAAGCGCCTCATAATGCCGAACATTCGATACGATGATCTCGTCCGGTCCAATGGAATCAAAATCGACGGCTTGTTTCATTAATTGAATAAGTATCTCGAGGTTAGCATGGCTTTTTGCAGCAATAAAAACCAATGCTTCATTCGAAAGTAAGGGGAATTTGGAGAGCTGGTTCTGTGATTCAACAGACGCAATATCTACTTTATTAGCGATGATAATCAGTTGCTGATCACCTATTTTCTTGCGGATTTTAACGATCCGGTCGAGGATAGGCAGAACTGATCTGCTAATGTCGGTTACAAGCAGAACAATTTCAGCTTTATCTAATTGATTATAACTTCGTTCGATTCCCATCGATTCAATGACGTCTACTGTCTCGCGAATTCCGGCAGTATCTGAAAAGCGGAACAAAGTCCCGCCAATATTAACAACATCCTCAATGACATCGCGTGTTGTGCCATGAATATCGGAAACGATGGCTTTATCCTCATTAAGAAGTGCATTGAGTAGTGTTGATTTGCCGACATTCGTTTCGCCAATTATTGCGACAGGAATTCCGTTTTTGATCACATTTCCCAGCCGAAATGATTCCGTCAGTTTTTTCAATAGAGTCGCAATTCGCGTCGATAATTCAATGAGCGCACGCCGGTCAGCAAATTCGACATCCTCTTCGCTGAAATCGAGTTCAAGTTCTACCAAGGCAGCGAACCGGAGTAATTCGGCCCGGAGTTGATGAATCTCGCGTGAGAATCCTCCACGCATCTGTGAGATGGCCAGTTTATGAGCGGCAGTATTTCCGGATGCAATAAGATCAGCAACTGCTTCAGCCTGAGATAAATCCATCTTGCCATTTAAAAATGCTCGTTGTGTAAATTCCCCTGGTCTTGCCATACGCGCTCCTGTTGAAATTAGGAGTTGTAGAATCATTTGCTGAATATAGACCGACCCATGACAGGAGATTTCAACTATTTCTTCACCAGTGAAGGAGTGAGGTGCTTTAAACAGGCTTACAACGACCTCGTCAATAAACTCATCACTTGATTTTATGACTCCAAAATGAAGCGTATTAGCCTTTTGGTCAGCAAGTCGTTTATTATTTGTTGGAGACTCAAAAATCTTATCTGCAATCGAAATTGCCTCTTTTCCCGAAAGGCGGATAACCGCTATCCCACCGATTCCGGGAGGTGTTGAGATGGCACATATCGTTGATTGATCTAACATTCAGTTTATTTTTGCGAACTTTGTGCAAAGATAGATATATTGATTAATTTTATTCATTGGCAGTTACATTTGACTTGTCGGATTACTTTATAAATTAAATATATTGGCTTATGAATTATACTAAATACATTTTTCCGACTGACAGAGGTGGAAAATTAAAAGATTTTCAAACAGATGACACAGGTTCCTTTAAAAACCAGAAGGATGCTGAAGATAAATTAGAAGAAGGTGTTAAGGAACTTTCGGGAATCCAGGAAATGCTATATGCTCAGGACAAATTTTCCCTGTTGATCATTTTTCAGGCGATGGATGCTGCAGGGAAAGACAGTACGATTAAGCATGTGATGTCGGGCATTAATCCACAGGGATGCATTGTTACCAGTTTTAAAGCGCCATCAGTTGAAGAACTCGATCATGCTTACTTGTGGCGATGCATGAAAGCAACCCCTGCAAAGGGGAATATCGGAATATTCAACCGTTCTTATTATGAAGAGGTTCTGGTGACCCGGGTGCACCCTGAAATTTTGGCAGGGCAAAGACTTCCTGTAGATTACAGCGAAATTACTCCCGATCAGTCATTATGGCTGCAACGTTACAACGATATTAATAATTTCGAGAAATACCTTGTCAACAATGGAACGATCGTCTTAAAGTTCTTCTTGAATGTTTCAAAAGAGGAACAGAAGAAACGTTTTCTTAAAAGAATTGAAGATCAAGGGAAAAATTGGAAGTTTTCTGATCGTGATGTTGTAGAGCGCAAATTCTGGAATGATTACCAAATAGCTTATGAGCAAACATTACAGCATACTTCTACCGCATTGGCTCCCTGGTACGTTATTCCGGCTGATCATAAATGGTTTATGCAGATTGCCGTATGTGAGATTATTATTGAAAAATTAAAATATCATGGAATAGAATACCCAAAATTATCTTCGAAACAGCTTGAAAATCTTGAAAGGGGAAAGCAGTTACTGCTGGATGAAGAGTGATGGAACTGGCATAAAAAAAGCAAGGAGTTGGATAACTCCTTGCCTTACCTAACCTAAACCTAACCTAAATAACCTTTCATCGTGTGAAAGGATGCTTTTAATATTTTGAGTGTTTTTAATTATCTATTTGTTGATACAATATTAAGAAATATATACAAAAAAAAGATGATTAAAAATGATCAAAATGTAATGGAATATTGATTTGTTCGAACAAAATGAATTGAATGATGTTTATTCTCATTTATTTCTGAAATTTCTCCAGACAATAGCTTCAATCATCAGATTATTAATATCTTAATTTTATTCTTCTTCTTTCATATTGTGAAAGACATTTGTCACATCTTCGTCGTCTTCCAATTTTTCAAGCAATTTCTCCACTTCGGCCATTTGTTCTTCGTTTAGCTCTTTAATTTCGGATGGGATTCTTTCGAAATCTGCCGTGATAATTTCGAAATCATTATCTTCGATGTATTTCTGAATTGGTCCGAATGCTTCAAAATCACCATAAATGATGATACTTTCATCTTCGGCAAAAATTTCCTGAATGCCAAAATCAATCATTTCGAGTTCAAGTTCTTCAATATCAATACCTTCTTTATTCTTAATTTTAAAAAGACATTTGTGCTCGAACAGGTATTCGACACAACCAGAGGTTCCAAGTGAACCACCGCATCTGTTAAAATAGCTGCGTACATTGGCTACTGTCCGTGTAGGATTATCGGTTGCTGTTTCAACAAGTACCGCAATTCCGTAAGGTGCATACCCTTCGTATACAACTTCTTTGTAATCAGACTGGTCCTTGGATGTCGCCTTTTTAATTGCCCGTTCAACATTCTCTTTAGGCATGTTGGCATTCTTTGCATTCTGCATCAACACGCGTAGTCGCGAGTTATTTGCAGGATCCGGTCCGCCGGACTTAATAGAGATTGCAATCTCTTTTCCAATTTTAGTGAATGTTCTGGCCATTGATCCCCAGCGTTTAAGCTTTCTGGCTTTTCTGAATTCGAATGCGCGTCCCATAATTTGTGTTAAATAATTCTTTTGTTTGAGAATGCAAATGTAAACTGAATTTCTAAAAAACAGATATTGATCCAAAGAATAGTATTGCCAATGTTCTGATTAATTTGCAATCAACTGGTCAATATTGTATCTGATTACATCTGCTATTGTTCGGGTTAGATGAAGTCCGGGAAAATTCAGCCGAAGTTTATATTCTCCATTTTTTAAAGTTTCCTTCACCGATCCACCATCCGGACCACGAGGGTTATCCAAAATAAAACTGCTTTCGTATTTGTCAATTCCATTATTTGTTTTGGTACCGGAGTTGACGGAATCTATATCATTGAAGGATTTATACCTTTTGGATTCGAACAATGGATATAACCAGTGCTGGTCGCTTGAAAAAACCGTTTGGTCGTTAAGTTTGATAATTAATGAGTGTTCCAAGGCTTTGATATTGTTTGGGCTACAAATTAACCCTTTTCATTCGACTGGCAAAATAATTTTTTTATTATTGAATTTTTGCACTAACTTCGTTAACGATAGTGCGGACTTTTTAAAAGTTACTGTTTATTCATTTACAACGTTAGATCATGATGAAATTTTTTGTGCCGAACTCAAAAAACTCCTTGTTTCGTGGTATTCTGACCATTGCGTTAGGTAGTATTTTACTTTTTGTTCCGGGTTTAACCATGCAAACTGTGATAATTATCATCGGTGCGATGCTCGTGTTAAGCGGTTTAATCACATTGATTTTGTCGAATAGGAAAAAAGCCGGTTCAGTAAATGGGTTCTGGTCCGCACAGGGAATAATGACTGTATTATTCGGAATAGTATTTATTGCATCGCCTTTGGTAATGGTCAAGCTCTTTGTTGTCTTTCTTGGAATTATCTTATTGATCCTGGGATTTTTCCAATTATTGGGATCTGTGGGAACACTTACACGGTCAGCGTGGGGATGGATTTATTTTCTGATAGCGCTTATGACTTTTGGAAGCGGTATATTTTTGTTGACTGACCCATTCAAAAGTGCGGAAGCAATCCTTGCGTTTCTTGGCGCAATTTTGATTCTGAACGGGCTTTCGGATCTTTTTATGGCATGGAAGATAAGTCGTAAGCCTCAAACCTACAAAGGCGCTCCTGTTCAGGATGTTACATATGAAGAGGTTTAGCCTTTATTAATCAGAATTTTTTATAATAAACGGCTTTATTGTCACCAATATCGTAGAAATCCTTGAAAATGGCAACTTGCTGATAATTACATTTTTCGTAGAACGCGATCGTTGGTGTATATTGTTCTTTATTTGATGTTTCGATGTAAATTCCTCTTCCGGCATGTGATTTAATATCACTTTCAATTTTTTCAAGCAGCAAGCCTCCAAGTCCCGTGTTTCTGTAATTATTATCAACTGCCAGCCAGTAAAGGTCATAATTCTTAAGTGTACATGGAATTTCGCCGTAACAGCCATATGCAACTGTTCTACCTTCGATTTCAAGGAAATAAAACTGATAGCCGCAACCTACCCCATTTTTCAGCCGGTCTTCAACAAGTTCGATTGCAACATCTATTTCGTAAGGTTTAAAAAAACCTGTTGATTTTAATATCTGTGTAACGCTCATGATATCACTGGGTACCACAGTCTTTCTAAATCCTTTCGTTTTAAATTCCTGCTTCATTTCTGTTTGTATCATCTATGATTCGTTTTATAATATCAGTATTGGTCAATCCTATTTCCATACATGCAGCAACAAATCCACTGTCCGGAGCAATACACGGATTCGCATTGATCTCAATAACTTTGGGCCGATTGTCTGCACCGACTCTTAAATCGACGCGTGCATAACCGCTTAAACCAAATATTTCCCAACACTTACCGGCTATTTTCTGAAGGTTAGCAATCAATTCTGCATCAACATCCTTGAATCTGAAACTTCTTGTCGTGTTTTGATACTCCATTGAAGTTTCATCCCACTTAGCCTTATACCCAAGAATGCGTGGTTTTGTTTCATAATAGTCGCTTGAAAAACACATTTCTGCTGGAAGTAATACCTGATATCCTTTTTTTCTGCCAATAATCGAAATATTGAACTCCCGACCATGAATATATTCCTCTGCAAAATACCCTTTTGGGATCTCTTTCATCTCGTTGCCGTGGACAACCAATGCATCATCAATTCCGACAGATCCATCTTCTGAGATTGGTTTGATAATATAATACCTATCAGGATCAACTTCGGCCAAATATTTAGCCCAAAATGGTGTATCTATTTTATTAAAGCTAAGAATCGTTTTGCAAACAATCTTATCAGTCGTTGTAAAAATCGCAGCTGCGTCCGAACCTGTGAATGGTATTTTGAACAACTCGAGCAAAGCGGGGGCTGTAAAACTTAAACGTCCCGATTCGTTGATTGTTTCGACCAGGTTAAAAACTACAGAGGCTCCACTTTTTTTAATGATCGCGATTAAGTCGTTGGTATTCAAACTGAAAACTGCTCTTTCGTGGCTATACCCCAATTTTTCAAGGGCGGTTTCGATAAATATTGCCTGATTTAAAACATCCAGTTCATCCTCTTTTGATGAATCGGTAACAGGGTTGTGTAATATAATTGCATGTTTCATTGTTTGTCCTTTAAGCCGGAGCGTTTTAACGCGGAATTCATGATTTCCGAAATCAGTTGGAGATAACTTATCCCGATTAATCGTGCAAGAATCGGAAGATCGGAATAAGTTGGATTTAGACCTGCCAAAGGGTTTACCTCAATAAAATTTGGATTCCCGTTTGTGTCTAGCCTGAAATCAACGCGGCCCGCGTCTTTTCCTTTGATCATTTTCCAAACTTCAACTGCCATCTCTGCACATTTTAGAGCTACAGGATCAACAGCAATTTTGTAACTGGCATACTTTTCCCAATCCTTTTTTACAGAATAAGAATAAATAGGGTGGGGGGCATGTTCATTCAAAACAATCTCCAGTGTCCCTAACGCTTTTGAGTCGTCACCACACCCGATAACTCCAACAGTAAACTCTCTTCCCGGAAGGAATGATTCAACCAATACTGGTTGATGAAATGTCTTTAGCAGGTAATCCGTCGATTCTTCGAGTTGCATTTGATTTTTGACCAGCGAAAAGCCGTCGATTCCTTTGCTTGTTCCCTCAGCTACCGGTTTAACAAAGAGTGGAAATGGGATATCAATATTTTGTAATTCAGACAATTGACTGATAACCTTAAAATCGGCAGTTAAAATTCCTGCTTGCTTTACGATATGTTTTGTCAGACCCTTGTCGAGTGTAAGATTCAGAATGTCAGGTTCACTGAAGACGTAAGGAATTTGATATGCATCAAGCAGACAGGGAACCTGTGCTTCCCGCGCAATTCCGTACATCCCTTCACAAATATTGAAAACCAGGTCACAGCGATTGCCTTTATTTAAAAAATCGACGAGACTGAATATATTCCCGATACGGATTACGTCGAATCCCAACGAAGTTATTGCCTGTTCCAGCGCATCAATTGTTTCCGGAGCATCAAACTCTGCAACTTGCTCTTTCGTATACCCCAAAAGCAAATAATCCTCCTTTAGGTCGAAAGTCAATCCAACTTTAATCATTTTATTTTTTTAGAATTTATTCTCTTCGGGATAAATGTACTCTTTGCCAAGGTAGTTGATTAGTGTAATTCCATCTTTATCAATGCTTTTAATTGATTCTGGCAAAAGTGGGATTTTCCCGCCGCCGCCTGGTGCATCTATTACAAAATACGGAACGGCATATCCTGAAGTGAATCCCCGAAGCCCCTGGATAATTTCAAGCCCTTTTTTTACTTGCGTGCGAAAATGGGCGGATCCGGGTATTGGGTCACATTGATAAATGTAATACGGGCGTACACGGACTTTCAATAGACCTTGATTTAGTTTTTTAAAGGTTTCGACCTGATCATTAACGCCTTTTAAAAGTACGCACTGACTTCCAAGTGGTATTCCACCGTCTGCCAGCCGGTTACAAGCTTCCTGGGTTTCGATGCTTAATTCGTCGGGATGTGAGAAATGAAGACTCATCATCACAGGATGGTATTTTTTGATTATTTTGATCAGATTCTTTGTAACCCTCATTGGCAAAACAACCGGAATTTTTGTCCCAATCCTGATTATTTCAACATGGGGTATTGCTCTAAGGTGAGATAAAAGATACTCAAGCCGGTTGTCCGATAATGTCAAAGGGTCACCACCCGAAATTAGGACATCTCTGATTTGTGTGTTGGCGGCAATGTATTCAATTGCTGTGTCCAAACTTTTTGTCGAAACATGTGTTTTATTCTTCTTGGCCACCATATGGCTTCGCGTACAATAGCGACAGTATGCAGCGCATACGCCAGTTACTGTGAATAAAACCCGGTCGGGGTAACGATGAACAATGTGCGGAACGGGTGTGTCACTGGCTTCGTTGAGCGGATCATTCTTTTCTCCATCGCCGATTGTCAACTCCTCTTTTGCAGGAATCATCGTTCTGAACAGCGGATGGTCCGACGCAAAACGGCTTAAAAGAGATGCGAAATAGGGCGTTATCCGAAAAGGTAAATGGTTCTCAGGTAAAGAGCAGATTATATTTTCATACGATTCTCCAAATATCTCTTTTAGTCTTTCAGCCGTATGTATACTGTTTTTTATCTGCCAGGTCCAACTATTCCATTCCTGAACCGATGTTTTAGGGAAATTTTTCCTGATAAAATGATAGACAGAATCATCACAAGGGAAGTTCACTGACGCGCAAAGGCTCCTGTTAAATCTTGAAAAAAAGCTCCCTGAAATTATGGGAACAGGTGAATCGGGGACCGAAGTTTCTTCCGAAACTAAAGGTGTTGTCATTGTCATTTCTGATTTCATGGACAATTGATGGTTTTCTCTGTTTTAAGTTAAGAAAAAAAAGTATGCATTACTCAATAAATCAATATTTTAAACTTTAAAAGCAAACATTAAAACTTTGCAAATGTATATCAAATTTTATTAGTTTTCTTGCATTTTTTTCAAACTGGCAAGATGGCTTAAAAAAAATCATTATTTAGTTGTATTATGATAGGTTAAAAATAAAATTCCAGATTGGGTTATATTCGTTAAGTAAATGATATATAGTGGTGTAATGAAGTAATTCTGCACTATAAATTTGTGTCGGCTGTTAATATTGCGGTTAATAAATATTTTGGAAGTTTAGGTTTTTTTGTGATTACAGATTTCTTATAGTATTACCTGATTTTTTCACAGAAAAATTCTTATTAAAATGCCAGATTTTACCGTTTTCTTAAGAATGTTCAACCGTGCTTTTCATTTGTTTTCCAGTATTACCATAATGTATTTTTCCTGAAACTGTCTAAAATTTCAGGTTAGTTCCCAAGGTGCCCCTTTGCCCTTTAGCTTTTCTACGCAGATCAATAATAAATGCGGTAGAATGAAAGAAATTAAGGACTATATTACCGAAGCGCTAGGTTTAAGTCATCAATATATGCATTAACACCATTTCACCACTTTTTATTCCTGCTGGTCATTTAATCACTTCATTATAAGATTGTAAGTTCTTTGTGAACGATTTTTCATATCTCCGAAGTTATTCTCGTATGACCGTAACAATTTTTTTCTGCCGTTTAATCATTAAAATCAGTTCACTGGGTCAGCTTTGATTCATTTTTGAAATACATAGGAATTGCAGACAAACTGTTGGAGAGTGTGGGTATATCCTAAATCCTGATTTACCACTTAAAATGTAGGAGGCAAGGTGTTGAAAAGATCTTATGAACCATCTATCAACAATTCTTATCAACTATCGTTAATTTCGTAATCCTTTATTAAATAGTATGATGGCTTATATTCAATCCACTTTTCATTCGGTTTTGTTGATAGCTCCCTTCCACTGTCATTAGTTATAAAACATTGAAGTTTAATTTAAAATAATTGTATTTTAGCAGTCGGAATTTTAAAGATAAAATCAAGATATGGAAACAATAGATTGGAAAAATCTGGGATTTGGATATAGCAAAGCGGACTTCAACATACGTTGCTGGTACCGCAATGGACAATGGGGACAGCTGGAAGTGTCTGATTCCGAAAATGTCACCTTGCATATTGCTGCTACAACTTTTCATTATGGACAGGAAGCTTTCGAAGGTTTGAAAGCATTCAGAGGTAAGGATGGAAAGATCCGGGTTTTCAGGATGGAAGAGAATGCAAAACGGATGCAACGTTCATCGCAGGGAATCATGATGGCGGAAGTCCCTACCGCTTTATTTACTGAAGCTGTCAGAAAAGCGGTAAAATTAAATGAAGGCTTTGTTCCTCCATTTGAATCCGGTGCTGCTTTATACATTCGTCCGTTATTGATTGGTACAGGACCTCAAATAGGGGTGAAGCCCGCAGATGAATATTTGTTTATGGTAATGGTAATGCCTGTAGGTCCCTATTTTAAAGAGGGCTTTAAACCCACGGATTTGGTTATTTACCGTGAATACGATCGTGCAGCGCCTCTTGGAACCGGAACAGTTAAAGTGGGGGGCAATTATGCAGCCAGCCTTGTTGCAGGTCAACGGGCTCACCAAAATGGATTCTCCTCTGTTTTGTACCTTGATGCAAAAGAAAAGAAATATATCGACGAGTGTGGTCCAGCCAACTTTTTCGGTATAAAGGGGAATTCGTATATTACTCCAAAATCCACTTCCATATTGCCTTCAATTACGAATATGAGTTTGCGACAGTTGGCGAAAGATATGGGGATGAATGTTGAGGAGCGGCAGGTTGATGTTGATGAGCTTGCTGAGTTCGACGAGGTTGGAGCTTGTGGCACTGCTGCTGTTATTTCGCCCATTAAAAGAGTTTACGACGCTGATAATGATATTGAATACCTTTATGGAACCGAGCCAGGTAAGGTGTGTGTGAAGCTTTATGAAAAGCTTCGTGGAATTCAATACGGAATTGAACCGGATGCTTATAATTGGACAGCGATTGTCGAGTAATTTTCAGATACTTATAAAGCAGAAAAACCACCTCAACGGGTGGTTTTTCTGCTTTATAAGTATTGACCTCTTGAGGGTTTTCAACCACTTAAAGGGTTGGTATTCTCTTATTTAGAGCAACTCCCGGCTTTTATTTGTGCCCATGTAGGGTTATATGCATTAAATCCGATATAGACAATCCCACCTAATGAATCGGGTTT
>Ga0209585_10000349_pt1 | contig 17856 bp, 20 predicted proteins | sample NGEPerone_FD_185491 | JGI IMG/M metagenome (GOLD analysis project Ga0209585, IMG submission 185491) | Arctic peat soil microbial communities from the Barrow Environmental Observatory site, Barrow, Alaska, USA - NGEE Permafrost154B-one... | ecosystem: Environmental > Terrestrial > Soil >... | reverse complement strand
TGTATAAATAAAATCGAAATCTGGATAATCTTCGGCTAACACATGTATTTCATTTCCCAATTGTCCTTTTGAACCTGTAACAAGAATTCTCACTTGTAAATATTTATATTAATAATTAAAATCAGATGATTGATGCGAAATAGTCAATTGTTTTTATTAAACCTTCTCTTAGTTCGATTTTGGGTTCCCAATCGAGTTCTTTCTTTGCCAATTCAATATTAGGCTGACGTTGCGTTGGATCATCAGGAGGCAAAGGCATTCTAATAATTTTTGATTTTGAGTTGGTTAACTCGATGACCAGTTGGGCTAGTTGAAGGATGGTGAATTCGTTAGGATTACCAATATTAACCGGACCCGTAAATTCATCTCGCGAAGCCATCATCCTGATCATTCCTTCGACAAGGTCGTCAACATATTGAAAACTTCTGGTTTGCTGACCGTCGCCATAGATGGTAATATCGTCTCCCTGCAGCGCCTGCATAATAAAATTGGAAACGACCCTTCCGTCGTGAGGATGCATACGGGGACCATAAGTATTGAAGATCCTGATTATTTTGATCTTTACGTTGTTCTGTTTATGATAGTTGACGAAAAGTGTTTCTGCCGATCGCTTACCTTCATCGTAACAAGAACGTTCCCCGATTGGGTTCACATGACCCCAGTAACTCTCTACCTGAGGATGAACCTGAGGATCGCCATAGACTTCGCTGGTTGATGCCTGAAGTATTTTGGCTTTAATTCTTTTGGCGAGTCCCAACATATTGATTGCCCCCATCACAGAGGTTTTCATCGTCTTGATCGCATTGTATTGATAATGGATCGGCGAAGCTGGACATGCAAGGTTATAAATTTCATCAACTTCGATAAAGAACGGCATTGTAACATCGTGCCTGATCATTTCGAAGAAAGGATTATTGAGCAAATGAACTATGTTTTGCTTCTGACCTGTAAAATAATTATCGAGACAGGCAACTTCATTTCCTTCTTTAAGAAGCCTGTCACAAAGATGAGAACCTACAAAACCAGCACCGCCGGTGACTAAAACCTTTTTTTTAATCATTTTTTGATCGTTATTTTTTTAAAACCTGATGCTTAAATATGAGCATCAGGTAATAGATATGCGTTAATATTATTTTGTTGTATCAATTCCAATGCAAAAATAGTCGAATCCTTTGTGCTTCATTTCCGCAATTTCGTAGATATTCCGGCCATCGAAAATTATTGGTTTATTCAATAATTTTCTCATAATATTGAAATTAGGAACCCTAAATTCGGGCCATTCTGTGACAAGAACAAGGCAGTCAGCATCGATCAGTGCCTCGTACTGATCTTCAGCGTAAATAATCGTTTCGCCGAGTGTGTGTTTTGCCTCTTTCATTGCAACAGGATCGTAAGCTTTAACTTTCGCGCCAGCTTCAAGTAATTTTTGAATGATCACCAATGATGGCGCTTCACGCATGTCGTCGGTTTGTGGTTTAAAGGACAATCCCCATATCGCAATAGTTTTGTCTTTGATATCACCGTTAAAATATTTCAGAATTTTGTGAAAGAGTACTGATTTCTGATCGAGATTGACTGCTTCGACTGCTTTTAATACACGCAATTCGTAATTGAAATCTTCAGCTGTATGAATCAGTGCTTTAACGTCTTTAGGGAAACATGACCCGCCATAGCCGATCCCAGGGTAAATGAATTTATTACCGATCCGGGAGTCAGAACCGATCCCTTTTCGAACCATATTAATATCAGCACCAACAATTTCGCATAAATTAGCAATATCGTTCATGAAACTGATCTTTGTAGCAAGCATTGAATTAGCGGCATATTTGGTCATTTCGGCAGAGGTGATATCCATGAAAATGATCGGGTGTCCATTCAATGTAAATGGTTTATAGAGGCTTTTCATTAACTCTTCAGCTCTTGGTGAATCGAGACCAACAACGATGCGGTCGGGTTTGAGAAAGTCATCAATAGCTGCACCTTCCTTGAGAAACTCCGGATTTGAGGCGACATCAAATGGAATGTCCACTCCTCGTTTGTCGAGTTCTTCCTGTAAAGCTTGCCTCACTTTCTGAGCCGTGCCAACAGGAACTGTGCTTTTGGTCACAATCAGCAAATAATCTTTCATGTTCTTTCCGCAGTCACGGGCAACACTAAGAACATATTGAAGATCAGCACTGCCATCTTTCCCTGGAGGTGTGCCAACAGCTGTAAACAATACTTCACAATCTTCGAGTGCTTCCGAAATATCAGTTGTAAATTGTAATCTCCCTTTTTTCATGTTCCGGTGAACCATATCTTCAAGCCCCGGCTCGTATATAGGGATAATCCCATTTTTTAAATTTTCAATTTTCTTTGCATCGACGTCAACACACATGACTTCAATACCTACTTCTGCGAAACAGGTCCCGGTTACAAGACCTACGTATCCACTGCCAATAATTGCGACTTTCATTTCACTGAAACTTTCTTTTAAAATAATAACAAATATAGTGTTTGATTCCGGAAGGGACAAATGAAAATTTATTTCAGCCGTTCAAAAAGACCCTTTTACCAATATGAAATTATTGGATATTTGTGAATATAACGGTATCCGTATGAAATTTACAAAAAATGTGAATTTGTTGATCGTTTTAGTTGACCAATTATTCCCTGCAGTTAAAGGTCTGCCGGATTAAGTCAAAAGCTTTTTCGTTAACTTTCTGATCGTCAAGGCCCGTTTGAAGGAAAATTGTAATTGTCTTTTGTGATGAATTAAAGCAATAGATCAAACCTTCGAGTTTTTGTTCTTTTACAACTGTTGTATAGCGGCAACTAACGACTTTCAGACTTGCAAAAGTGTCCGGAATTACTGCTGTAAATTCAATACCAGGGTTGCGGTAAATATTCGCTGACTTCATCGTTTTCTGATGAAGTGCCATTGTTTTCTCAGGATCTTCCGTTTTATTGACCCATGTAACGGTGATTAAGCCCGTCGCTTTTGATCCGGTACGTTCGGCTGAAAAATAATAGGCATTGTCACCGATCGAATCATTTGCAATCATTTTCCATCCCTCTGCAATCGAAAACGAGACTCCGTTCCGCAGATAGGGAACTTCTTTGCTCTTTGAGAAGGCGATGTTGCAGATCGTTAGCGAGATGGCAATAATAAGAGATGTCCGGATAAATGCTTTCAACTTCATATTCAACTAATTTATAATTACCAGACGGAATCAAACTCCTTTTGGAAGCGTGAAAATAGCAATAAAGCGCCAGATTTAACAAATGTTGTATTTCCGGACTAAATTAGGGTTGGAATGGGTGATATAAAATTCCGAATCTTCTTTATTTTTTTGTCTTTTTTTTTGCTTTTTAATAATTTTATTTTTCGTATATTTGAAGTAGTTATAACCAGCATTCATTTATTTGATTCTTTGACAAAGAGAGATGGCTTGGTGTGATAAAAGGGGATATGGTATTGTAATTTACCGTAGTAGATCATCCAAATGTCTTTTGACATTGCATATAAGTGCACCATCATCATAAACTTAGTTATTGGCGTTACTGTAGTTATTGTTTGCATCGTGGATATAGTTATTTGCGTACCTGAAGCAATCAATTGCATCTCAGAAGCTGTTATTTGAATCGTGGAACCTTTTATTCGCCTAACGAAAGCAATCACTCGCGTCAATGAACCTGTTATTCGCATCATGCGTATAGTTATTTGTGTCACCGAACCAATTAGTTGCATCTTGCATTTAGTTATTTGCGTCACGAAATCAATTAGTTCTATCATACATTCAGTTATTTGCGTCACCAAACCAGTTAATTGCATCATACATTCAGTTATTTGCGTCACGAAACCAGTAAATTGCATCACGCATTTAATTATTTGCATTGTGCAATCAGACGCTGAAATATCTCTGCAAAGGGTTAATAAAACCGAAAGAAGTGATTTTATAAATTATACCGCACTTTGAATGTTTGAATTAGTTTTATTGTTAAACTTAAAATTGTACAGGTTATGTCTAAAGAAAAGTACACTATTCCGGTGAACCCGACTGCTTGCATGGATTTTGAGAGCAATGCAATCGACCTTTGTAATGCTAATGCAGTTTCGTGGGAAATTCCCGATGAAAAGTTGACGGTTGTTAATCTTCTGCGTACCAATTATGAAAAGACGTACGTTATTGCAAATAACAGAAGTACTCAGAGTCCTGCTGCCACTGCGGCACGCGATGCCTCCTGGGAACTATTGAAACCTGCCCTGATCGAATTATATGATCGCTACATTCTGAATAATAATAATATTTCGGCGGCTGATAAGGAAGCTCTGCATATTCATTATGCTGTTGGAGGAGGAGGAGCTCCTTCGCCTGCACCAACTACCACACCGAATGTGACACTGACCTCAAAGGATATCTCGGTGTTGCGCGTGATTTTTTCAGATTCTGCCACGTCCGGATCTCATGCAAAGCCGGCTAATGTTGCTTTTTGCGAGCTTTGGTATAAAGTCGATGGTCCGCCACCCACTGAACCCAAAGATTGCCCTGAGCGCCATAATATCTCCCGCTCGCATGAAAACATTGTCTTTACGCCCGCGGATCGCGGTAAAACAGTGTATGGATATGCACATTGGGTAAATAAAAATGGTAAAACAGGACCCTGGAGTGGGCAGATAACGGCCATGGTGCCGTAGTACAAACAGAAAAGGAGTCGAGCGGTACGACTCCTTTTTGTTGGGTGTGAGTTTAAACATTTCAAAAAAAACATTTGAAGCTAATACTCTTATTTAGATAGATTTGTTAGTTTAATATTCAGAAAATAAGGTTGATTTCTGCAAAAGACAATTGTTCAGACTGCGGAAAAGAAAGAATGGTCATGAAATTCGAGGATTTACCAGAAGTACCCCGAAAAGCATTCGCAGGACTTTTAAAAATGCCTGTCTACAAAACAGGAGTTTCTTTTCTTTACTGTAAATGTTGTGACCAATATTCAATTTTAAGTAGTCCTTATTAATGATTTTCAAACAAGAAAATTACAGTAAAACTAAACTAAATCCGCTCCGTGCGGATTTTTTGGTTTGCAATATATAATCCAATAATTAGTTGCGAAAATTAGGTATTTACTATAAATGCAATTTATGGAAAAACACCAATTCAAAATTCATAATTAAAATAGCAGATAGAGATTATTTATGATTTAAATAGAAATATAATATATTATCGCTAAGTTTGTTGGAACATTTATACTCACAGGAAAATCTAAATCATGGGACTATTTGAATTTTTAAAACCAAAGAAGGTTGGCAATACAAATACAAAAGAAAATTCCAAAATTGAAAGTATCAATGCTTTTGAAAAATTGAAAAGAGAAACAGACAGACTTAGGCATGAAAATGAGGTATGGCAAAAGGAATTCAATTATATTATTAATCTTAGGGAGCAAGCCACAAAATTTGACAAATTAGGTAAAAACACAGAAGCTATTGAAATTTTTTTAAAATCAATTGATTATGGCAGTAATTCAAATCGGCTTAACATAAACAACTTTGCCCATGATATTGAACGAGTAATAATCTTATATGGAAAAACCAAACAAATTGAGACGCAAATAACATTTTTAAAGAAGATAATCAATACTTACTCTAATTACCAAGATATAGATAAATGGAAAGTTAGATTATCAAAACTAACTCAAGAAAATTCTTATGAAAATGCATTTGAACTGAATCCAGATGATATAACTATACCAATACCCGGAATTCCAACGTTAGGCAGAAAATTTCAGGATTTTAAAGACTCATTACCGGAATTCAATTTCTATTATGATATGCCAGAGGGAATGCAAACTTTTGAATATTTGTCCATTTATAGACCCGTACCATTTGAAAAATCCCAAAAAATAAGAGAATACAGAGAGACATATAATACAATTTTAAGCAGTGCCAAAATAGCGGAAAATCAAAATAATCATAGAGTTGCGATTGAAACCTATATGAAATTAATATTGGAAGAATATGAAGGTAAAGAACCATTTGAAAGACTTGTAATTATTTACGGAAAATTAAAATGGAAAAACCAAGAAATTGCGATTCTAATAAGAGCAATTAAGTATTTTGAAAAATTAAAAGCAGTACAAAAAAACAAGATAATGCTGCTTTCTGAAAAATATGGCATGGAAAATAAAGCAATTGAATATATAAATGCAAACAAGAGAATTCAATATTATGGGGGAGCATTTGATTTATATAATCCCTATCCAGAAATTATTAAATGGCAAGAACGATTGAAAAAAATAAATTAAGATGGACAATTCCGAATATATAGAACTCTTTGAAGCAGAAAGAACGCTCTTTTTTGTTTGTAGATTAGAGTTGGAGAATATAATGAGTAGACTAAAATACCATCAGATGGATTCCGATTTTAAATCAATAAAATTTGGAATCTATATATACATAAAAAAATTATTACGCTGCTTTGATGATTTGAAAGTGATTGCAGATTCGAATTCTATTCAATCTATGATTACTTTACTAAGAATGATCGTGGACAATTATGCAATTTTATACCTTCTTACAACCTTTTCCAACAAAGAAGAACAACTTCTTAGATACTATTTATTCCTTCTTGAAGCAACGAGTAAACGGCCCACTGTGATAAATGATTTCGCATCAAATATCAAGAATGAAATGCCTGTGGAGGCATATGTAAAGCCAAATAGTTTAATTAATTCTGACAATGAAGCATCAATTGAATTACGAAGAATAATACATGAAAAAGATTTGGATAGAAATGTCACAAGTGAAATTATAAAAAAATGCAATTGGAGATTTAGAAATCCCCATGAAAAAGACCAAAAAAAGAATCAGCTGAGTTGGATAGAGTTGTACACAAATGCAAAAATACCCAATCACCATGCTAAAGTATTACAAAATTATCATTCAACATATGTGCATGGGTTAGGTATCTCTTTAATAATTGAAAGTAGTCAAGAAAAATCACCAATTATATTTCATACAATAAAATTATGCAATATATTAATGTCCATGATTATTATAATCATAATGACAGAATTTAAAGAAGAAACAACTGATATTAGGCTAAACAAGTTAATAAGTGATTATGCAAATGACAATTGGAATAATTGGGTATAAATTAAACTTGATATGCAGACCAATTAATGTGTCCCCTGTGTAAGCCCCTAAACAAATAATATTCGTATATATAGTTGAATACATGTGTTATTAATTTTTGATATTAAGCCCTGACAGGGTTCCAAACCCTGTCAGGGCTTAACTTCGCCTTTTCCCTTATAACCCCAACCATTTTTCCAAATCGCTAACATCTGCCGGATGATCGTGGGCAGTTTTGAAATTCGCTTGATTGTCGAACCAACCTAGTTACGGCATCAAGAACGGATCAACGAATCACAGGTTACGCAGCTGAATCTGGCCGATGCGTTGGTGGATGGGGCGGTGGGGTGATCGTTTTTAACCCTTTCGGTGGTTTCGTACCCCGAAAGGGTTTTATGGATATAGTTTTTTTTCGAAAGGGTTTTTCTTCATCAATAGCCCCCATCGGGGTTTCCATTATTTAAAGCCCCCATCGGGGTTAGGAACCACCGATGGGGCAGCCGTACTTTACAACCCTAACCATTTTTCCAAATCGACAACATCTGCCGGATGATCATGGGCAGTTTTGAAATTCGCTGTATTGTCGAACCAACCCATTACCGCATAACGCTGCAAACGGGTGGGTTTAATCGAAATGCAGGTCGGATATGAGGACCACGGATAATCCATCGCATGTTCTGTGAATTTATGATGGACCCTGTCAAATAAGATTTGAACTTTCATCGATCCAATGTTTTAATCTATTTTTAATATACATTTTACCAAGGTAGGTTTTCAGATATTTCTCACGATGCGTGGTATCCTGTTGATTTATGCAACCCTCAAAATAGATTAAAACAAGAGGTCGCCGGTTCTTTGTCGATTCCACCTCTCCGTTGTTATGCTGTTCAAATCTTATTTTTAAATTTTTTGTGTAGCCGGTATAGTTTTTACCATCCTTCAAGCTCCGCAGCACGTATATAAAGTAAAATTGATCCATGGGAAAAAATTTAAAAATATTTGACAGGGTGGACAGGATTGTTGTGAATGTAGACGACCATGTTCTTAAAATATTCGATATCCGTTATTTCCTTTCGTTTAAAAGAACGTTCGAAGAGGGCCCCATGTCGTCCATACATTTTATTGAAGTATTTGCTGTATGCATTAAACAAATGGGAGAAATGCAGATATGCTTTGGGAATTTTGATGTTATAAGTTTCCTTGTCCGCAGCTGGGAAACTGTTAGGTGATTTTACTTTGTCATAGGCTATGACACTGTCAGGTGCTTTGCACGCTGACAGGTCAGTCGTTTCCCATTTTTGTTCTTCAAACCTGACAGCGTCAAGAGACCTGTCAGCGTTAGAATACTTATAAACTACATTCTCCCTTATCCTCACCAACAAATGGAAATGGTTCTTCATCAGCACGCATGCGTAAGTATCTGCCACAGGCGATATGAATTTTTCGTACAACCCAAGGAAGTATTGATAGTTAGATTGTTCTTTGAACAGATCACAACTATTAATTCCACGATTATAGATATGGTAGAACTTACCATAGTTCAGCGGTTCGGTTTGTTGCATAGTGCAGGAGTTATTTAAAGACTAAAGATAACAATATTACACCTCTGCAAATTGATTTTAGTATTCAAAAGTTGATATCTGATTGATGAGTCGGTTCAATATAAAAATGAAAAACCCGGTGGAATCAATGAATCCACCGGGTTTTAAATTATTGGGAGGAGGTAATTATTTTACTTCCTGGAAATGTGCTTTATTCTTTTCGATGATTTGACGGTAGTACCAATCGGGATAGGCGGGGTGAAGCGGTGAAGCAGGTACGATGCCCGATTCGTTGCGTTCGAATTTACCATCCTTTTCAACCATTACATTCCCGTCTTTGTATTTAATCAACAGGAAATGACCCAGATCTCTCCATCTTGCAACAGAGGTTTCAACCTGATTTACAGAGTAATCTGTGAGGTATTGAAGTGCAAGATCTTTTTCCCCTTTGTTCCACAAGGATAAGGCAGCCTGATCGACAACAGGTGTAAGACTGAAAAACTTATTCTCGAGTTGTGATTGTACTTTCTGGAGATCAACAATCATATCGCTGTATCTTGTATAAACCTGGTTCGAAACCTGGTTAAATACCCAGAAAGCTGAATTGTCAGACCAGGTAAGCATATCGCCATCACCAACCTTCACTGAATTCGGAACCTGTTTGATTCCGCAATAGATGGGCATATAACAGGTCAGATAGGTATCATCGAGTCCAAACCATAGAATACCGCCAATTGGATTTGGAAGGTTTGGACGGCTCTGAGCGACGAAAGAGAAACCTGTTTGCTGGGTTGAAATGGCACGCTCGTGAACATATGTTACAGAATCGACTTTCCATTCCATAGGGCGCCAGCGGTAAGGAGATCCAAATGGACCGGTTCCGGGATCTTTTGTCATATCCAGTTCTGTTCCTTCGTAATGGTCGCGCATCAGGTTCATCACGTCTTTTACTGAAAGGAGTGAATCTGGTTTGATCCAGAGTGGCATGCGGTTGGTAGCAACCTTATTTGCATCATAGGTTACTTTTCCCATTGCATAGCTCTCGTATTGCTTCATCTGCTTATTCACTTTATTAAAGCCAGACCAGACGCGTGCGTCACAAAAACGGGCGCCGCTAAAATCTACAGGTGCATAGGTGTCAGAAAAACTGAATTCGTTGTTTTTTCCTTCGAACCAGCCTTTTTCGCGGGCAAATGAGATAACATCGGTCGCGTAGAGACAATTTTTAGGATCATTCAACGGAAACTGGGTAATACGTGCCTGGTTGGCATGTCCTGAAATATAACCGTCAGGTATGCGCATTGCCACCCAGACAGCCCCTTTTTGTCCTTCGCCTTTACCGATCATCTCCAGAATCCAGACTTCGTTCGCATCGGAAATTGAAAACGATTCACCGCTAGATGCATAACCAAAATTCTTAACCAGATCGGTCATCACGGTAATTGCCTCACGTGCTGTTTTTGAACGTTGTAACGAAATGTATATCAAACTGCCATAATCAACAAGCGCATCTTTTTGAGTTGCAAGTTCTTTCCTGCCGCCATAAGTGGTCTCGCCAATTGCAACCTGGTTCTCATTCATGTTTCCGGTTACCTGGTAGGTATGTTTTACCTGGGGTATTTTACCCATGTACTTCCCGGTATCCCATTCAACAACATCGAGCATAGCGCCATCGGGATAATCGGCAGCCGGCCAGTAATAAAGCTCTCCGTATAGGACGTGTGAATCAGCTGCATATGTGATCATCGTAGATCCATCTTTTGTAGCACCCCTGGTTATCAGGAAATTAGTGCAGGCTTCAGATGTTGAAATCTGTAAAGCAACTAATATCGGAAGAATCAATAACAGTCTATTTTTTAACATTGAAAATTATATTAATACAGTTTTGACAAAAATATGAAAATAGTTGTAGGTATAACTTTTTAATCAGATGGATAAAGTGCTTTTTTTAATGAGTTTTGTCATTTATTGCCAATATTATAAATGATCCCTCCTATATGATCGCGATTTGCCCCTGTAACCGAAGCGCGAATGTTAATCTGTCCATTGAAAGCAAGAACTCCCAGAAACGCAAATATGAGTGCCTCTTTGAAGTCGATTAATTTTTCTTCCGGAAGAACCACCTCGCACGAAGTTTTAAGCCTTAACTGATTGATCAGAAATCTGTTTTTTGATCCGCCACCGGTTGCCAGCAGCCGGCCTTTATTCCCTGTCACGTTTGCGATCTGGGATGCAATGTGTTCATACATCGTAGCTGCCTGATCTTCAATTGAAATTCCCGATGCTGATAATAAGGGTGTTATCTGAGTGTCAACCCATTCCCGGCCCAATGATTTTGGCCATTTTTGACGGTAGAAATCAAGGTTGTTGAGTTGCTGAAGCAATGGTTCGCTCACTTTTCCGGAGGCTCCCAGGCGACCATCCTTATCGTAGGCAAATCCTTTTTGAACCGCCAACTCGTTTAGAACAATGTTGGCAGGACAAACATCAGACGCGATTCGGATGCCATCCTTGTCAAACGAGATATTCGCAAATCCGCCGATGTTCAGACAATAGTCGAATTCGGAGAAGAGCAATTGGTCACCTGTTGGAACAAGTGGTGACCCTTGTCCGCCGAGCGCAACATCAAAACTTCTGAAATCGCTTACCGTTGTTATTTGAGTAGTCGCAGCAATAGAGGCACCGTTCCCGAGCTGAAAAGTGAATTTCTGATCGGGTTGATGGAAAATCGTGTGACCGTGGGAGGCAATCAATTGCGGTGTCTCTTTCCCTTTAAGAAATTCAGTAATTAATTCACCCGTATAACGACCATATTCGTCGTTCAGCATCAAAAACTCCTCCGCCTTCAGGTTGGGGGCCTCTTTCAGCTTTTCGATCCATCCTGATGGATAGGCGATTGTTTCTGCTTCAACGATTTCGTAGTTCCATTTGTCGTCAGTCTGTGTAAAACGGCATAGAGCGATGTCGATTCCGTCAAGCGATGTCCCCGACATAATGCCAAGCGCCAGTGTTCTCATTTGTATATAACTGCTTTATATTCATTACTATTTCCCTGGTAATCGGTCACAACCAACCGAAGCAGGTGCGATTTCCCGAAAGCCATTCTTCTTTTATCAAAAGAATAGGAGAGGATATTTGACTTTGGTTCGTATTCGAAGAGTACCCAATTGCCGTCAATTTCACCCCTGTACGATTTTATTCCCGAAAGGTTGTCAGAAATTTTGAACTGTACTTTTGACGGATTTGTAAGCGTCTTTTTATCCTTAATGCTAAGTGGCGTAATCGTGGGGGGGGTATTATCAACTGCAACTGCAAAATTTCCCAGAAGATTGGTTTTTGCGGTAACCCATCCACCCGAATATTCGCCGCCAACAGCAGATTTTTGTCCTGAAGACTGGCCTACCAATACGATTAAAGCCTTGTCTCTTAAATTATCGGGTATCCAATCGCATTTTATTGAAAGTGTATAGGGTTTCTGCAGTGCTATATATTTTGAACTGACCTGATGTAGTTCTGAATAACAACCCAGCGGTTTGGGTGACGATTTCCAGACAAAGTCCAGGTTATCATACAAGGCACCTTCGGGCATTTCAATCCTGATTTTGTCGTTTTTGAATTCATTGGATTGATCATACTGAAATAGCTTACCGGATGATTGATTTCTTGCTGGAAACGATGATTTTTTACTTGTCGTATGAAACTTCAGGCTGGTTTTGTTCTTGAACGCGTCGGAAACAACGATTTCGATTTCATGTCCCTTCCCGTCATCAAGGTTTAAGATTCCGCTTTTATCTTCAGGCTCATAAATATCGAGGTGATTTCCTGGTTGCTTGTGTAGCAATTGAATCCAGTGATGCGTTTTTTGATACTCTTCGAAATCGGCCTGTGCATTGGCATACCGCGTATCGTCGAATGAAAAATTATTCATTTTAAAGCCGAAAACCTGTCGTCCGTCGCAAAATAGCGTAGCGGAATAGATGCCAATTTTCAATCCAACGCCATTGAAATCATCATCTGCCTGAATTCCAAAGCCTATTTTGCCAAATACTCCAATCGGGAGGTTTAATTTCAGGCGATATCCTCCGGGAATCGGGATCGTTTCAAACCTTTTTTTGCTCCTGTCCTGTCCAATATTGCTGTTTGCCGTTAACGGGTAAACGTACAATGCTCTAATTCTGGGCGCACTATTGTCCTTAATTCCTAAGTTGTAAAATAGTGGATCGTAAGCTCTTTCTGATTTTGTATTTCGGATTTCAAAATGAAGATGCGGACCACCGGAACTACCGCTGTTGCCAGACCATGCGATGATCTCCCCTTTTTTAAAATGAAACTCACCCGATGTCAGTGTAATATTTACCGGGAAACTCTCCCGGTCGTATTGTACATCCTTTACATATTCCTGCAGTTTAGGCTGAAATCGATCTAGATGCCCATAAACGGAGGTCGTGCCATCAGGATGATTCATATATAAAGCGTTGCCATAACCGGTAGGTGAGATGCCGATTCTGGAGATATAACCATCCTTTACGGCAAGCACAGGAAGTCCCGTTCGTCCTTGTGTACGGAAATCGAGACCGGAATGGAAATGTGAGGTTCTTAATTCGCCAAAGCCACCTGAAAAAAAGAACGGAGGTTTAAGAGGACTTGTGAACGAATCATTGACTGGGTTATTTTGAGCACAAAGCTCAGAAAAGTAGCCTGTTATTAGCACTAAAAACAATAAAACAACTCTCATTTTTGACAATTTTCAAAGAAATGGCTAAATTAATAAACTTTTAAAAGCGTTTCGAAGCAATTAAATGATTAAGATATTTTTGCAATATGATTAAAATATTAACTTTGTCTTTGTAAACGTTAGGTATGACAGAGCGTGAAACTGTTTTATTGCGGGAATTTAAAGGTAAGCTCGATAAACTGATCAATCTTCATTTGCGGATGAAAAGGGAGAAACAGCAGTTAATCGAAGAGCAAACGCAAATGAAAGAACAGATCCGGTTACTCAATTTACAGAATGAGGAGCTGGCTAAAAAGCAGGAAGATCTAAAGTTTGCAAAATCGTTGCTGGGTGCGGATGAAGATCCACACGAGGCTAAAATAAAGATAAACAGAATAGTGCGGGAGATAGATAAATGTATTGCTCTGTTGAATAAGTAATACAACATGCTATGGATGATAAACTTTCGATAAATATCAATATAGCCGACCGTTTGTATCCCTTGAGGATTGATCGCAAAGAAGAGGAGGGCATACGTAAGGCAGCGAAAATTATCAACGAAAAGGTGGTTCAATATAAGCAAAAGTATGCTTCGAAGGACCTGCAGGATTGCCTTGCTATGGCGACGCTGCAATTTGTCATTCAGAAGTTTGATACCGAAAAGCGTATTGATATTTCGCCATTGGTCGACGAGTTGGAAGTAATGAATGATTTTCTGGCAGAGTTTCTTGAAAAGGAGAATTAGTTTTTAGATTCTATATAGACCCGCATTTTTCAATTATTCCGGATGAACAGTTTTTACTGCTTATCGGGTAATTTGAATTTGCGGTATTTTTTTGTTAAACCTTTAATTGTATTTTACTAATGGACATAATTATCACGGGCATTCTTACACTGCTAATAGGAGGTACAGCCGCCTATTTCTTGTGGGATATGATGCTGAAGAAGAAAAGGGAAAAATTACTCGCTGATGCCGAAGTGCAGTCAGAAATGCTCAAGGAGAAAAAAATGCTCCAGGCAAAAGAGAAGTTTTTGCAGCTTAAATCGGAGCATGAAACTTATATTAATGAGCGGAATCTTAGGATTTCAGGGACAGAGAATAAACTGAAGCAAAAAGAGGCCATTTATCTTCAACGAAAAGAGGAGCTTCAACGTAGCATTAGAGATTTTGAAAATTCGGAACGGGAGATTGATTCGATTCGCGAAAACCTCAATATTCAACTTGAATTAGTTGAACAAAAAGAGGAGGAGATGCAGAAATTGCATAAGCAACAGGTACAGCAACTTGAGGCATTATCAGGAATATCTGCCGATGAAGCAAAGTCGCAGCTTATTGACTCATTGAAGAATGAGGCGAAAACAGAAGCAATGTCATTCATCCAGGAGATCATGGATGAAGCCAAAATGACAGCCAATAAAGAAGCTAAAAAGATCATTGTCAAGTCGATTCAACGTGTCGCATCCGAAACAGCGATCGAAAACTCGGTTACAGTTTTTCATATCGAAAGTGACGAAATCAAAGGTAGGATCATCGGGCGTGAAGGCCGTAACATCCGTGCGCTGGAGGCTGCTACTGGAGTTGAGATAATTGTTGATGATACCCCCGAAGCAATTGTACTTTCTGCTTTTGACCCGGTTAGGCGCGAAATTGCCCGCCTGGCGCTTCATCAGCTCGTTACCGACGGACGTATTCACCCTGCCCGCATTGAGGAGGTTGTGAATAAAGTAAAGAAACAGATTGAAGAAGAGATCATTGAAACCGGTAAACGGACTACAATCGATCTTGGTGTTCATGGATTACATCCCGAATTGATTCGCCTGATCGGTAAAATGAAATACCGCTCTTCATACGGACAAAATTTGTTGCAGCACTCCCGCGAGACTGCCAACTTGTGCGCCATCATGGCTGCTGAACTTGGACTCAATCCTAAACGTGCCAAACGTGCCGGACTTTTGCATGATATTGGTAAAGTTCCGGATGATGAACCAGAATTACCGCATGCAATCCTGGGTATGAAATTGGCTGAAAAGTTCAAGGAAAAACCAGATATCTGTAATGCGATTGGATCTCACCACGATGAAGTTGAGATGGATAGCTTATTGGCTCCGATTGTACAGGCATGTGACGCTATTTCCGGTGCCCGCCCGGGTGCCCGACGCGAGGCTGTTGAATCGTATATCAAACGGTTGAACGATCTTGAAAACATGGCACTATCATATCCCGGCGTTACAAAAACGTATGCAATTCAGGCAGGACGCGAATTGAGGGTTATTGTTGGAAGTGATAAAATGACGGACATTGAGGCTGAAAATCTTTCGTATGATATTGCGAAGAAAATTCAGGATGAGATGACCTATCCTGGTCAGGTGAAAATTACGGTTATCCGCGAAACCCGCGCTGTTAGTTACGCTAAATAGGAATTCTATTCTTATATCATATTAAAAAAGGGGCTTTTCGCCCCTTTTTTAATTCAAAATTTACGAAGTTTATTGAGTAGTATCTCAGTAAGAGTTGCTTTTTCTTCATCCCCGTTTGATTGATAACACTGTTTGAGAGAAATTAAAAGCTTTTTAATCAACGTTTCGTTACTCAAAGGGGAGGCATTTTCAATACTTTCTTTGTTCTCATGTACGAAATACTCTAACTCTTTTGCCCCGATGATGGCCCCTTTATGCTCCACATTGATATAAAACAAATAGGGACCTGCTTCTTCTCCGTAAACTTCTTTCGAAATCTGGGGTTCGTAATAACCCAAAATCAAATACTGACCAACTCCAATCGGATGTATTGGAAGATTTAACCTTTGAGCAATAATGCAATACAAGGTGGAAAGCGAGACAAGATTTCCTTTTCGGGAAACCAGCAAATTATTAATAAGGCAGTTTTCTGGAGCATAAATATCAGTCGAATTCATTTCAAAATGATACAATTCGAAAAAAACATGATTGATAATCGACACTTTTTCGAGCGATGTCAGGGTATCGTTAAATTCAATCCATGTATCGCGGACAATTTTATCGATGAGCTGATCAATTTTTTCGAAAGCAATTGAAGGATAGTGGATTGTGCTTCCAAGGATCCATCCATCCAACAGCGTTTTTTCTTCCGATACCACCCATTGCCCTGTTTTGTCTACAAGTCTTGATAATTTGAGTTGATTAATGATCAATTCAAGACGATCGTGTTGCAATAAATTAGTTGAAGAACTAAGTGCATATTCCAACACGGGTAATATAGCAGGTCCTGATTCGATTAATTTGTCCCTTACGGCAAAGAAAACCTCTTCGTCGCGATCGTCAATCAATGCAAGTAATGTATCAATATTTACGATTTCATTCATATTTTTCTATTGCGTCAACTTATCGAGTATTTTAATTACAAGTCGCTTCATCACAGGTTGGTAATTGCTGCTGGCATCACGACTAATCCGGTTTGCGATGATAATGCAAACTGTAAGTGCCTGATGTCCAAGCAATTTGCTGAGACCATAAATTGCAGAACACTCCATTTCGTAATTCGTGATTTTCATTTCATCGAAGCGGAAAGCTTCAATCTTATCATTGATTTGTCTGTCAACAATATTTAACCGCAATTCCCGGCCCTGAGGTCCATAAAATCCGGGAGCTGAGATTGTAATTCCCGGTATAAAATCGCCATCAGTAATTTTGTTGTAAAGACCAATATTACAGTCAACAACATAGGGCGAAGCAAGCAACGGATTCCAATTTGTAAAGCTTTTAAACGCATTTTCAAATGCAAGATCAGCAAATTCTTCACGCCGGGCGTAGAAATTCATCAGTCCGTCGAACCCGATCGCTTTACGAGATACTAAAAATGCATCAACCGGAATATCACCCTGCAATGCTCCCGAAGTGCCGATTCTGATAATGTTTAAGCTCGTTTTATCCGCTTTGATCTCCCGCGTTTCCAGATCGATGTTTACCAATGCATCGAGCTCATTGATCACAATATCAATGTTGTCAGTACCGATTCCTGTAGAAAGCACCGTAATTCGTTTCCCTTTATAACGCCCGGTAACTGTAACAAATTCTCTGTTCTGAGCTTTTACTTCAATCTCATCAAAAAAAGCTGCAATCATTTCTACCCTGCCCGGGTCACCGACCAGAATGATATCTCTGGCAATTTGGCCAGGTTTCAGGTGTAAATGAAAGATGGAGCCGTCAGCATTAAGAATCAATTCAGATGGTGCTATTTTATTTGTCATTGATTTTACAATGCTTCGTTCATAACTTAGTTATTTACCTGAAATACAGTAAAATAACTGATTATTTATTAGTTTAAAACCGCAGGAATTTGTATCTTTAAAGTATTAATTACCAGTCAATTACTTTAAATATGACGATCCCTGCGATTTATGATTTGTACTCTAAAATTGTTACTGAAGCTTTATCTGTTTCAAAAATAAAGCTTAATAAATGCAGATATGATTTTATGATTGAGATTTTCATGCTTTACCTCAGTATTC
>Ga0209585_10000348_pt1 | contig 17909 bp, 20 predicted proteins | sample NGEPerone_FD_185491 | JGI IMG/M metagenome (GOLD analysis project Ga0209585, IMG submission 185491) | Arctic peat soil microbial communities from the Barrow Environmental Observatory site, Barrow, Alaska, USA - NGEE Permafrost154B-one... | ecosystem: Environmental > Terrestrial > Soil >... | reverse complement strand
CGACGACGGCGACCAAGGGGCTGCGCATGCGGGCCATCACCGCGGCCACCTCGAGGCTGGTGGCGTCGGCGTCAACGACTGGCAGGTCGTCGTAGTCCGGTGGTTGGGGTAGCAGGTCCCGCACGGTACTGCGCACCAGTTTGCGGAACAGCTCGTCAGACGCCCGTTCGTCCAGCGCCCGCGCCAACCCTGGGTCGTCCTGAACGTAAGTGGGGATGAGAAAGCGCAGGACTTCGGAGCCGGGCAAGATGGTGTAGGGCCGACCGTCGTCGCCGGAAATGATGAGACCCGGCCAGCGCAGCCTCGCCATCGTCTGCGCGGCATCCATCGCGTCGGTGTCCGGGGTGACGGTGGGGAACGGTTGTGCGAGCGTACGAGCGGTCATCGGGCACTCCAAGTGGGTGGGCAGCATTCAACGACTGCCGACCAGACTTCCCGGCGCTCCGAGAGGAGTCTACCCCGCAGACCGGCACCGTTCGCCCACCACGACGCGTCGGCGTGGGTCGAAGGGGAATGGTCAGAGGCCGACCATCCCCAACCCGGCGTCGTTGTAGCGGTTGCCGTGCACGCCGAGCCAGGTGACGAGGCCGTCGAGGCGGCGACGTCGTCGGAGGACAGCGGGACTTGCGTCGCACCGACGTTCTCCTCGACGCGCTCGAGGCGACGGGTGCCGGGGATCGGCACGATCCACCGCTGCTGGGCGAGCAGCCAGGCCAGCGCGATCTGCCCAGGGGTGGCGCTCTTGGCCGCGGCGAGGGTTCGCACGTGGTCGACGATCGCGGCGTTCACGTCTCGGTTCTCAGGGGTGAAGCGGGGGATGGTCCGGCGGATGTCTCCCTCGGCGAAGGTCGTGGTGGGGTAGACGGTCCCGGTGAGGAAGCCCTTGCCGAGCGGACTGAACGGGACGAAGCCGATTCCGAGCTCGGCGCAGGTGGGCAGCACCTCCGGCTCGGGGTCGCGGGTCCACAGCGAGTACTCGGACTGGACCGCTGTGACCGGGTGGACGGCGTGGGCGCGGCGAATCGTGCCGGCACCGGCCTCCGACGATGCGGGGTGATCCTGGCCCGACGGGTCCCCAGGAACTCACGGATCTCGGTACGGTTGTCCACCTGGCCAGCGTACGAGCGCATCTCAGGGCGTGGGAGGCCCCGCCAGTACCTGTCTAAACAGGGCCTGCCGCAGTGGGCAGGCCCGCGGTTGGCTTGCTGTCGCCGCCACTGGCAGACCCGCAACCTACCTGAAGAAGAGGATGCTCGCGGGGTAGCCGATCTGTGGGTGCCGTCCCGACCCTGGGGCCGGACCACCCGTCGAGCGGCCTGGGTTATCGCAGGATGGGTCGCGGACTGGCCATGGTGGAGTGCACGTCGTCGTATGCCGCGGTCACCTCGACGTCCATGTGCACGATGCCCGGGACCCGACGGACGAAGTCGCTGACGACCAGCACCTGGCTGAGTAGCAGGACCGACCCGTGGAGCACCACGACGCCGCCTCTGACCGTGGCCGAGATCGCGGGCGAGGCGGAGCTGTCCACCATGGCGATGGCGTCCTTGACCGCAGCGAGCAGGTCCTCGTCGGAGTGAAGGAAGACAGTGAGCAGGTCACTGCGAGTAACGATCCCTATCAATCGACCGTCGCGATCGACCACTGGAAGTCGGCCGATGTGCCGCTGGTGCATTACCCGCGCTGCCTGGCTGAGCGCCTGTGCCTGGTCGATGGTCACGGCGGGCGACGTCATGATCTCGCCCGCCGTCAAACCGACCAAACGCACTCGTCCACGATGCTGCAGACGCGTCCGAACATGCTCTGCAGTCAACTCACCACCCAGCAGGTCGCTCACGGCGACGATGCCGAGCACACGCCGCACGTCATCGACCACGGGCAGCGCGTGCACATGGTGATTCCCGATCACGCGGACGAGCTCACGGAGGGTCGTTTCGGGACAGGCCACCCGGACGTCTCGGGTCATGACGTCGCGCACCAAGTCGCGCCTGGCCCCCCCGACAGCCTGCGTCGATCCTTGCGTGTGCGATGTTCGCCGGGACGGCTGAGTCATGACGCACTCTTTTCCGTGGTTCCGCGCCACTGGCCGAGAACCACCAAAGCCCGGAGTATTGCCGGACCAGCCAACGCTTCCGAGGCGGAAGTGCAACAATACCAACAGTACGCTCGAAATACGCTCAAAAACATAGTCAGAAAACCGCAGTCAGGGTGCTGATGCCCTTGGTCTTTGGACCCCAGGGGCAACTCGCCAATCGTGAGTGGACTATGGGATCTTCCTTAGGCAGATCCGCTGCCGGCTGGCTTGAGCCTTGCGGCGCATGCGCTTTTCTGACTATGTGTTTCGACGTATCGCACGCGTAGCGTTGGTATTGGAGCACTTCCGCCTCGGAAGCGTTGGCTGGCCCGGGCCAATCCGGGCGTTGTGGTCCCTGTGCTGCGTACCAGAGGCCACGGAAGAGAGTTCGCCATGACTCAGCCGTCGAGGAACCCACAGGAGGCCCTCCTGGGCCTGTTGGACAGCGCCCGTGAGAGGTTCCGGGCCCGGACTCCCGACCACATGGCCGCGAGTCCGAAGCTGCAGCAAGTCAGGATGTACGCCTTGGACGACGTTGTGGTCCTTGAGGTAGCCGGCCGGCTCAGCGAGGTGGTCGAGGATCTGGATCGAGCGATCCAGCTGGCTTTGTCCGACGGGCCCCGCGGCGTGGCTTGCGACCTGTCCGCCGTGCTCGAGGATGCCGACCCAGACGCGGTGGACATGCTCGCGACCGCAGGACGGCACGTGCAGGACTGGCCCGGGACTCCGGTCGCCGTGGCGTGTCGAGACTCGCGGGTTCTCTCGGCGCTGAAAGCCCACCCCCTGGGTGCGCACCTCATCGTGACCAAGTCGGTGCTTACTGCCGTGGCAGAGATACTGGCGTCCCCCACGCCGGCCGTTGAGCGGATACACCTCGCGCCACAGCCAACCGCTGCCCGCGCCTCGCGGGACTTCGTCACTCGCACCTTGCTGAAGTGGAAGCTGGGCTCGTCCATTCCCTGTGTCTGCTTGGTGGCCAGCGAACTCGTGACCAACGCGGCCTTGCATGGCGGCACCGACATCGACGTGTCCCTTGCCTGGGACATGACAGCACTGCGCCTGACCGTTGCGGACCGGAGCTCCGACCTGCCGCACCAACAGCACTATCACTTTGACCGACACCACCGCGGGCTCACCATCGTCGCCGGCCTCTCGCGTGCCTTCGGGGTCCTGCCCACCGCCCCCGTCGGCAAGGTCGTCTGGGCCGTCTTCGACGTCCCCAAGCCACACGCCTCGACAAGACCTCGCCATCACGAGCCTGTCCGCGCAACCACCGAGTCGCCCATGTCCACCCAGTCCGCCAGCCCAGCCGCAGCAGGGCGCCCAACTCCCTCAGCGCAGCTCAAGACCCACCGCGCATTCGCCCAGCACGGAGCCACCCACGTAGCCACGGTGACCCAACCGCCGCTCTCCTTACCGCTCACCATGGAACAGATGGGCGGATCACAGGGCCCGCCCCAGGGCCGTTACAACGACTCGTCCAACTTCCTGGGCTAGACAGCCACCCTTCCGCTCAAGGCTAGCGTTCGTCCCCAAGGTCGCGTGGGTCCTGCGCAGCGAGGCGCCGGAGGCGCTCGACTTCCTGCTGCAGGTCGATCACCTTGAGCTCACGCTCGAAATCACGCATCACGCTGAGCCGCTGGGACTGCTCGAGATCCTCCATCCACTTGAACGCCTTGTCTCGCCAGTCGGCGATCTCGCGCTGGTCCCGCCGCTGACCAGTCAGGTCGCGGACGATCCCGTACACGCCGATCACGGCGCCGTCCGCGTCGAGGATCGGTGAGATGGTCAGCGAGACCGGGAACGTCGTTCCGTCCCGCCGGACCCGTACGCTCTCATAGCGCTCGATAGCTTGGCCCTCGCTGGCCTTCGCCACGATGGCGGCTGCTTCGTCGAGTCGGTTCTTGGGACTCAGGATTTGAATGGATTTGCCGATCATCTCCTCGCTGGAGTAGCCGAACATCTTCTCAGCGCCCGGGTTCCAGCTCGTGATGATGCCCTCAAGGGTGACGCCAACGATGGCGTCCGTCTCGCCGCTGATGGCTGCGTTGGCGGACTCGAGGAGGGCTGCCAGCTGGTGGAGCCCCTGTTCTGCCTTACGGCGCAAGGTCACGTCGAGAGCGATCGAGGACACGCCGACGATGGTGCCGTCCGCGTCGAGGATCGGTGCAAGAGTCATGGCGACCGGGACCAGCGTTCCATCCTTCCGGACCAGCATGCTCTCAACTTCTCTGGGACTATGGCTGGACCTGACCTTCGCCAGGATCTGGTCCATTTCGCCGGCCCGGTCAGGGGGAGTGAGGAGGCTCGCGGATGTGCCGATCATCTCCTCGCTCGTGTAGCCCAACAGCCGCTCGGCGGCCGGATTCCAGCTGGTGATGATGCCTTCAGGCGTGCTGCTGGTGATGGCTTCCCCAATCGACTCCACCAACGCCGAAGCCCGGTCCTCGCGGCGGCGACCCCAAACCTTCCTGCGGTGGCTGAGGTCGCGGACGATCGCGGAGGCGCCGACGACAACGCCATGGGAGTCTCTGACTGGCGAGATGGTCAGCGAGACCGGGAACGTCGTGCCATCCTTTCGGAGGCGACGGCTCTTGTAGTGCTCGGTAGTCAGACCTGCGCTGATCTTCCCCAGGATCGCGGCCATCTCGCCGACTCGATCCTCGGGACCCAGAAGCATGACGGACCTTCCGATGATCTCCTCGCTCGAGTAACCGAACAGCTGCTCGGCGGCCGCGTTCCAGCTCGTGACGATGCCCTCAATCGTCGCGTCGATGGTGGCATCGTCGGAGTACTCGACGCCAGCCGCCTGTATGTCCGGCCTCTTGAGCCCTGTGAGGTCGCGCACCGCCGCTATCGCCAACGGGCCGTCCTCGGTCTCGATGTGCGACACGCTGAAGTCCACTGGGAACTCGGTGCCGTCCCGGTGCCGTCCTGTCCGCTCAGGGCCGAGCTCCAGGGGTCGAAGGAACGGGTCCGCGAAGTAGCCCGCACGAAGGGCCGTGTCGACCTCACGCCTGGACTCTGGCACCAGCATCTCGATGCGCTGACCCACCATGTCGTCCCGGCGATAACCGAACAGCGACTCCGCGTGGCGATTGACGAACCGGATCACGCCCGCTGGGTCGCACACCACCACGGCAGCGTCCATCGCCTCCAACGAACTCTCAAAGTTCGCATCGCCCAACCTCAACACTGCGATCTCAACTCCCGCGCTGTGCGAGGCGTGGGTATCGGGCGCAGAAGAGGGGCTTGATCTGCGGACGAACGCCCGTCTCAGCATGGCGGCGCTTGATCGTGACCGCCGAGGACGACAAGACCCGGCCCGACGCGGTGGGGGCCCAACTGTTGAGAATCATGCGCCGATCCCTAGCTTTGCCACACCGGAAACGCAGATGCACTACGTCAAAGACCGTACCGCAAATGGTCAAGCGTTGGTCATGACTTGGCAAAATCCCCAACGCGGAGGGCGAGCGGAAAGGTCGAGCCCATGAAAGCGACGTGCCGGGGTCCCAGCTACCCCTGAGGACGAAGAAGCAAGGTGAAAAGCCGACCGCAAGGCTCGTACGTTGCTGGGCATGCCATCGGCGGCGCTCGCTCGGATTGCGGAAGAACAGTAGATCCGGGTCGACGCCTGCCTCGACCAGGGACGCGGTCACCCGCTGTGACACGTAGCGGCGCCACTGTGGCACGTGTCGAGCAGTAAGAGGGTCGAACCGGTGTCGGCGTTCTCGCCTTCCACCTCGCTCAGCCAAGGGTCGACGACCGTGTAGCGCAGGCCTTGCCGTCGGACCCGACAACTCAGTATGGCAACTGGCCGTGTCGGTCTTGCCGGGGTGGGCGGCTCGGGTAAGATCCGCCTTGCGATTGAGCTGTGTGAACGGATGAGGGAACTGCAACAGCGGCCAGCGATGGCCCTGGGAGGGCCTCCGAGGGCGGGGGGTCTTCGGCGCTACAGCCGCTCGACGAGCTCGTACAGCTGCCCGTCGGGGGCTCGGAAGTGCACATAGCGCTCGCGCTCGTTGCTCGAGACGTCGGCGTCGAGAACGACTCCCGCGGCGGCCAGCTCGCGTACCGCGTGGTCGATGTCGTCGACGAGAAAGCCCAAGCTCCTCTGCGTCGCGCCCATGCCCTGCGGTGAGGCCACCGCGAACGATGAGCCGTCCGGAAGGTCGAAGAGGTCTGCCTCTATCCCGGTCACCTGCGCCGGCACCAATCCCAGGACGTCGCGCACGAAGGCAACCATCTCATGGCGTGCAGTCGTAGCGGTCCCGGCGAAGACAATCCCTCTGATGATCAACACGCCTCCGCTCGTGGCCTTCGTCTGCTCAAGCTAGCGCGGGAGGGCGGCGACTGCACCCCGTACGTCTCCTGCATGCCGTTGGCGACGGCGAGCGCGTACCGGCGGGACTTGTCCTGGTCGAGCAGCGGCCTATCCGCCTTGTACGCGGTGCCGTCGTTCCCTTCGGTGCGGCGGTCCTGTGGGCCGGTGGTGGGGGCGACGGTGAGGATCGCGGTGTCACCTGCCTGGTTCATTGCAACGGAGCTGGCCGACGCCACTCCCTGGATCGTCTTGAGGGCGGCGGCGAGGCGGGCGATGCCGCTGGTCGGATCGGATGCCGGGTTCGCGTTGGCGAGGTGGGTCGGAAGCGTGGCCGTGACAAGCAGGGGCCCGTTCACGCCCGGCCCGAAGCCGTCGGCGAGCATGTCGTACGCGGTCCGGGTCGAGGTACCTTCGGCTCTGGTCACCGCCGGGCTTGACCCGGTGCACGTGGCGCTGGCGGCGGGCCATTCAGATCCTGCCTTCACCCTTCGAACCTACGCGCACCCCGCCACGGATGCCGCGAAAGAGGATCCGGGCCGCGCAGTCCCATGTCGAAGTGGACTGACGCGCGCGATTTCTCATTTGTTCCCTCAGCGTTCCTTGTTGCCGATCCCGCGGAGGGCCGGAAAGAACGTTTCCGCTGGTCGGGGTGACAGGATTTGAACCTGCGGCATCTTCGTCCCGAACCACGAGCGAGGTTGTCGTCAAAGGGCATTGAGCACGTTAGAGAAGCGCTGGGACACTATAACTGTCGCCTGGGAGTGGCCCTGCTGCTGTACTTTGCTGCTGCACTTCTGGCGCAGCCGCTACGGACCTGAACCGACGACCGACGGATTATGAGAGAGACTGAAACCCGTTGTAGGGCGGGCTCGGCGGGGTCAATGCATGTGCAGGTTTCCGCCTCAAGCCGGCGGCGGCCATCTAAACAGACCCCCGACCCTTTGTCGTGGATCCGTCGATCAAGCCCTTGTTCGCCCACCCTGCTGACAACGGGTTCCCTTCCGCCCACACCGCATTGGCTGCGACAGGTGGCCGCATCGCTCCCGCGTGGATAGGCGGCAGCAACGAGCGCGCGACGTCAGGCCGGCAGGAGGTTTGGGCTCGCGACGCTCGACTGGACCCGTGGCCCCGGTCGAAGGTGGTCAGTGCCGCGCATGCGTGCGGCAACGACGAGTCCGGATGCCGCTGTGAGGGCGCCGACGACGGCGACGGCGGTCGGGATGCCGAAGGCGTCCGCGAGAAGTCCGGACAGGAGCGCGCCGACCGCGAAGCCACCGTCGCGCCACAGGCGGTAGATGCCGACGGATCGGGCGCGCCATAAGGGGTGGGCCACGTCGCCAATAGCTGCTAGCAGCGTCGGGTAGACCATGGCCGTTCCGACCCCGAGCAGGATGGCAGCGGTGAGCCAGACTCCGAAGCTGTGTCCGAAAGCGACGATTCCCAGTGCAACTGCCTGCGTGATCATCCCGCCGACGATCAACCATTTGCGGCCGATTCGGTCGGAGAGACCTCCGGTGATGAGCTGGCCGGCGCCCCAGACTGCCGGGTAGACGGCGGCCAGGACGCCGATACTTTGGATGCTCAACCCGGCCGTGGCAAACAGGATCGGGAACAGTCCCCAGGCCAGACCGTCGTTGAGGTTGTTGACCAGGCCTGCCTGGCTGACCGAAGACAGTGACTTGTCCCGGAAGCTGGTGAGGGTGAACACCTGCCGGTTGCTGAGGGTTGAGACGGCGTGGGCGTGTACGGAAACGTGGTTCGCTGCCTCGGCCCTCGCATGGTGGTGCGTTTCCTGCACGAAAATGACGGAGAGTCCCAGCCCGAGGGCGATGAAGGCTGCGCCGAGCAGGAAGGGGCCGGGGCGCAGCCCGTGGTTGGCGGCAATGTAGCCGGTGGCCAGGGCTGTTCCGGCGACGCCGAGGTATCCCGCGGCTTCGTTGAAGCCCATGGCCAGTCCTCGCCGGTTCGGGCCAACGAGGTCCATCTTCATCATCACGGTGGTGGACCAGGTCAGTCCCTGGCTGATCCCCAGGATGACGTTGGCAGCGACGATCCATCCCCAGGACGGTCCGAGGATGAGCAGCAGGGGCACGGGAACGGCGATCAGCCAGCCGGCGACCAGCACGGGTTTGCGCCCGTACCGGTCGGAGAGGGTGCCGGCAAAGTAGTTGGTGGCGGCCTTGGCCAGACCGAAGGCCAGGATGTAGGTCAGTGCGCTCGTGTACAGATCCAGATGGAACACCTGGTCAGCCAGCAATGGCAGGACCGTGCGCTCCTGGCCGAGGGTGCCGCCGACCAGAGCGTTGACGGAAACGAGCAGCATGAACTGGGCGATGTTCTGTCGCAGGCCCAGCGTGATGGCGGCGCCGGTTCGTTTCATCTCCTGGTCTCCAGGCCGCGCTCGGCTGCCTGCATCCAGTCGACGGGGCCACTGTCCAGGACGGCGACGTCGGTCCCGCCGATGTCGACCAGGGGGATGACGGGGACGTCGCTCATCAGGGTTCTGCACCGGCTTCTGTGGTTGGGGGATGGCAAGATTCGGTAATGCTACAGTATTCCAATGAGCACTGGAACATGCTGTGGCTGACCGCGCTGCCAAGACCGAGCTGTTCGAGCAGTACGCCCGGGTCGGCAAGGCACTGTCAGCCCCGACGCGGCTGGATCTTCTCGACCTGCTGGCCCAGGGCGAACGTACTGTCGAGGCACTCGCACGAGCCGCGGGAGTTGCCATGTCCACCGCGTCGATGCATCTGCAGACGCTGCGGCAGGCAGGGCTGGTGCGCACCCGCAAGGAAGGCACCAGCGTGCATTACCGGCTGGCCGGCGACGACGTTGCGGGCCTGTACGCCGACCTGCGCGATGTGGCCCTGGCTCACCTGGCCGACGCTGACCGGGCCCGCGCGGCCTACCTCGGCGGGGACGACACCGGCGAGGCCGAGGACGTCCCACGCGAGGAGCTGCTGCGCCGTGCCCGCAGCGGTGAGGTCGTCGTGCTCGATGTCCGTCCGCGCCACGAGTACGCCTCGGGGCACATTCCCGGCGCGGTGTCGGTCCCGGTCGAGGAGCTCGAGCAGCGCCTGGCCGAGCTGCCCGCCGACGTCCAGGTGGTCGCCTACTGCCGCGGCGCGTACTGCGTGCTCGCCTACGACGCGGTCCGATTGCTGACCCGGCACGGCCGCTCGGCGCGACGGCTGCCCGAGGGCATGCTCGAATGGCGACTGGCCGGCATGCCTATCCAGTCAGGCGTCGCGTGAGCCCGCTGTGGCGACGGCTGGACTTGCTCCTCGACATCGAGTGTCTGCGCTCGCTGCAACGACCCAACCCCCCCCCACAAGAAGGACGGTATGACCTCGTGAACATCCTGATGATCATCAATGGTGCTGCCTACGGCCAGGACTCGACCTACAACGCGGTACGCCTCGCGGCGTCGATGGCCAAGCGTGACGAGGTGACCCTTCGGGTCTTCCTCATGGGGGACGGTGTCACGGTGGCCATGGCCGGGCAGAAGACCCCCGACGGCTACTACAAGCTCGACCGGATGCTGTCCGTGGTCTCCCGCCACGGCGGGCAGATCGGTTGCTGCGGCACGTGTATGGACGCCCGGGGCGTCACCGAGACCATGCTCGTCGAGGGTGCCGCGCGGTCCACGATGGACGAGCTCACCGACTGGACCCTGGCCGCCGAAAAGGTACTGGTGTTCTGATGGCCTCCGGGGGCGGGCAGACGGTCGTGGTGCTGGGTGGCGGGATCGGCGGGGTGGCCGCCGCCAACCGGTTGCGTCGCAGCCTGGACCGCCGCCACCGCGTGGTCCTGGTCAACCGGGACCCGGACTTCACCTTCCCCGCGTCCTACCTGTGGGTGATGACCGGGTCCCGCCGACCGGAGCAGATCACCCGCCCCCTCAAGGGTTTGGAGCGACGAGGCATCGACGTGGTGATCGGTGACGTGACCGACATCGACCCCGCGAGCCGGACCCTGACCGTAGGCGAGCGGACCCTGTCCGGTGACCACCTTGTGGTCAGCCTGGGGGCGGACTGGGCCACCGGCCGGGTGCCTGGGCTCGCCGACCACGGCCACACCTACGCCACCCTCCCCGGCGCGCAACGGTTGGCTGGCGAGCTCGCCCGCATCGAGTCCGGCCGGGTCGTCGTGGTCACCGCGGCACCGCTGTACAAGTGCCCTGCGGCACCGTACGAGGCGGCGCTGCTCATCGACGCCGGGCTACGGGCCCGCGGCGTGCGCGACCGGGTGCAGGTCGTGGTCCGCAGCGCCGAACCGGCACCGATGCCCGTCGCCGGGGCAAACGTCTCCGCTGCCGTGCAGCAGCTACTCGCCGACCGGGGCATCGACTACCAGCCCGGCCGGCAGATCACCGCCGCCGAACCCGGCACCGTCCACTTCGGCGACACCAGCGAGGACGCGGACCTGCTCGTGTACATGCCCCCGATCTGCGCCCCGCCGGTCATCGCAAGCTCCGCGCTGGCCGCCGACGACGGCTGGATCCACGCCGACCCGGCCACCTTGGCCACCGGCTTCGAGGGCGTGTACGCCATCGGCGACAACACCCACATCGTGCTCGGCATCGGCAAGCCGCTCCCGCGTGCCGGGGTGTTCGCCCACGCTCAGGCCCAGGTCGTGGCCGACACGATCACCGCCGACATCACCGGCAAGCCGGCTCCGGCGGGCTTCGACGGGCACGGCGGTTGCTTCATCGAGACCGGCGCCGGCCGCGCGGCCTACGGCTCCGGCAACTTTTACGCTGACCCCGCGCCCCAGGTCGCCCTGCACCCCCCGGCGCGTCGCTGGCACTGGGGCAAAGTCACATTCGAGCAGCGCGTCATGCGGAGGTGGTTATGAGCCACGACCAGCCCCTGATCTACCTGGACCACAACGCCACCACCCCGGTAGCACCCGAGGTCCTGGACGCGATGCTGCCCTACCTGCGCGACCAGTACGGCAACCCCTCCAGCGACCACCCGCCGGGGCGGCGAGCCGCCGCCGCCGTCGATCAGGCCCGCGCCCAGGTCGCCGACCTGATCGGCGCCGACCCAGCCGACATCGTGTTCACCTCCGGCGGCACCGAGTCCAACAACCTGGCCATCCGTGGCACCGCCGCGGCCACCGCGCCCGGGCGGCGCCGCATCATCACCACAGTGCTCGAGCACCCGGCCACCACCGCACCGTGTGAACACCTGGAAACCCGGGGCTGGAGCATCACCCGCCTCCCCGCAAACCCCACCGGCTTGATCGATGTCGCCACGGCGGCCGCCACGATGGGCCCCGACGTCGCCCTGGTCACGATGATGCTGGCGCAGAACGAAACCGGGGCGATCCTGCCCGTCCGAGACATCGCAGCCCACGCCCACCGGACCGGAGCGGTAGTCCACACTGACGCAGCCCAAGCCATCGGCAAGATCGACGTCGACGTCGACGACCTTGACGTGGACCTGCTCTCCATCGCCGGCCACAAGTGCTACGCCCCCAAAGGAATTGGCGCCCTCTACCAACGACCCGGCACCCCGCTGAAACCGCTGCTGCTGGGCGCAGGGCAGGAACACGGGCTGCGGCCCGGCACCGAGAACGTCGCCGGCATCGTCGGGCTCGGCGTCGCCTGCGACCTGGCCCGCACCGACCTGGCCACCGAGACCAAGCGACTCGCCTGCCTACGACACACCCTGTGGCAGCTGTTGAACGCCACGATCCCCGGCATGGTCCGCCACACCCCCGAGGCCAGTCTGCCCAACACCCTCACCGTGTCATTCCCCAATGTGATCGGCCGCGATGTGCTGGCACACGCACCCGGCCTCGCCGCCTCCACCGGATCGGCCTGCCACTCCGGCCAGGACACACCCTCGGCCACCCTGCTGGCCATGGGCGTCACCCCAACCACCGCACTCGGTGCCATCCGCCTGTCCCTGGGCCGTGCCACCACCGCCACTGACATCTCCACCGCCGCCACGATCCTGACCACTGCCCACACCCTGGCCGCCGGCGCGTGACCGCCAACCTGCCATTGCCGACAGGTAAGGACTACACCGCCGAGTCGGTGTTCCAGCCCGGCAACCTGCTGCGTGAAGCACGCCGACAAAGGAACCTGCCCGACCAGCCCGTGCCCCGAGTCTGTCTGCTCGATCCCGATGGGGACATCGCAACCCACCTCGCCGACACCGGCCGGGGACAGCGCCACCCCGGCTGGGCGTGCTACCACACCGACATGTGCATCACCGACTTGGCCGGGACAGCTGTCGGAGTGGTCGGCCGCGCAGTCGGAGCCCCCTTCGCCGTCCTGGTCGCCTAGCAGCTGTTCGCCAGCGGCGCTGACCTGGTCATCTCCATCACCTCCGCCGGCCAACTCCAACCACTGGCAGACCCGCCCTACTTCGTCCTCATCGACCAGGCCCTGCGCGACGAAGGCACCAGCCTGCACTACCTGCCGCCCGCAACCTGGAGCGCTCTGCCCGGCCACCTCAAAGCCCGTCTCGAACCCGCCATGCACGATCTGAGCGAGCCAGTGATCACCGCCCGGTCCTGGACCACCGACGCTCCCTACCGCGAAACGCGCGCAGCCATCGCCTCCGCCGTCGAGCGCGGGGCCACCTGCGTTGAAATGGAAGCCGCCGCGCTCTACGCACTGGGCGAAGCACGCGGTTACAACATCGTCTGCCTTGCCCACATCACCAACACCATGGCCGTCACCGAGAACGACTTCGAGAAGGGCGAGGCCAACGGCGTCCACGCCGCGCTGGCGCTCACTGCCCACATCGCCCGCTCACTCACCGCGCCCAGCGGGGGAACGAACGGTACGGCGAATAGTCGCTTTCCTTCTGCCCCTTGGTAATCCCGCACTTCGCTAAGGCGTCTGGAGGGTGGGGCGGGTGGCGCGGACCCGGTGAGCCGACACAGGCCCGGACCATCAGCGGAGGGCGGGCGGCCGGTCGCCCTCGGGCCCACTAATGATTGGTGCCACGATGATGGCGGCGGCGATGGCCGCAGCATCTGCACAGGAGGCCCATCTGCGCAACCAGGAACCTCACACGGTTATGACGATGGCGCAATGTCGGTGGTTGCGGCCCTGGGCGGGTTCGTCGTCGCGGTCATCGCCATCCTTAACGTGCACATCCTCGTGGGTGTGGAGGCTGGCTACGCCGCCAGCCCAGCTGACGTCTTCGAGTGGTCGGTCCTCCTTGGAATGGTCGACATCGCGCTGCTGGTCGCCGGTCCGATGCTCGGGGTCGTCGCTGCGTCGAGGCTTCGCCGTCGGGACAGCCGAGGCACCGACGTAACGCTGAGAGGCGTCGACGGAGGAGTCGCTGAGGGTTCGCCATTCGCCCCGCCGGCTGTTGAAGGGGTGGATCAGCGATGTTCCTTCGGTACGGCGTTGATCTCGACAAATTGGAGGGTTGAGCCGGCGGCCGCATCGGCGATGTCGCATCCATCGCTGCATCCATCGCCACAGTGGTCGAAGTCCTCGGTGACCGTCCCCTTGGGCACGCAGTTGCAGGCTTCGCCGCGCCATGCGTCTCGCCCTTCCTTGATGGCGACGGCGGCGATGATGAGCCCGGCGATCGGGTCGGCCCAGCCCCAGCCCAGGGTGGAGTTGAGGACGAGCCCGACCAGGAGGACGGCAGACAGGTAGGTGCACAGCAGTGTCTGGGTGGAGTCGGCGACCACAGCTCCTGAGCTGAGGACGTTGCCAGTGCGGCGCTGCGCCCAGGACAGGAACGGCATGATCATCAGCGACGCAGCTGCGAGAGCGATGCCGACCGGGGACGGGTCAGGCTTGGTGCCACCGAGCAATGCTCGGACGGATTCGAACGCGACATAGGCGGCCAGGGCGAAGAACGACCAGGCCATCAGCCGCAGGGCCTGACGTTCCCGGCTTTCGGGCAGGGGGTGCTTGAACTGCCACAAGATGATTAGCCCGCTGGAGATCTCCACGACCGAGTCGAGGCCGAATCCGACGAGTGCGACCGACCCCGCCATCAGCCCCGCGGCAATGGCGATACAGCCCTCGATGACGTTGTAGCCGACACTCGCGCCGGCAAGGAGCTGGGCGCGGCGACCGAGACGCCTGCGGTCATTCGCCGAAAGCGCAGGGGCCGAGACCGAGGGGCTGGTCATCGGTTGGCCGCCTCGCCGTAGGTCGGGCACAGAGTGACTGCGTCGCTGGTGGCCGCCAGAAGCTGTTCGGCGGCTGCGAGTACCCCGAGGATCTCCCGGCTGGCCGCCAGGGACCACATGGTCGATCGGCCCTGCGGGCGGTAAGTCACCAGCCCGCAGTCCCGCAGGCAGGCGAGGTGCCCCGACACGGTGGACTGAGCCAGGTTGAGGTGGGCCGTCAGGTCCTTCACCTTGTGCTCGCCTGTGGCGAGGTGGCGCAAGATCGCTAGTCGCGCCGGATCGCCGAGGCTGCGGAACATGCACGCCGCTGCGGTCAGCGACTGCTGCCCGTTGGCCTGGTCACCCGCAGTGGTATCGGGGAGTGCACGATACATCGTCATGTGCCGATGATATCGTCGTTAGAGTACCTGCTGTCGGCATACCTGGAACCGGCTCAGTCCGAAGCGCGGAGGGTGAGCTGACGACGGTGATGCTCGAAGTGCTGAGTCGGGTAACGGTAGACGTCTGCCAACGTCATGTACGTCTTGAAGTACGGATCCCACGAGGTCGGGTAGTGCATCCCCCGCGACAGCTCAGAGTCACTCTCCCGGTCCAGGTGACGCAACAACTTAGCAATCACCCGGTCGAACCGCCGACCCATCCCCGCGTACCCGAGCAGCCTTGGCCCGCCTACCGATCCGAAGTAGTTGATGGCGTTGAACGGTCCGGTCGAGGCCTCAAGCGCACCCGCGAACGCACGACTGAAACTGTCGGGCAGTCGGCCGAAGATCCGTACGAGAACCAGCAGTCGCACGACAATGAGGTAGCCGAAGAGCATGTGGAACAGCAACTCCCCGTTGGTCCATTTCGTGCCGTTCGACGGCCGGTTCAACTCGGCCACTGTGGCTGAGTTCAGTAGACGGTGGAACGTTTGTCTTGTCTCTTCCATCTCGTCGCGGACGACTTGTCGATCCACCTCATGACCTCGATTCCTACAGGCATCGTATCGCCGGGGGCATCCTCCCCCTGGCCTTGATGCCGCCTGCCACGGGACTTCGGACTTCTTGCGCTGTTCAGAGGCAGGGGTAGGGCTTTGGTGCGCGCCTCGACGAATGGGGTGGCCTCGATGACCCGGGCTTGACCGCCACACCGACACGCTGGACGAAGACGGGGCAAAGGCGATCAGTGGCTGACTGCCACAGTTTCGGAACCGAGGTCGGTTGCGATATTGTCTGCGTATGCATGCAGATAGTGGAGGATCTGATGGCTTGCCGATCGAGCAGGCCGAGCTCGCTGTTGAGGTTTTCCGGATGTTGTCGGACACGACCAGGGTGCGCCTGTTGTGGGCGCTGATCGATCAGGAGTTGGCGGTCAACGAGCTGGCTGCCCGGGTCGGCAAGCCAGCGCCGTCGGTGTCCCAGCACCTCGCCAAGCTGCGGATGGCCAGGTTGGTGCGGACCCGGCGGGAGGGGACGCAGGTTTTCTACCGGCTGGAGAACGAGCACGTGGCCCGGCTGGTCCGTGACGCCGTGGACAACGCCGAGCACGCCGGCCCTGAGGTTCCGCGCCATCACGTGGAGGACGGTATCGCGTCGCTGGAGTCCGTGCCCAGGTGAGATCTCATGAGCACCCGCTGGCCGGCCACCCCCAAGACCACGGGGAGGGGCACGATGAGGGGTCGGGGCACGGTCACGGCGCTGTTGGTGATCACGTCCGTCAGCATCCGAGCGGCGTGGAAGGTTTCGTGCTCTCGCTCTTCCGCCCGCACAGCCATGACGCGGCTGACTCGGTCGACTCGGCGCTGGAGGCGAGCGCTGAGGGGATCCGGGCGGTCAAGATCAGCCTGGTCGTCCTGGGTGTCACCGCTGTCGCACAGCTGATCGTGGTGCTGATGACCGGGTCGGTGGCCCTGTTGGCGGACACCATCCACAACTTCTCCGACGCGCTGACCGCCATACCGCTGTGGGTCGCGTTCGTCCTGAGCCGGCGCGCGGCGAACCGCCGCTACACCTACGGGTACGGGCGGGCCGAGGACCTGGCGGGCGTCTTCATCGTCGTCATGATCGCTTTGTCCTCGATGCTTGCAGCGTACGAGTCGATCCGCCGGTTGGTTGACCCCCAGCCCATCACCCGCGCGTGGGTTGTGGTCGCAGCGGGTCTGATCGGCTTCGCCGGCAATGAGCTTGTGGCCGTCTACCGGATCCGGGTTGGGAACACGATCGGGTCCGCCGCACTGGTCGCCGATGGGCTGCACGCCCGCACCGACGGGCTCACCTCCCTGGCCGTGGTCTTTGGCGCGATCGGGGTGATGGCCGGCTTCCCGCTAGCGGACCCCATCGTCGGTCTACTCATCACGGTCGCGATCCTGGCAGTCCTGCGCGGGGCGGCACGGGACATCTACCGGAGGCTGATGGACGCCGTTGACCCCGATCTGGTCGACGCCGCCGAAGCCGCTCTACGCGAGGTGCCCGGGGTCTGCAGCGTCGACAGCGTCCAGCTGCGCTGGATCGGTCACAGGATGCGCGCCGAGACCACCCTGACGGTGGACAACGCCTTGGACGTGGTCCAAGCCCACGCGATCGCCGACGAGGCTCATCACCAGTTGATCCACCGCGTCCCCCGCCTCGATGAAGCCACCGTCCACGTCAATCCGAGCACTCAGCCGGGCGTTGATCACCACACCGCCACGGGTCATCACCGGGCGCAGAGGACGGGGGACACCCCGCAGACGTACCGAACCACCAACGAGACCAGAAGGCCAGCGGTTGTCATAGCACGTCGGCAGTAAAACTTCCGACCGCTGCGACCCGGAACTGCCGGCGCCCAAGCGGAAGTGCGGGGCCGGCCTTCAGGCAGTATCAACACCCGAACACGGACCGATACACATCAACCGGGAGCCATCGGTGCCGGATTTGGGCGTATCACCGCCCGAAGGGGGACCCGCGGCAGTGGGGCGCGATCAGGCCGGGTGTCCGCCACATGACGGTTCACGATGCGAGGCGGACGTGCGCAACGCTGCTGGCGGCGCTGGAAGTCCACCCGCGGGTGATCATGCGGATCCGGCGTCACGCAGACGTGTCGATGACGTTGGAGATCTACTCGAACGCCAGCCCGATGGCGACCAGCGAAGCGCAGCGCAGGCTGGGGGGAGCCCCTTCGATGCGCAGGTCAATTCTCGTCCTTGTTGCTGTACTTGCCGCATTTTGCTGCTGTACTGGCAGCAATAGAGGCCCTCACCATTCCTGGTGCGGGCCTCTGACCTGCGGGAATACTGGTCGGGGTGACAGTGTTCTGGTTCACGACATCCCGGACAGGTGTCTCGCGACATCCCGGAATGATGTCTCGGGAGATCCCGGACTCGGCCGTACTGCGCGCTGAGTCTGCGGGGCATGACATCTACCCGTTTGCTGA
>Ga0209585_10000347_pt1 | contig 17911 bp, 15 predicted proteins | sample NGEPerone_FD_185491 | JGI IMG/M metagenome (GOLD analysis project Ga0209585, IMG submission 185491) | Arctic peat soil microbial communities from the Barrow Environmental Observatory site, Barrow, Alaska, USA - NGEE Permafrost154B-one... | ecosystem: Environmental > Terrestrial > Soil >... | reverse complement strand
ACGAGGTCGTGGCGCACTGTCTGTCGGTGGAGCTCGAGCACGCCGACGGTCACAACGACACGATGCTGGACCCCGAGCAGCGGATCTGGGGCTTCGAGACCAACTTCGGTGGTCTGGCCGACCTCGCGCTGGTCAAGGCCAACCAGCTCATGCCCAAGGCCAAGCACCTCACGTGGGAGGAGGCTGCCTCGCCCGGGCTGGTGAACAGCACGGCATACCGGCAGCTGGTCTCGCGCAACGGTGCGGGCATGAAGCTCGGCGACGTCGTCCTGATCTGGGGAGCCAGCGGCGGACTGGGTTCGTACGCCACCCAGATGACGCTCGCGTCCGGCGCCACCCCGATCTGCGTGGTCTCCAGCCCGGACAAGGCCGAGATCTGCCGAAGGATGGGCGCCGAGCTGGTCATCGACCGCAGCCATGACACCGGCGAGGGCTACCGGTTCTGGAAGGACGAGAAGACCCAGGACCCGAAAGAGTGGAAACGCCTTGGCGCCAAGATCCGCGAGCTGACCGGCGGCAAGGACCCTGACATCGTCTTCGAGCACCCGGGCCGCGAGACCTTCGGCGCCAGCGTCTTCGTCACGCGCCGGGGTGGCACCATCGTGACCTGCGCATCGACGTCAGGGTTCATGCACGAATACGACAACCGCTACCTGTGGATGAGTCTCAAGCGCATCGTCGGCTCGCACTTCGCCAACTACCGAGAGGCGTGGGAGGCAAACGACCTGGTCAACCGCGGGCTCATCCACCCCACGCTGAGCAAGACGTATTCCCTGGTCGACGTCGGGCAGGCGGCGTACGACGTCCACCGCAACCTGCACCAGGGCAAGGTAGGAGTTCTTGCGCTCGCTCCGAGGCCCGGTCTTGGCGTCACGGACCCGGAGAAGAGGGAAGCGCTCCTCCCCGCGATAAACCGGTTTCGCGAGGCCTGAGACAGCGTTTGTTGGGCGGTTTTTGTGAATCCGTGGACCCCCTGGGCTACACAAGATATAGCGTTTCGCAGCCGAAGTGTACCCCAGATATAGCCATTAGCGGTCGATTTGTCCGGGATTTGGGATTGCCCGGCAAACCGGTCTACGGTCGGCCCGACTCTCAGCATCAATGGCGATGCAAAGACGTACTGAAGGAGCCGAACGATGGCCAGCACTGTCATGGAGACACCCGACGTCAAACAGGCGGCGGACCCGGGAATGCGGTTCGGCCATCCTCGTGGCCTATCGACGCTCTTCTTCACCGAGGTGTGGGAGCGGTTCAGCTACTACGGCATGCGGGCTCTGCTCGTGCTGTTCATGACCGCCGCAGCAAGCGGCGCGAATGCCGGCCTGGGGATGGACGTCAAGACGTCCACCGCCATCTACGGCCTCTACACCTCACTGGTCTACCTGCTCGCCCTGCCCGGCGGCTGGGTCGCCGACAAGTTGTGGGGCCAGCAACGCACAGTCTTCATCGGCGGCTGCATCATCGCCACGGGCCACTTCACCCTCGCCGCCCCGCTGATCGGTCTGCCGGTCCTGCCCACCTTCTTCGCCGGGTTGTTCTTCATCATCGTGGGCACCGGGCTGCTCAAGCCCAACGTCTCCAGCATCGTCGGCCAGCTGTACGACGTGCGGGCGCGTGTTCTGGGAGTGAGCGACCCGGACGGTGCTACCGCCAAGGACCTCGGCGCGCGCCGGGATGCGGGCTTCTCCATCTTCTACATGGGCATCAACATGGGCGCCATCATGGGCCCGTTCCTCTGCGGCACCGTCGGTGAGAAGGTCAACTACCACTGGGGCTTCTCCATCGCCGGCTTCGGCATGTTGATCGGGCTCATCCAGTACCGGATGGGCACCAAGTACCTCGGCGAGGCCGGCCTGCACACGGATTCGGACGACCCTGCGGCCAAGGCAGTTCTGTCGCGCAAGTTCTTCTCCGTTACCGCAACCGTCCTGGCCACGCTGGCCCTGGTGACCTGGCTTGGAGTCTCGGGCGCCCTCGCCATCGGCGTAACCGATGTGGCCCTCTGGCTGGGCTACGGCATCGTCGCCATCGCTGCCGCCTACTTCGGCTACATTCTCCTGCGTGGCGGCTATGGCACCGAGGACAAGCGTCGCATCCTCGTCATCGTCTGGCTGTTCGTCCTTGCCGCAATCTTCTGGTCCGGGTTCGAGCAGGCCGGCTCGTCGATGAACCTGTTCGCGAACGAGCTCACCGACCGCAACGTCATGGGCTGGGAGATGCCGACATCGTGGTTGCAGAACGTCAACCCGATCTTCATCATCCTGCTCGCCCCGGTCTTCGGCTACTCCTGGACCTGGCTGGCGCACCGGAACCGGAACCCGTCCATCCCGATGAAGTTCGCCCTCGGCCTCATGGGCCTGTCGGTCGGCTTCTTCGTGCTGGCCTGGGGTGCCGCCGGCGCGAGCGGCAAGGGCTCGGTGGCAATAACGTGGTTGGTCGTGACCTACTTCCTGCACACCGCGGGCGAGCTGTGCCTCTCCCCGGTCGGGCTGTCCTCGATCACCAAGCTCGCGCCCCGCGACCGGATCAGCCAGATGATGGGCCTGTGGTTCGTGGCCGCGGCGCTCGGCAACCTGTTCGCCGGTCTGACCGCGGGAACGCTCGAGAACAAGTCTGCGGGCGCAGTGTTCAGTAGCGTGGCGATCTACGTTGGCGTCGCCGGCCTCGTCGCCATCGCTGGTGCGCCCTTCGTGAAGCGTGTCATGGGCAAGATCGAGTAAAGGAGCACGAATGTCTGACCACGAGGGCCTCGGCGAACGGATCGCCGGGGCCCGTCGTGGGTTGGTACAGGCGGGGATCGATGCATTGCTCGTCACCCCCGGTGCCGACCTGCGCTACCTGACCGGGTATGACGCCCTGCCGCTCGAGCGGCTGACCTGCCTCGTGCTGCCCGCCAGTGGCGAGCCGTGTCTGGTGGTGCCCGCCCTGGAGGAACCGGCCGCCCACGCCTCACCGGTGTCCCGGCTCGGCGTGCAGATTGTGCCCTGGCAGGAGCTCGAGAACCCGGTAGCGCTGGTCGCCGGGATCTTGAGCGGCAGCGGAACCACTGCGACCACCATCGCCCTGGATGATCACATGTGGGCCGAGAAGGTGCTGGCGTTCCGCGCAGCGATGCCACACGCACAGCAGGTCCTGGCCGGCCCCGTGCTGCGCCAGCTTCGGATGCGCAAGAACACGGCGGAGATCCAGGCGCTACGTGACGCAGGCGAGGCCATCGACCGGGTGCACGCCCGGATGGGGCAGTGGCTGCGGGTCGGTCGCACCGAACGCGAGGTCGGGCGCGACATCGCCGATGCGATCATCGCCGAGGGCCACGCCAGGGTCGACTTCGTCATCGTCGCTTCCGGACCGAACGGCGCCAGCCCTCACGCCGAGGTCTCCGACCGGGTCGTCGAAGCGGGCGACACGGTGGTGGTGGACATCGGTGGCACCACCGAGGCCGGCTACTGCTCGGACTCGACCCGGACATACAGCCTGGGGAACCCGCCCGACGAAGTGAGCGACTACTACTCCGTGCTCCTGAGGGCACAGGTGGCCGCCTGCGAACACGCCCGGCCGGGGGTGACCGCGGAGTCGGTCGACGCAGCGGCGCGCGACGTCATCGCCGCCGCCGGATATGGCGAAGCATTCCTGCACCGCACCGGTCACGGCATCGGGCTGGAGACCCACGAGGACCCCTACATCGTGGCTGGCAACAGCACGGTGCTGGAGCCCGGCATGGCGTTCTCCATCGAGCCGGGCATCTACCTGCCGGGCAAGCATGGAGCACGGATCGAGGACATCGTGGTCGTGACCGATGACGGCATCGAACGGCTCAACCTGGGGCCCCGAGAGCTGGCCGTGCTGCCGACCTGAGCTCGTGTCCGTCGAGGCGCGATCGGTCACATACGGCGGTGATGCGACGCGCCATGCGGCAGGCACATTAGGCTCGGCGCGGGAGGCCACCACCGATGCTGAGACAACCGCTGTTGAAACGATGGTCCGACTTTCGTCAACGGCAGCGTGAGGTCCTGCGCGCCAGCAACGCACCGACCCTGATCGCGCCGACCCCGATCGCGACGGACGGACGCGCCACCCCCGTCGGAAGCACTGAGACCGCAGAACAGCCCGAAGGCGACCCCCTCATGGATGTCCTGCCGCTCGGAGCCCAACAACCACCGACCGGACGTCGCGACTATGGCACCGCTGGACGGCCGCTCAACCGACAGTCGCCGTTCTACGTCGGGTTCGTCGGCGCATTCGGAGTTCTCGTTGCCTATGGCCTGTTCAGGGCGCTCGGCCAGCTGACGCAGGTCATCACCTTGCTGATCGTGGCGTTCTTCATGACCCTTGCCCTCAATCCTCTGGTCGAGGCGTTGAACAGGCGTGGGCTGCGGCGGCCCATCTCGGTGACGATCGTGTTCGTCGGGCTCGTCGCGGTGTTTACCGCGCTCGGATTCGTCGTCGTTCCACCGGTGGCCCAACAGGGCGGCCTCCTTGCCGACAACGCGCCGAGGTATCTGGACAACCTGCTGGCGAACCAGTTTGTCCAGAACTTCGACAGCCACTTTCACGTGCTCGACAAGCTGCGGGTCGAGCTCGAGAAGATGGTCACCGACGGCAACTTCATGAGCGGGTTCTTCGGCGGGGTGCTCGGGGCGGGCAAGGCCCTGGCCTCGGGATTCTTCGGGTTCCTCACCGTTCTGGTGCTGACGCTCTACTTCCTCTCATCCCTGCCCAGGGTGAAGGATGCGGCATACGGCATGGTGCCCAGCTCTCGCCGGCCGCGCTTCATCTCGCTGTCCGAGGAGATCATGCGCCGCGTCGGGAGCTACGCCATCGGGCAGGTGGCTGTGGCGACCATCAACGCGATCTGCAGCTGGGTCATGATGTCGATCGTCGGGATCCGGTATGCCGCCGTGCTGGCTGTCGTCGTCGGTCTCCTGGGTCTGATTCCCATGGTCGGCGCCTCGCTTGGTGCAGCCGTCGTCTGCCTGGTCGCCGTGTTCGACGACCCCACGAAGGCCGTGATTGCGCTGGTCTACTACATCGCCTACCAACAGCTCGAGAACTACGTCGTCGCGCCCAGGATCATGCAGCGGACGGTCTCGGTGCCCGGCGCCGTCACCGTGGTCGCCGCGCTCGCTGGGGCGACGTTGCTCGGGATTCTTGGCGCCCTCCTGGCGATCCCGGTGGCTGCGGGCCTGTTGCTCATCTACGAAGAAGTGCTGCTGCCCCGCCAGCATGCGACCTGAAGGCTCACAGCCTGATTGCTCACAGCCTGATTGCTCACAGCCTGATTGCTCACGGCGTCGCCCTCTGGACGTGCTCGATGACTGACGCCGACGCCACGTCTCCGTGCCAGGTGGTTGGCAATGGCCCGAAGCCGGGGCGCACGGTGGCCACGATCTCGTCCAGCACCCGATGCAGGTAGGGCTCTCCCACCCACAGATGCCTGGCGCCCGCGACGCCGATCACCCGGGCCTGGGGTATCGCGCCGAACCGCCTCACGGCCTCGTCAGGCCGCAGGTAGTCATCGAGCCCGGGCACGAGCGCGACCACCGGCTTGCCCGAATCTGCCCACCCCTGCAGGTGCTCCGGCCCGCTGAACTTCAACGGCGGGCTGAGCAGGATCGCTCCCTCGACCCCAGGGTCATTGCCATACATCAGGGCGAGGTCGGTGCCGAAGGACCATCCGACCAACCAGCGATTCACCAGCGCCGGGTGCTCGGCGAACTCGGCGAACTCGATGGCCGCGGCGACGTCGAACCGCTCGTCCATCGCCCCGTCGAAGCTACCCTCGGACACGCCTCGTGCCGACGTCGTGCCGCGGGTGTTGAACCGCAGGACGGCAATGTCGGCCAGCGCCGGGAGGCGGTAGGACGCCTTCCTGAAGACGTGGCTGTCCATATAGCCGCCGTGGGTGGGCAACGGGTGCAAGGTGATCAGCGTGGCGACCGGGTCGCGTTCGAGGGGCAGGGCCAGCTCCCCGACCAGGCGAAGGCCGTCTGCCGTGTGCAGCTCGATGTCGCGACGGCGTGCTGGCAGGACCGTGCTGGCCCGAATCGTATGTGCGCCAGCGGCATTCATCGACAACACGCAGTCATTTGAGGCACACATTCATCGAGCAGACCCCAAGGGTGCGCGCCGACCACGAGCGGTCCAGCAAGGAGTGTGCCAGTGCCGGCGGTCATCCAGACCACCCATGCCATCGGCCGGCCACGCGACGACGTGCGGTATGCCGGGTGCCACCTCTTGTTGGCATCCCGGGCACCGGAAGGACCGGTTCGAGCCGGCGCCGGTGACCCGACGGACGAACCACTCGCCATCGCTGTGGGTCTCCCGACGTTCGACGCCACCGAGGGCTCGGTCCAGGTCGAGCCCGGTGTCCTCACGACGTCGGCGGTTGGGTCGGGACATGAATCGATTGTCGCAGGCAGGTCGCAGGCAGGTCGCGGACCGGTCCTATGCGTAGGTCCGGAACCCACGCGCCACCTTGCGCCCGAGGTAGCCGGCTGTAACGAGATGCTCGAGCAACGGCGCCGGTGCGAACCCACGTTCGCGGAACTCGAGATAGAGCTCGCGCTGGATGGCGAGGGAGACGTCGAGGCCGACCGCGTCGAGGAGCTCGAACGGACCCATCGGATAGCCACAGCCGGTCTTCATGGCGGTGTCGATGTCGTCGGCGCTGGCGTAGTGCGCCTCGAGCATCTTGACGGCGTCGTTGAGGTAAGGGAAGAGCAGTGCGTTGACGATGAATCCGGCGCGGTCCCCACAGGTCACGGGGTGTTTGCCGATCGCCCGACACAGGTCCTGCACCGTGGCCACGACGTCGTCAGAGGTCGAGACCGTGTGAACCACCTCGACGAGCTTCATGATCTGAGCAGGGTTGAAGAAGTGCATGCCCACGACGTCCTGGGGGCGTTTGGTCGCCACTGCGCACTCGATGACCGGTAGCGATGAGGTGGTCGTGGCCAGGATGGCGCCCGGCTTGCAGATCTCGTCGAGGTTCTCGAACAGCGCCTGCTTGATCTGAAGGTCCTCCACGACCGCCTCGACCACCAGGTCGACCTGAGCGAGGTCCTCGAGCGCGGTGGTGCCGTGCAGCAGCGCCGCGGCCGCGTCGCGGTCGTCTGCCGTGAGCTTGCCGCGCTGGACCGCCTTCTCCAGGCTCTTGACGATGTTCGCCTTGACTGCCTCGACCTTGGCCTCTGACCGCGCGACGTACGTCACGGCATACCCGGCTTTGGCGAACACCTCGACAATCCCTGTCGCCATCGTGCCGGAGCCAACCACACCAACGGTTCTCACGGTTCTCAGCCCACCCTCGTGAGCCCCGGCGAGCGGGGTGAGGTGGTCGGCGACGACAGTGGAGCTGCCAGCCTCGTCGTAGGTGTAGAAGCCGCGACCGGTCTTGCGACCTTTGAGCCCGCCAGTGACCATCTGCTTGAGGATGGGGCTTGGCGCGTGCAGGCGGTCGCGTCCCTGCTTGTACATCGTGTCCAGGATCTCGTAGGCCGTGTCGAGACCGATGAGGTCCATCAGGGCCAAGGGGCCCATAGGCAGACCGCAGCCAAGCTGCATCGCGGCGTCGATGTCCTCGCGGGTGGCATAACGGCTCTCGAACATGTCGACGGCGTGGTTGAGGTAGCCGAACAACAGCGCGTTGGCGATGAAACCGGCCTTGTCGCCGATGACGACCGGCACCTTGCCGATCCGCTCGGCGAGCGCCTTGACGTCCTCGATGACGGTGTCGTCGGCCACGACCGTGCGGATGACCTCGACGAACTTCTGCACCGTCGCAGGGTTGAAGAAGTGCATGCCGACGACGCGACGCGGGTGCTGGGTGGCGACCGAGATCTCGGTGACGGACAGGCTGGAGGTGTTCGTGGCCAGAATCGCGTCCGGCTTCACGATCTGATCCAGCCTGGCGAAGACCTCGCGCTTGAGATCGAGGCGCTCGGGGACGGCCTCGACCACGAGGTCGCACTCGGCAAGCTCGGCGAGATCTGAGCTGAAGCGCACCCTGCCGAGCAGCTCGGCCTGTTGTTGCTCCGTCAGCTTGCCACGGGAAAGCGCCCGGTCGGTCGAGCGCCGCAGGACCCCCTGCCCCTTCTCAACTGCTTCCGGAGAGATCTCCACGGCGACGACGTCAAGGCCGCTGCGCGCCAACACCTCCACGATGCCTGCACCCATGGTGCCGAGTCCGATCACGCCAACTGTTTCGAAGTCACGAGCCATGTCGGCGAGTCTGTCAGAGCGACGGAAGTCGTGGGAGGGCGCACCGCCGAGACCGTGCTCACAACCGTGCTCACAGTCGCCGCCGGACGGCTCTCCCCGGCCAGCCGGACGACCGTATGCCGGGGCTGTCCGCTGGGCTCGCTAGGCTGCCGAGGTGCGACTGGTCATAGCTCGGTGCAGTGTGGACTACCAGGGACGACTCCTGGCCCACCTCCCGTTGGCGACCCGTCTGCTGCTGGTCAAGGCCGACGGGTCCGTGCTCATCCACAGCGACGGCGGCTCGTACAAGCCACTGAACTGGATGTCACCTCCGTGCGCGATGACTGAGGTCGCCCCAGAGAGTCACGAGGTCGCCGACGGCGTGGCGTCGGTCTGGGTGGTCCAGCACGCCAAGTCCGAGGACCGCCTCCGGGTGCTGCTGCACGAGGTGCTGCATGACTCGGACCATGAGCTTGGGGTGGACCCAGGCCTGGTCAAGGATGGCGTCGAGGCCCATCTGCAGCGGCTGCTCGCCGAACACATCGCGACCTTGGGGCCTGGATACACGCTGGTTCGTCGCGAGTACATGACCGCAATCGGGCCCGTCGACATCCTGTGCAAGGACGCAACAGGCGCATCGGTCGCGGTCGAGATCAAGCGACGTGGGGACATCGACGGTGTCGAGCAGCTGACCCGCTACCTCGAGCTGATGAACCGTGACCCCCACCTGGCGCCGGTCGCCGGTGTCTTTGCCGCCCAGGAGATCAAGCCGCAGGCGCGCACGCTGGCCATCGACCGCGGCATACGCTGCGTGACTCTGGACTATGAGGCGCTCCAGGGGATCGACGACGTGGGCTCACGCCTGTTCTGAGTCCGTCAGGATGTGACCTGCTCGGTGGGCTGGTCCGTCGCACCCGGCCAGGTCACGACACGCCAGCCATCGGCGTCAACCTCGATCTCGACCGCCACGCAGCTCGGCAGGAACCGTTGCAGAGCAAGGTCATTGCGAAGGTTGACCGAGCACCTTGGGATCGTCAGTGACATCGCCCCGCCGTGGGTGAAGACCAGCACGGTCTCGCCGCGGTGTCTGTCGGCGATCTCGTCGATGGCACCTTTGAACCGTTTGACGACCGCATGGCCGTCCTCTGCTCCGGGACAGGCGGCAGCGAGGTCCCCGTGCAGCCACGCGTCGAAGACCTGCTGCGCTCGGTCGTGATGGAAGCTCACGCCCCCGAGGTCACCGACCGAGAACTCCTGCAGACCGTCGACGGCGAGGGACCGCAGACCGAGCTGAGCTGCCGCCAGCTCGGCAGACTCGACGGCTCGTCCCATCTGGCTGCTGTACACCGCGGCAACACGCCGTGAACGGACCTGCTCGACGAGGTGGCGCACCTGGTCGCGGCCCTTGTCCGTCAGGGTGCCGTCGTCCTCCGACAGGACGCCGTCCACGGCATACCCCGCATCGCCGTGCCGCGCGACGAGCATGGTTGCAGGACATTGCAGGTCGCTCATGATCCGATCGTATGCGGCGTGCGGGAATCCTAGTGAAGGTACGACGCGCCGTTGAAGTCGACTATCGAACCGGTGGCCCACTCGGCCTGCGGCTCGGCCAATGCCATGATGGCCAGCGCCACCTCCTGTGGCGTGGCCACGCGACCGAACGGGCTTTGAGCCCGAATCGTTTGCCCTGCAGGGCTTTCGAGCAGCTCGGCGGTCATGTCGGTAGCGATGAACCCGGGAGCGATCCCGACGCAACCGATCCCGTGCGGAGCGAGTGCGACGGCAAGGGACTGCGTCATCGAGTGCACGGCCGCCTTGGTCGCACCATAGGCGGGAACTTCCGGCTCACCGCGATAGGCCCCGCGGGAACCGACGGTGACGATGCGTCCCCGTGAGAAGCCGCTCGGTGGCTCGACCTCGATCATGTGACGGGCGACCTGGTAGGTCACGTTGGCCGTTCCCAGCAGGTTGACCTCAGTGGTGCGCCGCCACGCGCTGACCCACTCGTCGTATGACGACCCCGCCACGTCACAGTTAAGCCGGCGCCCCTCCTTGCCCGGATCGTCGGCGAACAGTGCCGCGTTGTTGACCAAGACGTCGATCCGCACCAATGCCTCGATCGCCTCTGCCACGAATCTGCGCACATCTTCCGGTGAGGCCAGGTCGCCCTGGACGACGATGTGCCCCCCACCGTCGAGAGTCTCGAGTACTGCGTCAGCCTCGTCACGGCTCCCCCGGCAGTGGATGGCGACCCGGTCACCGCAGACGTTCGCGAACGTGCGTGCCACTTCGGCGCCCACGCCGCGGGAGGCGCCCGTGACGAGAACCCCGCGCCGGTGGTGGCTCCGCCCTCGCGGCGCTGTGGAGTCGGTCATCCGCCCACCATGCCGTGTGCGGCCCGGATCGCATCGACGATGCCACTCATGATCTGGGTCAGGCCGAAGTCCTTGGGCGTGAACACCGCGGCGACGCCCATAGCGCGCAATGTCGCAGCGTCGCGATCGGGGATGATGCCACCCACAATGACCGGAAGGTCACCTGCGCCAGCCGCCTTGAGGCCAGCCAGCACCTCGGGAACGAGCTCCATGTGCGAGCCGGAAAGGATCGAGAGACCCACGCAGTGAACGTCTTCGGCCACGGCGGCCGCGACGATCTGTTCGGGCGTGAGCCGGATTCCTTGGTAGATGACCTCGAAGCCGGCGTCGCGCGCCCGCACCGCGACCTGTTCGGCGCCGTTGCTGTGTCCGTCAAGGCCGGGCTTCCCGACGAGGAGACGCAGTCGGGTCCCGAGCTCTTCACCTGTCGCACGGACCCGCTCCCGGACCTTCGCCAGGTCGCCGCCCGCAGCCGCGTCGCTCACCCCAACAGATCCGGAAACCCCTGTGGGCGCTCGGTATTCGCCGAAAACGTCACGCAAGGTCTGGGCCCACTCGCCGGTGGTGACCCTGGCGCGGGCGGCTTGCAGTGATGCCGGCATCAGGTTGGCTCCGGACTTCGCGTCCTGCGCCAAACGAGCCAGCGCAGACTCGGCTGCCATGCGACCGGCCTCGGTGGAGTCCCTGTCCGTACGCCACGCGACGATCGCGGCCACCGCCTTGGCTTCCACATCGTGGTCGACCGTCTGGATCGCCGCGTCGAGGTCGGCGGTGAGCGGGTTCGGCTCGGTCGTCTCGAATCTGTTGACGCCGACCACGATGTCCTCGCCGGCCTCGATCCGTTGGCGCCGCAACGAATGCGAAGCCACCAGCGCGGACTTCATGTCGCCCGACTCGACCGCCGCAACTGCCCCGCCCATCTCCTGGACCCGGTCGATCTCGGCCCTGGCCCCCGCGAGCAGCTCGGCCACCTTGGCCTCAACAACTCTGGATCCGGTGAACAGGTCGTCGTACTCCAGCAGGTCCGACTCGAACGCCAGCACCTGCTGCATCCGCAAGGACCACTGCTGGTCCCACGGCCTCGGCAGCCCCAATGCCTCGTTCCACGCCGGCAGCTGAACAGCCCTGGCCCTGGCGTCCTTGGAGAGCGTGACTGCCAGCATCTCCAACACAATTCGCTGGACGTTGTTCTCTGGCTGGGCCTCGGTCAGACCCAACGAGTTGACCTGGACGCCGTACCGGAACCGGCGCTGGGCGGGGTCCGTCACGCCGTACCGCTCAAGCGTGAGCTCGTCCCAGAGCTGGACGAACGCGCGCATCTTGCACATCTCCTCGACGAAACGCACACCGGCGTTGACGAAGAAGGAGATCCGGCTGACGACCTCACCGAAGCGCTCCGGCGGGACCTGCCCCGAGTCACGGACGGCGTCAAGCACGGCGATGGCCGTGCACATGGCGTACGCGATCTCCTGGACGGGCGTCGCGCCGGCCTCCTGGAGGTGGTAGCTGCAGATGTTGGTCGGGTTCCACCGAGGGATCTCGGCGATGGTGTAAGCGATCATGTCGGTGATCAACCGCAAGGAAGGCCGCGGTGGAAAGGCATAGGTCCCGCGCGAGAGGTACTCCTTGATGATGTCGTTCTGGGTCGTCCCTGAGAGCGCCCGGACGGCCGCCACAGGATCCTCACCGGCCGCGACAGCCTGCTCCTCGGCCACCACCTCGTACATCGCGAGCAGCCACATTGCGGTGGCGTTGATGGTCATCGAGGTGTTCATCTGGGCAAGCGGAATGTCTGCGAAGAGGGCACGCAGGTCGCCGATGTGCGAGATCGGCACGCCCACCTTGCCGACCTCACCGCGTGACAGCACGTGGTCAGGGTCGTAGCCGGTCTGCGTCGGCAGGTCGAAGGCGACCGACAGACCGGTCTGCCCCTTGGCCAGGTTGCGGCGGTAGAGCTCGTTGCTGGCAACGGCACTTGAGTGCCCGGCATACGTGCGCATGACCCACGCCGGGTCTCTGCTGGGGCGGTTGGTCTCTGCCTGTGACATACCGATGAAGGTACCGGCCGTCATCGCCCAACAGGGAGGGTTTCAGGCGGTGAGAGGCACCACAGCATTGAGAGGCAACTCAGTGGTCACGCCCTCGCCTGGGCCACGAGTGAGGACACGGTGGAGACGTGAGGCCCGCAGGAGGCGATCGAGTCGGGGCGAGACGTCGACAAGGACCAGTCGCCGCCCGGCACGGCGCGCCCGGTGGTGGGCGCCGACAATCACTCCGAGACCGGTGGCGTCGTGGATCTCGGCGCCGGCCAGATGGAGCAGCAGGTCACCGACCCCTCGATCCATGATGTCCTGCAGGCCCAGCCTCACCACGGCCACCGTGTTCACGTCCAGCCGGCCGGAGACAGAGACCTCCTGGCCGAGACTGATCTCGGCCACGCAGACAGGCGACGCCATCACACCCTTCAACGCCATGCCCTGCCCCCTCGAGTGACCTGTCGGGTTCGCCCTTGAACCGCTCAATGCTTCTGCCTATCTTGACGGCTCCCACTACCGGATGGCTCGCAAGAAACCGGTAACAACCCGTAACGATCCGGTCACGACGCCGACCTCAGATGTACGGCGCCTCATCAGGTTCACGGGTGACGTCAGCTCCGAGTCCGCGCAGAGCCTCGTCAAATCCCGCGTATCCGCGGTCGACGTGGTGTGCCTTGCTGACCGTCGTGATGCCGTCGGCAACAAGACCGGCGATGACCAGGGCAGCCCCGGACCGGATGTCACTGGCCTCGACGGGGGCGCCGGAGAGCCGCCGAACGCCGTGCAGCATGACGTGATGGCCGTCCATCCGGGTGTCAGCACCCAGACGTGCGAGCTCCTGGACGGTACGGAATCGCGCCTCGAAGAGATTCTCGGTGACCATCGCGCTGCCCTGTGCCACCGCGTTGTACGTCAAGGCGAAAGGCTGCAGATCGGTGGGGAACCCCGGATAGGGCAGCGTGGCCACGTCGAACGCCGCGCGGCGACCGGTCCCCGTCACCCGAAACCCGCGCTCCGTCAGAACGACGTCCGATCCGGCCTCGGTCAGCAGATCCAGGGCGGCGCCCATGTGCCCGGCGACTCCGCCGACCACTTCGACGTCGCCTTCGGTCGTGGCCGCCGCAAAGGCCCACGTGCCGGCTGCAATACGGTCCGGGACCACTTGGTGGGACACCGGCGTCAGCGCACTGACACCCTGGACCTCGATCACCGACGAGCCGGCACCCTCGATCGTGGCTCCCATCTTGGCGAGAAACTGCGCGATGTCTACGATCTCTGGCTCGCGCGCAGCGTTCGTCACCCGGGTCACACCCTTGGCCAGCACGGCTGCCATCAGGACGTTCTCGGTGGCGCCGACGCTGGGGAAGTCCAGCCGGATCTCGCCACCGTGCAGCCCGTTCGGAGCCGCGGCGATGAGATAGCCGTGGGTGACATGGACCGAGGCGCCCAACGTCTCCAGACCCGAGATGTGCAGATCCAGACCTCGGGACCCGATCGCGTCACCGCCCGGTATGGCCACATGTGCCTCACCACATCGGGCCACCAAGGGGCCAAGAACGCAGATCGAGGCTCGCAGTGCCCGAACCAGCTCATAGTCGGCGCGGTGCCCGATGCGGTCGGGGACATCGATCTCGACCACCCCCGAGGTGGCGTCATAGTCGACGACGCACCCGAGTCGGCGGAGCAGCTCGGCCATGATGGTCACATCAAGGATGGCCGGCACGTTCGTCAGGCGAGTCCTGCCCACAGCCAGCAAGGCCCCCGCCATCAGCTTGAGGGCGCTGTTCTTGGCACCAACGACAGACACCTCGCCGCGCAGGCTGGTGCCACCGACGACACGGAAACGCTCCATCACGGCGTGAGCCTATCGGTGCTGCATCCGAGTGCCAGTGCGGCATCTGAGAGCATCGTGTCCATGGTCAACCTGACACGTATCTACACCCGCACCGGCGACGACGGCAGCACCGCACTCGGGGACTTCAGCCGAACCACGAAGACGGACCCCCGGCTGGTGGCCTACGCCGACACCGACGAGGCCAACAGCTCACTCGGCGTCGCGGTCACCTGTGGCGTACTGCGCGAGGATGTCCGTGGCGTGCTGGTGCGGATACAGAACGATCTCTTCGACGTCGGCGCAGACCTGTGCACTCCCTTGGCGGCCAGCTACGACTACCCGCCGTTGCGGGTCCAGGACATCTGGATCGACGAGCTCGAGGCCGACTGTGATCGCTTCAACGACGAGCTCGAGAAGCTGGGATCGTTCATCCTTCCCGGCGGCACAGCCGGGTCGGCATACCTGCATGTCGCCCGGACGGTGACCCGTCGCGCGGAGCGTTCTGCCTGGACCGCGCTGGAGACGTATGGCGACCAGCCGGCGCCCGAGGGCAGCGGCAAGGGAGTGGGTGGCATCAACCCGCTCACCGCCAAGTACCTCAACCGTCTCTCAGACCTGTTGTTCATCCTGGGACGCGTGGCCAACCTCGAGATCGGCGGGGACGTCCTGTGGCAACCGGGCGGCGGACGGGCGCCCAAGCCAGCAAAGCGCAAGCGGACCCAGGCCACCAAGCGGAGCTAGCGACCAAGCAGGGCTACGCGACGTAGACGTTTGGCCCGGGTGGCGCTGCCTCAAGCCAGGATCGCAGTGCGGTGTACGGAGCCTGTGCAAGGGCGATCTCGAAGTTCTCCTGTCGGTAGCAGCAGTCGACCTTCAAGGCCGACGGAATCAGGATCTCGGGCCGTTCGCTGGGTATGAGGGGCCGACCGGTCCCGATGTCGAGCGCTGTGCGCTCCCAACGCCGGGCCGGACGCAGGGACAAACCGCTCAGGGTGAACCACTCGAGCCCGGTCGTGCCATAGCGCGCCAAGCCGAAGCGCCAACGTCTGTCGGCCGGCTCACGCAGCGCGCAGACCGTCAAAGGCTTGCCGCGCGCGATCAGCCGCCGGCGGATGAAGGTGGCGGCGAGAACCACCAGGACGACCAACAGGGCGCCGCCGACCAGCCCCTCGCCGGTGAGCAGCAGGCCATGCACGGGAGGTCTCAGGCGCGGATCTGGGAGGCGTCAACGACCTCGGCAACGATGGTGACCCGGTCGTGCTCGACCGAGAGAAAGCCGGTGTCGACCGTGGCCGTGTGGGTCTGACCCGAGATGGACTCGATCCGCACCTCACCGCTCACCAGGATCCCCAGAAGCGGCGTGTGCCCCGGCAGGATCCCCAGCTCACCCTCGACGGTTCGTGCACTGACCTGCTTGGCTTCGCCCTCCCAGACCTTGCGATCTGCGGCGACGAGCTCGACCTGCAACTGACCCACGGGTTCCTCCGGTCACGAACGTTTAGGTCGGAGTCTAACGGTCGACGAGCGGGTGCCCGTTCACCGCGTTCGCGGGCATAGCGCCACCGTGCTCACTTCAGGCCGCATTGCACAGTTGAGGCCGCTCCGGAGCGCCGGATTCGACGAAAAGACCGGCCTCAAGTGAGCAAAGGACGTCCGGAGAAAGCAAACAGGGCCGGCCACCTCTCGGCGACCGGCCCTGACCTTGATGCTTGGCTGAGCTGAACCCAGATCAGAGGTTCTTCTGGATCTCGGCCCACTGGCGTTCGACGTCATCGAGGCCACCGCACATGAAGAACGCCTGCTCGGCGACGTTGTCGAACTCGCCGTCCGCGATCTTGGTGAAGCCTTCGATGGAGTCGGCCAGTGAGACCGTTGAGCCCTCGAGGCCGGTGAACTGCTTGGCAACGTAGGTGTTCTGCGACAGGAATCGCTGGATACGGCGAGCCCGGTTGACCAGGATCTTGTCCTCTTCGGAGAGCTCGTCGATGCCGAGGATCGCGATGATGTCCTGCAGCTCCTTGTTGCGCTGCAGGATCGAGATCACTCGGACCGCGGTGTCGTAGTGGGCCTGGGAGATGTAACGCGGGTCCAGGATTCGCGACGTCGAGGTCAGCGGGTCGACGGCCGGGTAGATGCCGAGCGACGCGATGTCGCGCGAGAGCTCGGTCGTGGCGTCGAGGTGGGCGAACGTCGTTGCCGGCGCCGGGTCGGTGTAGTCGTCAGCCGGCACATAGATCGCCTGCATCGAGGTGATCGAGTGACCACGCGTGGAGGTGATGCGCTCCTGGAGCACACCCATCTCGTCGGCGAGGTTGGGCTGGTAGCCCACGGCGGACGGCATCCGGCCGAGCAGGGTGGAGACCTCAGAACCCGCCTGGGTGTAGCGGAAGATGTTGTCGATGAACAACAACACGTCCTGCTTCTGCACGTCGCGGAAGTACTCGGCCATCGTCAGGGCAGAGAGGGCGACGCGAAGGCGCGTGCCCGGGGGCTCATCCATCTGACCGAACACGAGCGCGGTCTGACCGAGAACGCCGGCCTCTTCCATCTCCACGATCAGGTCGTTGCCCTCACGGGTGCGCTCACCGACACCGGCGAACACCGACACGCCACCGTGATCCTTGGCGACGCGGGCGATCATCTCCTGGATGAGCACCGTCTTGCCAACACCGGCGCCACCGAACAGGCCGATCTTTCCACCCTGGACGTACGGGGTGAGCAGGTCGATGACCTTGATGCCAGTCTCGAACATCACCGTCTTGGACTCGAGCTGGTCGAACGCAGGCGCCGGGCGGTGGATGCCCCAGCGCTCGCTGACCTCGAGCTTCTCGTTGCCCTTGAGGTTGAGGCACTCGCCTGTGGTGTTGAAGACGTGGCCGAGCGTGACGTCACCGACGGGCACCGTGATGGGGCCGCCGGAGTCCTTCACCGCCGCGCCGCGAACCACACCGTCGGTGGGCTGCAGCGAGATGGCGCGGACCATGTTGTCGCCAATGTGCTGGGCGACCTCGAGGTTCAGGCTCTTCGTCTCGCCGGCAAGCTCGACCTCGACGGTCAGCAGGTTGTACATCGACGGCATGGCATCGGCGGGGAACTCCACGTCGATGACCGGGCCGATGATGCGGGAGACGCGACCGACCCCGCCTTGGGCGGGGGCGCCCGCCGCGTTCTCTGTGATTATGGCAGTCATGAGCTCTCAACCTTCTTACTTGGCGGACGCGAGGGCGTCGGCGCCGCCGACGATTTCGCTGATCTCTTGGGTGATCTCGGCCTGGCGCGCCTGGTTGGCCAGACGGGTGTACTTGCGGATGAGCTCCTCGGCGTTGTCCGTCGCGGACTTCATCGCACGCTGACGGGCAGCCAGCTCGGAAGCCGCCGACTGCAGCAAAGCGTTGAACAGGCGCTCGGTGACGTACTTGGGCAACAGCGCATCCAGAACCTGGTCGGCGCTCGGCTCGAACTCGTAC
>Ga0209585_10000346_pt1 | contig 17942 bp, 10 predicted proteins | sample NGEPerone_FD_185491 | JGI IMG/M metagenome (GOLD analysis project Ga0209585, IMG submission 185491) | Arctic peat soil microbial communities from the Barrow Environmental Observatory site, Barrow, Alaska, USA - NGEE Permafrost154B-one... | ecosystem: Environmental > Terrestrial > Soil >... | reverse complement strand
TACAAATGACGGGTTGTATGAAATCTGATATCCTAAAAAAATTGTTCCTCTTTCTTGTTTTTATACCCATCATTTCGGTAGCGCAGGATTCGTTGAAGCAAAGTCACTTTGTTTTCAACGGATATATTAAAGACATGCAGTCATTTATATTCCAGGATATTAAGGGCGACTGGACTGGAGCAAATCTCGTTCATAACAGGCTTAATTTTAAATGGCTTGTATCTTCATCCCTCACTGCATCCGTTGAAGTCCGTAACCGGTTGTTAACGGGTAACATCTTATCCGCTTATCCCGGATATAATCAGTCATTCGAAACTGATTACGGAATGGTGGACTTATCCAAAAATCTGATAGATCAAAAATCATGGCTACTAAATACTGCGATCGACCGGTTATGGCTTCAGTATTCGACAGATAAATTTCAGATCACGGTTGGACGACAGCGTATCAACTGGGGGCAAACATTTGTCTGGAATCCAAATGATATCTTTAACTCCTACTCGTATTTTGATTTCGATTATGAAGAGAAACCCGGCAGCGATGCGATCAGGCTTCAATACTACTCTGGTCCCGCTTCCGTAATTGAGTTTGCAATTAAATCAAACAGCCTGAAAGAGGTCTCCTTTGCAGGCTTATACCGGTTTAATAAATGGAATTATGATTTTCAATTGATTGGCGGAGTTGCAGACGAGAAGGATCTGATCATTGGAACAGGATGGTCAGGACAGATATTGAAGGGCGGATTCAGGGGCGAAGCGACTTATTTCCATCCTATGGAAAGCTTTAACGATACAACGGGTGTTTTCCTTGCATCCATTGGTTATGACTACACACTTAAAAATTCTCTTTCCCTCCAATTTGAAGTCTTGTACAACGGCAATAACCAATCAACGAATATTTTCACGATGGATCAATTAACCAGTAACAATCTGAGTGCTAAAAACCTCTTTTTAACCGGTTATTCAATGTTCGGTTCGCTAAGTTATCCTGTGACTCCGCTTGTAAATTGTTCATTAGCTGGAATTGGTAATCCCAAAGACAAATTGTATTTCATAATTCCTTCTGTAAATATTTCGCTGAAGGAGAACCTGGAATTATCATTCACTGCCCAGCTATTGAGATATGCAGGAATGAATGAAAACGGTCAGGACTTGAATTTTTTATATGCGCGGCTTAAATATAGCTTCTGAGACTATTTATATGAGAATATTTTATACACTCATAAACCGACGAATTATCAAAGGAATGACAGATTTAATTAATTTTAGACCGTTTTTTAATTGAAGCCTTTTATAATAAAACCTATGAGATTTTTTGGAAGAATTGCCTTTGTTTTAATGGTATTGGTTACCATTTCGTTCTCAAAAGATAAGAAGCGGTCACCGGATGTAACGGTCGATGAGCTTAAAATGCACATTAGTTATCTCGCATCCGACGAATTAAAGGGGCGGCTCACCGGTAGCGATGGCGATAGTCTGGCAGCCGAATATATCCGCATGGATTTAAAAGCCAGCGGTTTGGTCCCGTTATACAAGAAGGGTTTCCAGCATTTCAGGGTAACTGATAAAATCATTAATGGTCCGGAAAATTCTTTGACATTAAATGGTGCATCCCTCAAGGTCAATACTGATTTTGCACCTTTTGCCTTTTCACAGAATGGTACTTTCAGTGGTGAAGTTGTCTTTGCAGGATATGGTTTTGAAATCAAAGAAGACAGCCTGAAATGGAATGATTATTCGGGCATAGATGTAAAAGGAAAAGTTGTGATGATACTTAGGGCAGATCCTGAAATTGAAAAGACAAAGAGCCCGTTTATCCGCTATAGCAAAGACAGGGACAAAGTACTCCAGGCAAAAGATTTGGGTGCTGCTGCTGTATTGCTCGTATCGGGAAAGACATTTGATCCGGAGGATAAATTCGAATCGCTGGCCAAGGGAGAGCAATCGGTAGGAATTCCTGCTTTCAGATTATCGCGCAAAATTGCCAACCAGCTATTGGAGAAGAATAAACAAACGATAGTAGACATAGAGTTAAGACTTAACGAACTTCGTAAACCGGAGAGTTTTAATACAGGAATACTCGTCTCGGGCAAGTCGGATGTTGTTGAAACAACTATTCCAACACGTAATGTTGTGATGGTAATTCCGGGGAGTGATAAAACACTTAAAAACCAGTATGTTGTTATTGGGGCGCATTTTGATCATCTCGGTATGGGTGGTTTGGGCTCAGGCAGTCGCGTACCCGATACAGTTGCCGTGCATTACGGAGCCGATGACAATGCGTCGGGCGTTGGAATGGAACTGGAACTTGCACAGAAACTGGCTGCAGCTCCTAAGCATTTTAAAAGAAGCATTGTAGTAATTGCTTTCTCAGGCGAAGAGGAAGGACTCCTTGGTTCAAAGAAGTTTGTTGAGAAACCGGAAATTGACCTGACGAAAGTGAATGTGATGGTTAACCTCGACATGGTTGGCCGGTTGAATGAGAATTCAATGGTTCAGATTGGCGGAGTAGGAACTGCAGACCCGTTAAAGAAAATAATTTATGCCTCGTGCGATACCACTATCCTGAAACTCGCTTTATCTGACGAAGGTTACGGACCATCGGATCATGCATCATTTTATGGTAAGAATATTCCAGTGCTGTTTGTTTCGTCGGGTGCACATCTCGATTATCATACGCCTGCTGATACCTGGGATAAAATCAATTACCCGGGAATGGTGAAGATTTCGGACATGGCCTACAAGCTAATTGCAGATCTGGCCAATATGGATACGAAACTTACCTTTAAAGAAGCCGGACCAAAAGAAGTGGCAAGCCGCGGTAGCCGAAGGAAAGGAATAACGCTTGGAATTATGCCCGACTTTGCCGGAAATGTTAAAAACGGACTGAGGGCCGATTTGGTGACCCCCGGAAAACCGGCTGCACTTGGTGGAATGAAGAAAGGTGATATCATTACTTCCATTAACGGGAAACCCGTGAACAACATCCAGGACTATATGTTCAGGTTGAATCAGCTTAAACCAGGTGATAGTATAGCAGTTGAGGTATTGCGCGATTCACAGAAGATGGTGCTGATTATTCAGCTTTAAAATGATTTCTGGAAGAGTTTGATCCAACGGGTTTTGAACTTAGAAAATTAATATAAAGGCTTAACTGTTCGCTAAACCGAACTGTTGAGCCTTTTTTAATTAAAATGAATCGAAACAGTACGTTTATTGTTTTTGCGGTTTTCAAGAAAACTCCCTAAATACAGTTCTGCTGTATATCATTCGGATGACCACCCAAGCTATTTTCTGAATTAAAGCCCAAATGTGAAAAAATAAATTTAAACTTAATAGTTGATATACTGGTTGTTAGATCATATATATCATTTTTATTCTGTTGGGAATCAGAAAAATAAAGCCTTATTTAAAAACATTCTAAAAAAGAAATCGTTTAAACAGGGAGTATTCAATAATCAGTATAGATTTCTATAAATTTAAATGACATGAAGACAATACAATTTTTATTTGTTTTACTTTTTTCTGTGGCATTTATAAACCTAAATGCACAAATTGACTTAAATTCGAAAGTGAAAAATCAGACCAACAACAAAGCCAATAGCAAAGTTGATCAGGAGATTGATAAAGGATTGAATTCTGTACAAAGCGGTGTGAAAAATCTGTTCAAAAAGAAGAAATCTACCGAAAAACCAACTGAAGAACAGGTTCAGGAGACCGTAAAGGAAACTCCTCAAAAGGAGATTCCGAATGAGGTAAAACCTGTTGTTGATTCAAAACCTCCACTTCAGGCATACTCTAAATTCGATTTCATTCCTGGGGATAAGGTTATTTTCTTTGAAGATTTTAGTCCGGATGCTGTGGGTGATTTTCCTGCGCACTGGAATACCAATGGTTCGGGCGAGGTGGTGACAACTAACCTTTTTCCTGGTAAGTGGCTTAAGATTTCAGATGTAAATACCAGCCTTTGGGGTGACAAGCCCTTAGTTTTACCAGATAATTACACGATTGAATTTGATGTTATACCACAAACCGGCGAAAGAAATGGTTTGAGTTATTACTTCAGATTGCTCAAAAGTGACAAGCCAAACGACTATGAACCAGAGGCTGATCCTGGGAAATCAGGCTTTTCTGTTAAATTTGATTACTATGTTTATTTCAATTCTTATTTCTCGTACGAAAGAACCAATGTTCAGGGTACTAGAGAAGGTGCCACCCAATTAGCGAACCAAAAGTATCATATATCTGTCTGGGCCCAGAAAGAGCGAATCAGGGTTTATCAAAATGAGGTCAAAATATTTGATTTGCCAAAGGCGCTGGATAATAAAGTACAATACAACAAATTACTATTTGAAAAGGGAACACCTATGATTTCGAATATACGAATTGCAGTCGGTGCCCCTGATATGCGAAGCAAATTGATTACCGAAGGGAAATTAGTTAGTTATGGCATTTATTTCGATGTAAATAAAGACGTGGTAAAACCAGAATCGAACGGTACATTGAAAGGGATTGCCGATGTGCTTAATGAAAATCCGGATGTACATATTAAAATAGTTGGTTATACTGATAGCGATGGTGCCGATGGAGCTAATCTCGACCTTTCGGTACGACGAGGCGCTTCTGTAAAGAATGAACTCGTAAAAAGTTTTGGTATTGACGCCTCCCGGCTCGAATCGGATGGTTTGGGTGAGACTAAGCCCATTGCGGCAAACGATACACCTGCCAATAAAGCACTTAATCGCAGGGTAGAGTTCCTTAAACTGTAGTAGTTGTCCCAATTGTTTCCGGCAGACTTTGAAAAGCTGCCGGAAATAGATTCTTTCCACCTATACTGCACAGATTCTAATAAGTCGAAATTCTTCAATTGAACCTCGGTAAATTGATCAAATCTATAAAAGTATGATCTCTTGGGATTTCAATAATTGTTTCTCAATATTTGCCTTCAAAACTGAGGCGAAGTTTTATCTTCAGCCAAAATTTATCTTTAACTTCTTCTTAATTGTCAGAAGGAGAACGAAGTGGTTTATAAGTTTGCCCTTTTACCTTTTCAGGGTAGAAGAAAAAATTATAGACATAGTCAAAGTTAAAGTTGTTGATAATGGATTCGTGCATGTATTTTTCCACAGCATCCTGTGGGCTCCACCACCAGCTAACCAATATCCACTGGGGTTTATCTTTTTTACAAAGCTCAGCCATTACAGGGTCAACTTTGTAAACAGGCACAGTTGAAGAACCTGATTCAGGATCAGTTAAGTATTGGCCTGTAAATACATCTCTTCCATTATCCAAATCATACAGGCTTGGCTGAGGCTTGCTCGTTGCCAGTTCATCAAGCCGGTCGTTATATTTTTCTTTGTTTTTCTTTATTCCTTCATTAAAGCGTTCAATCTTCTCTTCTAAATATTTTACAGCAACCGCTATTCTTTGTTGGTCACCTTGTTCTGCTTCACTGATTCTTTTCTTTTCTTTTTCATAGAATATGGGGATAGCCGATTCCAACGCCTGCAAATATTCACCTTTGGTTATTTTTACAAACGGAGATTTATTGTCCTTGCACAGTAAAACATAATCCGTTCCGCCTCCTGCTTCAATGTCCTTCACCCAAAAGCTGATGTAGGGCTTAATGTTGGCAAGGCTGGTCATATCATTTATTTTTCTCGTTTTTTCTTCACCACCAAATGATGATTTATAAGATGGCATAGTGAAATAATATTGTGTGCTAGTACAGATATATGGAATAGCCCAGCCAGGTACTTCGTTTGCAAATATGTTCCAAAAGGCACCCATATTGTTTGCCGGAACCATCTTGTGACTGCTGTTGTATTTCAGAAAAACGTAAATTTTAGCATAAGCGCCATAACTCTGCGGCAGCGAAACGGTATGTTGATTATACTGACCCAATTTTTGAGAAACAGACTTCTTAACGTCTCCCAATCCTCCTTTGGGAATGTAGCTGGCTTGTATCCAGTTTGCAAGCGAATCGCAGATCGATAACTGAGCCGGAGAATAAAGCTTGGCATCTACTTTTTTAGATTCTTTAATGCCTTTAAAGTTATACACTTTCATCCAGCCAATTATACTGTCCTCGATGGATTGGCGCGGGATTTCCTGGGCATTTGCTGCATTGCAAATGAAAAAGAACAAGAAAAATAAGCTAATGTTTTTCATGGCAGGTTATATTTTTTATTACTCACCGGGTAATTTTATCGCTGTATTATTTGCTGAAATAGGGTTATAATACCATGCATTGGAAAAAGAAGAATTGCTGGTAAAGGGGCCATCTCTTTGAGTTGCTTTACCGGCCTGCAACACCAGACTCGTTACTTTTATACCGGATAAATAATATCTGGTAAACTGATAGGTAACGTTTTCCAGCGTAATGTTTTGGCTTGTTAAAAGTTTACCCCATTCATCCCTGTTATCTTTCTTGCTCCAGGCCTCCAGTACACTTATTTTGGGATAGACAGAGACATTATTGCCGCTGACCTGATAGGTGCCTTCTTCCTTCCCCAGGAGAATTTTATCCATCAGAGGATCGTATGCTTTGGAAATAAAGCGATAGGTGCCATTTGCATTAAAAGTATATTGCCGCATGATGTAGTTCATAACACCATTCTTTACGCGGAAACTTGACTGGTCACTGGCAGTTGCTCCCCATGTACCAAGAATCTCTGAATTGACAATATTATTCTCATTGCCTCTGTTAGCATCCGGATTAACCGGTTGATTCGTTAAAATATTACTTGTGGACGATGTTTGATTACTCAATGGTTTATTCACCTGATCTTGCTGGATCGGAATGGCAGTTGCTTCGGCTAAATACAAAGCCGTTTCACGGGCATCCATCGAGAAATAGCTGATTACATAACGGGTTCCCTTTTGGAGCCAGGCATATTTTTTATCTTCAGCAATAACATTCATATGCCATCCAAGATCTGAAAGCCTTTTTGCAAGAGAGTCATTATTAAAGCCAACCGATGACTGAGCCGGCAGAACCAGTACTTCTGTTGCTGATAATTTGGTATTGGATTGACTGGTTTGCATTTCCAGTAGCGTTTCGGCTGCAGCCACACTTAAAAATCTGCTATCCTTTTTACTCCCCGCGGGCAAAGTAATTCCGGTTAAAGCAGATTGTGTAACAGGAACCAGTTTTTTCTGTGCAAACAGGTTAGCTTCAGAAATAATAAAAACAGCAAGCGCGATGATTATTCTCATTTTGGTATTTTAAAAGAAATCCTGGTTTATTGCATTCTCAGTAATTGATTCAGCTGATGCTGTTTCGCTTGGCTATTCCGGACAAAAACGGCATGGACCAATACCTGTGAAGTTTGCAAAAATTCCTGAAGATGGAAACCTGCCATCAATTTGTCCACCGATTCCAAAAACAACATAACTCCCTGATTGTGACATTGAAGGCCTACCGACACTACTACCAACCACCGAAGAAACAGCCTTGTTTTCGCCCGTTGACATATTGTGTATCACTACGTTCGCTGCCGGCACGCCCAGGTTGGATGCGTTAGTTGAAAATGCGACCCATTTACCATCGAATGAAATAGCAATTTTTTCTCCCTGCCCAATCGGGCTGTCTTCATTGCCTGGTTTTCCAGTGGAATTTACGCTTGCTATTACCGTACTATCATTGTTAATATTGTAAACAAAAACATCCTGTAAATTATTATCGTTGCCAACTACCATATTGCTGGCTGTGGTTGTATAAGCAATAAATTGTCCGTTTCCGGAAATAGCCGGAGCTATAATCCGGTTGGCGCTTTCGCTGCCCTGGTTACGTTCCTTGTGGTCATTGGTCAAACTAATCCTTTTGAGTTTAGGGTTATCTTTCTCCCATAAAAAGATATCCCAGAGTCCATTGTTATCATTTTGAACCAGCGTTTCTGCGTCTGAGTAAAAAGCTATCCGGCTTCCATCGTATGAAATGGAAGGATTGGAACCTCCGCCGCCTTTTTTAGCTTTGGGATCAATGCTGATCATAGTGGTAATGCCCTGCGACATATCACAGATAAATACATTGTTATTGGAAACGCCTTTTTCAATCGCTGAAATGTTACTGGCAGCTGATGTAAATGCAATCAGGTTTCCATCACCCGAAACCGAGGCTTCATAACTTTCAGCATCAGCAGCAGTGCCATTTTTACCAACACTTACAGTTTGAATTTTACCTGTTTTAGCGTTCCAGGCGAAGACATCTTTAAGTCCGTTTTTATCGCCCTCAACCAGGTTGCTTGAATTCGATTCGAAAGCTACTGTTTTCCCATCGCCTGAAATGGCGGGATAATAACTATCAGCATTGCCTTCTTCTCCACCGGCGGATGCACTGATCATTTTGGTGGTACCTGTGTTGCGGTCACGCCAAAATATCTGCCGGTGTTTTCCTGTAGAGCCGGCGAAAGTTGCTGAAGAAACAAAAACAATATAACGGCCTTCTTCTCCTATTGCCCCGCCTACATCAGGATCAGTGCTTTCATAAAAAGTACTGAATGATTTGTCATCCGAACTCCGGCTTACATCATCATACGTATAATCGGAGGCAACTCTGAGTGTGTTAGCGCTTTGAGGCATTTTACCTTCGCCGCCAGCATAAATGATGCATGTTTGAGCGGCAGGCGCTTTTTTCAAAGTAACTTTATATTTAGTTCCGTCGGGAAAAGGAGTTGCGAAACTGAAGGTATTATTGCTATACGTCTTCCCGGTTTCCTTTTTTGCTGTTAGAGGGAGGTCATTTTTAGCGTTATTCTGTAAAATAATCGCACTTCCGGATGGAGCGCTGTAAATACCACTGAGAAGCGAACCTCCGGCAGCTGGTTTAGCAGCAGGTTTCACTTGTGTTTGTGCAAGTAATCCGGAAACAATAGTTGCCAGAACTAAGAAAAGAAATGTTTTTTTCATGATTCTATAATTATAAAATTGTGAGGTAATTACTTTGATTTTAATCTTGCTGATATATGATTTATCATTCACTCCTGAGTTGCCAGAATTAAAACTTTTTAAAAAGCTAATGTTTTATTTTAAGTTGAGTATTGGAGCAACCACTCCTCCAACCTGAACACCTGCATTTACAGTAACAGAAACTTCCGCCACATTTATATCACCAGCAGATACACCCAACACTTTGCCTTCAAGAGATACCTTACCTTCTACACCGAAATCTTTAACTTCCCAGGTGCCTGTTGACCTATCCTTGCCAATCTTAACAAATTCCTTTACAGAGGCTCCAGCTTCTATTTCTGCAACTCCGCCTGACCCAACATTCCAGTTTGCACCTAAGCCGCCGCCAAGTGTAAAAGAATCAAATGAACCATCATCATTATAATTCGCTCCCATTTCGCCAAGTATACCTTCACCACCTTCCATTTTCCAGCCGTTACAGTTATATCTTAATGATGCCCCTCCTATTGCATAATTCCCCTTAAAGCTTGCACAAAACTCATCCTCCCATTCCTGAAGTTTCCCATCTTTCTTTGCAGGCTCTTCAGATACTGAACAATCTGATTTATTTACGATTCTGTATTCACTTAGAATACTTGATATATCCTTTAAATAAGCACTTTCGATTGATGGGAAGGAAACGGTTGTTTTCGGCATCCAGTATGGTCCCCAATAGGCATATTCCCCATAAAATTTCCGGGAAATATATTCCATCCGTTGTGCATATGTATTTACCAAGGGTGATAAGCCAGCCAGGTACTTTTCTTTTGCAGCATTTATCTCCTTGCATTCTGCCAACTCAAGGGCATCTATCTCATCATCATCGCCTCCTTCACCACTTTCGAGTTTGTTTATTTTCTCAGCGTAATTTTTACTGATGGCTTTCGTCTGTGCATTAAAGGGTTCAGCCAGTTTTTTTAATTGATATTTGAATACATCAGATTCTCTTATACTTTCACGCTGGTAAGTTTGCATCCCATCCATAATAATATACTGCGCTTTTACACGAAGCGGGGAAATTCCTTTTGTGAGACTTGCCATTAATATCTGTTGACTTAAATCTTCATCTATTTTTGGGGTTTTTGATTCAATATCAGCTATTGTCATTGTCATTGATTTCTTTTCTGCATCCATTTCTATTACAAACTGCTTCATATCATCCAGGTTTGATGGCATCTCCAATAACTTGATTCTTTTGAGCATTGGAAATTCCTCTACAGGTAGCCGGCTCATTATTTCTCCGGGCTTTGCTTTATTATCCAGCTCATGGAGAATGGCTACCACTTGCTCGTCATAGCTTGTTGTTATCGACTTCGTTCCATGCTCTTCTGCTTTTTTTGTATTCCCTTTTTTCATGTACATCAGGCAAAGAATTTTATTGGCAGTTGGGTTAAGTGTATCGAGTTTTACACATTGCAATAAATAGTTCATTGCCTTATCCACATCCCCCAGCCGGAAATAAGCATTTCCCAGGTTGCTGAGTAGGGTTGCTTCGCCGGGTTTCTGTTTGTTCCAGTATTCCAGAATGGGTATTGATTTTTCAGGTAATCCGCCCATCATTAAAAAGGCAGAAAAATTATTGGCAGCCAGTGCATCCGAAGGATTTGCTGCCAAAGCCATACTGTATAAATATAAACTTGCCCGTGGTGTATTTTGCAGCCAGGCAGCAAAAGCTGTGTTGCTGATGTCTTTTGACTGGGTTAGTTTATTCGCACTCACATACTCATCTGCTTTCTTTTTCTCGTCGGGGTTTAAAGCGTTTGAAATACCAGAATAAAGTTGCGCTACATAGGTTTTATAACTTTCCTTAGTTAAGGGTTGTGGCAACTGGTTGAGCTTGGATGAGCGTGCCGGAATTTCAAAATCTAATTTTGGGGCAGGCGAATTGCTGTTATTATAAGGTATAACAGACATTGCCGAAGGCTTCATACCAGCAGGCACTACCAATGGGGTAAGCGTAGCAAGTTTAGGTAAATATTTTAAGGTATAGGTTGATGTTACTTCAGGAAGAACTACTGCCGGAGGTGGAGTTGTTTTCCCGGGATTTAGAATTGCCTCCAGCGGAGCCAGCGCACCGGGCTTTTTAATCAGCTTTGCTACTTTTAGCATATGCGGATAATTGCTTTTGGCTAGATGTACTGAGATTAACTGGGGCAAATCAACGCTCAGCTTATTGTTGAAATAAGCCGGGTTTAGAGAAACTACTTCAGTTCCTGTGAGGTCCTCGCTGCTGTCAGTGCCGGAATCAAGTTTTTCAAGATATTGCGTAATCCCTGCTGCGGAATACGAGTCATAAGGATAGAACGTACTGAATCCCCGACTAAGCCAATCCTGCGGCTTTTTAAGGTATGAGGCAATTACTTCTTTAGCACCGTTAATATTCGCATCAAGTTTCTGAACGTCTTTGTTCGTTTTATCTTGTCTGTTGTCCTCAGCAAACCGTTTCCTTTCAATCGCTTCTTTTTCTGCTGTATAATTTTTGTCGTATTGTTTTTTAATTTTCACTTCTCTTTCAAAATCCTTCAAACTGTTCGAATAGATTTCGGTGAGAAAACCATTTTGTTGTGTTTTGTATATTTCGATATCCTTCAGCATCTGCTCGAGGTATTCTTTACGGCTAATGGCGATAAATATGGGTTTGTCGCTGTTGCGGATAAAGATATAATCATGTCTTGAAGCATAGGTTTCATCGCCGTTTATTATCGCACGATGCTGATAGAAATCAATTCGTCCTTCGCTATGGTCTTTTTCGAATATTTTAAATGCAGGTTTCCCGTTTATGGTGGTTACGCCAAAATCCGTACAAATGTCTGAAGCAAATACATTATTAAAATTCACGTGAACAAAAGAGCCGCTCTCATCTTCAGTAAATATGTTATTGTTGTTGTCGTAACAGTAATAGGCAAAAAACCTCATTTTGCAACCATAGTATCCTTTAATACCGGTTGCCCGGTAAAACTGTATAGCATATGAACCACTCAATGCATCCTCCGGAAGATTCCTGAAATCAAGTGGATCAAGAGAATATTCATTACTGTAGGCAAGTTTAGCGCCGGTAAAACCTGTCAGGATGTTTTTTATCCAGCTTTCTGCAATGGCAAGATAAGGTTTCATTGGGGTTATATTCCATTTCCCTGGGTTTTGACTGGAGACTGTATTACTAAATTGGTTTGGAAACATGACCAATGTGGATGGCTTGTTTGCTGCTCTTGTAACACAATCCTGGCCAAAACTCACCTGAGCTATGAACAGATAAAACACGGATATAAATATTGTTTTTTTCATAAAATGTTTTAAAAATTAATCTCTATTTCCCCAACATACTTTTCAGTGTACCAAAATCCACAGCCTTCATAATATCTTCCCTGAATTTTGATCCGATCGGCTCATTGGGATCCCATGTTACATACACCCAAATAAATTGCGGAGTTGACCTTGGTAATTTTTTATTGAAATAACCGGAATTTGGTTTGATAAGGATTTCGCCAAAAGGGTCGTTATCGTCGGTAAATAAATAAGAAATTCCTTTTGCATCAGGATCTTGTTTTACAATAGCTTGCTGATTCAATTCCTCAGCAGGCATTTCCAACATCGTTTCAATTTTATCAAATTCCGGCTGATAATCTTTTTCATTATCGGCCAGCAATTTTTCATTCCTGTCTTTGGCGTAATTATAACCCTTCATATACTTCGTAAGTTTTTCAGGGTCATCTTTAAATTCCACTTCTTCAAGCGGTTTCTCTATTTCAAGATTTTTAAGTACCTCTTTATATCTTGCAGCTGTATTGTGCATTTCATCTGTCAGATTGATTTTCCGCTTTTCCAGAAACTCTTTTTTGGTTACAAATGCGAAAGGGAGTTTGCCATCGTACGTTACAAGCCACGCACTACTTTTGCCACTCATACCAAAACCCATGTTTTCATCTTTTTCCCTGAAATACCAGTAACCATCCTTTTCAACAGGCAGTTCATATATCACATTAAAACCTTCGGCTGTTGACCTGCCGCCCTGGGCGGTGTCGTACACATCGACATTAAATTTGTTGACATAAATTTGAAACACTGTTGCAGATTCAGCGACTGTTTTAATTGTATTATCATCGCAATAGAAGCGAAATGCCATGATATGATAGTAGTAGCTGTTAACCGGCATAAAAGAGTAAGCGCTCTCATAAGCACCACCAAAATCAATATTCACACCTAGCGGAGTATATTTTGATTTAATCATGGAATGGATGGATGCTTCAACCTTTTTTTCCCTGGCAAGGTCGGCAGATGTTATTCCGGAAATGCTGCCACCGGTTTCTTCCCATACACCGGGTTTTTGCAGTAGTAATTCTTGATTACAATCCTGGGCAGATGAAGAAAGTGCGATAAAAATGGCAAATAGATTTAGTAAATATTTCATGACTTTAGGTTTTATCTTCCTTTTTCTTTTCCAACATTATCATTCATTTTATGGTGCTTTTTTTTTGTTGAAATTTGAAATCTTTTCAGTGGTTTTATTTCCCCAGCATGTTTTTAAGAGTTGAAAAATCAACAGCGTTCATAATGCCTTCCTTAAACTTTGATGAAATTGGGTCGTTGGGGTTCCATTTTACCTCGACCCAAAAAAATTGAGGTGAAGACCTGGGTAATTTTTTATTGAAGTAGTCAGGGTTTGGTTTTATAAGTATATCCCCGGAACCATCTTCGCCGTCAATAAAAAGGTAAGATAAATGGTCGTTTGGATCTACTTTTACAATTGCCTGCTTGTTCAATTCTTCCGCAGACATTTGTAATTGTGATTCAATTTTATCAAATGCCGACTTATAATCGTTTTCATTATTCGCAAGAAATTTTTCATATCGTTCTTTAGAAGACAGATAATCCATTTGTATGTACTTTTTGAGTTTTTCCGGGTCGTTTTTATACTCCGTTTCTTTAAATCCTTTCTCAACTTCAATACTTTTCAGATGATCTTTTAAACCAGCCGCCGAACTTAGCATGAGGTTCGATAATGCCTGTTTCCTTTTTTCCAGAAACTCTTTTTTAGTAACATAAGCGAAAGGAAGTTTGCCATCATAAGTAATCAGCCATGCAAGTATCTTAAGTTCCCCATCTATTTCCCTAAAATACCAGTTACCATCTTTTTCAATTGGCATGTGATCTATAATGTTATAACCCTCACCTAATAATCTATCACCCTCGGCGGTCTCATATATTTCAGCATCTAATCCATTAGCGGAAATTATAAAAGTTTTGTCGACCTCCTCTTCTGTTTTCATCGTATTGCCATCGCAGTAAAAGTCAAATTCCCTGATATGATATTGGTAGCTGTTAGCCGGCATATTTGGGTAGGGAGTGCTATAAGCACCTCCAAAATTGAGCTTCGCACTCATTGGCGAATATTTCGATGTTATCATCGTATGTATTGCAGCTACTACTTTTTTTTCTCTTGAAAGGTCCGCAGCGGCTATACCTGATGAACTACCACTGACATCTTTCCAAAAGCCTAGCTTTTGGAGAATTAGTTCGTCGGTGCAATCCTGTGCAAATGATGAAAGTGCTAAAAGTGAAGCGCATAAAAAAAGAAGAAGATATTTTTTCATTTTAAATAATTTTATTGACTTCATTAATCACCGCCTCCCAGTACGTGCCCGCTAATGCTAGGGCCGCTGTTAACACCCGCTCTTCCTTCCACACCAGCAACTGTTTGCCCGGCTAAGTTTATATTTGCACCGACTTTTCCAACCAAGTCTGTCTTTCCGCTTTCACTTAATTCTACGCCCACCGCAGCAGTGAGTTCTGCTTCAGCGGAGATAGGACCTTTCCCAACACTTACGCTTTTGCTGGCTCCTACATAGACACTTCCCGAAAACCGATCGGTTTCATCATTTTGTTTCATCTTTATTTCGATACCGCCGCAATTAAATTCGCCAATCAGCCGGCTGCATTGAGAAGTGATTTTATAACAACCAAGGTCAGTTGTACTTATATATTTGCACGCCACGTCATCAAAATTCTGTAAGGAATCCAATTTTGGTTTATCCTCTTTAACAGCATATTGACAGTAGTTACTTTCAGATCTGAACATCACTACTTGTCTGCTGATTTGAGTAAGCCAACTAATTTGCGCTACTACGGTTGTCCAGGCATATTCGTCGGGCCATTGCGTATATTTGCGGTAATACAAAAGATTATCAATTTGGCTACTTGTGTAGTTTAAATATACCCTTTCACGTTGTCCCATCAGGGTATTTGCTTCATTCAGAAAATTATTTTTAATTTCATTTTCATCCTTGCAGGCTGCGGCAAAAGGATTGGACTTTCCATCTCCAAACTTATCTTCGTATTTTTTGCGAAAAACCGTTAATTCGGCATCTTCAATCATTTTTAATTCTTCAATTTTTTCATTAGCCTTTAATACCGGTTGAAATTCATTTGCAAAAACATAATTGTTTACGGCTTCAATTCCCTTTACAGTGGGGCCGAGTTTTACAATTGCTTTATCGGCCATTTCCGGAAATGGTTTTGCCTGAAAACCGGTTTGGCTCGTTTGAAGTAGTTGCGCTGCGCGTATTTGTTGCTGGTCGATCATCTGTTTTTCAAGTATAGCCTGTTGGCTCTGCAACTCATTGATTTTGTTATTACATTCTTCCTTAAATTTATCCCAGGCCGGTTCCAGTAATTTACTTTCTTCTACATTTTTAGGGTAAGCCGGCCATTTGAATTTTGCAAGGCCCAGTTCATCTTTTGGCATAGGTGGATTCCAGTCAAGATCATCGCTTTTTAATTTGTATCCTAATTTCTCGAGTTTGTTGGCTTTTTGTAAACTGTAACCCCTTTTTATACTAAACTTAGCAGCTTGAATCGCTCCCATTATATTCCCCTTACTTTCTTCAATCAGGCACTTGGTGAAATTTGCCTGTGGATGATAAGCATAAATGCGGATAGCTTTGTCGATAAACTCATTCGCCTTTTCGATGTCACCCAATCCAAACCATGCCTGTCCAATATTATTTAGAATTGTACTATTTTGAGGATAATGCGTATTGAGGTTATTCAATATTGGAATGGCTAATTGTTCAGCACCAAGATTGGTAAGTACTGCAGCATAATTATTCAGGTTATCAGCATCGGGAAGTTTTTTGCACGCTTTGCCAAGAAGGAACAGTGCCAGCATTGGTTTGCCTTCCATTAGAAATGCGATTGCAGTCTGACCTTGAGCAGCGGAGGAAGTATTATTCTGACTAAGTAGTTGATCAATTTCTTCAGCCCGCACCTTATAGTCGGGTTTCATTTTATTGGATACCAATGTATGAACTTTATCAATGTATGCAACCATTCCTGCATCATTTAAGGTAACTGATAAGGCTGTAGCAATTCTTGCCGGATCTTTTTTTGGTACAGCACTTACGGTTTCATTATTGGCATTCTGCAATTGCTGATTTGTTATATTAGGTGTTTCTTTTAATGATGGTATTTTGACTCCCAAGTCTTCCATCGCCTTTTTATCTTCAGGGCTCATATTATCCAATTCCTTCTGAGCATTCTTCATCATTTCATCCATCTCATTCGCGGCAGGTGCCTTTTCTTTAGGCTTGGTTTGAGCCTGCGTGTTTGATATCAGAAAATAAACACTCAGTATAATAAAGAAGATACTTTTCATGCAGTTATTTGTAAATAGTTGTTTATAAAGACTATAATATGATTCTTGCTTCCGGTTTCAATTAAAACAGAAATATTTCATAATGGGAATATTTGAAAGATGCACTTCAATATTCATTATTCCCCCAACATATTTTTAAGAGCAGCGAAGTCGGTTGCTTCTTTTATCGCTGCTATATTTTCCTCAAATACAGGTTCGCCCTGGCTTAAAGTATAAATTACTGTAAAAAACTGCGGCGATGACATTGGAAGCTTTTTATTGTAATATTCCAGGTTTGGTTTAACGGCGATAAAGGAACCTTTGGTGCCTTCTTCAACAAAACCACTAAACCGCTCTTCATCATTCGACATACAAATGGCTGTTTGACTTAATTCGCTATCCGGTTTGGTTAAATACTCACTGATATTATCGAGGAATTTTTGGAAATATTCCTTTTCACCCGGACTTTCTTTTATTGACTTCTCTAATCTTTTCTGTTGTAATTGCAAATATTCCCTACGGTTGAGGTAGGAAAATGGCAGTGCATCATTATAGGTAATCAGCCATCGGTATTCAACTATTTCTTGTTCCGGATTAACGTTATCTTCACCAAAAAAATAGTATCCGTCTTTTTTAACAGGCCTGTCTTCCAGCTTATAGTAACCCCTGAAATCGTCATGAATAGTTGCTGCATACAGGGTATTTAACCAGGAAATTTCATTGGCAGAAATAGTAACATTTGTTGCTGATGCGATAGCTACAGTATATTTTGACTTATCGGCGCTTTTACTGTCGCATAAAAAAGGCAGTATGAACATGGTATATTCATATGGGTCAGAAATCCATACATCTCCGGCACTGGGATATTTACTATACGACGTGCTGTAAAGCACCTGGCATCCTTTGGGATTGTATTTTGTGTTCTCCATTTTATGTATCGCTGCCAGTACTGATTTTTCTTTTACTAAATCTGCAGGAATTACACCATTAATCGATCCCTGAATGCCTGTTTTCCAGGTGCCGGGTTTTTGAAGCAGTAATTCCTCGGTGCAATCCTGGGCTGATGCTGTAACTGAGAAGCATAATACTGCAAATAGCGCTAAGTATTTCATATGTTAATAATTTGTTTTTTAAGGTCATATGGAATAGCCATGATTTAATTCTCATCTTCGGTTTGTGACATTAAAGTCATGGCTATTTCATATGTCTGATTTTTTATTGAAATAATCCCTGAATAAAATTTTTAACTTTTCCCGCGGCTTCAAGCCCATTGTTGATAACAGTTTGCAGCCCATTGGTTTCAATATCTTCCATTTCCAGTGGCCCAAGGGTCACTGTCATAGGTTGTAGTTTAATCTCTTTCC
>Ga0209585_10000344_pt1 | contig 17996 bp, 20 predicted proteins | sample NGEPerone_FD_185491 | JGI IMG/M metagenome (GOLD analysis project Ga0209585, IMG submission 185491) | Arctic peat soil microbial communities from the Barrow Environmental Observatory site, Barrow, Alaska, USA - NGEE Permafrost154B-one... | ecosystem: Environmental > Terrestrial > Soil >... | reverse complement strand
CCTCGACGTCACCGATTGCCTCTTCCGCAGCAACCACGCCTCCAACTACCTGCCCGTGGGCGGCCGCCTGCCGGGCGACAAGGCCGGCATCCTGGCGGCGCTCGACAAGGTGCTGGAGGCGCCGGAGCCGGTGCAGCTGCGGCCCGAGAGCTGGCGGCTCCTGTAGCTAGCCGCGCAAGTGTGAGCCGTACCCCCGCTTGAAGTGCGTCGCCGCGTACTTCTGCAGCTTCCACTCCGGGATGCGGCACTGCGGGCAGGCTTCCGCGTACCACTTGTTGCGCAGCCAGCGCGCGGCGCGGCTCGTCTTGGAGTCGTGCACCACCATGTGCTTGTTGCAGTGGGTGATCACGACGGCGTAGGAACCGCGCTCGTCGACCTCCTTGATGCCGTGGAGGATCCCGCGTCGCGACGGCCACAGCTTGAGCTTCTCGACGAGACGGAAGAGCGGGACCTGTTTGCGGTAGTACCGCGCCTTGTTGGGATCGGTGGGCATCGGGGCCAGCAGTGTACCACTCCCGGCAGGAGCCGGCGCCCACGGCGGCGAAAGTGAAAGCCCTGCGCTTGACGACCTGAGGCGGACCATGAACCGATGCACCCTTACCAGCATCACCCACGCGCTGCCGGCGTGGCTGCTCGTTGGTCTTCTTGCCGTGGTCTCGGCCGCCGCCTTTGTGGCCGCCTGCGGCGGTTCCTCCGGCGGCTCCTCGCCCACCCCCACGGCCACCGTGACCGTGACGTCGACGCCCTCGGCCTCACACAGCCCCACGACGGCGCCCACGGCCACCCCATCACCGACGACCACGCTGTCGCTGTACTTCTTGAGAGGCGAGGAGCTCGGCGTCGCCGAGCGCCGCTTGCCGCACACGACCAGGCCCGCCACGGCGGCGATCGAGGCCTTGCTCGCCGGCCCCACGGCGGCCGAGAGGGCCGCCGGCCTGACGAGCGCCGTGCCGAGCGGGACTCGCCTTCTCGGCCTCTCCATCGACGGGACGAAGGCGCGGGTCGACCTTTCCGCGCAGTTCGCCTCGGGCGGCGGCAGCCTCTCGATGCAAGCGCGCGTCGCGCAGATCGTTTACACGCTGACCCAGTTCAAGACGGCAGAGACCGTCACGTTCATGCTCGAGGGAAGCGTCGTCGAAGCCCTCGGCGGCGAGGGTCTGATGCTCGGTGAGGGTCAGCGCCGATCCGACTGGCGCAGCTTCGAGCCGGCCATCTTCGTCGAGCGGCCGGGGGTCGGCGCCGTGCTGAGCAGCCCATTCATCCTCGAAGGCACGGCCAGCGTCTTCGAAGGCTCGTTCATGGCGCGTCTCGTGGACGCCGGCGGCGAGATCGCGAGCGCCACGGTCCAGGCTTCGCGCGGCGCGCCCGGCCGCGGGCGCTACCGCCAGACCATCACGTTCGGCACGACGGCGGCGCGCGGCGTCCTCATCGTCTACAGCCAGTCGATGGAGGATGGCTCGCGCCAGAACGAAGTCCGCATCCCGGTGACGTTCTCGCCGTAGTGACGCGGCCGACCCGGTCCGTAGCGGCGTCGACCGGCGGCGCCTACTCCTCCGGGCCTCTCACGCGCTGCCAGAGCGGCACGACGTACCAGATCACGACGATCCAGCACGTCATGAGGCCCGCAACCACGGCCGCCCACGTCTCGTCGAAGAGCACGGTGCCGACAGCCGTGCAGAGGAACGCGGCGAAGTAGGCGTCGCGGCATGTGCGGGTGAGATCCTCGAAGCGGAACGTGAACGGCAGGGTGAGAAGGAACGCGAACAGCACCTGAGCGCCCGGCAGCACGATGCGCAGCTCGTTGAGGAGCTCGAGCAGCTCGCGGTCGACGCGCTCCTTGCGATCCTCGGCCATCGTCCCTCCGGGGAGGCGGCTGGCGGGGAGTGCGGGAGTCACACCCGCCTACGTGGGTTTAGAGCCCACGCTGATCCTTCCGATCGACCCCCCGCGCGCAATAATTCTACTACGGCGCGCCGGCAGCCGCGCGCCGCGAGACGCGGGACCTCTCAGACGAGCGCCCGCGCCGCCATGACCGCGACGCCGATGGCCAGCGGCTCGTGGATGTGACGCGCGCCCAGTACGGCCTGCGCGGCCGGGGTGAAGGCGCTGGGAAGGCCGGGGACGGCCGCGACGGTGTCGGGAGTCACGTCCCCCGCGTCGATGAAGCCGGCGGACGGGGTGGCGTCGAAGATGAGGTCGCAGCGCGCGAGTCCGTCGGCAAGCGTCACCGGCTGCACCTTGAGCCCGCTGTCGAGCGCGGCGCGCAGCCGCGCGTGGTCGGGCTCCACGACCTCGACCGCGGCGCCGCGGCTTACGAGGCGCCGCGCGGCCGCGCGGCCCACCGGGCCAAGCCCGAGAAGGAGGACGTGCCGGCTGAAAAAGCTCCCGGCCGCCGCCTCCAGCGCGGTCACGTAGCCGTCGGCCGTGGCCGGGTCGTCGTCCACGCAGCGACCCTGACGGGTGTTCAGGGCGATGAACCTGAAGTCGTCGGCGAGGAAGACCACGTCCACCGCCCCGTCGAACGCCTCCTGGATGCCGCGCACGTCGGGCTGCTCCGTCACCCAGGCGTCGCAGCCGAGGTGCCGGAGGATGGCGACCACGCAGTCGCAGAAGCCGCCGATGACGCCCTCCCCGCTGGTGACCGGCACCGCCGCCACGCGCGCCCCGTAGAGGGGCACGCAGGCGTGTGGGTGCGCGACTGTGTTCATGGCGAGCTCGCGCAGGCCGAGACCGGTCACATCCATAAGCCCGGCCTCGAACTCGCCGAGGCGGTCGGTGAGCGCCTTGACGTCCTCTGTCGTAAGCCTCGTCAAGGCCTCGTCGCCTCCGCGCCCGCCAGACTGTCAGCCTCGGGCGCCAGGTCGAGTCTCTCGCAGCGCGCCAACTCCCTCACGGCCTCGTCGGCGCGCGCCCGAGCCTCATTCTCACCCGTCCCTGTGGCGATCAACGTGGCCGCCCAGGCGCGCGCTCCGGGGCGATAGTCGGTGAGCGCTTCGTCCACGCCGAAAAAGCCTTCCACCAGCTGCAGAGGAGCCGCGCTCCCCATCACATGCTCGCCGACGACCTCCAGCAGACCATCGTGAGCGTGGACGTGCTGGTAGACGCAGGCGCGGCGCGGCGCGCGGGCGACCCGCCGGGGCGCGCCCCGGCGCGCCATGTCGTGCAATAGCTCGACGATGTTGAGCCCGCTGGACCAGTACACCGCGGTCGGCGTCTGGCTCGGGAGGCGGGCGTCGATCTCGAGCACCTTGGGCTCCGCCCCGCGCACCATCACTTCCACGTCCATCAGCCCGTTGAGACCGAGGCCCGCCGCGAGACGCAGGGCCGCGGCGTTGAAAGCCGCCAGCGTGCCGGGCGCCACGGCGTGGGCCCACGCGCACGAGCCGCCGGGGCCGGCGGCCGAAGGCCCTCCGGCCTCGGCCTCCCCCACCGGCGCCACGACGCGCTTGCAGTCGTAGGCGGCGTCGAACTCCAGGCCGGTGACCTGCAGCGGGACGACGTGGCCGTCCCAAGCGAGCACCTCGACCGAGAGCGACGGCCCGGCGATGTACTCCTCGACCACCGGTTCGTGGCCGCCGGCCGCGAGGCACGCGAGCGCGGACGAGAGCTCGGCGTCGTCGTGCACCAGCGAGACGCCTTCGCTGCCGCTCGCCGAGTCGGGCTTCACGACGGCCGGAAAGCCGCAGGACGGCCACGGCAGGGGCCGCGGCACATCGAGCTCCGCGAACAGCCTCTGTGAGGCCAGTTTGGACTCGCTGATGCGGTACGCGTCGAGATCGAAGAGAAGCGGGACGCCCCAGGCAGGCACGCGTTCGGCCAGCCACTCCAGCGTCGTCAGTTCTTCGCACGCCGGCAGCACGGCGTCGCAGGCAGTGACCAGCGCCCGCGAACGGGTCTCGTCGGCGATGATGTCCGCCACCACGTGCCGATCGGCGAGCCCCGCGGCCGGTGGAGCCTCCCGGCGGTCGACGAGGACGGTCTCCCAGCCGGCCTTCGCGGCCAGGTAGACGGCCTCGGTGCCCTGCAGCTTGCCGCCGACGACGAGGAGCCTCACGCCGGGACCTTCGCGCGCGCGTGCGCCGCGGCAAGCCAGGTACGATAGTCGGCGACCGTCGCTGGGCGGAGCCCCAGCCGCGCCAGGTGCGGCAGCACGCCCGCCACCGTCCGGCGCCCCTCGTCGATGTCGAGCTCGGCCTGCGAGACGCCGGCCAGGCCGACGGTCGGCGGCACGATCGAGGTCACCACGTTGGCGCCCGCGTTCAGGCGCCGCTCGAGACCGCGGATGCCGTCGACATCGAGAGATGCCGGGATCAGAGAGTGGGGCATGACCAGACGCATCGTGGCGATGGTGAGCAGCTCCGCTTCGTCTCCGGCCGGCCGTACGCCGGCCAGCGGCGTGCCCGCCTGCGGCACGAACGTCATGACCCGGACCTGCTCCCACGCGGCCTCGCGCATCGCCGCGATGGAACGGGCGCGATCCGCCTCCGTGTCGCCGATACCCGTGAGGATACCGTCCTCGACAAGCAGACCGGCGCGCCGGGCCGCGCGGCGCGCGGCGACGCGCGCCGCGAACGACTGGCCGGTCCGCAGGCTCTGGTACAGCTCCGGGCTGTGCGTCTCCTGGTACAGCGCGTACCAGTCCGCGCCGCGGGCGCGGAGACCGACCAGCACCTCGTCGGGCACGACGCCGGGAGAGACCATGACCGGCAGCCCGCTGCCCTCGCACACGGCCGCCACGAGCTCGAGAAGCCCGGCGTAGCCGGGGTCGTCGTGGATGACCGGGTCTTCGCCCATCGTGAGGTCGAGCAGCACGACCCCGGAGCCCGCGAGATCGCGGCAGATGGCGACGACTTCGCCCAGGGACTTGCGATAGCGAGGGCTCTCGTCGTTGTCGGCGCGGTAGAAGCAGAAGGCGCACTCGTTGCGGCAGTAGGTCGAGAAGTACACGAAACCGTAGAGAAAGACGGCGTCGCCGAAGCTCCGGGCGCGCGCCTCGCGGGCGGCGGCCAACACGACCTCGGCGGCATCGCCACGGGCTGAGAGAAGCGTCGCCAGGTCGGACTCTCCGAGCAGGTCGCCGGCGAGCGCGCGGCGGCAGAGGTCGCGGACTTCGCTGGCTGTGTGCTCCAAGGAGTTCCTACCCTTCACCTTGGCCGCTGGGAGAGTACCGGACGGCGGCTCGGGCACCGCGTCAGACGAGTGTACCGAGGCGCGAAGGCGACTGGCAAGCTGACGGTCCGGGCCGCGAAAGCGCTGGCGCGCGGCCCCTCAGCGGAACTCGAGCACCTCGCCGGCGGGTCGCCGCGACGTGGGGGTGACGGCTCCCGCGGGCCGGCCGACGGGCACGACGGCGACCAGCTTGGCCGGAGGCTCCACGCCCAGCAGCCGCTCGATGGCGGGCGCCGCCAGCACCGGAGCCGTCATCCAGCACGACCCGTAGCCAAGCGCGTGCGCCGCCGTACAGAAGAGCTGGACGGCAGCGCCGATGCTCTGCAGGTCCGGGCGCGCACGCAGCCTGTCGCGCTCCTCCACGCCGAGACCGCGGGCGAGCAGCATCTCGTCGGCGCGCGAAAGATAGGGCAGGCCGAACACGGCCATCACCAGCGGCGCGTCGACGAAGAACGTCGCGTAGGCGCGCAGCGCCTTGATCTCCTTGCTCTTGCCCCCGAGCTCCGGCCAGGCGGCCATCTCGTCGATGGCCTCGTCGACGGCTTGGCGCAGCGCGACCTGCGTGACGGCGTCGTCCACGGCGACGAACCGCCACATCTGGGCGTTGCCGGCGTTGGCGGCGCGCACCGCCAGCTCGACCATCGTCGTCACGTCCTCCCGTGGGACGGGGTCGGGGAGGAAGCGGCGAACGCTGGCGCGGCCGCCGGCGGCGCTCTGGAGCCCCGCCTTGGCGAGCTGTCGTCTGGCGGTGTCGGCGTCCATGCGCGAGATGGTACCAGAACGCGACAGCGACGGGGCGGGCGCCTTGCGTCGAGAACGCACTTCACCCGCCCGAGATGGGCGGCACCACGGAGAGCATGTCGCCATCCTTCAGCGGCGTGTCCAGACCCCCGAGCGCGTTGATGTTGCGCGCGTTCAGGAACACGCCTGCCCACATCCTGCCGTCTTCGCGGAAGATGCGTTGCTTGAGCCGCGGCTCGGCGGCGATGGCGAGATCGAGCGCTTCGGCCACTGTCGTGGCCGCGCACTCGATCTGTCGCTCGCCGCCGGCCGTGGTCATGCCGACCGGCAGCTTGACGTAGGCTTTGGCCACGATCAGGCCTGCAGTTCCTTGTCCTTCTTATCGACCTTGAGGTCGATGGCCAGAACATGCGGATTCTGGCAGAAGGCGATGCACTGAGGCTCGCCGCCGCAGAGGTCGCACTTGTAGGCGACGTCCCGCGTGGGGTGCTCGTGGATGACGTCGGTCGGGCAGACATCGTAGCATTCGCCGCAGTTGGTGCACGCGTCCTCGTCGACGATCAGCACGTAGCCCTTGACCGTGTCGCCGATCTTCTCCTTGCCGGGGAACTCGCCTTTGACTTTGACCGTGATCTCCGTGGTCACGATGGCGTCGTTGGGGCAGGCCTCCTGGCACTTGGCGCACCCGGTCTGCAGGCAGGTGTGGCCCTTGATGGCTGCGGTCGTCGGGTTGCACTCCGAGAACAGGCGCGCGACCGACGGGCGATAGGCTCCTTCGTGCTGCGCCGAACAGGCCAGCTCGCACATGTGGCAGCCGGTGCATTTCTTGCTCGAGATCATGACGTGCGGCATGAGAGTCCCTTTCTCCGACGGGCCGGCCCTAGAGGCGGACGTCGATGCCGAGTTCGGCGAGCCTGGCTTCACTGGGCACGCCGTTCTCGTCCCAGCCACGTATCTCGTAGTAGTCCCGCATGCGTGCGGCGAACACGTCCTCACCGATCGCTTTACCGGCCGAGGGGCCGTCCTTGAAGGCGCCGGACTTGGCGTAGAGCGCCTTCGGCAGGTCGTCGCTCTCGACGCCTTCGCGCAGGTTGAACAGGCGGCCGAGGTTCCAGACGCGCTCGCCGATCTCGAGGATCTGCTCGTCGCTGAACTCGCGCTTGAAGACGTGCTTGAACATCTGCGCGATCTGATCCGGCGTGACCGCCCAGAAATCGCACCAGATGCCGCAGAACTTCACCGAGCTCATGTTCTGACCGATGAAACCCTTGGACGAGTCGCCGACGACGATCTGCTCGACCTTGGCGGTGTCGATCTCGTCGGCCGGCGACGTGCCGGCGAGGATCTCGTCGCCCGTCGGGTAGCTGCGCATGTGGCAACCGCCGCGGTCGCTCGTGGCGTAGCCCACGCTCATGCCGAACGAACCGCGCGGGTCGTAGCCGGGGAGCTCGAGGCCCTTGACGTCGTACGAGAGCTCGGGGTGACCGTACTTCGCGGCCAGGGCCCGCGCGCCCAGAGCGAGGTCGGCGCCGGCGCCCTCGCGCCTGGCGATGAGCTCGGGCATCTTCACGTAGCCGTCGACGTCGCCGAAGCGCACGCCGAAGTCGTGGATGCCTTTCTCGGTGAGGTCCATGGCAAGACCGACGACCGAACCCGACGAGATGGTGTCGAGGCCCCACTCGTCGCAGAGCTCGTTGAACTTCATGAGGGCGTCGATGTCGTCGATGCCGCAGTTGGCGCCGCACATGGCGATGGTCTCGTACTCCGGGCCCTCGCCGCGGACTTCGGCGCCGGCGAACGTGGTACCGTGGAAGTTGCGGCAGGCGATGGAGCACTGGTAGCAGGCGCGCTTCTTGATGCGGATCTTCTGGAAGGACTCGCTGTTGAGGTTCTTCGTGCCGTCGAAGCTGCCGGCCGACCAGTTCTTCGTGGGCATGGCCCCTGCGCCGTTCACGAGGTCGACGAGGATCGGCGTGCCCTCCTCGTGGGCCCAAAGGTTGTCTTCGGTGAGCACGTACTCCTCGTGGATGCGGTACAGGTCCGCGAGGAACGCCTTGGCGTCACCCACCGAGACACTCCCGGTGCCGCGCACGACGAGCGCCTTAAGGTTCTTCTTGCCCATGAGGGCGCCGTGACCGCCGCGCCCGGCCTTGTGGTACTGGTCGGTGCTGATGCAGGCCCACGGGATGCGCTGTTCGCCGGCAGGGCCGATGGAGAGCGTCTTGGCGTTGGGGTCGACGTCCTGGCGCATGGCCTCTTCGATCTCGGAGGTCTTCATGCCCCAGTACTTGGGCGCCGCCGGGCGGAACTCGACGTCGTCGTCCTTGACGACGACCACGGTCGGCTCGGCGGCCTCGCCCTTGATGATGATCGCGTCGTAGCCGGCGAACTTCATCTCGGGCGCGAACGAGCCTCCGACATAGCTGTCGTTGAGGATCCCGGTGGCCGGGCTCTTGCAGCCCACGACCAGACGCGAGGCGGTGCTGACGCCGGTACCGGCGAAGGGGCCGGTCATGAGGATGATGGGCGCCTCGGCTGCCCACGGATCCATCTGCGGCGGAATCTCGTCCCACATGTAGCGGAAGAGCAGTCCCTTGCCGCCGACGTACTTCTCGGCCCACTCCATGTTGAGCGGCTCGACGGCAGAGGTACCCGCACTCAGGTCGATCCTGAGTACTTTACCTTGGTAGAAAGCCAATGCGTCCTCCTGACGAAGTGCTCCTTCCCCCTCCGCGTGGCGCCGCGAAGATGCCCCTTGGGCGGGAAACGGTGGGCTGACAGGCTTCGCCAGTCTAGCCAACGGCCGGAAGCGGGGCAACAGCGGCGAAAGCGCCATCTTGCAGGGCAAAACGCAGCCCAAACCGCCCTCCACTTGGCCATTCTGGCAGGCCGGTCGGGAGAGGCGGCGCGGCCGCCGCGAGCGGGCGCCGCGCCCTCGGCGCCTGCGGTGCACCCCACACTAGACCACCTACGCAGACTAATCGCGGCCGGGCGCCTCCGGCAGGTCCCGGATGTTCTCGGTCGCCTGCCACTTGCCGTAGTTGTCGGCCATGGCGTCGAGCAGCTCCTTGAAGAAGCGCGCCGAGAGGTTGACGCGGCTGACGACGACGCCGTTCATCTCGCCCGGCTCCTCGTTCTCGTAGTCGAGACGCACGAACGTGATCGAGAACTCGTAGTCCGAGTGGCTGACGTTGGCGAAGTTGGCGTAGACGCCCGCCATCATCTCAGGGGCGGCGTGCAGGTTGATGTGCTTCTCTTGGTCCTCCATGGAACCTCCTTTGCGGGCGCGCCCGGCGGGCGGGCGGCGCGCTAGCTGTGGATGCGGCGGGCGATGGCGGCGGCCATGCCGCTGGTGCCGGCGGAGCCGCCGAGGTCGTAGGTCACGTCCTTACCCTCGGCCACCACGGCCGCGATGGCGTCCTCCATACGGCGCGCCGCGGCGTCCTCGCCGAGATGTTCGAGCAGCAAAACGCCCGAGCGCAGCAGCGCCATGGGGTTGACCTTGTCCTGGCCGGCGTACTTGGGGGCGCTGCCGTGGACGGGCTCGAACACCGCGATATCCTCGCCGAAGTTGGCGCCCGGCGCCACTCCGAGGCCGCCGATGAGGCCGGCGCACAGGTCGCTGACGATGTCGCCGTACAGGTTGGGCAGCACCAGCACGTCGTAGAGCTCCGGCTTCTGGACAAGCTGCATGCACATGTTGTCGACGATGCGGTCCTCGAACTCGATGTCCGGGTACTGCGCGGCCACCTCGCCGGCGACGCGCAAGAAGAGCCCGTCGGTGCACTTCATGATGTTGGCCTTGTGCACGGCGGTGACCTTGCGGCGGCCGTGCCGGCGCGCGTACTCGAAGGCGAACCGCACGATACGCTCGCTGCCTTTGCGGGTGATGATCTTAATGCTCTCCGCCGCGTCCTCGCCGACCATGTGCTCGATGCCCGCGTACAGGTCCTCGGTGTTCTCGCGGACGATGACGAGGTCGATATCCTCGAAGCGGCTGCGCACGCCTTTCATCGTCTTGGCGGGGCGCAGGCAGGCGTAGAGATCGAGCTCCCTGCGCAAGGCCACGTTGACGCTCCGAAACCCGTGGCCGACCGGTGTCGTGATCGGCCCTTTGATCGCCACTTTGGTGCGACGGATGGAGTCGAGGACGTGCTCGGGCAGCGGCGTGCCGTACTCCTTCATCACGTCCACGCCGGCGTCGTGCACTTCCCACAGGATCGGCACGCCGGTCGCGGCGATCACGGTCTTGAGGGCGGCGGCGAGCTCGGGGCCGGTGCCGTCGCCCGGGATCAGGGTGACTGTATAGGTCATGTGACTCCTGCGGTCTCGGGTGTTGACGGGCGGGTCGCGCCCTGCGGGGCCGGTCAGCCCTCAGGCAGCGCGAAGCCGCCGTGCTCTTTGACGTGCGCCACCAGCCCGCCGTCGTTCAGGATCGTCACCATCACCGGCGGCAGGGGCACAAACGGGATGACGGCTTCGGTCGTGAGATCGCGCACCTCGCCGGCGGTCAGGTCGACCTCGAGTTCGTCCTGCTCGCCGATGCCGCTCGTGTCGCACTGTAGCACGGGCAAGCCGACATTGATGGCGTTGCGGAAGAAGATGCGCGCGAAGCTCTGCGCGAGGACGGCGCCCGCGCCGGCGAGTTTGATGATGCGCGGCGCGTGCTCCCGGCTGGAGCCGAGGCCGAAGTTGCGCCCGCCCACGACGAAGTCGCCGGGCGCCATGGACGCGGCGAACTCCGGACGCGCGTCCTCAAGGACGTGCTTGGCCAACTCGGGGAGGTCGGTGCGCAGGTGGAACAGCCGGCCCGGGGCGATGTGGTCGGTGGAGATGTCGTCACCGAAAAGCCAGGCCTTGCCGCGCAGCAGCTCCTCGCTCACGTGATCCATTCCTCCTCGCGGACAGTCACGCTGTTCATCGCCAGGCCGGGCTCGCGGGCGCGCATGGGGTCTCGCTCCGGGATGGCCTCGAGAACGTCCATGCCTGCGATGACGCGCCCGAACACGGCGTGCTTGCCGTCCAGATGGGGCGTGTCGCGGTACGTGATGAAGAACTGCGACCCGTTGGTGTTCGGGCCGGCATTGGCCATCGACAGGATGCCGGGCTGGTCGTGCTTGAGCGCCAGGTGGAACTCGTCGGCGAAGCGGTAGCCGGGGCCGCCGCTGCCGCTGCCGGTGGGGTCGCCGCCCTGCGCCATGAAACCCTTGATGACGCGGTGGAAGGTGACGCCGTCGTAGAAGCCCTCACGGGCCAGGAACACGAAGTTGTTGACCGTCGTGGGCGCCTTGTCGGCGAAGAGCTCGATGACGATGTCGCCCTGGTCGGTGCTGATGGTGGCGGTGTAGCGCCTGGCGCGGTCGATGACCAGCGGCGGCGGCGCGTCGTACTGCGTGGCCACGGCGTCCTCCTTCCTAGAGAAGTTCGCGGGGATCGGTGATCTCGCCGGCCACGGCCGTGGCGGCCGCAGTGGCCGGCGAGCCCAGATAGATGGACGCCTCGGGGTTGCCCATGCGCCCGTGGAAGTTGCGGTTGGCGGTGCTGAGGCAGACCTCGCCGTCGGCGAGGATGCCCTCGTGGATGCCGACGCAGGCGCCGCAGCCGGGGTTGGTGACCACGGCGCCGGCGTCCCAGAACACGTCGAACAGGCCCTCGGCCGCCGCGGCTCGCGCCACGGCCTGAGAGGCCGGTGTGACGATGAGGCGCGTGTGGGAGGCGCGGCGACGCCCGCGCAGCAGCCGCGCCGCCGAGCGCAGGTCGGCCAGCCGGCCGTTAGTGCACGTGCCGATGAGCACCTGGTCGACCCTGGTGCCCATGAGCTCCGCGGCCGGCGCCGTGTTGTCGACGGTGTGCGGCCTTGCCACCATGGGGACGATGGCGCCGGCGTCGAAGGCGACGACACGCTCGTAGGCGGCGCCGGCGTCGGCGGCGAGCGGCCGCCAGGCCTCCTCGCGGCCCTGGCCGGCGAGAAACTCGCGCGTCGCGTCGTCGCTCGGCATGAGGCCCGCCTTGGCGCCGGCCTCGACCGCCATGTTGCTGAGCGTGAAGCGGCCGGGCATGGGCAGGGCGTCGATGCCCGGCCCGCCGAACTCGAGCGCCTTGTACGTGGCGCCGTCGGCGCCGAGGGCGCCGATCAGAGTGAGCATCAGATCCTTGGCCTCGACGCCGTCGCGCAGCTCACCGGCGACCTCGATGCGGAACGTCTCGGGTACGCGCAGCCAGGTCTGGCCGCTGGCCATGCCCACGGCGACGTCGGTGCTGCCCATGCCGGTCGCAAAGGCTCCGAGGGCGCCGGCCATGCAGGTATGCGAGTCGGCGCCGATCACGAGGTCGCCGGGCCGCGCGTAGCTCTCGGCGACCCTCTGGTGGCAGACGCCCATCTCGACGTCGCTGAGCGTGGCGCCGGAGGACGCGCAGAAGGCCCTGATCGTCTTCTGCGCGTTGGCCAGTTCGCTGCGCGGCGCCGGGGCGGCGTGGTCGATGAAGAACACGCAGGTCGGCGCCTTGACGGTGGCGGCGCCGAGCTCCTCGATCTGCTGGATGGCGAGCGGCCCGGTGCCGTCCTGGGCGATGGCCACGTCGACAGCGGCCACGACGATCTGCCCCGGCACGACCGCGTCGAGGCCGGCGTGCGCGGCGAGGATCTTCGCGGCGAGGGTGAGCGCCGTCACGAAGGCGCTCCGGCGGTCTCGGCGGCGGCCGCGCCGTCCGCCTGGTTGCCTATCGGCACCGCGTCACCGAGGCGCGCCAGATAGTCCTGGTAGATGTACATGAGCTCCTTGTCGAACAGCGCGCGCTTGAGCTCCACGGCCGTCTCGCGCACCAGGGCGAGGATGCCGTCGCAGTCGGCCTGTGTGAGCTCCAGGCCGAACTCCTGGAACTTGCTGTAGATGGCGCGCGATCCGGAGTGCTTGCCGACGACGATCTGACGCTCGAGGCCGACGTCCTCCGGCGCGAACGCCTCGTAATTGAGCGGGTTCTTGATGACGCCGTCGGCGTGGATGCCGCTCTCGTGGGCGAAGACGTTGGTGCCGACGATGCTCTTCCAGGCCGGGATGGTGCGCGCCGAGGCGGCGGCCACGTACTCGCTGAGCTCGCGGAAGCGGCTCGTGTGCAGACCCAAGTCCACCTTGCCGAGGTACTTCAGCGCCATCACGACCTCTTCGAGCGCGGCGTTGCCGGCGCGCTCGCCGAGCCCGTTGACGGTGGTGTTCACATAGGTGGCTCCGGCCTTGATGCCCGCCAGAGCGTTGGCCGTGGCCATGCCGAAGTCGTCGTGAGTGTGCATCTCGATGTCGAGCCCGCCCTGTTTCTTGAGGAACGTGATGACGTTGAAGGTATCGAACGGGTCGAGGATGCCGAGCGTGTCGCAGAAGCGCAGGCGGTCGGCGCCCTCCTCCTTGGCGGCCTGGCCGAAGTGCAGGAGGAACTCGAGGTCGGCGCGCGAGGCGTCCTCGGCGTTGACCGACACGTAGAGGTTGTGGTCTTTGGCGAAGGCCACACACTCGCGGATCTGGTCGAGGACCCACTGCCGCGACTTGGCCAGCTTGTGCTCGATGTGGATATCGCTGGCCGACATGGAGATGGCCACGGCGTCGACCCCGCAGTCGAGCGAGTGCTTGACGTCGTCGATGACGGCCCGGTTCCAGGCGAGGATGGAGGCGTCGAGCCCGAGGTCGACGATCTCCCCGATCGTCGCCTTCTCGTCGCCGCCCATGGCGGGGATGCCCACCTCGATCTGGTGGACGCCGACCTCGTCGAGGAGCTTGGCGATACGGATCTTCTCGTGGTTGGAGAAGACGACGCCGGCTGTCTGCTCCCCGTCGCGCAGCGTCGTGTCGTCGATGCGCACCGCCGGTTCGGCCGGCCTGGCCCTGGCGATAACGAAACTGGAGAGGTCGCTGGTCATACGCACCTACCTGTCGACGCGGATACCGCCGCGCGCCCCGGCCCCGGAGACGCCGCTACCGTGGGACGTGCCTGCGGTGTGAGAGAGGGACGACTCGCGATGCTGGACGGCAGCGCGCGGCTGCAAGACACATTCATTGTCCCACAGGCCGGCGAGGGCAGGCAAGAAGGCTCAGCCGTCCAGCGCCTTGCGCAGCAACTCGTTGACCAGCCGCGGGTTGGCGCGCCCGCCGGTGGCTTTCATGACCTGCCCGACGAAGAAGCCCAGCACCTGCTGCTTGCCGCCGCGGTACTGCTCCACCTGCGCCGGATTGTCGGCGACCACCCGGGCGACGGCGGCCTCGAGCTCCGCCGTGTCGCTGATCTGGCCGAGGCCGTGCTTCTCGACGATCTCCTCGGGCTCGGCCCGCTCCGCGATCATCCTGGCGAAGACGTCTTTGCCGGAGCTCGTCGAGACCGTGCCGTCGGCGACGAGCTTCACCAGCTTGGCGAGGCGCTCGGCGGTGACGTGACCGTGGCCGGCCTCGAGGCCGCCGGCGTTGAGATGGGCGAGGTACTCGCCCATCGTCCAGTTGGCCGCCGGCTTGGCGCCGGCCCCCAGCGCCACGACCTCCTCATAGAACGCGGCCAGCGCGTGGGAGTTGCCCAGCACGAGGGAGTCCGCGCGCGACAGACCGTACCGCGACGCGAAGCGTTCCACGCGCGCCGCCGGCAGCTCCGGCTGCGTCGCGCGCAGCTCCTCCACCCAGGCCGGGTCGATGACCAGCGGCACCAGGTCGGGCTCGGGGAAGTAGCGGTAGTCGTGGGCCTCTTCCTTGGAGCGCAGAGGAGTCGTGGTGCCGGTGTCCGGGTCGAAGTGCAGGGTCTCGAGGTCGATGCGGCCGCCGGCCTCGATGATCTCCACCTGGCGCGGGATCTCGGCCTCGAGCGCCTGCTGCAGGTAGCGGAAGCTGTTCATGTTCTTGAGCTCGGTGCGGGTCCCCAGCTCGGTGCTCCCCTCGGGCCGCACGCTGAGGTTGGCGTCCCAGCGGATCTGCCCTTCCTCCATGTTGCACTCGCTGACCCCCAGTTCGACGACCAGGTTGCGGAGCTGCTGGAGGAACTCGCGGGCCGCCTCGGGCGATGGGATGTCGGGCTCGCTGACGATCTCGATGAGCGGCGTGCCGCCGCGGTTGAAGTCGACCATGGAGAAATCCGAGCCGGCGATGCGCCCGGTGTCGCCGCCGGCGTGCACCAGCTTGGCGGCGTCCTCCTCCATGTGCACCCGGTTGATGCGGCAGCGGAGCTTCTCGTCGCCGACCCAGTACTCGAACCACCCGTCGACGGCAAGCGGCTCGTCGTACTGGCTGATCTGATACGCCTTGGGCAGGTCGGGATAGAAGTAGTTCTTGCGGTGGAAGATGTTGCGCGGCCGCACGCTGCAGTTGAGCGCCAGGGCGATACGCGCGGCGTACTCGACGGCGCGCTGGTTGACCACGGGCAGCGCGCCGGGGTGCGCGAGACACTTGGGACAGGTGTGCGTGTTGGGCTCGTCGCCCTTGGTGACCTCGCAGGCGCAGAACATCTTGGTGCGCGTGTCGAGCTCCACGTGCATCTCGAGCCCGATCACCGGCTCCCAGGCGCTCATTCCTGCGCTTCCTTCCAGGCTTGAGCGCAGAGGCCGCCTGGCTGGGGCGACCATTCAGCGGCGGCTTCGCCGCCGCCGTCCGGCGCAACGGCGCCCGAGTCGCAGAAGGTGGGCGCCGGCGCGAAGCCTATGGCGCCCTCCAGCGCGTGGGCGGCCTGCAGGATGCGGTTCTCGCTGAACGCGGGACCGATGAGCTGGAAGCCCACCGGGAGCCCGTCGCTGAGCCCGCAGGGAATGCTGATGGCCGGCAGGCCAGCGAGGTTCACCGGGATGGTGCAGATGTCGCACATGTACATCGAGAGCGGGTCGGCCGTGCGTGACCCGGCCTTGAACGCCACCGATGGCGACGTGGGCGAGGCGATGAGGTCGACGTCGGCGAAGGCCCGCTCGAAGTCGCGGCGCACCAGCGTGCGCACCTTCTGGGCGCGACCGTAGTAGGCGTCGTAGTAGCCGGCCGAGAGCGCGTAGGTGCCGATCATGATGCGCCGCTTGACCTCGGGTCCGAAGCCCTCGCCGCGCGTGCGCTCGTACATGTCGAGCAGGTCGACCGGGTCGGCGCAACGGTAGCCGTAACGGACGCCGTCGAAGCGCGCGAGGTTCGCGCTCGCCTCGGCCGGCGCGATGATGTAATAGGCGGGCAGCGCGTACTCGGTGTGCGGCAGGCTGATCTGCGCGCACGTGCCGCCCAGCTCCTCGACGCGCGCGATGGTCTCGTCGAAGCGGGCGCGCACGCCCGGCTCGATGCCGGCCGCCAGGTACTCCGCGGGGATGCCCACGCGCAGACCGTCGAGCCGCTCCGCGTCAGGGAGCGCGACGGGTTCGGGGAGCGCGACGCTGGTCGCGTCGTTGGGGTCCTGGCCGACGATGTGCTGCAGCAGGAGGGCGCAGTCGTACACCGAGCGCGTGAGCGGCCCGATCTGGTCGAGCGAGCTGGCGAACGCCACGAGACCGTAGCGGCTGACGGCGCCGTAGGTGGGCTTCATGCCGACGATGCCGCAGAGCGCCGCCGGCTGGCGGATGGATCCGCCGGTGTCGCTGCCGAGAGCCCAGAGCGCCTCACCGGCGGCGACGGCGGCGGCGGAGCCGCCGCTGGAGCCGCCCGGAACCGTGGCCAGGTCCCAGGGATTGCGCGTGGTCTGGTACGACGAGTTCTCGGTGGAAGAGCCCATGGCGAACTCGTCGAGGTTGGTCTTGCCGAGCATCACGACGTGGTCGTCCCACACCTGGCGAACGGCAGTAGCCGTGTACACGGGCATGTAGTTGTGCAGGATCCGGGAGGCGCACGTGGTCGTCACGCCTTCCGTGACCATGTTGTCCTTGATGGCGATCGGCAGGCCGGCGAGCGGACCGCGCATGGCCTGCATCTCGCGATCAACCTTGGTGGAGTACTTGGCGGCGTTATCGTAGGTCACCCGGATGTAGGCGCGCACGCGAGCCTCAACGGCGGCGATCTGGTCGAGGTAGACCTTGGTCAGCTCCGCCGACGAGATCTCGCCGTCGACCAGCAGGCGCTTGGCGACACGAGCGGTCAGCCGCAGCGGGTCCAGAGCAGTCACCTCAGCCCATCCTCGGCACGCGGAAGCAGTCGTCACTCACGGCGGGGGCGTTGCGGAGGGCGTCCGCGCGCGAAAGGCTCGGCCGAGGCTTGTCGGGCCGGGTGACGTTCACCACGTCGAGGACGTGGGCCGTGGGGGGCACGTCGGCAGTGTCCAGCTCGCTCATCTTGTCGATGTGGGCGAGGATCTTGGCCAGCTCGCCCGTCATGCGCGCGACCTCGTCCTGCTCGAGACGCAGACGGGCGAGTTTCGCCACGTAGCGGACGTCGTCTTCACCGATCATGGTGTGTTCCTCCTGCGACGGGCCGCAAAAGCGGGACGGTTATACTACTCCAGCCCTCCGGGAGGGACAAGAAAAGGGGCCCGCCGGCTGCGTCAGCCGGCGGGCCCCTTCTGAGCGCACGCGTGCGTCAGGCGACGGGCCTTACCGTGGATGCCTGGAGCCCCTTGTCGCCCTCGGTGATCTCGAACTCCACCCTCTGCCCCTGGACGAGCGTCTTGTAGCCGTCCATGGTGATCTCGGAGTAGTGCACGAACAGGTCGTCACCGTCCTCCCGTTCGATGAAGCCGTACCCCTTCTCGTTGCTGAACCACTTCACGGACCCTTGCGCCACAGTGACACCCTCCTACGAAAAAACCACGTGCTGGCCTTGCGGCCGACGGAGCCCCCCATGCGACGCCGCACACACGTGGCGAGCCTACACCACGCTTCCGGCGCTGTAAATGAGCGTTTTCATCCTGCCGCCCCGGCGAACTCGCGACGCAGGATCTCCTCCCACAGGGCGAAGAGAGACTCGAACGCGACGCTCGCCGACGTGCGCGTGCTCGCCAGTCAGGGGGAGCTGGTCGCGCACTGAGACGCGTACGGGCTGCCCGCCGGCGGGATCACCAGTCGGAGAAGCCGGTGTTGTACCAGATCTTCTTGGTGCCCTTCTTGGCGCGCTTCTCCCACTTCTTGGTCTTGGGCTCCTGGTCGATGCGCGCCCGCACCTCGT
>Ga0209585_10000342_pt1 | contig 18041 bp, 13 predicted proteins | sample NGEPerone_FD_185491 | JGI IMG/M metagenome (GOLD analysis project Ga0209585, IMG submission 185491) | Arctic peat soil microbial communities from the Barrow Environmental Observatory site, Barrow, Alaska, USA - NGEE Permafrost154B-one... | ecosystem: Environmental > Terrestrial > Soil >... | reverse complement strand
CGTGGTTCCGGAGCCACGGGGGCGCCGGTAATACGTTCGTGGAGCCGGGTCGCTGCAAGGCGGCCCAGCTCGAAGAGGGGCTGACGAACTGTGGTCAGCCCGGGGCTGACATAGCGGGCAGTCATGACGTCGTCCCAGCCCACGATGGCGATGTCGTCCGGGACCCTGACGCCGCCGCGCTGCAGCGCCTTCATCGTTGACAGGGCCAGCTCGTCGTTGGCGCAGACCAACGCATCCGGTCCGTTCACGTGACCCATCACCTGAGCCGCGACCTCGGCACCCGAATGCTCACGGAAGTCGACCCGGATCGCCGGGCCGACGGCCGACGCGTCCGAGGAGGACAGCGCCTCGGTGAATCCGCGATAGCGCTCTTCGACGTCGGGTGAGCCGTCGGGGTCACCGACGAAGTACAGTCGGCGTCTGCCATGGGCAATGAGGTGTTCGGTGAGATCCCTTGCGCTCTGGGCGTTCTCGGCAGATACCGCGTCACAGCCAGGCACCGCCGCACGGGCGAGCATGACCACAGGAGTACGCCGGCCGAGGGCGCGCGCCTCGTCGTCCGGAAGTGTCGAGTTGGCCAGTACGAGGCCGTCTACGCGGCTCGCGAGCTCGCGCACGGCCTGCTCCGGGTCCTCACGCTGACCGGTGACCACGATGATGACGCTCTGGCCGAACTGGGCAGCGGCAGACTCGTAGCCCATGAGCAGCTCCGAGTAGTACGGGCCGGTGAGGTCATGGACGACGAGCCCCTGTGCGTCGTGGCGCTGAACGGCCAGACTTCGCGCGGAACGACGAGGCACGTACTCGAGATCCTCGACGGCTTGAAGCACCTGTGCCCGGATCTGCGGAGAGGTGGCGCCGGTCCCCTGGAGCACGCGCGAGACGGTGGCGATCGACACGCCGGCAAGCTGCGCAACGGAGTAGATCGTCGTCGGGCGAGTGCCCGGTCCGCTGGTCGCCATTGACCGCCTCCGTCTATGTAAGCGCTTACAAGCCTGCACGACGATGGCCCAAAACACAACCTTTTGGGAAATATTGTTCGTTTTATCGATATTGTCCGTTTATCGGTGAACGTGCCGCTTGGCACCAACTCCCCTGCCCCACAACGCTTTCAGCAGATCTCCGGCGATCCTGAGGACTCGATGCACGGCCTGCCGGTCCGCGCCTTTGTTAGGGCTCAAGTGTCATGGCGCCGCCGAACAGCGGTCAGCGCGGGCTGGACAACGCCGAGACAGGTCGGCCTAAGCGCGACGATGGGACCGAACTGCTGTCAATCGACGGATTGAGCGAAGGAGGCCACCACTGCCTTGCGACGCCCAGCGCTCGGACAACCGACCCGTCCCACGTCGTTGACCCGATCAGGGAGGTGGCGAGAAGGAGAAGACCGCGCTTGACGTCGTACCCTGCACGGCTTGTGCGTAGTAGGTCGTGCCCTCGTCGAGGTTCTTGCTCGACGTTCCTGAGGTCCAGTTACCCGCAGGAGGATTGCCTGCAGTTGAGACGGAGATCGAATTCGCACAGGGGAAGCTGTTCAAAGCACAGATAGTGACAGTGATCGCGGTATATGCAGCGGCACCAGTCCCCGTAAAGTAGACCTTTATTTTGCCATGATCATTGAACACAGCCGCGATGGCCAGGGACGTGCTGACCGTCTGGGTGAGGCTGGCCGAGGCCGCGGAGGCGTTGAAGTCCGTGCTGCCCAGGTACTGCGCCGTGATCGTGTGCGAGGAAACCGTCGGGTAGCTCACCGAGCAGGTTGCGGTCGTCCCCGACAGTGGGCTTCCTGTCACGCCACCACAGGTGCCGATCGGCGTGCCGCCATCGAAGAACTCGACATTGCCCGTCGGGGTGCCGGCACCAGGTGCGTTCACCGCGACCGTCGCGGTGAACGTGACGGACTGCCCGACCACCGACGGGTTCACCGATGACGTCAGAGCGGTGCTCGTGCTGGCCTGGCTGACCGTCTGGGTGATCGCGGGGCTCGACGTCGAGGTCAAGAAGTTCGTGTCGCTGCCATATACGGTGGTGATCGAGTGCGTCCCGACGCCGGTGTAGGCGATCTGGCACGTGGCCAAACCCAAGCTCAGCGTCGTCGAACCGCCCGTGCAGGCAATGGTCGACAAGCCGTCCTTGAACGTGACCGTCCCGGTCGGGGTGCCGGCACCAGGTGCGTTCACCGCGACCGTCGCGGTGTACGTCACGGACTGACCGACCACCGACGGGTTGGGCGTCGAGCTCACCGACGTTGTGGTGCTGGCCTGGTTCACCGTCTGGGTGAACGCGGTGGATGTCGAGGTCAAGAAGTTGGTGTCGCCGGAGTACACGCCTGTGATCGAGTGCGCCCCGACAGTGGTAGAAGCGAGCGTGCAGGTCGCGACACCCGAGCCGTTCAGGGCAGGGGTTCCGCTGGTGCAGGTGATCGTCGACGTGCCGTCCTTGAACGTGACCGTCCCGGTCGGCGTGCCGGCACCAGGTGCGTTCACGGCGACCGTCGCGGTGTACGTCACGGACTGACCGACCACCGACGGGTTGGGCGTCGAGCTCACCGACGTTGTGGTGCTGGCCTGGTTCACCGTCTGGGTGAACGCGGTGGATGTCGAGGTCAGGTAGTTCGCGTCCGCGCCGTAGACACCGGTGATCGAGTGAGCGCCGACACCAGCCGAGGCCAGGGTGCAGGTCGCGACACCCGAGCCGTTCAGGGCAGGGGTTCCGCTGGTGCAGGTGATCGTCGACGTGCCGTCCTTGAACGTGACCGTCCCGGTCGGCGTGCCGGCACCAGGTGCGCTCACCGCGACCGTCGCGGTGTACGTCACGGACTGACCGACCACCGACGGGTTGGGCGTCGAGCTCACCGACGTTGTGGTGCTGGCCTTGTTCACCGCCTGGGTGAGGCTGGCCGAGGCCGCGGAGGCGTTGAAGTTCGTGCTGCCCAGGTACTGGGCGGTGATCGTGTGTGAGGAGACTGTCGCGTAGGTCTGCGAGCAGGTTGCGGTCGTCACCGACAGTGGGTTTCCTGTCGCGCCACCACAGGTGGCGATCGGCGTGCCGCCATCGAAGAACTCGACGTTGCCCGTCGGCGTGCCGGCACCAGGTGCGCTCACCGCGACCGTCGCGGTGTACGTCACGGACTGACCGACCACCGACGGGTTGGGCGTCGAGCTCACCGACGTTGTGGTGCTGGCCTGGTTCACCGCCTGGGCCAACGAGGTGGACGTCGAAGTGGTGAAGCTCCCGGCACCGGTGTACACAGCGGTGATCGAGTGAGTGCCAACGCTGCTATAGGTGAACTGACAGGTCGCGACACCCGAGCCGTTCAGGGTCTGGGTCCCGCTGGTGCAGGTGATGGTGGTTCCGTTGTCCTTGAAGGTGACCAACCCGGTCGGCGTCGTGCTACCCGAATGTGGCGTGACCGTAGCGGTGTACATGACGGACTGGCCGACCACGGAGGGGTTGAGGGACGAGCTGACCGTCGTGGTTGTGGCGATGGAGGACGTGACCGTGACGTCTCCACTCGCGCCGCTGGTTGCGGACCAGCTGAGGTAAACCGCGGTCACGGTGTAGTGGAAAGTCCCGTCAGGGACAGCCAGGTCGCTGCAAGAGGGGCCGGCTATCAGGCTGCCGGCTGAGCTGGCGCAGGCCGCCGCAGTGCTGCTGTCGCTGTTCTTGATGCGAGTGACGTAGTACCCCTGCGCTGGCGTGCTGTTTGAGAGGGTCGAGCCTGTCCAACTGACCAGGACGGTCCCGGTGCTGGTCCCCGGGACCGTCACGTTGGTGGGGACATTCAGGGTGCCGGTGGTGGCCGAAGCCGAGCCACTGCCGAAGGTCGTCCAGAAGGCCCACGCCGAGGTCCCGACCACGCTGAACGCCGCCAAGACCAACAGGATCAGACCCGCACGCTTGGCGGAACCGGCGTCGGAGAACTGGTGGCGGATGCGATCGGCGAAGCGGCTCATGTCAGTTCCCCCGTGCCGATCCGGAATACGACAACGACAGTGTGGCGCCCTTGCAGCCATCCTGGTTGTTCGCGGCACTCGGGCCGGCCTTGTTAATGAGCTGGATCTGGGGTCTTTGGCCGGAAGCCACCCCAAGTGCGCTCAGTGTCGCTGTCGAGGAGCCAGGCAGGACCAACGGATATGGCCCGCTGTACTGGATCACCGCGTAGTCGCCGAGGGTGCACGGCTGGCTGTGGCTGATCGCGAAGCTCGTCCGAGTGACGCCCTGCAGCGTGACCGACAGGTTCGTCACCGAAATCGACTTCTTGTTCGGGTTGGTCAGGCTCAACTGCAACGGCAGCGTCCTGCCAGGCGCCAGGAGACCGCTGAGGTTGCCGGAGATGGTGAAGTTCTTGCCCTTGGTGTTGAGGTCAAACTTCACGCTCGCAGACGCACTCTTTGTATCACCCTCGATGTCCTTGCCCGACGCGCCAAGGACCAGAGTGTAGTTGTCATCCTTGGTGGTCTCCGGAGTCGTCACCTGCAGGGTGGACGTGTTGCCGGTGGTCAAGTTCGGGGCAAAGGTCCAGGTCGCGCCGGGGGGGAGGCCGCTCGTCACGCTGAGGGTGACACTGCCGGTCAGGTTGGTTCGGACGAGCTGGATCGTGAATGCCGCGGTCTCACCGGGAGCCAGGGTGACTGAAGCGGGGGTGGCGGTCATGGACAAAGCGCCTGACAGTGAGTAATTGACCGTTAGCCCAGCGGTGATGCTGCCGCTGACCTTTCCGCTGGTGCCTGTCACTTTGAGGGTGTGAGGCCCGACCGGTGTGCTGGATGTCGTGGTCACACTCAGGACTGAGGTGAGCGTCGCGCGTGTGCTGGACGTCGTCAATGTGAGGGTGGGGGGCGTGAGGCTGGATGTTGACCCACTGGGTAGGCCTCTGACGCTGAGGCCCACGACCCCTGCGAATCCGCCGGTACTCGTCACGGTGACGGTGTAGATCGCCGTCTGACCGCGTGCCACCGACTGGGATGCCGGGGAGATCTGGAACTGGATGTCTGGCTTGGTCGACGCCGAGTTGACGCCTGCGTAGGTGGCTCCGGAAAGCAGGAGCAACGAGGACAGGACAGCAAGCAGCACGCGGCGCCGCTTCCTTTTCCTCGCTGAGTTCATTTGGGACCCCTAGCTCGCGCACACGTTGCTGGATTGGGTTGAGAACTCCAACTCGGCAAGGCGGAGCGACCCCCTGGTCGCCCCGCCTTACCGAGAGCGCGGAACTAGTTAAGCGAGTATGCGATGCTGATGGTGGCGTTCTTGCAGGGGTCCTGGTTGGCGCTTGTGTTGGCGAAGTGCAGAACCGCTGGTACTGAAGCCTCCACGGTGTTCGCGGCCACCGTGTGACCTACGGGGAGCCCCGTGATGGTGAAGTCAGCCGCCAAGCAGCTAGATGGGGTCGTCGTGACCACATAGGAGGCAGTGGTGTACGCCTCGCTGGTGGTCGGGTGCGTGTTCGCGATGACGACGTCGAGCGTCGTATCGCTGCCGGGAACGAGCCCTGTGACGTTCGCGGAGTTGATCGTGAGGTCGTTCGTTCCGGCGCCGGCGTTGGCGGAGCCGGAGCCGGAGCCGGTGCTGCTCCAGTAGGCGTAGGCGACGCCCGTGCTGGCGAGACCGGCGATTGCGGCACCGGCGATGATCGTTTTGGCTTTCTTCGAGAGGTTGCGCATTTCGGTCTCCCTTTCAAGGAGTTCGAGAGCGCCGGTTTCGCCTCTAGCTCCCTGCTGGGCCTTGGCGACCAGGTCGCCCAGCAGATCAGTGCTTCCGCTCTTAGCCCCCAGTTGGGGGCGTTACGTTCAGGCTGCTCGACCTTGGCCAGTCCTGCCTCGGGGATTCGGTCACCGTCTACTGCCCGTTAGTTAGGGCACTCTTATACATTCGGCGGAGGGATAAATAGGGCATCGCGATACAAGAGGTGGCACAAAGACCGCGGATCAGTCGCTGGGCGCAACCAAGGCGGGCCTTTCGACTCTGTGCCCCAGCCGCCGAAGTCCGGGACAATGACGCGCGTGACCCGTCTGCGCGCAAGCAAGGAAACGCTCCTGTTCTCCGTATCCACGGTGCTGCTGATCGCCGGAGGCGTGACGTGGCTGATGGACGCAGATACGCCGACCCGCGTCCTGTGGATCGCGGGCAACGTTCTCGGACTGGGCTTTTCGATCTTCTGGACCGTCAGCGCGATCCGGCGTGGCCAGCTGAGCGTCGACGTCATCGCGGTGCTTGCCCTGGCCGGCGCCATCGTGGTCAACGAGCCGTTCGCGGGCGCCATGATCACAGTGATGCTCGCCAGTGGGCAGCTCCTCGAGGCCCGAGCTGCCGCGAGGGCACGCCGTGAGCTGAGCCTTCTGGTCGAGCGGGCCCCCCGCACAGCCCGGCGCCGATTCGAGGACGGGGTCGTCGAGGTCCCGGTGGACGACGTCGTCGTCGGCGACCTCCTGCTCGTGGGCACGGGCGAGATCGTCCCGGTCGATGGACGGCTTCGCTCCCCCGCCGTGCTGGACGAATCCGCGCTCACCGGTGAGCCGTTGCCGATCGAGCGGGTGGCCGGAGACGCCGTTCGCAGCGGCGTGGTCAACGCGGGGCAGCCGATGGATCTGGTCGCGACAGCGCTGGCCGCGGCGTCGACATACGCCGGGGTGGTGCGTCTCGTCGAACAGGCCCAGGCTTCGTCGGCGCCGTTCGTGCGCGCCGCCGATCGCTTCGCCATACTTTTCGTGCCACTCACGCTCGTCCTCGCGGGAGCGTCCTGGGCGCTGAGTGGGGATGCCGTCCGCGCGGTCGCCGTGCTTGTGGTCGCCACGCCGTGCCCGCTGCTGCTCGCGGCGCCGATCGCGATCATGTCCGGACTGTCCCGAGCCGCGCACATCGGCGTCGTCATCAAAGGCGGCAGCGCCCTCGAACGGCTGGCCGGCGGACACGTGATGCTCTTCGACAAGACCGGCACGCTGACCCAGGGGCACCCGGTCCTCGCGGACGTCGTCACCGCCAGCGACACCATGGATGCCGACGAGGTGCTGCGCCTCGCCGCCTCCCTCGACCAGGTATCGGCGCACGTCCTCGCCAGTGCCATCGTCACCGGCGGCACCAAACGCGGGCTTGCCCTCCAGATGCCCGAGGACGTCAAAGAGGTCCACGGCTACGGCCTGGAGGGGACCGTCGGCACACACCGGGTGAGGGTGGGCAAGGCCTCGTGGATCGTCGGTGACACCGCGCCGGCATGGGTGCGCCAGGTGCGCCGTCGCGCCGATCTGGACGGCTCCCTGACCGTCTTCGTCGCCGTCGACGACGAGCCCGCAGGTGCGTTCCTGCTCGAGGACGCGATCCGGCCCGACTCCCCCAGGATGGTTCGCGCGCTGCGCGAGGCCGGTATCACGCGTGTCGTGCTGGTCACCGGCGACCGTGCCGACATCGCGGACATGGTCGGGCGCATCGTGGGCGTCGACACAGTGCTGGCCGACTGCGACCCCGCCGACAAGCTCGCCGCGATCGTGCACGAATCGGCGCAGGGCGCAACGATCATGGTCGGCGATGGCATCAACGACGCGCCAGCTCTCGCGGCGGCCGGGGTTGGGGTGGCGCTCGCGGCGCGCGGGGCGACCGCATCATCCGAGGCCGCCGACGTCGTACTCACGGTTGACCGGGTTGACGCCCTCGCCGATGCGATCCTGATTGCCAGGCGTGCCAAGGCAATTGCGCTGCAGTCGGTTGTGGTCGGCATGGGCCTTTCGCTGGTCGCGATGGTCGTTGCCGCGCTGGGTCACCTCCCGCCCGCGGCAGGCGCCGTCCTGCAGGAGGTCATCGACGTCTTGGCGATCGGCATCGCGCTACGGGCCGTGATACCCGGCGAGGTACACACGATCGCGATGGCTCCTGCGGACGTTGCCACAGCGCTGCGACTGCGCACCGAGCACGACGCCGTGCTGCCGTTGATCGAGAAGATTCGGTCGGTGGCCGACGGGCTCTCGAAGAGCGACTCAGACCTGCTTGCGGTCCACACGCTGCTGGACCGGCTGGAGAGGGAGCTCCTTCCGCACGAGCGGGCCGACGAAGAGCTGCTCGTTCCGCTGGTGGACCGGGCGCTCGGGGGGACGGACGCGACGGCGGCGATGAGTCGCACGCACGCCGAGATCGAGCACCAGGTCTCCCGGCTGCGGCGGCTGCTGATGGGCCTGGAGATCGAGACGGTCCAACCTGAGGACGTCGTCGAGCTCCGGCGCCTGCTCTATGGGCTGTATGCCGTGTTGCGGCTTCACAACGCGCAGGAGGAAGAGGGCGCGTTCAGCCTCGTGCCACAGACCTGAGGTGCGGGCGGCCTGACGGACCTCCCCATAGCACGTTGCTAGGGTCGAATGCCGTTTGTCCACAGGGCAATTCAGTGCAGGGTGGCGGTCGCCCGGAGTCCGGGGCCCGTCGGTGGTCGCGTCTACGTTGAAGACATGTCAGGGACCTCAAGGATCGACGCGACGTCAACGATCGACGCGCGGCGCATGGGCGTAACCGCCGCGACGTCGTTGCTGACCAGGCTCGGTGAGGTGGTGGTCCGGGTCGGCAACGACCAGCTGGGTCCGTTCCTGCGTGAGGTGGACGACCTCTCCCGGCAGATCGACGCGGCGTCGGGTGGCGATCCTGGCCGAGGCGTTGAGCCGTGGTGTGGTGGCCGGACCACGGCCCCGGCGAGATCCGCGGGTTACGCGAACAACTGATCGCGACCCATGGTCATCGGGGCGACTTCCAGCGCCGGGCCGACCAGCTCAAGCACGGGGTGTCGCTGTCCCAGCCGTTGGATGACGACGGGATGGCCGAGTACCGGCTACGTCTGGATCCCGAGGGCAAGGAAGTCCTGGAAGAGATGCTCGGACCGCTGTCGGCGCCGAACCCCACCCCGGGCTGCCCAGACCTACGCTCCTCCGACCAGCGACGCGGCGACGCGTTGGTCGCGATCTGCCGACGAGCCGCTGCCGCGGGAGGTGAAGCACCGACCACGACCAAAGCCGCTCTGTGGGTGACCATGGACCTGGACGAACTGAGGAACGGGTGCGGTGCCGGGTCCACCCTGGGCGGGCAGCTGCTCGGGCCGGAGACGATCCGGCGGATCGCGTGCGACGCAATGATCATCCCGGTGGTTCTGGGAGGCGACTCCGAGGTCCTGGACGTGGGCCGGGCCAGGCGACTGTTCACCCCTGGCCTGTTGCGGGCGTTGTGGTTGCGCGACAAGGGCTGCACGATCCCGGGCTGTTCGGCGCCGCCGCAGTGGGCTGACGCGCATCACCTCGTCCATTGGATTGACTGCGGCGTCACCAGCCTGCTCAACGGGGCACTCCTGTGCGGGCGCCACCATTCCCCCTCGCTTCGCTGGGGGGACCCCCAGATCGTCCACCAAAAGGGATGGACCGCGACGGCGACCGCCGGCGAGGTGACCTGGCATCTATGACCACCCCGCCCCACACCCTCCGTGAACCGGCGGGCGTGAGGTTATGCCCCGATTGTCCGGTGAACATGTGCTCAGCTGCCAGAGTCCAGGCCCTCTCCCATGGTTCGGCGAGAGCCCATGGTGACAGCAGACCATGCTGACAACGGCCATGCTGACAACGGCCAAGGCGACAACGGCCAAGGCGACAACAGCCCAAGGCGACAAGGAGGGACCAATGGCCTTGCGGGCGCTAGCGGTGGGCTAGGGCGATATCCAAAAGTAACCATGATCATCCCTTTTGGCCGTTGACAGCCGACGTCGGCGCTGCAACGTTCCAACTGAGGGCCCCAGGTTTCGTCCTGCCCCTTTTTGAAGGCTCTGCCCATGAGGTCTCACAGGAGGTCATGACATGACTCGAGTAAGAACCAAGGTGGCCGTAGTCCTTGCGGCCACGGCGCTGGTGGCGGTCTCCGCCTGCAGCAGCAGCGACACCAATAAGCCGAGCGGCACTGGCGCCGCTGTCAAGAACGTTGAAGTGTTCACGTGGTGGGCAGCCGGAGGTGAGAAGGCTGGTCTCGATGGCATGATCTCGGTATTCAAGAAGGACTGCTCGCAGTACACCTTCGTCAACGCCGCCGTCGCCGGTGGCGGTGGCGACAAGGCCAAGACACTGTTGGCCAACAACCTCAAGGCCGGCAACGCGCCTGACTCCTTCCAGGCCCACGCGGGCGGGGAGCTCAGCGACTACATCGCCAACGGCCAGGTCGAGGACATCACCGCCGTGTTCAAGGCCGCCGGCCTCGACACCGCGTTCCCCAAGGACCTGCTCGACCAGATCACGGTCGCCGGCAAGGTCTACTCCGTACCGGCCGACATCCACCGCGCCAACATGGTCTGGGTCAACCCGCTGGTGCTGAAGAAGGCCAAGCTGGACCCGGCCAAGGCCCCCGCCACGGTCAAGGACTGGATCGCCGACCTGGCCAAGCTCAAGGCCGCCGGAGTGGCCACCCCGCTGGCCCTGTCCAAGGGCTTCGCCGAGGAGATGCTGCTCGAGTCCACCCTCCTGGGTGACCTGGGCGTCGACAAGTTCAACGGCCTGTACGACGGCAAGACGAAGTGGGACGGGGCCGACGTGACGGCCGCCATCAACGACTACAAGACGTTGGTGAGCTACTCCAACACCGACCGCGAGACCATGGACTGGGACGCGGCCATGTCGAAGTACCTCCTGCCAACCGACCCGAAGACTGCGACCGGCGGCTACCAGCTCATGGGTGACTGGGTCCCGGCCCAGATCCTCTCGCTGAAGATGCCTGAGTCGTCCTACATGTACTGGCCGGCACCGGGCACCGACGGTGTCTACCAGTGGCTGTCCGACTCGTTCACCCTGCCCAAGGGTGCCAAGAACCCCGAGGGTGACAAGTGCTGGCTCAAGGTCGTCGGCAGCGCCGAGGGCCAGAAGGCCTTCAACCTGGTCAAGGGCTCGATCCCGGCCCGTTCGGACGCCACGTCTGAGGGCTACCCGAAGTACCAGCAATGGGCAATGGAACAGTGGAAGGCCGCCAAGCTCGCCCCCTCGCTGGCTCACGGCTCGGCAGGTCCTGGCGCATGGAACAACGACGTGCAGACGGCGTTGAGCGCGTTCAGCGCCAACTCTGACGTCCCAACCCTGCAGAAGTCTCTTGTCGCAGCTGCCGGCAAGTACGCGAACTGGCGGTCGACTGTGGGCTAGCCTTTCGCTGCAAGGCGACAGATGTATGGCGGGTGGCCCGCTCCGATTGGCCGCCCGCCATACATCGCCTCCCTTCAAGGCCTGAAAGCGAGCAGATGGCGTGAAGCGAAAGATTCGGTCCGTGCGCACTTGGGGTCCCGGGCTGTTACTGGTGTCGCCCTCGATACTGCTGATCGGGTTCTTCGTCTACGGCCTGATCGGGTGGTCGGCCAACATCTCGACGACCAACCAGAACAGCCGCTTCGAACGTACCGCCGGTACCGCCGCAGACGCCCACATCGGCCTTGCCAACTACACGAACCTGTTCAGCAGCCCCGACTTCATCCAGTCGCTCAAGCACTTGGGCATCCTGGCTGTCTTCTATATCGTTGGCGCATTGTTCTTCGGCATGTTGTGGGCGCTGTTGCTGGAGAAGGGTGTTCGCGCTGAGGGGTTGTTCAGGGCGGTCTACCTGTTCCCGATGGCCGTGTCGATGTTCGCCTCGGGTGTGGTGTGGAACTGGTTGCTCAACAGCGACACCGGCGCGGGCGCGTCAGGGCTCAACCAGTTGTTCGAGATGGTCGGACTGGGCTTCCTGAAGAACCACTGGTGGGTGTCCAGCCCCACATGGGGCATCGCCGCGATCGCCATCCCTGCGGTCTGGCAGCTCTCGGGATACATCATGGCGTTGTTCCTCGCGGGTTTCCGCGGCATCCCGGCCGACCTGCGCGAGGCGGCCCGCATCGACGGAGCCAGTGAGTTCCAGCTCTACCGACACGTGCTCTTCCCGCAGCTGTCGCCAATTGCGTTGTCAGCGTTGATCATCCTGGGCCACATGTCGCTGAAGATGTTCGACATCATCATGGCTATCTCGGGTGAGAAGAACGTCTACACGTCGGTGCCGATGGTGACCATGTGGACCTTGACCGGACAACAGGACTTTGCCAGAGCCGCGGCCGTCGCCATCATCCTGCTGGTGTTCGTGGGCTTCCTGGTCGTGCCCTACCTTGTCCACAACGCACGCCAGGAGAAGAACACGTGACCACTGACGTGATCCCGGCGGCGGCGCCGAGCGAGCTTCACCGCAAGGTGAAGAAGACGCCGCGATCCCAGGTCGCCCGCACCGTGAAGTACCTCCTGCTGATCTTCTTCCTGCTGGTCGTGCTGATCCCGGCGTACGTCCTGGTCGTAACGAGCTTCAAGTCCTTCGGCGAAGCCCTCGGGCCCAACCGCTGGGCTCTGCCGAGCGGGCTGAGCTTCGAGGGCTGGTCGGCCGCTTGGTCAGAGCTGAGCCCCGCCTTGTTCCGCACCATGCTGATCGCCATACCGGCGGCGGTGATCTCCTCGATGCTCGGCGCGATGAACGGGTTCGTGCTCTCGCGGTGGCGCTTCCCCGGTGCGAACGTGGTCTTCACGTTGATGCTCTTCGGGATGTTCATCCCCTACCAGGCTGTGATGGTGCCGCTGCTGGAGTTCCTGCCGATGACCGGGTTGGGCCGGGGTGTCCCCCAGCTGCTTGCCGTCCACGTCGTCTACGGCATACCGATCTGCACGCTGATCTTCCGCAACTACTACCAGACGACTGTCCCCATGGAGCTGATCGAGGCCGGGCGCGTGGACGGCGCCGGGCTGCTGCGCACGTTCCGCTCGCTGATCCTGCCCCTGTCGCTGCCCGGCTTTGTCGTCACCATGATCTGGCAGTTCACCTCGGTCTGGAACGACTACCTGTTCGCGGTGTTCCTCTCGAGCAGGGACAACGGTCCGGTCATTCTGGGGCTGGCCAACCTCGCGGGTTCGCAGATCGTCCCGTACCCCGAGGTGTTCGCCGGCGCGCTCATCGTCACCGCGCCCACACTGCTCGTCTATATCGTGCTGGGCCGCTGGTTCGTCGGTGGCCTCATGGCTGGTGCCGTCAAGAGCTGAGTCAGCGCCAGGAGTGCTGCGGGTCATAGCCGAGCACTCGGCGCGCCTTGTCGATGGAGAGCAAGGTGTCGTGCTCACCAAGGTCACGGACGAATGTCACACCGGGAAAGGTCTCGGCGACCAGTTCCGAACTGGGCCGTGACATGACCGTGTCCGCAGCGGCGATGATGAATCTGTCGAAGCCCACCGTGTCGAGCTCCAGGGCCTTGAGCACTGCCTGGGCTCCATCCCTGCCGTCGATGTAGCCCCAGAGGTTCCACTTGCGCAGGGTCGCGTCTGCGTCGAAAGCCGGGAAGGCTGCATAGTCGTCCGGATCCATCACGTTGGAGAAGCGCAGCGCGATGATCTTGAGCTTTGGATCCCAACGCACCAGCTCGATGGCCGTCTGCTCCTCGAGATGCTTCACCAGCGAGTACATGCTTTCCGGGCGGGCCGGGTACTCCTCGTCGACCGGTATGTACGGCGGCGGCACATCGCACGAAACCCGGACCGCGCGTCCCGGAGACATCAAGGTTGACGACATCATGTCCGGCCTGGCGCAGCACGGCGACAACGGTGCGCCCCAGCTTGCCCGACCCACCCGTGACGGCGATCTTCATCGTGTGCTCCTCGCGAGTCCGTTTCGGCGCAGTCTGCCACGCGGGCCTCCGCGCGCTCAGTCGCGGGAGGTGGCTCTGCGTTCCTTCTGTGGGAGCCGCACCCGGATTCCGGTGTGCTGCGCGATCAGCCCCAGAATGCCCGTCCCGTCAATGAGCTCCAGCGGCTTGCCGGACGCATAGGCGTGACTTGCCGAGTCGATGCCGGCGGTGGTGATCAGGATGCCCTTCGAGGCGCCGGCATCCGTGACTGCGCGATGAAGCCTCTGCACCGTCCACACATCGAGGCTCTGTGTCTGCCGGGCTGCGTGCACGACGACGTCGCCGCCCAGGACAGGACGGGCGTCAAAAACGAGGCAGTCGACAACTCCGTCCTCGCTGGAACGGATGTGTTTGACGTGCAGACCCATCTTGGGGAGCAGCTCGTGAACCAGGTGCTCGAACTGCCCGGCAGTCAGGTCCACGACGTCAAGCCGGTTATCCAGGTCGGTGAGGACGTCCGTTTCCACGACATGGCGGGGGTCGACCGCGCTCAGGTCGCGAATCGGTTCTTGTCTCTGGCACGAATAGAGCACGACCGCGCCGAGCTCGGCCAGGTTCTCCCGCGGATCGTCGTGTGTCAGGTCCAGACCGGCGAACTGGCTTCGTGACGTCCGCACGGTCACGAGGCAGACGCCGCGGTCATGTCGAGCGTTGCCGGTTTGCGTGGTCATTCCGTTGAGCGTCACTGTCTCCAGCCAGCCACGACTATCGGAATGGAACAGCTCGTGGAGGGTGCGCAAGATGACCTGAGCCACCACCGACGCGTACATCGACTCCACCTGTTCGGCACCTCTGGGACTGACGGCCACCTCGTCGCACTCCGCGACATACTGCATCTCGCTTGCGGTAGGGATGACCTCGACGCCCGGGAGGGAGACCTCCACAACAAGCTCGCTGAGCTCGGGCAGGTACGCGAGCCGGAAGTGCTGGGGGAAGTCGATCGGATAGACCGACCCACAGAGCACCAGCCCGAAGTATCCGGCCACCGCCGCCGGGTCACCGCCATCCAGGACGCTGGCGAACACGTCCAGCCCATCGTTGTGCGCCTTCGCCTCCGCATCACGCGCCGCACCCCGGTCGAAATGGTTTCGTTGCGCACCGACAAGCGCACCTTGGCGGGCGATCTCAGCGTCGCCATGCACGCGCAGCGCACGCTGGAACCGGTCCCTCGCGTCGGCCAACCTGAGCTCTCGGTGCTTCTGGTCGTCGAGCAACCTCTTACGACCCGGCGTCTCATCGGGCGCGAAGTCAGCCCAGAGCGGCGGCACGAGAGAGAGCCCAGCCACCCCTGGCTCGAACTCGCTGCGCTGAGGCATCTTGCGCAACGCCGCGAGGTCGAACCGCTCGGTTCGAGCCAGGGCGCTGCCCAGCAGGTTCGTCAGGTCGTGAACGCGGGCTGCTTGGGCAGAATGGCGGGCCACCACCTCGGCATGGCGGGCCACGACATACTGCCGTTGCGCCTGGTCGTAGTCATCAGCAATGAAGGGGTCAGCGAGGATGGCGCGCTCGACCCGATTCCGGGCCCGGGTGAGGTCGCGAATCCATGGCAGATCGCGATGAACGTCGTCCCAGGACTGCAGCGCGAGCTCACGCTGCAACTGCATCAGCTCGGGTGGTTGATCCGTCTGGCTCGCACCAGACTCGAGGGGGAGGTCCAAAGCGGCTGCTTCGAGGGACCGCTGACCTGCACTCACAACTAGAGCCTTTCGGTCGGCGCCGCTGTTCGGTCACACGACGCTATTGCTATCCCAAGCCTGACTCTGTGAAGGGAATCTTTACCATCTCTTGACCTCTCGCTGTCGTTTCCATAACCAATCATGACGGTGTCGGTCGATCCGACGCGGTGTCGGGCCGGTTGAGCGCACCGCCTATCTTTGATGTGGAGAAAACCGCCAACCCGTGGAGACAGCGATCGCGGTCCGCGCCCAAGCTGGAGGAAGACCGTGACCGCTCAGCACCGCCGTGCGCCCTCGCAGGAGACGGTACGTCGGCACCGGCTGATCGTCCGGGGGCTGGTTGCCGGGCTGGTTGCCGGCATCGGTTTCGGCTCGTGGTGGTTCATCGCCGCGGCCGACACTCCCTCAACACCAACAGCACAGAAGCAATCGACCAAGCCCGCTGCGACCTCGACGACGCCATCTCCCCCACCGCATCCAACAACCGCGGCCATGGCACCTCTCTCCCTCACCGCCTCAGGTCCGGACAGGTTGACCTCCGGATCCAGGCTCTCGGTGTTGCCAGGACCGATCCTGATTGCGGACGAGCACAACCATCGGTTGATGATCATCGACCCCCGCGGCCGGACCATGTGGCAGTTCCCCCGCCCAGGAGACCTCGCGCCGGGGCAGACCTTCAAGACCCCCGACGACGCGTTCTTCACCCCGGACGGCAGGCAGATCATCGTCGCCCAGGAGGACGACAACGTGATCCGCGTCATTGACATCGCCACGCACAAGATCGTCTACACCTACGGCAAGCCTGGGGTTTCCGGGTCGGGCCCCAACCGGCTGAACCACCCCGACGGCTCGCTGATGCTGGCCAACGGGGACATCCTGACCCCCGACATCAACAACTGCCGGATCGTCCTGATACCCAAGGGCGGGCACGCGATCAGTCGACAGCTCGGTGGCACCGGGACGTGCGTCCACAGCCCACCGAAGACTTACGGCAAGCCCAACGGCATGTTCCCGATGTCCAACGGGAACTACCTGGTCACCGAGGCCAAGGGCAACTGGGTCGATGAGATGGACCTGTCCGGCCACGTCGCCTGGAGTGCGCAGCTGCCCAGCGTCTCCTACATCTACGAAAGCAACGAGATCAGCCCGAACCGCTACGTGACGATCGACCACGCCAGCCCCGGCCAAGTCCTGACCTTCGATCGCGCCGGGCACGTGCTGTGGCGCTATGCCCCAGCCGGACGCCAAGCCTTGAACATGCCGTCACTGGCGCTGCCCCTGCCCAACGGCGACTTCCTGGTCGACGACAAGGCCAATCATCGGATCATCGTCGTGGACCCCCGCACCAACTTCGTCGTGTGGCAGTACGGTCACACCCGCGTCGCCGGCAGCGGCCCCGGATACCTGAACAACCCGACCGGGCTGGATGTGTACCCGCCCAACTCGGTGCTGATGAAGTAGCCCATCTCCACGGACGCCATGACCGACCTCACGTCGCGTCCGGCGATGAAGGCTGATCCTCAGCTCGTGGGATGAGGGACAGCAGCTAGCCTCTTGCACATGAACCAGTCGACGGATACGAACGCGGCCATCTGGAAGTCGGACGAGGCCGTCCAGAACTGGACATCGACGGCCGACGAACGTGAACGAAAGCGCGCGGCACATTGGCGGTTCATGGGCGAGCTGCTCCCCTTCGGCGAGCAGGACGTGTTCACCTTCCTGGATCTGGGAGCAGGGACCGGGGCTGCGGCGGCAGGGATCCTCAGTCTGTATCCGCGGAGCACCGCAATTCTCGCCGACTTCTCGCCGCAGATGATGGATGAAGGCCAGCGAGAGATGATTCCTTTCGCGGGGCGCTTTCACTACGTCGAGTTCGACATGTTGGCGGGCGACTGGCCCGCGGCCATTCCGACCACGCTCGACGCGGTCGTGTCCTCAATGTGCATCCACCACATGCCCGATCACCGCAAACAGGGTCTGTTCGCGGAGATCCTTGAACACCTCGCCCCGGGCGCCTGGTATGTCAACTACGATCCGGTGACCTCCGCAGATCCCCTTGTCGAAGCCACTTGGGAGCGCATGAACGACCGCGACGACCCAGGGGCTGCGAGCAAGCGCCTTAACCGCACGCCCGAGGAACAGTCCCGCTACGAGAACCACGTCCGCTACATGATCCCTCTTGAGCAACAGCTCGGTTATCTTCGGTCGGCCGGCTTCCAAGGGGTCGACGTCTACTGGAGGCAGCTGGAGAACGTGATCTACGCAGGTTGCCGACCGGCCTGAGGCCCGTCATCAGACAGAGCCTTGTCGGCGTAGTCGTCGAGGTCCCGGAAGGTCCGTATCGTGGGGTCAATGAGGTCTCTACGTCGGCTGCCCCTGCGGCCGAGCCGGGTGTGGCTCACGGCAGGCGCCTTGCTGTTGCCCGCCGCAATCTGGGTCGCCACGTCCTCTTCCGGCCCTAGCGTCGCCGACGGGTTACCCCAATCGACACCTCCGAAGGCAGTGGCGACTGCCACGTCAGTTGCCACGCCCACACCCACACCCACACCCACGCCCACACCGACTCCCACGCCCACGCCCAGTTTGGCCCCCGGTTCGGCCACGGTGGTCGGCATCGGGGACTCCGTGACCTCCGCCACGGTCTGCAGGTGCACCGGATTCGTGGAGTCGTATGCCGCCAACCTGCCGGCTGC
>Ga0209585_10000339_pt1 | contig 18056 bp, 7 predicted proteins | sample NGEPerone_FD_185491 | JGI IMG/M metagenome (GOLD analysis project Ga0209585, IMG submission 185491) | Arctic peat soil microbial communities from the Barrow Environmental Observatory site, Barrow, Alaska, USA - NGEE Permafrost154B-one... | ecosystem: Environmental > Terrestrial > Soil > Wetlands... | reverse complement strand
TTCAAACCAAAAGAAATGATTCTTGGTGAAGGATAACGTCCATTATCAAGACCAGTTACATAAGGATCGAGTGTGTCTTGTCCGATTTCCGGATCAAATCCAGTGTATTTGGTAAAAGTGTAAAGATTCTGAATGTTTGTATAGACCTTTAATGCCTGAATCCCGTATTTGGAAATAAAAGAGGCTGGGATATTGTAACCTAAAGTTACATTCTTTATTCTGAGAAATGAACCATCCTCTATATACCTGTCAGATATCCTTGTATTCTGATTAGGATCGGCCCAATGAGAACGGGGCATGGTTGTTCCGGGATTTGCAACCCTGACATTGTTAATGTCCTCGAACCAATTGTTATATCCGTTTGAAGGATAAGTAACCGTAGCATCAATCACCTCCAATTTTGCTCTTTCTGTGACAGTTTTTAATTGATTATCCCATTGGCTTTTCATATCGCTGATGTTCCGGGCAAAGTAATTAAACAACTTATTGCCGTACTGGCCCATGACGAAGACGGTTAACTCTACACCTTTATAGGTAAACGTGTTGGTCATTCCATATGAAAATTTGGGTTGAGACGAGCCTAAATTTGTCCTGTCTTTTTCATCGATTATTCCATCAGGCACACCATCAGGTCCGCTGATATCCTGGAACTTAATATCGCCCGGGAATACGGTATTGTCACGGTTAAAGACCGGATTACCACTTGCATCGACCTTGTAAGCTGCGGGTTTCGGACTATCAAGGATATCTTGTTTATCTTTATAAATACCAGCCACTTTGTAACCGTAGAAATTTCCGAGCGGCTGACCTGCTTCGGTAACACTTACCAAATCGAACCACTGCGCATAGCCATATAATTTGGCGTCAGAGGTGCCGATATTAACCAGTTTGTTGCGGTTGAATGTGAGTGAAATATCCGTATTCCATTTGAATTCTTTGGTAAAGTTCTGAGTGGAAAGCGATATTTCAAGACCTTTGTTCTCAATCTCACCGAAGTTACCCCAGGGAGCTTTCATGTTGAATGCCGGGTTACCACTGGTTCCCATATAGGATGGAAGCTGCATTGGCATCAACATATCTTTTGAGCTTTTAAGGTAAGCATCAACGGTTAAATCTATTCTGCTTTTAAAAAATGACAGATCTAAACCAAGGTTGGTTTGTTCGGAAGTTTCCCACATGAGGTTAGGATTGGCAAAATTTGAAACACGAAATCCTGCTCCAAGATTCGTAGGGAGTTTTGCCAAAGCAGATCCCCAGCGGTACCCGCCTATGTTTTGGTTTCCGGTTTGTCCCCAACCCAATCTCAGTTTTGCATTTGTCACTACGTTTTTGAGCGAAGACATAAATGCCTCGTCCGAAAATCTCCACGAGCCCGCTGCCGAGGGAAAATAAGCCCAGCGATTGTTGGGTCCGAAATTCGAAGATCCATCACCACGATAGGTGAAAGTGAGGAAATACTTCTCTTTAAAGTTATAGTTCAAACGGGTATAGTATGAATTCATAGCACCTGATCCTCTTCCGGATCCGACAGACATCGATTTAATATCACCAAGTCCGGGTTCATGAATATCATTGGTTGGCAACGACTTCGATTCACCACTCAGGTTTTCATACGTCCATTCAGAAGCTTCCTGGCCTAACATGGCAGTCACATTGTTATTTTCGAGGAACTTAAAATTATAGGTGACGTAATTCTTAAATTGCCAGAACATATTCTGATTGTATCGTTTACTGGCTGAATTCTGATCGTTGGCCTGGGTTCCGTATTTGAAAGTAGGCGAGAAATGATAGCCATTGGTATATCCAAGATCACCTCCTATTTCGGTTCTGAAAGTTAAACCTTTCATGATATTTAACTGGCCGTAAATATTTCCCATTAAACGGGTACGGGTCATTCTGTTCTCTTCATCAAGCGCTTTTGCGATCGGATTAACACGGCTCGTTGCTCCTTCTCCCACTGCCGTTGCATAAGTTCCGTCAAAATTACGAACCGGAACATCAGGAGTTTGTTTGGCTGCTGTTTGAATAATACCACCAGTCTGATCAAACAAACCAATATAATCTTCCGTATTGGAAATCATAAGACTTGTACCAACTTTTAGCCATTTCTTCATTTCAGTATCAATATTCGTTCTGAATGAATACCTCTTGAATTCAGAGCCAATTACGGTTCCGTCTTGCTGAAAGAATCCGCCACTCAGGGAATATTGAGTAGAAGCGGTACCACCGGTTGCTGTGACATTGTGACTCTGCATCGCTGCAGTTCTAAAGATTTCATTCTGCCAGTTGGTACCAACACCAAGCAAAGATGGATCTGAAAAATCAACACGCGGCACTTTTCCGTTAGTTTCTGCTGCAAGATCATTCTGATATTGAGCAAACTCGCGCAGATTCATTACTTCAAGTCTTTTCACCTGAGTCTGAACTCCATACATCGTTTCGTAAGTAAATTTTGCTTCGTTTGCTTTTCCTCTTCTTGTAGTAATTAATACAACTCCGTTCGCACCACGTGACCCGTAAATAGCGGTAGAAGATGCATCTTTCAAAATTTCCATCGATACAATATCAGAAGGATTAATACTTGAAAGCGCTGAAAATGCGGTCTTTCCTCCACCACCAGCAGCACCAAGACCCACATCATAAACGGATCCGAGCGAAGATGAAATTGGAACTCCATCGATTACATACAACGGTTCAGCATCAGCGTTTAATGTTGACGTACCCCGGATTCGGATGGAAGAGGAAGAACCAGGCTGACCCGAAGTCTGCACTGCAGTTACCCCGGCAGCACGCCCCTGTAAAGCCTGGTCAAGTCCGGAGTTGATCGATCCTTTTACATTGGCTTCACTCACCGAAACAGAAGATCCTGACAAATCACTCTTTTTCATTGTACCGTAGCCGATGACCACGACTTCATCGAGTCCCATAACGAGCATCTTCAACTGTACATTAATAACTGTTTGTTTCCCGACGATAACATCCTGCGGAGTAAAACCAATAAATGAAAAGGTTAGTATGCTCTTGTCATTTGGAACTGTTAACGTAAAGCGGCCATCTATGTCAGTAACCGTTCCAATGGTATTGTTACCCTTTACCAGTACATTTACACCTGGTAAAGTTTCGGAAGTACTGGAATCTGTCACCCTTCCAGTGATCTTTTTCTGTGCCCATGCTCCCATAGACAAGAAGATCAATAAATAAAGAAGAAATTGTTTACTTTTCATGGATTTTAGTTGAATTGTTAATACTTTGTCCTTGTAAATCAGATGTTTTGGTAGTCATTGTAATAGAATTTAATTCATAAATTACTAATTAAGATTAGAATAAGGGCAATAATAATAAAGTAGATGGCCCCTTCAATTATCAAATAGGTTCGATTTTGGTTCTTCATGAAACAGTGATAAAATTAAAGGCAGTTAGTTAATACCTGTTAAAATTTGTTCTCAAAAATACTTTTGAAAAAGACTATTTACAAGTATGGTTTGTGTTTAAAACTAGCTTGTTTGTGATCAGTAATGGTATCATTTGTTTCAGGAATGGGGGTCAATTGTAAATAAGGATGATTTCACTGGTTGTAGTCTCTTGCTAAATGATATCTTTAACACTGAATTCCATTCATGGGAAAAATCAAGATTTGTCAAACTTATAAAATAGTATAATCGATTGAAAATGTGAAAAACCCAAAATCACTGATCGTTTCAATTATCACGAAATACTTTGTGCCAAAACGTTTTAGTTGGTGCAAGGTGGAAATTATCTTCGCATTATTTCTGGGAATATTCTTAACTAATAATCCATTGTACGGGCAGGAAAACCGATACGTTTTTTCCCACCTGAATGTAAATAACGGATTATCGCAAAATCTGATCAATTGTATTTACCGCGACTCAAAAGGATTTGTCTGGTTTGGAACAAATGCCGGACTTAATCGGTTCGACGGCTCAAATTTCGAGGTTTTTTCGAATAAGAATCCTGTAAATGGTGTAATCGTGGATAATAACATAAATGCAATTACTGAAGATAAAAGTGGTAATCTTTGGATCGGAACTGGACGAGGAGTTAGTATTCTTAATGGTAATACATATGAATTTACAGATTTCAATTACGCTTCTACCCTCCCTAATCAATGTGGCGATATCTATTACATCAACTCAATTTCATCAGATAAACAGGGTAATATATGGATTGGAACAAACAATGGTTTTTATTTTAATGATATTGCTGGTGGTTCAATACACCATATTTTAATCGACAGCCTGAACTGTAACGCACCTATTAATGGAATTACTTCCATTGTCACGGATGATAACGGTAAAATGTGGATGAGTTCTAAAAATGGATTTATTATAAAGTACGATCCGATAACAAAAATCAAAGAAAAATTCAAAATTCCGGATAAATCCGGTGAACTTACCAGTAGTGTCACCAGGCTATACATCGATCGCGACAATGATCTTTGGGTAGGAAACTTATTCGGTTTATATCTCTTCCATTCAGATAAAGAAGTATGGGACAACCATTTTAAAGATAAATTAGTTCAGTCAGACGAGTTAAAAAGAATTGGTTCAATCTCTCAGAATATAGATGGGTTAATCTGGGTAGCAGCAGATGGAGGTGGAGCCTATATTTTCGATAAAAAACAATGGAACATTACCAATTTAAAATACCAACCATTTGATGACCAAAAACTATCCTCCAACGGACTTTCATTTGTCCATTGCGACCGGGATGGAATTGTTTGGCTGGGAACAACTAAAAAAGGAGTTGATTTTTATAAGAAGAACATCAATAAATTCCGCATATACAAGAACTTAGCCGGCGACATCAACAGCCTCAGCAACAACGACGCAAATGCCATTATTGAAGATTATAAAGGGAATATCTGGATTGGCACCGATGGAGGTGGCCTCAATTATCTGGACCGGAAAACCGAGGAAATCACAAGAATTAAATCCAATATTTCATCGGGTAATGCACTAAGCAGCAATATTATCGTTTCACTTTTTAAAGATCATGCCAATATGATATGGATTGGAACTTATTTTGGTGGTTTAAATAAATATGATCCCACTACAGGAAAATTTATTGTTTACAAACATATATCCGATGACTCCACATCTATTTCAGATGACAGAATCTACGCAATATGCGAAGACAACCTGAACAATTTGTGGGTAGGAACGTTGGCCAGCGGGTTGAATCGGTTTGATCCCGAAACCAATAAATTCACCCGTCTAAATACATTGAATTCAACTATTTGCTTCGACTTTATCTCATCAATTTATCGTGACAAAAACGATCAGCTTTGGATTTCAACTACCAATGGACTGTCATCCTATGATAATGCATCCCAAACCTTCAAATGCTTAAAAAACGACAAAAAAAATAAAAATTCGATCAGCGACGACAACGTGATCAACTGTTTCGAGGATAGCCGGGGATTTTTCTGGGTTTGTACTAAAAATGGATTGAACCTTCTTGATCGGAACAATAGTTCGTTCAGGCATTTTACAATCGAAGACGGATTGCCCTCCAATAGTGTACATGGAATTGTCGAAGATAAATCCGGACATTTGTGGATAAGTTCCAAAAACGGGATATCGAAACTGGTAATTAAAAATGTGCAAACCATTAATAGTTTTGATTTTACATTTAGTAACTATAATATTACCGATGGACTTCAAGGTAAGGAGTTTAATCAGTCATCAGCCTTCAGAACCTCCGATGGAGAGATCTTCTTTGGAGGTCCGGATGGACTAAATGCGTTCTATCCCGATGAAATTAAAGAAGATACCACGAATGCTAAAATGATATTCAGAGATTTTAGGATATTTAACAAAAGCGTCCCTTACGGACAGAAATACAACAACCGTATCCTATTGGATAAACCGATTTTTAATACAGAAAAAATCCAGTTAAAGTATCACGAAAATTCCTTTACGATTGAATTTATCGCATTAAATTATTTCTATCCTGAGAAGAACATATACGCTTACAAATTAGAAGGATTCGATAATCAATGGGTTACATCCGCGGGGAATAAGAACTCGGCAACCTATACCAACCTTACCAATGGTACCTATAATTTCAGGGTAAAGGAGATAAAAGGCAAATTCGAAGGAAAAGAAATATCACTTAAAATCGTTGTACTCCCCCCCTTCTGGAAAAGTTGGCTGGCCTACATTATATATACTATACTTATCTTTTTGACATTAATACTTCTCCGGCGACTTATTTTGGTGAGAGAAAGAATCAACATGCGCATTGAGCACGAAAGAATTGAATCTCAGCACATACATGAAATTGATTCTCTAAAAATTAAATTTTTTACCAATATTTCTCATGAATTCCGAACACCATTAACATTAATCCTGGCTCCTGCCGAAAGACTATTAATTGATCTGAAGGATAAACCGGAGGTGAAGTACCTGAAGCTTATCGAGCAAAATGCCAAACGATTGCTGCAAATGGTAAATCAATTACTTGATTTCAGAAAAATGGAAGTGCAAGGTTTCAGTTACAACCCGTCATTCGGCGATATCGTGGCATTTATAAATGAGACGGTATCTTCTTTCAATAACCTGAGCGAACAAAAGCATATCGAGTTGGCTTTCAGATCCAGATTAAAGGAACTAAACACCTATTTCGACAAGGACAAGCTGGAGAAAATAATGTTTAACCTGCTTTCGAATGCCTTTAAATTTACACATGGATACGGAAAGGTTTCAGTCTCGTTGTCCGTCGAAACAACTAACAAACAACTTAATAATGAAACAAATACAAATCTGGCAATTAAAATAGAAGATACAGGAATTGGAATTCCTGAAGACAAAATCGAAAAAATATTCACCCGGTTTTTCCAGGTCGATTCGACAGGACAAGTTGAAAAAGGGACAGGAATTGGTCTTTCGCTGGTAGCTGAATTCGTGAAACTACATGATGGAGAGATCTTTGTAACCAGTGAAATCGGGAAAGGAAGTTGTTTTACGATTTATTTACCGGTTAACAATTCAGGATTGATTGCCGAACTGACTGATGAAACAGTTGAAGATATCAACCATTTTCCGGTCAGCATAGCCGATAAAAGTGAAAAAATATTTGATTCTGAAAGACCCGTGTTATTGATCGCCGAAGACAATGATGATCTCCGTTTTTACCTGAAGGATAACCTGCTTGAACATTACCAGATTCACGAGGCTTCAAATGGTGAAGAGGCACTAAAGAAAATTCAGAAGATCGTTCCCGATTTGATTATCAGCGATATTATGATGCCCGGTATGGATGGAATCGAGTTGTGCCGACGCGTTAAATCCGACAGAACCATTTGCCACATTCCACTAATACTTTTAACTGCCAGATCATCGGAACAGCAACAACTGGAAGGAATCGAAAAAGGTGCCGATGATTATATTACAAAACCTTTTAATTTCCAGATACTGGAAGCCAAAATTGCCAATATCATCAATTTAAGGAAAAACTTGCGACTGTTGTTCCGAAATAAACTTCAGATCGAACCACACGAAATTACAGTTACCTCACTCGACGAGCAGTTTATGCGAAAAGCGCTCGATCTGGTTGAAAAAAATATTGCAATTACCGATTATTCAGTTGAGACAATGAGCCGCGATTTAGGAATGAGCAGAACCCTGCTTTACAAGAAAATACTTGCCTTGACCGGAAAACCACCATTGGAATTCATTCGTTCTCTCAGGTTAAAAAGAGCAGCACTTCTGTTGTCTAAAAGCCAGATGAATGTGTCTGAAATTGCTTTTCAGGTCGGATTTAATGATCCAAAATACTTCAGCAAACATTTTAAAAACGAGTTTGGAGTACTCCCATCGAAATACATCGGAAAGTAAAACATATACTTAAAGAAAATTAATGAAGACATTCACGCTCACAACATTCACGCTGCTCCTTTTTTGCTTCTGTTCAACGACGCAACAGGCCCGACCTGTAGAATTGCATGGTTCTCTTCAGATTAAAGGAAATCAGATGGTTAATAAGGAAGGAATTCCGCCGCAACTGCGTGGAATATCATTGTCGTGGAGTCTTTGGGCAGGCAAAAAATACTACAATGCGGATGTAATCGACTGGCTGACCAAAGATTTTAAAATCACGCTGCTGCGCGCTTCAATGGGTGTTCAACCCGAAGGCGGCTATTTGAAAAATCGCGACGAACAAATGAAGCTCATGACAACTGTAATCGATAGAGCCATCAAAAATGGAATTTATGTATTGATTGACTGGCACGATCACAATGCAGATCAACATTTAGAGGAATCAAAAGCTTTCTTCTCCTTAATGGCTAAAAAGTACTCAGGTATTCCGAATGTCATTTATGAAATTTTTAATGAACCTGCCCAGCAAAAATGGGATGTAATTAAAGCATATTCAATTGAAGTGATTAACACAATTCGCCAGTATGATTCCAAAAACGTAATTGTGGTGGGAAGTCCCAGGTGGGATCAGGATGTGGATGTTGCTGCTGCAGATCCAATAAAAGGCTTTAATAACCTGGTTTATTCGTTTCATTTCTACGCCTCCGACCCAAATCATCAGGAGATACTTCGTGCAAAAGCTGAATTAGCGATGACCCGCGGAATTGCCCTTTTTGTGACCGAATGGGGAGTCGGTGAATCGAATGGAAATGGGGAGTTTAATCGTGAAAAAACGGCTGTCTGGATGAACTGGATGGAGAAAAACAAGCTAAGCTGGGTGAATTGGAACGTCACCGATAAAAAAGAGACCACTGCATTAATGATGCCTGGAGCACCCGAATCCGGAGGCTGGAAAGATGAAAACCTGACGGATGCCGGTAAATATATAAGAGAAGAACTTCGTTTGTTGAATAAATAAAATAATTAAGATGAAATCGATTCTGTTTATTGTATTTCTATGTTTTCAGATTGGAATTCTGAATGCAGAAACCAAGGACAAAAAAATAGGTGATAAAAACCTGATTCAATTAAATCAGCTGAAATCAGAAGTTAATAAAAACCTTACGGAGAATATTTTACCTTACTGGATGAAGAATATGATTGATCCGGTAAATGGCGGGTTTTATGGCAGGATTGATTCACAGGAAAAGAAGTATCCCAATGAGGACAAAGGTGGAATACTAAATGCCAGGATTTTATGGACATTTTCTGCCGCTTACCGGGTTACAAAGGATACCTCCTATCTGACAGTTGCAAAGCGGGCCAAAGATTATATTCTCGGTCATTTTGTAGATAAGTTATATGGAGGTACCTACCGAAGTGTCTCTTCAAAAGGAGAACCGTCGGACCTACGGAAGCAGACCTATTCGCAGTCATTTTTTATATATGCGCTTTCGGAATATTTTCGTGCCACAAATGATCAGGAAGCCTTAGAGGCAGCAAAGGGAATTTTCAATTCGCTCGAAAAGTATGTTGTCGATCCGAAGTCGGACGGTTATTTTGAGGTTTTCGACCGTAAATGGAAAAGAACGAATGAACGGCTTATCGGGGAGAAAAGCCTAAAGGATGAAAAGACCATGAACACCCATCTTCACTTAATGGAGGCATATGCTAATCTTTACAGGGTGTGGCCCGATCCTAAAGTTGAAGTTCGGTTAAAGAATTTGATCCTGATATTCACTGATAAAATTATTGATCCGCAAACATTTCATCTAAGGGTTTTTATGGATGGTAACTGGCAAAGCACTTCTACCACTCATTCGTATGGGCACGACATTGAGGCCTCGTGGCTATTGGTTGAAGCCGCACAAATACTGGGTGATCAAGCACTTTTAAAGAATTGTGAAAAAATAAGTATTAAAATTGCTGATGCTGCCAGCGAAGGATTGCAACCGGATGGCAGTCTGATCAGCGAAAAGGATTATTTAAGCGGAGAAGTCAATACCTCCCGTGACTGGTGGCCGCAGGCAGAATCCATCGTAGGATTGATCAACGCTTTTGAGCTAAGTAGCGAGGAAAAATACCTGAATAACGCGATCAAATGCTGGGACTTTACCAATAAATACCTCGTTGACCACAAAGCCGGAGAATGGTTTAATGCAGTTTCTGCCACCGGGGCCATCAGTAAAGGTGACAAAGCGGGATTCTGGAAATGCCCCTATCACAATGGCCGTATGTGTATGGAGGTGATGGAACGGGTTTCCATGATGGAAAAATCCAATCACCCTTAAAAAGGAAATAACATTAAATTAATATTAATCAATCAGTTCTTTATGAATGGCAATAGGTTCTCTTACAGTTTTAATTACCTTTGCACGCTGAAAAATAAAAATTACAATTAAAGAGATTCATGAAGCGGATTATTGAATACAGAAGATTACTCGACATCACCCCTGATACAGATTTAAACGGATTAAAAAGTACTTACAGGAATTTAATAAAGGAATGGCATCCCGACAAATTTGTTGGCGACGATGAACGTAAAGCTGAAGCGGAAGACAAAAGTAAAAGCATTATTGAAGCCTATCATTTCCTTGTAAGCATTGCTCCCGAAACAAAAGCCTTTAATTTAGAGGGATATACCCTGACTACCAATACTTCGACCATCGACGATTATTCGTATAAAGGGCAGACATTAAAAATCACCTTTCAGGATGGAAGTGTTTATGAATACTTTGGTATTCCGAAGAATATTTACAACAAGTTTATGAATTCGGCGACCTTGTTACGGTTTGCCAGAAGACATATTTTCTATTCATATACGTACAGAAACGTCAGTAAACAAACTGCATAAAACTAAAAAGAGAAATGAATCCAAAAGATCGTCTCTCTTTTTAGTTTATTTTCAATCCTGTTTCTGTGCAGTAACTCCTTCCAATATTAAAATCATGCTGGTTTCACCATCGGGACAAAGCGGACAGGGATAATTATTTCCTTGGTGTACCCAGTTTCTGTCTTTGTAATCAACAGTAAATCCTGATAGTATTTTCCGACTGGAACGACCATTCTGCCATTCATTTTTAATTGTTCAACAAGTTTCTGAGGAATCTCTTCTGGTGCAGCAGTAATTATAATGCAGTCGAATGGCGCATGTTCGATCCAACCCTTATATCCATCATCACATTTCACGACTACATTATTAAAACCGAGGCGCTTTAACCGGGCGCTTGCACTGTCTGCCAACGTTCTTAATATCTCTATCGAATAGCAGGTATCAACCAATTGAGAAAGGATAGCCGCCTGATAACCTGAACCAGTTCCGATTTCCAGAACTTTTTCATCGCCTTTTAATTCCAGTAATTCTGTCATGATAGCGACTATATAAGGTTGCGAAATGGTCTGTCCTTCTCCAATCAGCAAAGGACCATCACTGTAAGCAGCTTTGATTAAAGATTTCGGAACAAAAAGATGACGAGGGGTATTTCTCAAAACAGATATTACCCTTTTATCTTTTATTCCCCTTGATACGATTTGTTGATTAACCATTTTTCTCGCCTCTTTATTCCACCAAAGCGAATCTTCATTTTGGCCCGGGTTGATCATGTGTGTTGCATTTTTTTTATTGGTTTCCAAAATCTGCCCGTTGGGTGATGAACCCGGTTGGCAAGAAGTAGGAATGAAAACAGAAAGGAATATCATCATAAATTGATGAATCATAGGAAAACGTATGAGGTGATTAGCTTTCATTTTAGTTTCGGTCAAAAAATCAGATTCGATTTATGATCCAAATACAATAACGTTACAAAAACGGAAGTAACCCTATTACTTCATAGCTATCTTGTGATACCAAGCGACGATGAAGTTGATATCTGATTGATGGTGCTTTTTTCAAGCTCTAATGCTCCAACCTTCAATTTGGATATTTCGCTAAGATACAGTCCTGCAATCATAAAGAGCAGGCATCCGAAAGTGATTAATACATAAAAGCCTGACTCAAGCGGTTGAAATGCCTGAATGGTCAAATCACCTGTTCTCAAAAGTAATGCTGATGCATTAAATGTGGATGCAATGCTATCTCCAAAATCATTTTTGATCTGATCTGCAAACTCTTCTGGCGAAGAAAAAACGAGTTTCTGGTCCATTTCTCTTTTAAGTTCCGTCAAAACGGAAGGGTCAATGACTTTAGTAGTAACCGTCTTTTCTAACTTACTTTTATCAATCGTATATCCTGAAAACCCAAGAACAGGTTTCCCAAATGTAAAGAGCAACTGAGCGATAATGAATACAACCAATGAAAATACCAAAATGAGCATCGGCCCCAATTTGTGAAGAATTCCCTGAGGTGGATTTATTCTTTCGCTTATTTTAGTTATCGCCCTTTGGGCTTTATAATAATTTGGCGTCCATTTCTCCACTTTTCGGAAATCCTCCATAGCCCTCTTTAAACGTTTGATATCTTGCCTGGTCTGAATCTCATACAACATTACCTCGTTATATCCCTTAGAATAGAAAACAGATGACCGCTCGTCGCAATTAAGAATTTTGGAAGCACTCTCCGGCTGTTGCATCAGGCGTATGGTCTCACAATAATAATTATCAGCAGTTGCAAACATCAATTCGGCATTTCCAGGATCCTTCCTTGTGTTGGCATTTTCGCCCATCATAATATAAGTTTGACCTATTCCTATCAGCGAATCCATGTGATAAGGTGAGATGTCGAGGATTTCACGATATTCCTTCTCCGACGTATCAATCATACCTGCTTTCAGGTAGGCTTCGGCAAGATTGCTTCTTATATCAAGGCTGTCCGGTTCGAGCCTGACAGCCTCTTTGAACCTGACAATCGCCTTTTTATAATTTTCATCCTGCATGTGAACTGCACCTAAGATTGTCAATCCTTTTGTATGCGTATTATTGATGGTTATTGCTTTTATGAAACAATCCTCCGCATCCTTAAAATTTTTCAGTTCTTTGTACAAACTCCCAAGTTCAACGAGTGTATCAGGATTACTCTCCTTATCGAACCTGGCATTTAAGACTCTTTCCGCGCGACGGAAATATTCCAAAGCCTTGAAATATCTTACCGACTTCGACCTGTTTTCGATATCATTCCCGGAATCAATTTCGGAATTCTCAGAAAATACACCTCTTTTTGCCAGGCAAAGCCTGCAAAGATTGAAGAGAATTCCTGTATGCTCCGAATTGATTGTCAAACCAATATTGTAAATTTGCTCTGCCTTTTCAAGGTCCTGTAACGTTGAGAACTGGTAAATACTACCGTAGTACTGAAAATAATCGGAATTCACATTCTTTCTTTCTACTTCAACATTGTTTTCGTATAATTCGCAAACTTTAATCCAATTTTTCCGGGCATCCCTGTAACGTCCCAGTTTTTCGAACAAAGCTGCAATGTTATGTACCGGATACGGATCTCTTTGATCGCATTTAGCAGACATTTCATACTTTTCGAAGGATTCCTGATATCTTCCAATATTTTCAAGCGCATACGCCCACCCAAAATAGGCATCCTTATTATTATCAATTTTCAAAGTTGCATTTTTGAATATTTCTATGGCTTCATCCAGTCTCCTGGTTGTTATGAATGCCCAGCCTAAATTTTGATATGCATCGCCATATTTGTCATCGATTTCAATAACTTTTTTAAATGCTTCAATCGCTTCATCATATCGATGAAGTTGATTCAAGCTAAGGCCATGGTTGAAATAGGCATATTGAAATTTGTCATCCTTCTCAAGTGCCATTTTGTACTGTTCTATGGATTCAGCGAATCTGCCCATTTCAAAAAGTAAAATACCGTAAGTATTGTATGCATCGCTGGTATCAAGATTCTTTTCGATTGCTGCCCGATACTCATTGAGCATCTGGTCCGGATTCGGCAGGTTCTTTATCGCATCCCTCCAGTTTGTATATGCATTTTGATATTGAGGATCGATCTCGATGGCCTTCTTGTAATTTTCAATTGCTTCTTCAAATCTTTTGAGTCTGGCAAGGGTAAATCCCAAACTGTTATACGCTTCTTTATAGTTAGGATCTAACTCAAGCGTCTTATTGAACCTTTTAATGGCCACTTCATATTGTTGAAGTCTTTCAAGGGCAAGTCCCCAATTGTGATACGCATAAGTGAATTTGTCATCCTTCTCTAATGATTTCTTGTATTGTTCGATGGCATCCGAATATCTTTCCAGGTAGAAAAGCAGGTTTCCAAAGTTATTATATGCCTCGGCGGTATTAAGATTTTTCTCGATTGCAGATTGATACTCGTTAAGAGATGGTTCAGGTTTTGGGAGCTTTTTAATCCCTTCACGCCAATTGGTATATGCATCAAGATACCAGGGATCTACCTCAATAGATTTCTTAAAATATTCAATGGACTCATCGTATCTTTTTAGTTTCTCAAGGCTTAGCCCCCAGTTATAATAGCTGTACTTGTATTTGTTATCCTTTTTAAGTGATTTCTTGTATTGTTCGATGGCTTCAGGATATCTTTCAAGACTAAACAACAGGTTTCCGAAGTCATTATACGCGTTGCTTGTACCAAGATTTTTTTCGATTGCAGACTGATAATCATTGAGATCCTGATCTGGTTTAGGAAGGTTCTTTATAGCATCCCGCCAATTGGTGTAGGCATCAAGAAACCAAATATCAAGCTCAATTGACTTCTTATAACATACAATTGCCTCATCATATTTCTGGAGTCTGGCAAGGCTCAACCCCTGGTTATAATAGCCATATTTGAATTTATTGTCCTTTGCAACGGCATTTGTAAACGGCAAAATAGATTCCTCGTATCTTCCAAGTTCATAAAGCAGAATCCCGTAATCGGTGAAAGCTTCGCTGGTATCAAGATTCTTCTCGATTGCAGACGCATACTCCAGGAGAGACTCGTCTGGTTCCTGAAGGTTCTTTATTGCATCCCGCCATTTTGAATATGCCCCGATGTTGTGCTCATCAAGGGCAATTGCTGCTTTGCATTCCTCAATTATTTTTTCATAATCATTCATAGCTGCCTCCTATTCTATTCGTAATCACTTACGTGAATAATTATTCAAATACCGATTCTATAAACAAGGCTTACACCTTTGAAAGATGATAAATGTTTAGCATTCGGGATCTATTTTACGAAAACTATACGGGATATGTTTCTGAGGGTCCGATTAAATTATTAATGTGCTTTGATTGAGTTTCTGAGGTTCGCTTGAACCGGGAACTTAATTGGACTAAGTTTTTGATCATCATGATTGGTTCGGTGCCAATACGCATTAATTTGTGACCATCCGGACCTCCTGAAAAGTCATTTTAATTGACTTATCTTGTCAATTACCAGTTGTGGATCGAGGTTATTTTCTCCGCGGATGACAATCTTTGCCTTTTCGTAAAACGGGGCGCGTTTTAACAGTGCGTTATTTATAAACGAAATTAGTTCTTCATGCGATTTTCCAACAATCAGCGGTCTTTCAGTTTTTGATTTAAGAAGTCGTGTGGCAAGAACCTCTGTATCAGGAGAAATGTAAACCGTTACACCATTGTTGTTCATCACCTCCATATTATCGAAGAAGCAGGGAGCTCCTCCTCCGGTACCAACAACAACATTTTCGAACTGAGAAACTTCAAGCAGCGAGGTCCGCTCTTTTTCGCGGAATCGCTCCTCTCCTTCCTCTGCAAAAATGGCCGGAACGGATTTGAAATAACGCTCCTCGATGTACTTATCAAGATCGACGAAGCTAATCCCCAATATTTCAGCAACTTTTCGTCCGATTGTGGATTTACCGCAACCCATGTATCCAACCAGGTAAATTCTCATCAGTCAAAATTTATTTTCATCTGACTCGGATCAATTTCACCCGTCGGACGGTTGATCTCGAATGGAACATCATCCTCTACAATCGGGGGAAGGACTTCCTCTATTTTAATATCTTCATCCTTAATGATGGGTTCCAATTCGTGAATATCCTTCACTTCATAGCTTGATAACCGTTTCCCTTTTGCCTTATATGACTTCACACCAATAAATTCAGCAACTTCTATAATTTCGTTTTCCCGGTTATTCTTCTCGCCTCCAAACTCGATTTCAAGTCGCGGATAAGTCACCCAGGTAACACTAATCAACTTACAATCCGGATGATCTCCAATAAACCGGCAAGGTTTGCCACCATTTATTTCGATTTGAAACCGCTTTACATAGTAGAAGCTTTGCTCCGCATCAAAATAGACAACAGAGGCAACTTTCCCTGGGCGGAATTTTTCAATAGAGAGGAGGCTTTTCTCAAAATGGTTTTCAAGATCGTAAGAATAGACTTGATACTCACCATTCTTGTCTAGAACCAGGATTTTTTCATCGCCTGTGAACTCGCCCAGGTATCTGCCTCGACCGTCGGCATTCAGCCGAAGTACATCTTCGTCGAACCATATTTTACGTCCACCAAGGGTAGAGAGTCCTTTTTCCTTCAACGTAACTTTATGCACTTCGTTCTTGGTCACCAGGTTTCCCATCGAAAGTCTTCCCTTAATCGCCAATGCTGCCATATCGATTTCGTCGACCAGCTTTTTAAGCTTGGGTTTTGGTTTGAAGGTGATACGCAAAACCTCCGCCTCACCGTTTGGATTGGCACTGAAATAGAGTATTCGTGATCCTTCAGTTCCTATCGTCATATTATACTCCTTATCGCGTGTGACACCCGTAACACTGAAACGCTTCATATAAGTAGCGCCAGCCTTGCCATCACGGTAAACAAGGTTGTAAATCGTACGGTTGTCATTTCTCTCGAAAATGGCGACATGAAGAACATTTTTTCCGATAAAAGCTTTATCAGTTACTTTCATTACAAAATAAACGCCATCGCGACGAAAAACAATTACATCATCAATATCAGAGCAATCGCACAAATACTCGGCCTTCTTCAAACCCGTACCGATAAATCCCTCTTCGCGATCGATATACAATTTCTCATTGGCAACGATGACCTTTGCCGCTTCGATATTTTCAAAGCTTCTGATCTCAGTTTTGCGCTCACGACCTTTGGAATACTTTGCCTTAAGGTGTTCGTACCAGGCAATGGTATAAGGAATTAGATTTTGAAGGTTTGCTAGAACCTCGGCCATGCTATCCTCAATCCCTTTGATCAATTCATCGGCCTTTTCTGTATTGAATTTCAAGATACGTCCCATTCTGATTTCCATCAGTTTCAGGATATCTTCGCGTGTGATCTCGCGCCTGAACTTTGGCTTCCATGGTGTAAGACGCTTATCGATATGATCGACAGCCTGATCCATGTTATTTGAATCTTCAAAAGCTTTATCCTTGTAGATGCGCTCATCGATAAATATCTGTTCCAACGACGCAAAATGCCATTGTTCTTCCAGTTCACCCATCCGAATCTCCAACTCAAGCTTCAGCAGTTCAACTGTTTTATCGACTGATTTTTTAAGAATTTCGGTGACATTGATAAACTTAGGTTTATCATCTTCGACGATGCAGGCATTTGGAGACACCGACACTTCGCAATCGGTGAAGGCATAAAGTGCATCAATGGTCTTATCTGAACTGATACCAGGCATCAGGTGAATCAATATCTCAACATTTGCAGAGGTATTATCATCAATCCTTTTTACCTTTATCTTCCCTTTTTCGTTCGCTTTTACGATCGATTCAATCAGTGAAGAAGTGGTTCTTCCAAATGGTATTTCTGTGATAACAAGTGTTTTACTATCCTGTTTTTCGATTTTTGCCCTTATCTTAACAGCACCGCCACGCAAACCATCGTTGTATTTCAATACATCGATAAAACCACCTGTAAGGAAATCGGGGAACAACTCAAAGCCTTCGTTATTAAGGTATAAAATGCAGGCATCAATCAATTCAATAAAATTGTGAGGGAGGATTTTTGAAGCAAGTCCAACAGCAATGCCTTCAACCCCTTGCGCCAGCAAAAGCGGGAACTTCACAGGTAATGTAACAGGCTCTTTGTTCCGGCTGTCATACGAAAGTTGCCATTTGGTCGTTTTAGGGTTAAAAACTACTTCCAACGCAAACTTCGAAAGTCGCGCTTCAATATAACGGGGAGCAGCCGCTCCGTCACCGGTGAGAATATTACCCCAGTTTCCCTGGGCATCTATCAATAAATCCTTCTGTCCAAGCTGAACCAACGCATCACCAAT
>Ga0209585_10000338_pt1 | contig 18064 bp, 14 predicted proteins | sample NGEPerone_FD_185491 | JGI IMG/M metagenome (GOLD analysis project Ga0209585, IMG submission 185491) | Arctic peat soil microbial communities from the Barrow Environmental Observatory site, Barrow, Alaska, USA - NGEE Permafrost154B-one... | ecosystem: Environmental > Terrestrial > Soil >... | reverse complement strand
GAACCGTAATTTTCGATCCCGATTGTTTCGTAAAGGGGTTTGAGGTATTTATTGCTGGTAATGCCCTTGTCCTCGAGTAGCAAGAGCAGTAAGGGTACTAAAACCGCCAGTCCTGCAAGTTCAAGCACTGCCCCTAATGCGGCCGAGAGCAGCAATAGTGTCTTTTCGGTATAACTAAGCGGGACAGATTTTAGGGATCTTAGCAGCATAATTAAAGCAAAGTTTTAATCGACCGCACAAGTCTATGATAAAATTCCCACTTTCCTGTTAAATCATATTTCCATTTCGAATGAACCAGGTGTATGACGCTAATCACCTTTCTTTTGGGGACCCACCAATTCATGCGCTTTTCCATGTTGATTTTCCTATATTCATTATTCAAAGTGTCGTATAAAACTCTTTCTGTTATGGTTACGCACTTATCAGGAACCGGCAGGGAGGTCTCCAGCATCCCTAAATATAGGTGCGCAAGTTGTGAAAATGAACTAAATAGATTGAACTGCTGCTCTTCTGTGATGATTTTCCGGAAAGATTCAAAGTTGATTCGCTCGGCATTGTGCGAGAAAAAGAGGGCCATGTCGCAGAAATGTCTTAATACCAATCCTGAAGCCAGAAAATGGGTAATGTTATGACGTGTTAGGAACAGGGATGTAAAGTCAGGAGTTGGAATCCGAACCGCAATATCATCAATCATAATTGTTTCGTATCCTTGCTCTTTAAGAATCCTGTTAAGGTGTACCTCCAGGTTTTTGTCGGTTGGTGTAAAGGTGATATCCAAAAAACTGAGGTGGTTTTCCACCGGAATACCTTTAAAAAAGAAACTGGAATGTTTAGAACTCTCTCTGTCAACCTCAATTCCTAATTCCTCAATTACTTGGTTCCCTTTTTTATAGTCTCCGAACAGGTAAATATCCAGATCGCCGCACTCCCTGTGGGCCGGAAGAGGATAGTTTTCAGCAAGGCCCAAACCTTTTAGCAGCAAAACCTCTATCTGATGTTCCCTGAAGTAAGCAATCAACTCCTTGAGTGCTTCCCTTTGTCGTCTGTTCCTGTCCTCAAACCGCTGAACACTCAGCCCCCAGCGGATAATCAACTCCTTCGAAAGTCCGGGCAATGCTTCACCTTTGGGAAGCGCATCAAAAGCGATCGCAAGGACTCCCATATTAGCAGCATTTTCGATTAACCGCTGCCATTCCTGGCTTGTTAAGTCGAAATTGATCTGTTCTCCATCGCGATTTTGCCAAATGGCATACCTGAGAAGGGCGAAAAGGGTACTGTTTTCTTTTGAAAGAACCATTATGCAGCATTTATAAGATAGCAAAAAAACAATGATGGATTAGTTGGATGGTTTAGGTTTCAATCAGCCCCACTTTAACCATCGAGTCTATCCACTTTTCTGCATCTGTCTCGGACTGTTCCTTCCCTATTGTATACCTCTCCTCCAGTAGTTGAGCGGCACTCTCCAGGGAAAAATCTTTACCCTGGAGCGAATTCCAAAGCCATTCAGCACTGTTGTTAAGTAGTATAACTTTTGTCAGATCTACTCCATCTTTGCCTTGCATAACCACCATCTTTTCGCCGGCAATCTCTCTGACTTTATAATTCGGTTTTAATTTCATCTGTTAATAATTTATTTTTAGTGGCCAGATGGAATTCGCATGAAGTTAATTATCATTTCGGTATGTGATTTAATAATCATGCTCATTTCATATTTGACAAATATTCAGTTGTCAAAAGTACTAAGTTATCATCAAGAAACGGAAAAATTAATTTGTAACAAAACTATTTAGTTTTAATAGGAATATGTAATTTGTTCCTTTTATAGTTTTTTGCAACAAATGCAAAAAATACCTCTTGATAATCAAGGAGTCTCGTTGATGGTGAGATCGAAACAGCGATTGAAACAACTATCTGGTAAGTGATATGAGGAAATCACGGAGCCCCGAGATCGACGCTAATTTGCGCTCATTATATAGGAGTGTCCCAAATTGGATTCTCTGAATAAACAAAACCGTTTCGAAATAGATCGAAAAGAAAGAGCCGTTTTGATTTGTGATTAAATTAGCGTTTTTTGGAGCAAAAAACAGAAAATTAAGTAATGTTCCAGAAGAAAATGAGCTTTTTGAACATTCTTCAAAGCTTCCTGGAAGCTTTTCTTTCTTTAATTTGTTTTTGATCAATCCACATAAGTTTTCGGATAGGATAAAAGAAAAAAAGGCTGAAATCATTTGATTTCAGCCTTTTTAAGCTCCTCAGGTAGGACTTGAACCTACGACCTACGGATTAACAGTCCGCCGCTCTAACCAACTGAGCTACTAAGGAATACATTTAATTTTCGCCTTAGTGCTTATTTCTTCTAAGGCGTTGCAAAAATAGTAAGATTTTCAATAATCTGAAATATATTTGTAAAATAATCTGAAAATAATCTTTGTAATGAGTAATTTGAAAATACTGGGAATTGGGAATGCGCTTGTTGATATTATGGTCTTGTCTGAAGATGACCAGATTATCAATTATTTGAAACTGCCTAAGGGCGGAATGACACTTGTTGATGGGGATCTTTCAGCCATGATTCAAAAAGAGATTTCGCATATGAATATTAAGATTGCCACTGGTGGTTCTGTCGCAAATGCGATAAATGGGATCGCCGGGCTTGATGTCGCGTGCGGTTTTGTTGGTGCGATCGGACACGATGACCTTGGTTTGCTGTTCAAAAACGATATGCTCAAGCGGGGAATCGAAGTAAAGCTGAAGGAAAATGAATTTCCTACGGGTCGGGCAGTGGGTTTTGTGAGTCCCGGTGGTGAGCGCACTTTTGCCACATACCTGGGAGCAGCCGTTGAAATGGGCCCTAATGATATACATCCGGAGCTATTTGCAGGGTATGATCTGTTTTTTATCGAGGGTTACCTTGTTTTTAATCAACCATTAATTATGGCTGCTGCATCTGCTGCGAAACTGGCTGGATTAACTGTCGCACTTGATCTCGCTAGCTACAATGTTGTTGAGGCGAACCTGGATATACTTAACGAATTAGTTGATAATTATATAGATATTGTGTTTGCAAACGAGGAGGAAGCAAAGTCTTTTACAGGATTGCAACCGGAAGAAGCGCTTGAAAATCTTGCAAAAAGATGCGATATAGCAGTTGTCAAAGTTGGAAAAGAAGGTGCTTTCGTCCAGCAGGGAATTCAGAAATGGCGTATTCCTGCTTTCGCAACTACGGTCATTGACACAACGGGTGCTGGGGACTACTTTGCGGCAGGATTTCTAGCAGGACTGGCAAATGGATGCGAACTTGGGAAATGCGGTGTAATCGGCTCGATAATGGCTGGAGAGGTAATACAAGTAGTAGGTGCCGAGTTGGACGACAGCCGGTGGGCAGAAATAAAAAAACTGGCTGAATTGATTTAGACAATTTTGCCAGTTAAAGATTTTGAATTCAATTATGAGAGAAGAGTAACTATTTATCTGTAAAGGCAGAATAAATAGTTACTCTTTATTTTAGTGTTTCTACTGAACCACAATTTTTACAGTTTGGCCCAGATCGCCTGAAGATGTGCACAGGTGAAATAGAAAATCGCCAGGTTCGACTGTCCATCCTTTTTTGCTTTCGTTGTAGAAGGCAAGATCGGACACTTTAACCATCATTTCAACAATTTTGGTCTCACCTGGATTCAGAAACACCTTTTCAAAGCCTTTCAACTCTTTGGTTGGCCGCATAACGGAGCAAACCGGATCGCTCACATAAAGTTGCGCTACTTCTGCACCTAATCTTGATCCACTGTTTTTGATGCTGAATTTCACGCGAACAATTTCATCTTTGCTGTAAGTCGTTTTGTCAGTGCTCAGGCCATCAAGTTCAAAAGTGGTATAAGATTGCCCATATCCGAATGGAAATTGCGGCACAATTTTCTTCGTGTCGAACCAGCGATAACCCACCAGAATATCTTCCTCGTAATTCACCTTCAGGTCGCGACCGGGGAAGTTTCCCAGCGCATGAGCAGGTGATTGTTCGAGTGAAACGGGCAGCGTAAATGGCATTTTGCCCGATGGGTTTACCTTGCCACTAAGCACATCTGCTACAGCATTTCCGGCTTCCATGCCTCCAAACCAAGCCCAAAGTATGGACGGAACGCGTTGAACGATACCCGTAAGCTCGACAGGCGAACCTGCAATTATCACCACGATTGTGCGCGGGTTTACCTTTGCCACCTCGCGGATCAGTGTCTCTTGCCCATAAGGCAATTTCATATCTTGTTTGTCAAACGATTCTGTGTCGAAATCGTGGTTCAATCCGCCAAAGATAATGGCCACATCCGATTTTTTAGCTGCCTCCACTGCTTCGTCGATCAGTTTCCAATCTACTTTATTACTATTAGACTGACCAATATTGCTGCCTTCTTTAAACGTCGATTGTTTTTCGTAGCCCTGAACAAAGTTGATTTTCAAACTGCTTCCAAACTTTTTGGTCAATGCTTCGAGGGGAGTCACCTCGTATAATGATTTGATTTCGGAACTCAATCCACCGCTTGTGTGTTTGCGGGTGGCGTTGTCGCCAATCACAGCGATCGATTTCAGTTGTGAAAAGTTAATTGGTAAAACGTTACCCTGGTTTTGAAGTAATACAACTGCTTCTGCGGCCGAATTGTATGCTGCTTTTTGATGTTCGGGTGTATTCATCGAACCTTTTTCGCGTGTTTTATCACCCAGCATTTTTGTTTTCATCATCACTCGCAACACGTTGGAAACTTTTTCATCCACGACTGCCATCGGTACTTTTCCCTCTTTCACGGCTTTGATAAGCGGATTTGCAAAATACCATTCGTTATAATCCTTAATATCAGTGCCCATTTCGAGATCGAGGCCAGCCAATGCTGCTTTCACCGTACTGTGAGCCGCATTCCAATCAGTCATAAGGACTCCATTAAAGCCCAACTCTACACGCAGAATCTGGCGATCGAGGTATTCACTTTCGGAACACCAGTCACCACGAAATTTATTGTAAGCTGCCATCACTGTAAGAGCGCCGCCTTCTTCCACTGCTGCTTTAAAGCCTGGCAGATAGATCTCATGCAATGCGCGTTCGCTCATGGTTACATCAACCAGAACGCGGTTTTCTTCCTCATTATTCGCCAGAAAGTGTTTCACGCTTGCGGCAACATCTTTGGATTGAAGTGCTTTGATGTAAGGCACAGTCATTGCTGAGATAAGGAAAGGGTCTTCGCTCAGGTATTCGAAATTGCGTCCGCAGAGGGGGGAACGAATAATGTTGATACCTGGCCCGAGTAAAATATCTTTCTTACGGAATCGGGCCTCTTCACCAAGAACAATACCGCGTTCCTGTGCAAGTTTTGGATTCCAACTTGCAGCAAGTGCTGTTCCCGGAGGGAAACAGGTGGCAGAATCGGTCGTCCATCCCGAATAACCCCAGTCGTGACGGTTAATTTCCGCACGTACACCGTTAGGACCATCAGACAAAGCCCATTCGGGAATACCGAGCCGTGGTATCCCGGTTACATAAAACTTGGAATTGGCATGTAATAAACCCACTTTCTCCTCAATGGTCATCTTTTTGACCAACGACTGAATCTTTTTCTCCTGAATAGATTCAGGAGTTTTCGTTTTTTGTGCTTGAACTGCTCCGCTTATCAACAGAAAAAGAGAGAGCATTTTTAGCATCGTCTTTGTCATATGGCTTGGATTATTAGAAGTTTAAATATTAAAGGATAATGAACTTGCGATCAGTAAAAAATAGTTCTTCTTCCCTTTTTGGACCAACAAGTATTTGCCACCGATCAGTTTCGACAGGGCAATAATTTCATCAGGTCCTTCAATTTTCACTTTATTAACGGCCACACCACCACCCGCTATGGTCCGGCGTGCTTCCCCTTTTGATGGGAAAACTGAAGTTTTTTCGGCCAATAAATCAATGATGTTAATTCCGGCTTCCAATTCAGATTTGGAAATCTCGAATTGTGGAACACCTTCAAAAACAGATAAGAAGGTTGCTTCGTCCAATTTTCGCAAAGTATCTTCGGTTCCTTTTCCAAAAAGAATCTCCGAAGCTTCGACCACTATATTGTAATCAGCTTCCGAATGAACCATGCAGGTAACTTCTTTGGCGAGCACCTTCTGAAGTTGGCGTAGATGTGGTTCTTGTTGGTGCTCTTCAATGAGTTGATCGACAATTTCTTTTGGCAAAATGGTAAATATTTTGATGTATTTTTCAGCATCAATATCAGAAGTATTTAACCAGAACTGGTAAAATGTATAAGGAGATGTTCTTACCGGATCAAGCCATACATTGCCAGATTCTGTTTTCCCAAATTTTGTACCGTCGGCTTTTTTAATCAACGGGCAGGTGAGTGCAAAGGCTTCACCACCTGCTTTCCTGCGGATAAGTTCAGTTCCTGTGGTGATATTTCCCCACTGATCGGAACCTCCCATTTGTAATTTACAATTTTTCGTTTCATAAAGATGAAGAAAGTCTGTTCCCTGCACGAGCTGATAAGTAAACTCTGTGAATGACATACCTGCTGCTCCGCTTTCAGGATCAAGCCGTTTTTTGACAGAATCCTTTGCCATCATATAATTGACGGTGATGTGCTTTCCAATATCCCGAATGAAATTCAGAAAAGTAAAATCCTTCATCCAGTCGTAATTGTTGACCATCTCTGCAGCATTCTCACCCTTTGATTCGAAATCGAGAAATTTCGAAATCTGAACTTTCAGGCATTCCTGGTTGTGACGCAATGTAGTCTCATCCAAAAGATTACGTTCCTGTGATTTTCCCGACGGATCGCCGATCATGCCGGTAGCACCGCCAACCAAAACGATGGGTTTGTGTCCTGCCAACTGAAAATGTTTGAGCATCATTACACCTACAAGGTGCCCGATATGCAATGAGTCAGCAGTCGGGTCAATCCCCACATAAGCTGAGGTGACCTCTTTTTTCAACTGGTCCTCCAAACCGGGCATCATATCGTGGATCATGCCTCTCCAGGTCAATTCTTCAACAAAATTCATTTTATATTGTAGTTAAATAATTATAATTCAAACAATTAAATAAATGGTTTTTCTTTTATCCATTTTCTATGGTTAATAAATTCACTTTGTGGAATTTAACCCTAAATAATCGGGCAAAGATACAATTATGATTTCAGTTTTAAATATGCTATTTTTCAGACTTCAAATACAATTCAAATGAGAAGAGCCGGATTTCAATTCAAATCGTTGTTTTTGTTGATCATAGTTTTACTGGTGTCACTTCAGGGGCAGTCACAACATCGTCTTGTACTGCTTCATCCAACAGTGGGTAATATCGAAAACATGGAATGGATGGTTGAAAATAAGATCATTGATATTCCCGATGTTGAGATGGTCGGTGTGTATTATGCGAAAGAAGCTTACGATTATTCTGCCTCTGAAAAGTATCTGGTGGATCATCCGTTAAAGAATTACCAACTTCTTAAGATTGAGGGTGAATTGAAGCCGGAGGACATTTACCGTGAGAACAGCTGCACCCTGGCTTTCCGAAAATTGTTTGAAGAGTCGGATGCGATTCTTTTCTTTGGCGGTCCGGATATACCAGCAGCTATTTATGGTGAAGAGCAGAACTTACTTACTGTCGTCACAGATCCGTACCGTCACTATTTCGAAACTTCCTTGTTTTTTCATTTGATCGGCGGGAGCCGTAACGCGGAATTCAAACCGTTTTTAGCCGATAAACCTGATTTTATAATAAGAGCTTTTTGTCTGGGAATGCAAACCATGAATGTGGCGGCAGGCGGAACCTTGATCCAGGATATCCCGCTTGAAATTTATCATTTAAACACGTTGGAAAAGGTTTCCGCGCAGCCTGTTGAAAATCAACACCGAAGTTATACAACTCCATTATACCCCCTTGAAGATCTATGGGGAGGAAGTTTTCATCCAATCAGCATATCAAAAGCCGGTTATCTTCGCGAAATCGCCGAACTTTCTGGTACATCTACACCAAAGGTATTGAGTTATCATCATCAGTCGGTAGGAAATATTGGTGCAAATCTCAACGTGATTGCATCATCAATTGACGGGAAGGTAATTGAAGGGTTGCAACACATTAAATTTAAGAATGTAGTAGGTGTTCAATTTCATCCTGAACCATCGGTGCTGTATAACTCTGAATCAAAATTAACGACCGTGGCCGGGAATCCTTTCTCTCCCAATGAGCTTTTGGTCAAATCTAACAGTCTCTCTTTTCACAAATTGTTCTGGAAAGATTTCTCCGATAAAGTAATGCATGTAGTCCGATAAATTTTATCAGTACTAAATTGTTATACCTTTTGATGGTTGGGGAGGTGTCGGCTCTTTTTCGGCTTTCAGAAATGGCAATATATTGGGAGCCATGTTTTCGATCGGACCATAAAATCTTGATTCCATCTTTGATTTTTCCGGAATAATTGTAATCGTAAAATTCTCGATTTTTGAAATAATGATCATCAGTATGCTCAGGATAAATGCTGCCTTTAAAGCACCAAAAATACCACCTGCAATTCGGCTGAAAATACTTAGCGCGATGGCTTGTACGAATTTTTCGGTAAGTGTGGCAATCAGGTGAACCACAATGACTACAAAAACAAATATCAGAATGAATGCCGCAAGGCGCATGGAGTCGTTGCTCCAGGTCAGGTATTTTGACAACCATTGCTGAACAAGACCTGAAAATTCAACCCCTGCCCATATTCCCAATATTAATGAGACGATTGAGGCCAGTTCCACAAAAAAACCATTGACGAAACCTTTAATAGTCGCACCAACAATAAGAATTATAAGAACGATATCTAACACATTCATGAGAAGAATTATTTTAAATTTGTAGCAATAAATTTATCAAAATTATTTTTAGCAATTTGCTAATTTGCGGAAAATTACAAAATTTAATCCGAATAATTCAAATTATTAAAGAGCATGGCCATTGTCAATTCGATTATTAACTGGATCAACTATAAACGCATTTACGAAATAGATCTCTACAGGGAGCATGCCCGGGAGATTCAGGAAGAGGTGCTCTTTAATCTTCTGAATACTGCAAAAAGTACTGAATGGGGTGAGAAATACGGGTATGCAGATACTAAATCATGGGAATCCTACAAAGAAAATGTTCCTGTGAGCAGTTATGAGGCGATTGAGCCACTTATCAACCGGATGATCCAGGGTGAAAGAAATGTTCTTTGGCCTGGTTCAATGAAATGGTTTGCCAAATCGTCGGGAACAACCAATGCCAAGAGTAAATTTATACCTGTTTCGAAAGAGTCGCTGGACGATTGTCATTTCAGAGGAGGGAAAGATGTGCTTGCAATCTATTATCGCAATTATCCTGAGGCATCGTTACTTTCTGGAAAGAGTTTGACTTTGGGCGGAAGTCATCAGATGACAAATATGAGCAATAAGGCCTATTATGGTGATTTGTCTGCAATTATGATTGAGAACCTCCCATTCTGGACCGATTTTCATCGTACGCCACCCACTGAAATTGCTTTGATTCCAGAGTTTGAAGAAAAAATAGCTCAAATCACAAAAACAGCTATCAACGAAAATGTCACCTCGCTGGCGGGAGTTCCTTCCTGGTTTTTGGTCCTTTTACGGTACATTCTTGAATATACCGGGAAATCGAATATCCTGGAAGTATGGCCTAATCTTGAGCTTTTTATGCATGGCGGCATTGCCTTTGGTCCGTACCGGGAGCAATATAAACGGATCATCCCTTCTTCCTCAATGAATTATATGGAAACTTATAATGCATCTGAGGGTTTCTTTGCAATTCAGGATGATCCCGAAAGTTCCGAAATGCTTCTGATGCTTGACTATGGTGTATTCTACGAGTTTATTCCGGTCTGTAATGCAGACGATGAGAATCCTGTAACAATTCCGCTTTGGGAGGTGGAGACGGGTATTAATTATGCCATGGTAATCTCCACCAATGGTGGACTTTGGCGCTATATGATCGGTGATACGGTGATGTTTGCTTCCAAGGATCCTTATAAACTGAGGATTACTGGTCGCACAAAACATTTTATCAATGCCTTTGGTGAAGAGGTGATTATCGATAATGCCGAAAGAGCCATCAAAGAAGCCTGCACCGCTACAGGTGCAATTATAAGTGATTATACTGCCGGACCCATCTTTATGAGCGAAAGTCAGGCAAAAGGTGCGCACGAATGGCTAATTGAATTTGATACCAAACCAAATGATCTTATTAATTTTACAAGAATTCTCGATCTGAAATTGCAGGATTTAAACTCAGATTACGAAGCCAAACGACATAAAGATGCCACCCTCGAAATGCCTCATGTTATGGCTGTTGCCACCGGAACATTTATGCAGTGGATGCGTGAACGCAGGAAAGTGGGTGGTCAGAACAAAGTTCCCAGATTGTCAAACAACAGGGAATACCTTGACGGTTTACTTCGGATTAATAAAACTCTAAAATAAAAACTAAACACTAAAATGAAAAAAGAAGCTGCGACAATGCATATCGCAATTGCCGGTAATATAGGGGCCGGGAAAACTACCCTTACTGGAATTTTAGCCAAACATTTTGGATGGGAAGCCCATTACGAAGAGGTGGACGGGAATCCATACCTGAATGATTTTTACCACGACATGCAGCGCTGGTCGTTCAATTTGCAGGTTTATTTCCTTAATAACAGGTTTAGCCAGATTATCGATTTCCGCCATTCCGGCAAAACAGTTATTCAGGATCGTACGATTTACGAAGATGCCGAAATCTTTGCGCCTAACCTACATGAAATGGGGCTGATGAGTACCCGTGATTTCGAGACCTATCACACGCTTTTCGACCTGATGGGAAAATTGATCCAGGCTCCCGATCTGATTATTTATCTACGCGCATCCATCCCAACGCTCGTTCAGCAAATTCAAAAACGTGGAAGGGATTATGAGGAAACCATCCGGCTCGATTATCTGAAGCAATTGAACCAGCGGTACGAAGCATGGGCAACTCGGTATCGTCTTGGCAAAATGTTGATTATAAATATTGACGAGCTTAATTTCGCTGAGAATAAAGAAGATTTGAGTAAAGTGATCGACCGGATTGACGCTCAGTTGCACGGACTTTTTTAAAAGAGGACGTGAACGGAAGATTGATTGGGAGTCAACTTTAACCATCTTTTTAACTACTTCAATAACATATTTATAAGCCGGGTAATTCCGGCTTTTGTCATTTGTAGATCTCTAAATAATTCGTAGGATTAGGTCGGATTTTAATCGTTGGAAACGAACGGTAAAATTCGCAACTAATTCTACTAAATAATTATGAGACAAATAGATAAAAATAACCGGAATTCCTTCAATTTTGGTGAAGATACGCTCACAGTTGGCTTGGCGCTCCAATTGGCTGCTGGTAAAATTAAAGGATCAGTAGGTCCGGTTGCGGCCGAACGAATCGTTAAAAGCCGGAAAATCGTTGATGACATCGTCTCCAATCATGAAATAGTTTATGGAATCAATACCGGTTTCGGTCCGCTTTGTACAACAATTATATCGGAAGTTGATACCAAAAAACTTCAGCTTAATTTATTAAAAAGCCATAGCGTCGGTGTTGGTGATCCAATTAACCCGGAGATTGCCAAACTGATGATGATTCTGAAGGTTCATGCATTGGCGAAAGGCTATTCAGGCATTGAAATGAAAACGCTCGAAAGGATTATATGGCATATTAATCAGGATATTATACCAGTTGTTCCGTCGCAGGGTTCAGTTGGCGCTTCAGGCGACCTGGCTCCGCTGGCCCATCTTTTTCTTCCTCTGACTGGACATGGGAAGGTTTATTTTAAAGGTAAAGTGACCGAAATGGCCGGTCTTTTAAATAAACTGGGAATGGCTCCTGTAGAGCTTGGTGCCAAAGAAGGGCTTGCGCTGATCAATGGTACTCAATTTATTGCAGCGCACGCGGTAAAAGTTATTGAACGTTTGCAGAACTGCCTCGATAACGCCGATTTAATTGCAGCCATGAACCTTGAGGCTATGTTGGGATCAGTGAAAACCTTCTCTCCCGAATTGCATGACTTAAGGCCTTACCAGGGAATCATATATGTTGCCGAACGGATGAGGATGCTTATCGGCGAGTCTGAGATTGTGCAGTCGCATAAAAACTGCTCACGACTTCAGGATCCCTATTCTCTGAGATGTATTCCACAGGTTCATGGAGCCTCCCGAAATGCCTGGCTTCACCTGAAAGAGCTGTTAAACATTGAGTTGAATTCTGTTACCGATAACCCGATTATTCTGGAGGATGGACGTTCTATCAGTGGGGGAAGTTTTCATGGACAGCCATTGGCCATGGCGCTCGATTACGTCACTGTTGCAGCCGCAGAATTGGGGAATATTGCAGATCGCCGCATCTATTTGTCACTCAATGATACTATCGAAGGTTTACCTAAACTACTAATGCGCGAAACCGGGTTAAATTCGGGCTTTATGATTCCCCAGTATACAACAGCCGCTTTGGTCAGCGAAAATAAAAGTTTGTGCTTCCCTGCTAGTGCCGACAGTATTCCTACCTCGCTTGGACAGGAGGATCATGTAAGCATGGGTTCGATCAGCGGCCGCAAAGCGTTGATGGTGATTGATAACCTTGAGAAAATACTGGGAATTGAGCTTTTTTGTGCTGCACAGGGTTTCGATTTCAGAAAACCACTCAAATCGGGCGGAATTATCGATGAGTGTCATCGTTTTGTCAGACAGACCATACCTTTTGCTGAATCGGATCACATCATGTCGGAAGAAATGAATAAGGCGATCGATCTGGTCAAAAATAAAACGTTGATTACTGTTTCGGGAATTGCGGCTAAAAAATTGAAAATCAATCTTAAAAACGAGTATCATGAACTTTTCGGAATTTATTAAAAAATACGCCACTCATCCCAATTATAAAGCTCCGACAGGGAATTTGCTACATGCAAAATCGTGGCAGACCGAAGCTCCGTTGAGGATGTTACTCAACAACCTCGATCGTCAGGTAGCCGAAAATCCTGAAGAACTGGTGGTTTATGGCGGCACGGGTCAGGCAGCGCGGAATCCTGAAGCGTTGTTGCAAATCATTAAATGTCTGCTCGAACTGGATGAAGATCATAGCTTATTGGTTCAATCAGGCAAAGCTGTGGGTATTGTTCGAACGCATCCCGAAGCTCCAAGGGTATTTATCGCAAACAGTAACCTTGTACCTGCCTGGGCGACGTGGGATCATTTCGAAAAACTGAAAACCGCGGGTTTAATGATGTATGGCCAGATGACCGCAGGAAGCTGGATCTATATTGGAACTCAGGGGATTTTGCAGGGAACTCACGAAACATTTGTAACTTGTGGCGAGAAATATTTTAAGGGTGACCTGAAACATAAATTGCTGGTTTCCGGCGGACTCGGCGGAATGGGAGGTGCTCAGCCTTTGGCTGCTACAATGGCTGGAGCGACTTTCCTTGGTGTCGATGTTGATCCTGAGCGGATAAAAAAGAGGTTGAACTCGGGCTATATTGACCATATTTCCTGGTCGTATGACGAGGCGATCGCAATGGTTATGAATGCAAAAGAGAAAGGCGAGGCCATCTCTGTCGGACTTGTGGCTGATATTGGAGACACGCTCGAGCAGTTACTGATTGATGGAATCATTCCCGATGTTGTTACCGATCAGACTTCAGCCCATGACCCATTGCACGGATATGTGCCAAATGATCTTACACTGCTTCAGGCAAAGGCGCTTCGAAAAGATGATCCGGAAAAATACAAAGAGTTGTCGATGAATAGTATGGCACGGCACGTTAGTTTGATGCTCGAGATGCAGCGGCAGGGTAGTATCGTGTTCGATTATGGAAATAATCTTCGTGAGATGGCCAAACAGGGTGGAGAAATAAATGCTTTTGACTTCAACGGGTTTATTCCTGAATTTATCCGTCCCCTCTTTTGTGAAGGTAAAGGACCTTTCCGTTGGGTCGCATTATCGGGGGATCCTGAGGATATCAGAATCACCGATCGAGCATTGATTGAAGCATTTCCTGAAAATAAACATATGATCAGCTGGTTATTAAAAGCTGGATCGAGCGTTGAATTTCAGGGGTTGCCAGCCAGGATCTGTTGGCTGGGAATGGGCGAACGCGAAAAGGCAGGGGTGCTGTTTAATAATTTGGTGAAAGAGGGAAAGGTAAAAGCCCCGATTGTGATCGGTCGTGACCATCTCGATTGCGGTTCCGTGGCTTCACCCAACCGGGAGACCGAAAAAATGATGGACGGAAGTGATGCCGTTTCTGATTGGCCACTTTTGAATTTGATGGCAAACACGGGTGGTGGTGCAACCTGGGTTTCTTTCCATCATGGCGGAGGAGTTGGAATGGGCTATTCGCAACATGCAGGTATGGTAGTTGTTGCTGATGGAACCGAAAGGGCAGAGGCGTGTATCCGTCGGGTATTGTACAATGATCCTGCGATGGGAATATTCAGGCACAACGATGCAGGATATCCTGAGGCACAGAAGAATTTGGAGAAGTTCGATCTTGATTTTAAATGAAATAGCCATGATTGTAAAGTCACAAACCGGAGATGAGAATTAACTCATGGCTATTAGCTTCGCTGATCTTCGATTCCGTATGACCTTTAAAGAACAAATTGTTCACATATGAATAACAGATTATAAACGGAATATCAATTTTAATTATTTCCCGGTCAATAGATTGTAAATGATGGCAAAAACCAAAATAATCGGTCCCTTTTCTCAGCTTTTAACGATGGACGCTATTCCGTTGAAAGGAAGTGTGAATGACTCCCAACTTGAAATCATTCCGAATGGTGGGGTGGTTGTAAGTGAAGGGGTAATTGTAAAAACCGGAAATTTCGATCAGCTTTGTTTCGAGAATATAGATTTGGATATTGAAATTTATCGTATTGAAAAAGATTTGGTTGCAATGCCTGGTCTGATCGACCCGCATACCCACATTTGCTGGGCAGGAAGCAGGGCGAAAGATTACTCGCTCCGGTTAGCCGGGAAAAGTTACCTCGAAATTGCCCAAAGCGGAGGGGGAATAGGCGATACAGTGGCAAAAACAAGGGCTGCAAGTGCAATTGAACTTGATGCATTGCTTACTGAACGAGCAATTGCTCATTTATTGAATGGCATCACCACGATTGAAGTAAAAAGCGGCTATTGTTTAAACACCGCAGGCGAGATTAAAATGCTTGAAGTAATTCGGAATGTGAATCAAAAACTACCGGTTGATCTGATTGCAACATGTTTGGCAGCTCATATTAAACCTGCAGACTTCGAAGGTAATTCAACTGAATATTTGAAGAATATTGTAAATGAGCTGCTCCCAGAGGTACTGCAAAAATCACTCTCCAAAAGGGTAGATATCTACATTGATAGGGGCGCATTTACAAAAGACGAAGCGAGGATTTATCTGAACACAGCAAAAAAATTGGGGTTTGATCTGGCGATTCATGGTGAACAATTCACGTCTGGAGGAGTTTCACTGGCATGCGAGTTGGATGCACTTTCAGTCGATCATCTTGAAATGATTCAGGATCATGAAATTAATATTCTTGCTGCATCAGCTGTGATTCCTGTTGCTTTACCTGGTGCATCGCTCGGTTTAGGCTGTCAGTTTGCCCCGGTCCGAAAACTCCTGGATGCCGGTTGTTCACTTGCAATTGGTTCTGACTGGAATCCGGGTTCGGCCCCCATGGGCGATCTTTTGATGCAAACCGCAATTTTGGGTATCTTTGAGAAAATGACAATAGCTGAATCGTTGGCTGCTATCACTTTTAGAGCAGCGGCTGCCCTTGGTTTGACCGATCGGGGTATTCTGAGAAATGGATTACTGGCAGATATGATCGGTTTTCAAACTTCCGATTACCGCGAGATTCTTTATAACCAGGGACGTTTAAAACCTTCAATGGTTTGGAAAAGGGGAGAAATCGTGAAGGGGTGACCTTGAGAGGGGGAGAGGGAGTGACTTAGAGATACGATTCTTATGTTTTATTGACATATTGGTAATAACACCGAAGGTGTTAAATCTCAATAACCCCGGGTAAATGACCGAAGGGAATGTAACACGGGGTAAGAAATGGTGGGTAGATTTTAGGCGCATCTGGATGTTTAAAAGGAAATACTACTGTTGTATGCGCCGCAACTGAAATTTCAGATAGGTGTAATGCTATAAATATCAGCATAAAGGTTTCAAGTAGAAAATAGATAAAAGATTTTAACCATGCAACAACTTATCGAATGCGTCCCCAATTTTTCAGAAGGACGTGATCTTTCAATTATAAAGCAGATTACTAATGCCATCGAAAGTGTTAAAGGGATCAGGCTGCTGAATGTCGATCCGGGACATGCGACAAACCGGACGGTCGTCACTTTCGTGGGCGAACCTAAGCAGGTTGTCGAAGCCGCTTTCAGGGCGATTCAACGGGCTTCAGAATTGATTGATATGAGATATCACAAAGGTGAACATCCCCGTTTTGGCGCCACTGATGTCTGCCCGTTTATACCTGTTTCGGATATCACAATGGAAGAGACTGTTGAATATGCGCGGCTTTTGGCAAAACGAGTTGGAAATCAATTAAATATTCCGGTCTATTGTTATGAATTTGCAGCTTTTGAAGATAAACGCGGGAGTTTGGCAAATTGTCGTGCCGGAGAATATGAAGGGTTGGCAGAGAAGATGAAAACTGCCGGTTGGCAACCCGATTTTGGCCCTGCGACATTTAACGAACGGTCAGGGGCAACTTCTATCGGAGCAAGAAATTTCCTGATTGCTTACAATGTTAATCTGAATACAACCTCTGTGCGGCTGGCCAATTCGATTGCTTTTGATATTCGCGAAGCTGGTCGCATTAAAAGAGAAGGAGATCCTATTACAGGAAAAGTCATCGTGGACGAACATGGTGAGCCGGTTAGGATTCCAGGTACACTGAAAAAAGTGAGGGCCATCGGATGGTTCATTAAAGAATATGGAATCGCACAAATATCTATTAATTTGACTGATATTACGGCAACATCAGTTCACCAGGCTTTTGACGAAGTTTGCGAAAGGGCACGTGATCGTGGAATTAGGGTTACCGGTTCTGAATTAATCGGAATGATTCCTTTGCAGGCGATGCTCGATGCCGGAAAGTATTTTCTCCTAAAGCAGCGCCGATCTGTTGGAATTCCGGACCGTGAAATTATTAAGATCGCTGTGAAATCGTTGGGTCTCGACGAATTGTCACCCTTTGATCCTGATAAAAGAATCATTGAGTATTTTCTTGAAGATAAAGGCAAAAAGTTGATTGATCTATCATTGACTGATTTTGCCCATGAAACAGCTTCTGATTCACCCGCTCCGGGTGGTGGTTCTGTTGCCGCTTATGTGGGTGCGATGGGTGTAGCGCTTGGTGCTATGGTCGCAAACCTGACATCACATAAAAGAGGGTGGGATGATCGGTGGGCGGAATTCTCCGTGTGGGCCGAAAAAGGAAAAGTGATCTATGAAGAATTGTTGAAGCTGGTTGATAAAGATACAGAAGCTTTTAATCAGATAATGGAGGCTTTCAAATTACCAAAAGAAACGCCGGTTGAGATTTCCACCCGGAAAAGTGTGATTCAGGCAGCAACGAGAAATGCGATTGAAATTCCATTTCGGGTAATGCAATTATCCTATGATTCATTGGATGTGATTGAGGCAATGGCCGAAACCGGGAATCCAAATTCAGTGACAGATGCCGGAGTCGGGGCATTATGTGCGGCAACTGCAGTGTCGGGTGCTTACCTCAATGTCTTGGTCAATGCTTCTTCTTTTCAGGATAAAGATGCATTAATGAATTTACTTGATCAGTCTGCTGAACTGGAGTTAAAGGCGAAGAATCGGTGTGGTCAGATTCAAATATTGGTACGATCAAAAATTGGAATGTAATAAAGAATCAGCCGGATTATCTTCAAAATAAAGATCAATCCGGCTGATTATAAAATATTTAATTGGAATTATTTTCCAAAGGCAGCTTTGATTTTATCAATGTAATCAAGCTTTTCCCA
>Ga0209585_10000337_pt1 | contig 18095 bp, 18 predicted proteins | sample NGEPerone_FD_185491 | JGI IMG/M metagenome (GOLD analysis project Ga0209585, IMG submission 185491) | Arctic peat soil microbial communities from the Barrow Environmental Observatory site, Barrow, Alaska, USA - NGEE Permafrost154B-one... | ecosystem: Environmental > Terrestrial > Soil >... | reverse complement strand
CTGCCCACCTGGGGCGACCTCAGCCGCTGACATCGAACCCCTCCCCGGTGAGCTCGACGAACATCTCCTCGAGGTTCCCGGCGAGCACCTCGAACCCGCGCACCGGCACGTCACCGTGCACCAGCGCAGCCACCAGGGCCTCCGGCACGACGCCGTTCAGCACCCCCGTGACCAGGTCGCCCACCGCAGCGACCTCGGTGAGCCCGCGCTCGGTCATCACCCGCGTTGCGCCGTCCGGGTCCGGCGTGCGCACCGCGCCGCGGGGTGCCGTCCGGGCGCGCAGTTCCGGCAGCGGCGCCTGGGCGACCAGCCGACCCAGGTGCATCACGCCGACGTGGGTGCAGATCTGCTCCACCTCGGAGAGCAGGTGCGTTGACAGCAGCACTGTCGACCCAGCCTGGGCCAGCTCCAGGAGCAGGGCGCGGACCTCGCGGGTGCCCTGCGGGTCCAGGCCGTTGGTCGGCTCGTCCAGCAGGAGTAGGTCGCGCGGTCGCAGCAGCGCAGCTGCGATGGCCAGCCGTTGCCGCATGCCGAGGGAGTAGTGGTGGTACCGCTTGTCGGCCGCGGCCCGTAGGCCCACCCGGTCGAGCGCGGCACCGACCCGGGCGGACGCGGTCCGGGCGTCCACCGTGCGGTCGGCCGCGTCCAGCCGGCGCAGGTTGTCCAGCCCGGACAGGTACGGGTGGAATGCGGGCCCCTCGACGATGGCCCCCACCCGGGGCAGCACCTGGGCAGCCTCCCGCGGCATCGGCCCGCCGAGCAGGGAGTGGTCCCCGGCGGTCGGCCGGATCAGGCCGAGCAGCAACCGGATCGTTGTGGTCTTGCCCGAGCCGTTCGGGCCGAGGAACCCGTACACCGCGCCGGTGGGCACCGCCAGGTCGATGGCGTTCACCGCCACCTGGCCGGACCGGAACCGTTTGGTCAGTCCGCTCGAGCTGATCGCGAGATCGGTCACGGCTGCGCCACCTGGCCCGCCGCCACCTGGTCCGCCGCGACCTGGTCCGCCGCGACCTCCTGCAGGCGGTCGCCGTCGACCGCGCCCGCGAAGAGGCGGCCGGCGTCGGTCAGCAGCACGGAGAACAGCCGGGTCGTGAGGAGGCGCCCGGACCCCCATGAGCCGCTGACCTGCGGCATCAGCGCGAGCAGCTGCCCCAGCGAGCCCTGGTTGTCGCCGCCGTCCCTGAGCTGGGCCGGAACCCTGGTGACGACGACGGTGGTCCAGCCCTGGCCGACCACGGTCACGGGAGCGTCGCCCACGCCGGACCCGGCTGCGCCGTCGGACGCGCCGTCGGACGCGCCGGAGGGGTCCTGCCCGAGGCCCTCCCGCACCGTCGCGTCGGCGGGCGGGGAGAACGCGAAGATGTCCAGGTCGGGCTCGGTGAAGGCGACCTTGGTGAAGCCGACCTCCAGGGCGGGCCGTCCCGGGTCGCCGGCGGCGAACACCTGCAGCCGGGTCGGGACGCCCTGCTCGGCGTCGATCGCCACCCGCACGCTGCCGATCAGGGAGCCGGGCTCCGACGGTGCCAGGACCAGCTGGTGCACCGCGCGCCCGGCGACGACGTCGTTCTCCCCGGTGCTGACCGTCGACGAGCCGACGAGCGCGGCCAGGGCCGAGAGCAGTTCCGACGACGCCCCGCCGCCGGACGGGTCAGCACCCTCGTCGATCCCGCCGTCGCCGCCGGCCAGGTTCGCGGGCCCGAGGTGTGTGACGGTGGCATCAGGACTGGACCAGAGCCACGCATCGGCGTCGCTGATCACCAGGTCGGACTCCGCGAGCACCCCCAGCAGCGCCACCCGGACACCGCCGGGTCCGGCCCAGACCCGAAGGGTGCTGTCCCCGGTCAGCAGGGCCGCCCACGATCCTTCGGCAGCGCCGCCGAGACCGGCCGGCAGCAGGGGCAGCCCCAGGTCGACCCGTGTGACGACCGTCCCGGAGAGACCCTGCGGACCAGCACCCAGCAGATCGGCGAGCAGCTCGCCGGCACCTGGCTCCGGCACGTCACCGGCGGCGCCCGCCTGGACGAGCGGACCCAGCGCGATGGTGGCCACCACCACTGCCACCAGGCCGCCCGGGAGCGCCCAGCGCACCATCGGCCGCATCGCCGTCATGACGTCATCCTGACCCTGCGGCCGAGCGGGAGTCCACGACGGCGGCCGGCGTGCACCGAACCCGCACAGGACCTGCGCCGATGCATCCCGAGATGCGGCCGGGCCCGGTGCCGCTGCGGCGCCCGGTGGCGCCGCGGCGAGGCGTGCGGCCAACTGCCCCCAACTGGACAGCCACAGTCGTTCGAGCGGACACCTGTCCTTCATCGCGGATGCCTACCGTGCAGGGGGTCGGCCACGCCGGTCGGCCGATGCGCAGGGAGGCCGATGTGTCCTTGACCCTGTACCTCGTGCGGCACGGGGAAACCGTCTACAACGTCGAGCGAAGGCTCCAGGGTTGGTGCGACTCGCCGCTGACCCCGGACGGGGCCGCCGGCGTCCGGGCCACCGCAAGCGATCTGGCGCACCATCGGTTCACCGCCGCCTACACCAGCCCGTCCGAGCGCGCCGTTCTCACCGCCACCCAGATCCTCGCCCATCACCGCACCATCCCGTTGGTCGAGGACCCCGACCTGCGTGAGTTCGGCTTCGGGGAGCTCGAGGCGCGGCCCGAGTCCGACCTCCTGGTGCGGCTGGATCCCTACCGGATGTTCGTCGACATCGTCGGTGGGAGCTTCGCGGGCTTCCCCGGAGGCGAGCGGGGCCCGCACTTCCGGTCTCGCGTCCTTCGCGCACTCGGGCGGATCGAACGGGCCCACCCCGGCGGTGAGGTCCTCGTCGTCAGTCACTGCCTGACCCTCCTCGCCTACCTGACGATGGTCGACCCGACCCTGATGTCCCCGCCGGCGAACGCGGGTGTCTCGGTCGTGCAGGTGGCCGGCGACGGAAGCCGGCGCATCGTCACGGCGAGCCTCGTACCCGAGTACCGCGAAGTACCTGCGGCCGCAGCGCGGTAGGGCGACGACGGCGCCCGTCAGGGCTGGTCGGGCCCACCTGCGCCGTCCACCGGAATCCCGGGCGCTGCGTTGAGGGTCGACGCGTGCGGCAGGATGCCGGGAGGCGTCCGTGACGGCCGCCGACCACGACGAGGAGGCTGAGATGGTGGCGACCCGTGCGTTCGGGGACACCGGGATCACGGTGAGCGAGATCGGGCTCGGCAGCTGGCAGCTTGGCCGGTCGGCGCACTGGCCGGACGGCCCGGACGAGGGCGAGGCGATCCGGATCGTGCACGCCGCGCTCGACGCGGGTGTCACCTTCATCGATACCGCGCCCGGCTATGCCGACGGCCAGAGCGAGCTGAACATCGGCGCCGCCCTTCGCGGGCGCTCGGACGAGGTGGTGATCTGCACCAAGTTCGGTCACACCCCCGAGGGGACGACGAACTGGGCCGTCGAGGCGATCGGGCCGTCGGTCCGCCGCAGCGCCGAACGCCTCGGCGTCGACCACATCGACATCGTCGTGCTGCACAACCCGCCCGCCGAGATCCTGGACGGCACCCGCAGCGACCACTACGAGGCGCTCGAGGAGCTCAAGCAGGCCGGCCTGATCCGGGCGTACGGCGCCTCGGTCGACTGGTCGGACGACGTCGACCTGGTGCTGGCCACGACGCCGAGCCGGGCGCTCGAGGTGCGGATGTCCGCGCTCTACCAGGAGCCGTGGGACGCCGTCGCACGTGCGTACGACGAGGGCGTCGGCACCATCATCAAGGTTCCGCTGGAGTCCGGCTGGCTGGCCGGCCGCTACAGCACTGACAGCGTCTTCACCGGTGTGCGGGCCCGATGGTCGCGCGACGACATCGCGCTGCGGGCCGGCCTGGTCGAGGAGCTCAGGGCGCTGCTCCCCGACGGCGTGCCGCTCCTGCACGGCGCACTGCGCTTCCTGCTGGCGCACCACGGGGTCTCGACGGTGATCCCGGGGACCAGGTCCGTCGCGCAGCTGCAGGACGCCGTCGCGGCAGCCGCGGAGCCGTTGCCGGCCGAGGTCGTGACCGCGATCCGGGACCTCCACCGGCGTCGGCTGGACGGTCACCCGCTCGACTGGTGACGTCCGGTCGCGCACGCTGGCGGAGTGCTACCGCAAGCTGCTGGGGTTCGGTACCGGCCGGGGGTCGAGCCGCCGTCCGGCGGGGAGCCGGACAAGGACTGGCTCGTGCTCCGCGGGGCGGGTATCCAGGTGGCGTTCCAGCAGGTCGACGAGCTGCCGGAGCCGACCTGGCCGGACGGCCGCTACCCGCAGATGCTGCACCTGGACCTGACTGTCCCGACCGTCGAGGAGCCGGCGCGCCAGCACGGCCGGACGCTCGGCCTGGGCGCCCGGGTCCTCCGCGACCGCTCGGACGACCCTGACGAACCGCTCTGGGTCTACGCCGACCGGGCCGGGCACCCGTTCTGCATCTTCGTGGCCCGCCCTCGGTCGGCTGACCGCAGGCGGAGGGCAGCGCCTGCCGGCAACCCCGCGGGTCCGGGGCGTTGCCGGGCCCGGCGGGTCCCGCCGTCTAGGGTGGCGGTGTGCAGCCAGGACGTCGTGCCCGATGACGCAGCCCGCCGCGCCGCCGCCCCTGGTCCGCCTGCCGGACGGGACCGTCAAGCAGGTGTCGCCGCTCACCGGCACAGTCGTGTGGACCGTCCCGGGACGGGCGCACCGGCCGCTGTCGGTGCCGACACCGGATCCGCACCCGATCGACCCCGCCGCCGACGGTCGGCACTGCGCGTTCTGCTCCGGGCGCTACCTGGAGACGCCCCCGGAGAAGGCACGCGTCGTCGTCGGGCCGGACGGCGCGGCGGTGCTGCGTGACCTCCCCGCCGAGCAGCTCACCGACACCGTCGCCGAGCTCCGCCGCATCCCGAACCTGTTCGAGATCCTCTCGGTGGACTACTGGCGGGCGAACCACGGCTACCAGGTGCCGGACGAGGTGCGCGCGCGGGCGGCGACCTACCTGGCGACCCCGCTGGGCCGGGACCACGTGCTCACCATCCTGCGTCGGCGGCGGGCGTCGCAGGGCGTGTCCGACGACGAGTGGACCGCCGACCCGGAGGCGTCGCGGCTCGAGCGCGCCGTCGACCTGTTCGCCGGGACGCACGACGTGGTGGTCGCCCGGCGGCACTTCGTCGACGGCGCGACGCAGGACGACCAGCTCGCCGGCTCCGGGACGCTCACCGTCGCCGAGCACCGCCGCTACGTCAGGTTCACCGTCGACACCATGCGCGACCTGTACGCCGCCCAGCCGCACGCCCGGTACGTCTCGGTGTTCCAGAACTGGCTCCGTCCGGCCGGGGCGTCCTTCGACCACCTGCACAAGCAGCTGGTCGCGATCGACGAGCACGGTCCCCGCACCGACCGCGTGCTGGCACGCCTGCACCAGGACCCGCAGGTCTTCGCCGGAATCCTCGAGCACGCCTTCGCGAACCGCCTGGTCGTCGCCCAGGGCGAGCACGCCGTCGCGGTGGCCGGGGTCGGCTACCGCTACCCCTCGCTCGAGGTCTGGTCGGCCAGTTCGAGCCGCCTGCCCTGGGAGCACGACGACGACGAGGCCGGCGGTGTCTCGGACCTGCTGCACGCGCTGCACGCCGCCTCCGGCACGGCGGTGCCGAGCAACGAGGAGTGGCACCACCGCCCGCCCGGTATCGCCGAACCCATGCCGTGGCAGATCGTGCTCAAGTGGCGGGTGTCCACCCTGGCCGGCTTCGAGGGCGGGACGAAGATCAACGTGAACACCCTCGACCCCGCGACCCTGCGCGAGCGGGTGGTCGCCGAGCTGCACCGGCTCCGCGACGCCGGTGCGGTGGCCGAGATGCGGATCGGTGACGAGTGCCGGCCGGGGGCGCAGCGCAACGTCTAGCCCCCGGACGCACCTGGTCCGGACGGCGCGCCGGCCAGCGCGTCAAGACCTGCCTGGAGGAGCTCCTGCAGGTCGTCCAGGTCGGGGCAGGCTGTCGGCTCCGCCGCGATCCCGACCGTGCGGGTGCCCGCTACCCGACACCGTCAACCACGCTCAGAAGGGCCGCTACCCGGGTGCCCCGGGCTGGTCGCGCCACTTGCGCAGGATGATCCTCAGACCTGCCCAGTAGGCCAGCCCGAGGCCGGCGAGGTAGGGCGCGTAGAAGCGGCGGAGCAAGGGTTGGCCCTTCGCGCCGAGGGCCGCCGCCAGCGCACCGGCAGCCAGCGTGCGCGCGCCGCGCGCACCGATCGCGTGCAGGGCGAACGGCAGCGCGCGGACCTCCGCATCGGCGGCAGCCTGGGCGTACAGCTTGCTCGGTACGCCGTTCATGGCCTGGCGCCAGATGCCTGCGGCGCCTGCGGACATGTGCGCCGCGGCCGTCGCCCGCATGGCGTCCGTTGTGAGCGGCGCGGGCGGCCGGTGGCCGTGCCGAGTGAGCGCACGGGTGACGAGCAGCCCGGCGGCCGACCCGACGCTCAGCCAGCCCGCTGCCCGCAGCGTCCGTCGCGGCTGGGCGACTGCCACGATCGCCAGGTACATCTCCGATGTCACGGGCCAGCTGATCGCCTCCGCGAAGCCCCACACGGCCGCGCCCACCATGGCGGCCCGCCCGTCCATCCGGGCGCGCAGGGTGCGCCAGGTCCGCGACTCCGACGGCTCCGCCGGTCCCTTGTCCAGCAGCTCCTTGATCTGTTCGACCACGGGAGTCATGTCGTCGTCGCAGAGATCCTCCGGCTGCAGGGCGCGGCCGATCCGGACCTCCACGGGCCCGGGCAGGATGTGACCCCGCTTGGGCAGCAGCTCGCGGGTGCCGACGACCGCCACCGGCAGGATCGGCACCTCGAACTCCCGGGCGATCCGCACCGCCCCGGTGTGGAAGGTGCCGAGGGACCCGTCCGTCGACCGGGTGCCCTCGGGGAAGACCAGGAGACTGGATCCGCTGCCGAGCACCTGCTGGGCGGCAGCGACCAGTGACGCGTACCCGCCTCCGCCGACCCGCCGGACCGGCACCGCGCCGATGGCGATCTCGACGGCCCGCCGCTTCCAGCGGTTCGTGAACCAGTAGTCGTCCGCCGCCACGACGACGGGTTTGTACGGCGCCGGGAACGCGGCGATCAGTGCCGGGGTGTCGGCGTGCGACGAGTGGTTGGCGACGACCACCATCGCCTCGTACGGGGCCCCACCGATGACCCTGAACCCTCCTTGAGCGTGGAAGACGTTGCGCCAGAACGTGTGCCGGAGGGCACCCGCGACGTTGAACCCCGGGGGGAGGCCCACCCGGCGCCGGCCCGTCACGCCAGCACCGCCGCGAGCGGCAGGACGAGCAGCAGGGAGTCGACCCGGTCGAGCAGCCCGCCGAACCCCGGCAGCCAGTCACCCGCGTCCTTGACCCTGGCCTGGCGCTTGACCATGGACTCCACGAGATCCCCTCCGACGCTGCCGATGACCACTGCCACGACGAGGCCGACCGAGACCGACCCCAGGACGGCCAGGACGAGCACCCCACCGATCGCGGCCCCGACCAGGCCGCCGACCGTCTTGTTCGGGCTCAACGGCGACAACGGCCGGTGCGCCCAGGCGAACCGGCGCAGCCCGGTGCCCCCGCACCAGGCCGCGATGTCGGTGGCCGCTGCCGCGAAGCAGAGCAGGAACGCGTCGCGCCCGACGAGGACCAGGTTGGCCAACGACCAGCAGATCCAGATGGATCCGAAGGCCGTTGCCGTCGCGCGCGCCATCCCGTGCTCGATGTCGCCGCGCAGCACGGCGGGGACCGCGCAGAGCAGTGCCACCAGCGGGACCAGGCCGAGCAGCCCGGGGGAGAGCCACGCGGTGAGGGGATAGCCGACCGCGAGGACGAGCAACAGGACGGTCTCCGGTCGCGGCAGCCGCAGCATCGCGGCGAACTCCCGAACCGCCTGCACGCCCAGCGCCGCCGCCAGCAGCGCCGTCGGGCCAGGCCCGAGCCACATCGGGATCCCGATCACCGGCAGGATCAGCGCCCACGTGGTCCAGCGTCGACGGAGCTCGGGCCTGCCGGAGGCGAAGACCGGCACGGCCGCCAGGATCAGGATGGTCGCGGACAGCAGGAGGAGGAATACCGCCCGGCCATCCAGGTGAAGGTGCCAGGAGCCGAGGGTCAGGTTGATCGCCATCGCACCGCGGTCGAAGCCGAACCAGTCGCCGAGCGGGTCGACGCGCTGCGGCAGCGCGGGCAGGACGGCCGACGGACTCATGCGGCTGTCACGAGCAAGCGCCGGACCCGGGCGAAGCGCACGGCCGCCGTGAGCAGCGAGCCGGCGATGACCAGGACGGCGATTGCCGGGATCCAGCCGGGAAAGGCCGTCGCGACCACGACGACGGCGCAGCGCTCGGTCTTGCCGAACGGACCGCCGTTGAGGCGCGGGACCGTCCGGCCGGGTGCGGCGGCTGAGGTGGCGGCTGAGGTGCCGGCCGCGGTGCCGGCCGCGGTGCCGGCCAGCGAGGCGAAGGTCGGCAAGGTCGCGGCAGTGGCGGCGATCAGCACCCAGACCGGCGAGCTCAGCGAGGCGGTGACGAGGGTGTCCGCCGGTTCCCGGACAGCGAGCACCGCGAGCCCGGCGAACATCAGCAGGTCGCTGCCCCGGTCGCCGATCTCGTTGAGTGCGAAGCCCCAGGGCCGGGACACGCCGCGCGCTCGCGCGACGGCGCCATCGAGGTTCGCGCCGGCGAGCCGGCCGGCGAGGAGGACGAGGGCGAGCGGCCACCAGCCGAGCGCGATGACCACCGCGGCACCGGCGGCACTCAGCACACCCAGTGCCGTGAAGATGTCGGGCGACGTCCCGCGACGGACCGCCGCGCGCAGGGCGCCGCCGAGACGGCGGGTGTACCACGGCTTGAGTGCGTAGAGCCCGCGGGCCTCGGTCGCCATGCCGCGCACCCTAGCCGCCACCGCAGGCCGCGGTGGGGCGTTCACCGGGTGGAACTCGGCTGCGGCGGCGGCTCACGTGGAGAGGTCGGCGATCGCGCCCTTCTCCGGTGCGGCGGCGGCGCCGAGATAGCGGTAGGGCCGGGCCCCGGTCTCGTCGGCCGGCACGACCTCGCTGACCGCGACCGAGATGTTGTCGTGGGAGTCCGCGGCGGTCGCGGCCTCGATCAGGGCGTCTGCCGCCTCTTCGGGTGTCTGCGCCGCGGCCAGGATCGCGAGGAGCTCCTGCTCGTCGACATAGTCGCTGAGGCCGTCACTGCAGACCAGCCACCGGTCACCCACCTGGGCCGGGACGCTCAGGACGGTGAGCCCGTCGGCGTCCTCGTGCGCCCCGGCGAGGGAGCGCAGAATGATGTTCCGCTGCGGGTGGTGCGGTGCATCGGCGTCGTCGATCGCCCCGGAGTCGACGAGCATCTGCACCAGCGAGTCGTCGCGGGTCATCCGACGGCCGTGGCCGTGCCGCACCAGGTAGGCCCGCGAGTCGCCGATGTGCACGATCCGGACGGCGTCGTCGGCGCAGAAGATCCCGGTGAACGTCGTCGACATGCCGGTCAGGGCCGGCTCGCGGTCGCTGCGCAGCCGCAGCTCGGCGTTGGCGACCGCGACCAGGGAGCGCAGCTCGTCGTTGCCGAGCGTCCGGGCGGTGCTGGGTGCGAGGCCGGCCATCAGGCGGTGGGAGATCGTCCAGGACGCGACATCTCCGCCGACGTGCCCGCCGACGCCGTCCGCAACGAAGACGTACTCCGTCGAGCAGCCGAGGGAGTCCTGGTTGTCGGAGCGGTACCGGCCCGCGACCGACCGCATCGCGGTGACCAGCGACAGCTGCACGAGCCCCTCCGGCGGGTCGACCAGGCTGGTGACGCCTGCTGGTCCCACGCTATCGCCGCAAGCCCGCCGGCCCGCGCCGGTCGCCCGATGGGCTGCCAGACTGCCGCCATGGCCGTGACCAGCGCGGGACTGCTCCTGTACCGGTGGGCCGACAGCGGGCTGGAGGTCCTCCTCGGTCACATGGGCGGGCCATTCTGGGCACGCAAGGACGCCGGCGCCTGGACGATCCCCAAGGGTGAGCTCACCGACGGCGAGGACCCGCACGCCGCGGCGGTGCGTGAGTTCACCGAGGAGCTCGGCGTCGCGCCGCCCGCCGGTCCCGAGCTGGACCTGGGCGTCGTGCGGCAGCGCGCGGGCAAGATGGTGACGGTGTGGGCGAGGGCAGGCGACCTGGACCCCGCCGCCGCGGTGAGCAACGTGTTCGAGATGGAGTGGCCGCCGCGGTCCGGACGCCGTCAGTCCTTCCCGGAGCTGGATCGGGTGCGCTGGATGGGGCTCGCCGACGCGCGCCGCCTGGTGGTGTCCGGCCAGGTGGAGCTGCTCGATCGACTCGAGGCGGCCGTCGGCTCGCGGGGTTGACCCGACTCCGTTGATCGACCGGGTCGTCCGGGTCGTCCGGGCCGACCGGGGAACCCGCTCAGGTGGCGATCGGCCGACCGACGGTCAGGGCATCGCGGACCCGAGGGTCGAGCCCGGCGTAGGCGGCGTCGGGCTGCGCGCCGACGGCGTCGAGCACGGTGCTGAAGAAGCAACGGGCCGCCGCGGCGAGCACGACGTCGAGCACCTCCGCGTCGTGCAGTCCCAGCTCGCGCAGCTCGTCGAGATCCGCCGCCGTCATGTCGGCGGCACCGGCGGCCACCTTGTCCGCCAGGCGGATGACGGCCCGGTCGACCGGAGTCAGGTCCGTCGGTTCGCGGCCCTGTGCGACGTCCCGGACGACGTCGTCGCTGACGTGCCGGTCGATCAGGACGGCCCCGTGGGCGAGCGAGCAGTAGCTGGACCGCAGGCGCAGCGCGGCAACGAGGGTCGCGAGCTCGTAACGGCGGGCGTCCATGCCCGCCTTGATGGCCCCGTTGAGGCCGGCCCACGCCCCGTACACGGCAGGTCGATGGCCGAAGACCCTGGTGAAGTTTGCCACGTACCCCTTGGCCTCGACGTCCGCGGCGTACGCGGCCGCAACGGCGCCGGTCGGCTCGTCGGCGTCCGGCTCACTGATCCAGCTCATCGGCCCGGTCTCCCTGCGCTCGGTTGTGGGGACGCCATCGTGCCTCGCCGGCCAGGTGGTGTCACTGGGTGCCGCTCGAGGCGGACCGGGTGCCGACCACGACGGTGGCGCCGAGCTCCTCGGACGTCGCGACGCGTGGGGCCAACCCGCTGCGCTCGAACGCCTCGGCGGTCTGCGGGGCCTGACGCCGGCTCGTCTCGATCAGCAGGTGACCACCGGGCGCCAGCCAGAGCGGCGCATCGGCGGCGATCCTGCGGTGCAGGTCCAGGCCGTCGGGCCCGCCGTCCAGCGCGACGGCGGGCTCGTGCAGCCTGGCCTCGGGCGGCATCAGCCGGATCGCGTCGGTCGGGACGTAGGGCGCGTTCGTGACCAGGACGTCGACGCTTCCGCGCAGCGACGGCGGCAGGGCGGCGAACAGGTCGCCCTGGTACACCTGCCCGACGCCGGCCAGGTTGAGCCGTGCGCATCGTACGGCGGCCGGGTCGACATCGGCGGCATGCAGCTCGATCTCGCCGAGGGTGGCCGCAACGGCTGCCCCGACGGCACCGGCCCCGCAACAGAGGTCGACCACGACGGGCGGACGGGCGGCGGGCGCGCGGGCCTCGGTCCGGGTGTGAGCGGTGACGGCGGCCACGGCCTGCTGCACGAGGAAGGCGGTGCGGCGTCGGGGGACGAAGACGCCCGGGGCCATCGTGATGCGCAGCCCGCAGAACTCCGCCCAACCGAGCACCTGCTCCAGCGGCTCGCCGGCGACCCGTCGGGCCACCAGGGCGTCCAGCTCGCGCGTGGTCGTGGCCTGCGCCGCGATCAGTCGCGCCTCGTCCTCGGCGAACACGCAGCCGGCGGCGCACAACCGGCCGACGACGTCGGGCGGCGGGGGAGCGGTGGCGTCGGTCATCGGCTCAGCATGGCGCTTCGAGGTGTGCTCAACCGAACAGTTGACTACCGGCAGAGACCGGTTCTATGGTTGTTCAACCAGATGGTTGAGCAAGTGGAGGTGCGTCATGGCTGCCGATGCGTTGTCCCGGGTCTTCGCGGCCCTCGCCGATCCGACCCGCAGGGACATGGTCGCCAGGCTGGCGGTCGGTGACGCGACGGTCAACGAGCTGGCGCAGCCGTACGACGTGACCGTCCAGGCCGTCTCCAAGCACCTGAAGGTGCTCCAGGAGGCGGGCATGGTCACCCGCACCCGCCAGGCCCAGCGTCGACCGGTGCATCTGGAGGCGGAGGTGTTCGACCTGATGACGAAGTGGATCGAGCGCTACCGCACCCCACCACCCGAGCAAGGAGGACCGAGATGAGCACCGCCGACACCCAGCACGAGACCGAGATCATCGTCGACCCGGACGTCCCGTTGGTGCGGATCATCCGCGAGTTCGACGCCCCGCCGGAGAGGGTGTTCCGGGCGCACACCGACCCGGAGCTGGTCGTCAAGTGGCTCGGGCCCCGCAGCCTCGAGATGCGGGTCGAGCACTACGAGTGCCGGACCGGTGGCTCGTACCGCTACGTGCACTCCCGGGACGGCGAGGAGTACGGGTTCCACGGCTCCTTCCACGAGGTGCGTCCGAACGAGCTGATCGTGCAGACCTTCACCTTCGAGGGCGACCCCGACGGCGTCGCGCTGGAGAAGCTGCGCCTGGAGGATCTCGGCGGGGGGCGGACCAGGTTGACGGCGACCTCGTTGGTGGACTCGTTCGCCGACCGCGACGCCTTCGTCGCCGGCGGCATGCAGACCGGCATCCAGGAGGGCTACCAGCGCCTGGACGAGCTGCTGGCCCGCGGGACCGGGAGCGTCTCGCTCGCCCCAGGGGAAGGTGGGCCCCAAGAGCCCACCATGTGAGAGCAATGGATTTCTTCTGCGTTCCTCTCCCGGAGCGCCGCCCGACCGCCTAGGCTGCGGCTCGGCGCCAAGGACGGCTCTGATTCCGGAGTGCGCCGTCGACACGACCGAAGGGACCGGCCATGTCCGTGCTGAGCGAGACCGTGACCACGAGGGTGCCACCGGGGGATCCGGGCTCCGAAGCCCCCACCCCGCATGAGGGTCTGCGCGGGTGGGTCGACTCGGTCGCGGAGCTCACCCAGCCTGACGAGGTCGTGTGGTGCGACGGTTCGGCGGCCGAGTACGAGCGGCTGTGCGAGCTGCTGGTCGAGCAGGGCGTCTTCATCCGCCTCAACCCGGCCAGGCGTCCGCGCAGCTTCCTCGCCCGGTCGGACCCGGGGGACGTCGCGCGGGTGGAGAGCCGGACCTTCATCTGCTCCGAGAACGAGGCCGACGCCGGTCCGACGAACAACTGGTGCGCCCCGGACGCCATGCGGGCCGAGCTCCGCGCGGTCTTCGCCGGCTGCATGCGCGGCCGCACCATGTACGTGCTGCCGTTCTCGATGGGCCCGATCGGGTCGCCGCTCGCCCAGTACGGCGTGGAGATCACCGACTCGGCCTACGTCGTGGTGAACATGCACATCATGACCCGGGTCGGCACGGCGGTCCTGGACCGGCTGGGCACCGATGGTGCGTTCGTCCCGGCGCTGCACAGCGTGGGGATGCCGCTGGTCGACTCCGACGGCGTGCGCCGTCCGGACGTGGCATGGCCCTGCAGCTCGACCAAGTACATCTGCCAGTTCCCGGAGACCCGGGAGATCTGGTCCTACGGGTCCGGCTACGGCGGCAACGCGCTGCTCGGCAAGAAGTGCTTCGCGCTGCGGATCGCCTCGGTGATCGGCCGTGACGAGGGCTGGCTCGCCGAGCACATGCTGCTGCTGCGCTTGACGTCGCCCGAGGGCCGAGCCTTCCACGTCACGGCCGCGTTCCCCTCGGCGTGCGGCAAGACCAACCTCGCGATGATCCAGTCGACGCTCCCCGGCTGGAAGGCGGAGACGCTCGGCGACGACATCGCCTGGATGCGGGCGGACGGGCCGGACGGCCGGCTGCGCGCCATCAACCCCGAGGCGGGCTTCTTCGGCGTCGCCCCGGGGACGGGCGAGGCGACCAACCCGACGGCCCTCGCCATGGTCCGCAGCGACACGATCTTCACCAATGTCGCGCTGACCGACGACGGCGACGTCTGGTGGGAGGGGCTCACCGACACGGCCCCCGACCACCTGATCGACTGGCGTGGGCAGGACTGGACGAAGGACAGCGGCCAGCCGGCCGCGCACCCGAACTCACGGTTCACGGTGGCCGCGTCCCGGTGCCCGACGATCGCGGACACGTGGGAGGACCCGGCCGGCGTCCCGGTCGACGCGATCCTCTTCGGTGGCCGCAGGGCGAACAACGTTCCCCTGGTCACCGAGGCGCGGTCCTGGGCGCACGGCGTCTTCATGGGCGCGACCATCTCCTCCGAGCAGACCGCAGCGGCCGAGGGCACGGTCGGCGAGCTGCGCCGCGACCCGTTCGCCATGCTGCCGTTCTGCGGGTACGCCATGGGTGACTACTGGGCTCACTGGCTGAGCGTCGGCGAGCGGCTCGGGGATCGGGCGCCGAAGGTGTTCTGCGTCAACTGGTTCCGCAAGAGCGCCGACGGGCGCTTCCTGTGGCCGGGGTTCCGGGAGAACGTGCGGGTGCTCGAGTGGGCCCTGCGCCGCGTCGAGGGGACCGCCGAGGCCGTGCAGACGCCGGTCGGGCTCGCCCCGATCCCGGGCGCCCTCAACGTGACCGGCCTTGACATCAGCCAGGAGGACCTGGAGGCCCTGTTCGCTGTCGATCCCGTCGCCTGGCAGCGGGAGTGCGACCTGGCCGAGGAGTACTTCGTCAAGATGGGGGAGAGCCTGCCGGCACAGATGACCGATCAGCTCGCAGAGCTGCGTTCTCGGCTCTGAGCCGGTACTCGGCTGGCGCCTGACCGGCAACGGGCACACGCTGGGCGTGAGGTGAGGGGGACCGATGCCCGATCACGTGGCACGTGCCGAGGTGCACATCGACGCCACCCCCGAGCGGGTGTGGTCGGTCCTGACGGCTCCCGAGCCACGACCGGAGATCATGTTCGGCGCGCGAACGGTGACCGACTGGCAGCCGGGCAGCCCGATCAGGTGGCAGGGCGAGTGGGAGGGCCGGCCGTTCGAGGACAACGGCGTCGTCCTGAAGGTCGCCCCGCAGAAGCACCTGAAGGTGACGCACTACAGCCCGATCAGCGGCCTGCCGGACGAGCCGGCCAGCTACCACACCCTCGAGTACGTGCTCACGGCGCACGACGGCGGCACAGCGGTCACCCTCGCCCAGGACAACAACCCGACCGCGGAGGCAGCCGAGCACTCGGCGGTGATGTGGACGGCGATGCTCGAAGGGCTCAAGATAGTCGCGGAGCGCGCGGAGACCTGAGGTCGCGCAACGGGCGTCGGCACGCGGTTCGTGCTCAACCGGGGCCGGGTGCTGCTGAGCGACCGCGCGTCGTCGCGACTCCGCGGGATCAGGTGTCGAACGGCGCGTCGAGCCAGACGCGCTCCGGCGGCAGCAGGGACTCGAGCTCGTCCCAGATGGCGTCGGGCACCGACGCAGCGGCCGCGGCGAGCGTCTGGGCCACCCGCTCGGGCCGGCTCATCCCGATCACCGTCGAGGCGAACCGGCGGTCGCGCACCGAGAACTGCAGGGCCGCCGTCGTCAGGTCGGTGCCGTGCTCGGCGCAGACCCGGCGCATCGCGGTCACGGCGTCGAGGACCTCGGGGGGAGCCGGGCGGTAGCCGTAGGTGGTCGGGCCGGTCCGGCCGTCCGGTCCGGGCGTGCCGGCAAGGATCCCGCCGCCGTACACCGCGGCGTTGAAGATCCCCATGCCTCGACCGAGGGCCTCGTCGATGAGGGCGCCCGCACTCCGGTCGACGATCGTCCAGCGGTTGTGGATCAGCAGGACGTCGAACACCCCGAGCGCGAGGTACCGCGCCAGCTCCTGGACGTGGCCACCGGCGAGACCGATGGACCCGACCTGGCCGGACTCCTTGAGCGCGACGAGTGCGTCGACCGCACCGCCCAGCGCGGTGATCTCGTCGAAGTCGAAGTACTCCGGGTCGTGCAGGTGCACGAGGGGAAGGGCCGCCATGCCGAGCCGGTCCCGGCTCTCGGCAACGGACGCCCGCACCCGGGCCGCGGAGTAGTCCCGCCCGCGGGCATCGACCTTCGTCACGACCAGGAAGTCCCGCGGGACGCCGCCCGACACGGCGAGCGCCTCGCCGATCCGCCGCTCGCTCTCGCCGTCGCTGTACCCGTTGGAGGTGTCGATCACCCGGATCGGGCTGCCCAGCACGGCGCGGACCGTTGCGACGCCCTGGTCGGCGCTCCCGTCGTGGCCGTAGAGCCGGGGGAGGCTGCCCAGCGGGCTGCCGCCGGCGCAGACGGCCGAGACCTGCAGACCGGTGCGGCCGAGCGGGCGCAACCAGTCGGGGGAGCCGGGGCGGGGCGACGTCGTCATCCGGGCCTCCGTCCTGATGCGGAAGGCCCCATCACACCACCCGCAGGTGCGCGGCGCCCTCTTCGGCCCGGTGGTTTCCTGTCGTCCCCGGTCGACGAGGAAGATGGTCGGGTGACCACAGAGACCAGCAGCAGTGTCCGACAGCTCCGGTGTGCCCTGTTCGTGGACTTCGACAACGTGTACATCGGCCTGCAGCGCCTCGACCCCAGAGCCGCAGACGCATTCGCCGGGTCGCCGGCCCACTGGCTGGCGGCGCTGGAGACGGGCAGCGACGCGGACGGTGAGTTCACCCGACGGTTCCTGATCCGGTCCTGCTACCTGAACCCGTCGACCTTCTCCCAGTTCCGGCCGAACTTCACCCGGGCCGGCTTCAGTGTGGTCGACTGCCCGTCGCTGACCCAGCAGGGCAAGTCCAGCGCCGACATCAACCTGGTGCTCGACGCGGTCGACGCGCTGAGCGCGCAGACCCGGTACGACGAGTTCATGCTCCTGTCGGCCGACGCCGACTTCACGCCGCTCGCGCTGCGCTTCCGCGCGGCAGACCGACGCGTCACGATCGTGACGGCCAGCCCCGCTGCCAGCGCGTACCGGGCGGTGGCGGACACCGTGATCACCGCCGACGAGCTCGCGGAGCTGGTCAAGCACCCGGACGAGGCGATCGGCAACGAGCCGGTGGCCGAGACCGTGAGCCAAGAGCGCGGCCAGGCCGCCACCTCAGCGGCCGGCCGGACCCCGAAGGGTTCCGGGCAGACCGCCGACTCACCGGCCCCGAGGGCCGTCCTTCGGCTGGTTCGGTCAGCGGAACGCCCGCTCAACGGTGGAGCGGTGGCCAGGGCGGCACAGCAGGCCGACCCGGGGCTCGCCACCGGCTGGGACGGCGCCGGCGGCTTCAACCCCTGGCTCGCGCGCAACGTCCCGCAGGTCGCCGCGGCGTCGGGGTTCGTGTGGGACCCTGAGCGGTTCAGCGAGGCGGACCTGCCGGGTCAAGGGGGCGTCGACCTGCCGCCGCTGCAGCGTCAGGTGGTCGAGGTCACCGACATCCCGAACCTGCCGACGGAGCGGTACCGCATCCTGCTCACCGCGCTCGCCGACGATGTGAGCGCCGAGCCGTTCGACCGGCCGGTGACCGCGAGGCGCGTGCGGGACGCCTGCCAGGCCGCGGGAGCACCGATCGGCCGAGGATCCGTCAACACGGTGATCTCCGGGATCCTGTACGCAGGTCTTGACCTTGCGGCGAAGCCCACCGCGAAGAAGGTCGCCGAGGTCTGGGCGGACAACGTGATCGGGCTGTGCCGGGGCGCGCGGATGGAGCCGAGCCCGGCCGACGTCGCAGCCATCCGGTCCTGGGTGAGCGGCGGCCTGCTCAAGCGGTAGGGCCGCCGACGACGTCGCCCGGCCGGCCGGTAAAGTGCTCCATCGTCCGGTTGACCCCCATCGCGTCCATGAACCAGTCGAACGCGCGCACCGGCAGCACTCGCGCGACCGGGATCAGGCGCACCATCGGGGGCAGCACGATCTGCTGCTTGCCGCTCTCGATCCCGTCCAGGATCGTCCGGGCGACGTCGCCCTCTTTCAAGATGGGCAGCAGGAGCGGGAACCGGGTCCGCACGCCGGCGAACATCCCGGTGTCGATGTAGTACGGGCAGACGACGAGGGTGCGCACCCCGGTCCGGGCGGCGCGCATCTCGGCACGCAGCG
>Ga0209585_10000336_pt1 | contig 18103 bp, 18 predicted proteins | sample NGEPerone_FD_185491 | JGI IMG/M metagenome (GOLD analysis project Ga0209585, IMG submission 185491) | Arctic peat soil microbial communities from the Barrow Environmental Observatory site, Barrow, Alaska, USA - NGEE Permafrost154B-one... | ecosystem: Environmental > Terrestrial > Soil >... | reverse complement strand
ACCGGTCAGGCCTGCCCGATCTGCGGCGACGTCGTGCGCGAGGTGTCGTTCGCCGACTCGTCCCTGCAGTACTGCGCCACGTGTCAGACCGGCGGTAAGCCGCTCGCGGACCGTCGGATGTCACGGTTGCTCAAGTGAGAGAACCAGCCTGACCGCGACACGATCGGCATGTCTCGCCATATCTCAGGAATACGCAATACATGTGTATAGCCTGCGATCGTGGACCCCATCCGAAATCCGTACGCCCCGGGCGCCGGCCAGCGCCCACCAGAGCTCGCCGGTCGAGACGACCAGCTGCGCGCCTTCAACGTGGTGCTCGAGCGCATCGCCAGGTCCAAACCCGAGCGCTCCATCGTCCTGACCGGTCTGCGCGGCGTGGGCAAGACCGTGCTGCTCAATGCGTTGCGGTCGGCGGCGGTTCGCGCGCACTGGGGAACTGGCAAGCTCGAGGCACGTCCGGACCAGCGGCTGAGGCGACCCATCAGCGCCGCGCTGCACATCGCGGTCCGCGAGCTCGGCCACCCCCAGGGCGACGAGGTGGACCACGTCCTCGGTGTCATCAAGGCCTTCGCCCAGCGTGAGGCGGCACCGAACGCGAGGATTCGCGATCGCTGGAACCCAGGAATTGACGTGGCCGCGGTCTCAGGGCGCGCGGACTCGGGTGACATCGAGATCGACCTGGTCGAGCTGTTGACCGACGTCGGCGGGCTCGCCGCAGACGTCGGCAGGGGCGTGGCGATCTTCGTCGACGAGATGCAGGACCTCGGGCCGGAGGACGTCTCCGCCGTGTGCGCTGCGTGCCACGAGATCAGCCAGAGTGGCCTGCCGCTCATTGTTGTTGGAGCCGGGTTGCCCCACCTGCCAGCGGTTCTGAGCGCCAGCAAGTCCTATAGCGAGCGACTCTTCAAATACTCACGTATAGACAGACTCGACCGCATGGCTGCTGACCTCGCCTTGCAGCTGCCGGCCAAGGGTGAGGGCGCGGAGTTCGCGCAGGAGGCCCTTGCGGCGATGTATGCCGCGACGGGCGGGTATCCGTACTTCATCCAGGCCTACGGCAAGGGCGCATGGGACAGCGCCCCCTCATCGCCGATCACCGCCGAGGACATCCGGGTCGCTGCGCCCGAGGCCGAGGCCGAGCTTGCCCTGGGATTCTTCGGATCGCGCTACGAACGGGCGACACCGGGCGAACGCGAGTACCTGCGCGCGATGGCCGATGCCGCCCAGCTCGCCGCACAGGACCCGGCGGGACCCGCCCTGGACGATATCGAGTCGGTCACGACCGCGGCGGTGGCAACCATGCTCGACCGCAAGCCACAGTCGCTGTCCGTGGCCCGCGACGCCCTGCTCAAGAAAGGCCTGATCTACAGCGGCCAGCGTGGGCGGATCGCCTTCACCGTCCCGCACTTCGGCAGGTACCTGCGCGCGAACGGGTGACCCCAGACCCTCAGTTCTCGCGGGGCTCGAGAATGACGACCGGGATATTGCGCGAGGTTCTGGCCTGGTAGCCCTCGAAGTTCTTCGCCTTCGCGACGATGCCGGGCCAGATCTGCGACTTCTCCGCGGCCGAGGCTGTCCGGGCAGTCATCGGCCGGTCCACACCGTCGATCTCGACGCGCACCAGCGGGTTGGCGACGAGGTTCCGATACCAAGCCGGGTGATCGTCGCTGCCGCCGGCCGACGCGATCACGAGCAGCCCGTCATCATGCGGGAACCAGGCCAGAGGGTTGTGGCGTTCAACACCCGACTTCCGCCCGGTGGTGGTCAGGATGCAGAACCTCACGCTGCCCACCCGGGCTCCGAGCTTGCCGTTCGTGAGCCGGATCAGCGCCACGTGGGTATCCGTGAAGGCCTTGATGAGGCGGCTCATGGCAGAGGTCATGGCGGCGAGAATACGCGGGATGGTCGAGAATACGCGGGATGGTAAAGGAGGGTCGGGTTCTTGGCTTCCACTGGACTGCTGGTGCCGTGGGAACCAGACTGCAGGCATGACCACCAGCGCGGGAGAACCGCAGACAAAGCTTGACGCCGAGACCGAGGCTGAGCGGCTGAGAGTGCTGCGGCGTCGCAGGGCCGAGCTGCTCGGGGCTATCAACGAGCTCGAGAGGGCACTCGCGGCGCCGATCCCGGGCGGGCCCCTGGCCTGGGTTCAGAGGGTCTCCGCCGCGTTGTTGGCGCTGTCTGGCGACTTCCGCGACCACGTCGAGCTCACAGAGGGTCCAGATGGCCTGTACGGCGCGGTGATCCGCTCGACGCCCAGATTGACCCATCAGGTTGAGAAGCTGACCCAGGACCACGCGACCCTGACCGAGCTCATGTCAGATCTCCTCACCCTGGTGGGCAAGGCGGCCGGGGAATTCGCACGGGGTGACTCGATGTCGGACGATCTGGACGATGTGCGCGAGCGCGGCACTGCTCTCATCGCGGCTCTGGTTCGCCATCGCCAGCGTGGCTCCGACCTTATGTACGAGGGATACTCGGTGGACATGGGCGGACAGGACTGAGCACGGACCAGCGCCCAACTGAGCACGGATCGGCGCTCGACCGGGGTCCGTCTCGGCAGTGATGTGTCATCGGTGTCCCTGTGATCCCCTAGACTGATCACAGCGGTCCGCACAGTTCTGCCTCGGACCTGCTTTTTTATGTCGATAGCCACGCGCCGCGACCGCATGGGTTTGCGCCGGGCAGAACGACCCTCTTACACCTATGGAGTACCCACCTGTGTCTTCTGACACCACTTTCGCCAGCCTTGGCGTGCCCTCTTCGCTGACCGCTGTTCTCACGGCGGCAGGCATCACCATCCCGACCCCGATCCAGGCGGCGACGTTGCCCGACTCCCTTGCGGGTCGCGACGTCCTCGGCCGCGGCCGCACCGGCTCCGGCAAGACCTACGCCTTCGTCCTCCCGCTGCTCACCCGGCTGGCCGCCAGCAAGACCACGCGCCAGCCCCGCAAGCCGCGAGTGCTGATCCTGGCGCCGACCCGTGAGCTGGTCAGCCAGATCGAGGCTGCCATGACCCCGCTGGCCAAGCCGCTCGGCATCAACAGCATGACCATCTTCGGTGGGGTCGGCCAGAACCCCCAGGTCAGCGCGCTTCGTGCAGGTGTCGACGTCGTAGTCGCCTGCCCCGGACGCCTTGAGGACCTGATGAGCCAGGGCGCACTGAGCCTGGACGCCATCGAGATCACCGTCCTGGACGAGGCCGACCACATGGCCGACCTCGGCTTCCTGCCCTGCGTACGCCGCATCATGGACCGCACTCCGAGGGACGGTCAGCGGATGCTCTTCTCGGCCACGCTTGATGCTGGCGTCGACGTGATCGTCAAGCGCTTCCTCACCAACCCCGTGACACACAGCGCGGACTCGGTCCAGGCGACGATCTCGACGATGGCGCACCACATCTTCCACGTGCACAGCGATGCTCGCCTTCCGGTGCTTGTCGATCTCACGTCGGCTCCGGGCCGCACGATGGTGTTCACCCGCACCAAGCACGGTGCGAAGAAGCTGTCCAAACAGCTCAACGCCTCCGGGGTCCCGACGGTGGAGCTCCACGGAAACTTGTCCCAGAACGCTCGCACCCGCAACATGAACGCGTTCCAGAGCGGAGCGGCGAGAACCCTTGTCGCTACTGACATCGCGGCCCGCGGCATCCACGTCGACGACGTCGCACTGGTTATCCACGCCGACCCGCCGATGGAGCACAAGGCCTACCTGCACCGCTCCGGTCGTACCGCCCGCGCCGGCGCCGAAGGCACTGTGATCACGTTGATGACCGACGACCAGGTGGCGGACGTTCGCGACCTCACACGCAGAGCCGGCATCAAGGCGACCACGACTCGATTGGACGCCAGCCACCCTCTGCTCAAGCAGATCGCTCCCGGCGAGCGGATCTTTACCGAGCCTCTGGTCCTCACCACGGACGAGGGCAACGCACCTCGGCGCACAGGTGGCAGTGGCCGCTCCGGCGGCCCACGTTCCACCCACGGTCGGGCAACTGGCGGTCGGGCAACTGGCGGTCGGGCAACTGGCGGTCGAGCCACCGGTGGCCGGGCCAGCGGCGGCCGAGCTGGCGCCCCCCGCAACGGTTCCGGACGGAATACGACATCTGGCGGTGGCTCCTCGCGTGACGCAACCGGTGACTCGGCTCAGCGTTCCTCGGGCGCCAAGCGCTCACCGTCGCAGGGTGGCCGGCGTGCGGGCGGACAGGGCGGTTCGTCCTCGGTCTACTCCACGTCCTCATCGCGAGGTGGCGCTGCCGCCTTCTCGTCCGGCTCCACCCTCGGGCGCCGCTGACCTGACTCAGGGAAGAACTCTCCGGCACCTGGTGTTCATGTCCAGGTCGTGTGTGTCTGGTCTTCAGATCTGAGCGGGAGTGTAAGGATGGGGAGGTGCACGAAGTAGTCATGCCCGCGACAAAGCGCAACCCTCTGATCATCGCCCATCGCGGATCGAGCCGGGATCTGCCGGAGCACACGCTCAAGGCCTACCTGCGCGCCATCGACGAAGGCGCAGATGTTCTCGAGTGCGACGTGCGGCTCACCGCCGACTCCCACCTGGTCTGTGTCCACGACCGCAAGGTCAACCGGACCTCGAACGGCAAGGGGTTGGTCTCCACGCTGGAGCTGACCACCTTGGAGGGCCTGGACTTCGGCTCCTGGAAGGGGGCCAATGACGGTCAGGCCGAGATGCCGGTCGCGGACCGCGAGCGGGACAAGCTGCTGACGCTGCACCGCCTGATCAAGATGGTGATGAGCTGCGGCCGCGAGGTCGGGCTGGTGATCGAGACCAAGCACCCCACGCGCTATGCCGGCCAGGTCGAGCGCGAGCTGGCGAACGTGCTCAACGAGTTCGGGTTGAACCGCGCGTACCAGCCTGGCCGGCCATACGTGCGCCTGATGTCCTTTTCGCAGCTGGCGATCGCCCGGATGCGACAGCTGTGTCCACAGGTGCCTCTGGTCTACCTCATGGAGGACTCGGTGCCCTTGCGGTTCCGCGACGGGTCGCTGCCCAAGGGCGCGCAGATCGCCGGCCTGCACAAGGAGATCATCCGACGCTGGCCCAAGACCGTGAAGAAACAGCGCGACCGCGGTCACCAGGCCTATGTGTTTCCGGTGGACGACGAGGCCGACATCGACATGTGTATGGATCTCGGGGTTGATGCCATCATCTCGAACCGTCCGGCCTTCGTCCGCAACCATGTGTTCAGCAGGGACTAACGTCCAAGGTGTCTTTGGCAGGATTTCACGTCCGATATGTCCTGGATAGGTACTACGGTCAGGGTGGGTGGGGATTTCACCACCGCGAGGAACACGGAGGTCAGGATGTCAGCGCAGACCCTGCGCGTTCCGTGGGCGATGAGCTCAGCGGTGCAGGCGCGGCGCACATTGGTCTCCGAGCTGCGTGCCCTCGAGGTGGATGAGACCGTCATCGACGAGGCCGAGATCGTCATCTCCGAGCTCGTTGCGAACGCCATTCGCCATGCCCAACCCCTGCCGGACGGAACGATCCGGGTCAACTGGACCGTGCGCGACGGTGTGGTCGAGGTCTCCGTGACCGATGGTGGAGGACCCACCACGCCGGCTCCGGCACCGACCTCACCATGGTCCGCCAACGGCCGAGGCCTGCGTATCGTTCGCAGCCTCGCCCATGAGTGGGGCGTCAAGGACGATGCCGGCTCTTGCACCGTCTGGGTCTCGCTCGGCGGCCCATCGCTTCGCAGCGTTCCCTGATCGGCCTTCCGGCGCACTAAGGTTGCCGACCATGGGCAAGGCATCCAGGCGTCGCACGGCTGACAGCATGCATGTGCGCGAGAACCGCACAAGAGATCTTTCCGCAGGCCCCGCTCCGTTCATGGCCAGACCCTTTGAGGGACTGACCGGCGAGACCGACTGGGTGGCGATGCGCGAGGTCGTTCCGGCCGCCACTGCCACCGTGACCTTTGCCGCCGGTATCGTCGCGGCCGATCGCCCCCAAACTGCAACAGTTGCGACGATGTTGCCGATGGCTTGGTCAGGACTGCGACGCATTGACGGTGCCGTCATGGTCGCGCTCCAGGCTGGTTCTACCACCGGTGACGCCAGCCGCGATGTCGCCCAGGTGTTGCTGGCAACGGTCGCCGCCGAGCCCGGTGTGCCTCTGCCGTCGTCGCCGCTCGCCAGACCCACGACTCCACGGTTGCAGGACGTCCTCGACCCGTCGGCTGGTTTTGAGGTCACCGTGCACGAGGGTTTCGACTTCTGGGTTGCTGACACGGCCGACCTCGATGAGGGCGGCAAAGAGGCGCTGGAGCAGGCGAACGCCTCGGCGATCCCGACGACCAAGCTGTCGTCCGCCCCCTCGGCGTACTGGTGCCGGGTCGGCAAACGTACCTACCTGCGCTGGGTGCTGCCGTACAACGAGGATGCCGCCACCGACGCGCTCGCACGGTTGCACGCGGCGGCGGCCACCTCTTTGGGCGAGGGCACCAAGCTGCTCGGGGCATTTCGGGCGTGCGGGCTGCTGGTCCCCGTCTGGGACCTCGACCCGAGCCTGGCGGGAGCAGATTATGAGAGTCACGTGGCACGGATGGCCGTTCGTCTCGAAGAGGCGCTGGCCCAGACCGGCACCCTGAGCGCCGAGGAACGGCGGGCCCGCTCGGGTCTGTTGAGTCGCCAGGTCACCTTGCGCTGAGACCGGTCGCCATGGATCCCACGACGACGGTCCCTTCGGTTGCGGTGATCATCGCGGCCAAGGACGAGGCCGCCCGCATCGTGACCACAGTGTCTGCGGCACGCCGAATCGCCGGGGTCGACCTGGTGATCGTGGTGGATGACGGCAGTTCTGATGCGACTGGGCGGTTGGCGGCCGATGCCGGCGCTGTCGTGCTCAGCCATCAGCGCAACCGTGGCAAGGCGGCGGCCATGGCCACGGGAGCCCGGGCTGTCGCCGACAAGGACACCAACGATCCGGCGGTGTCGGGCGGCGCTCGTCTGCTGCTGTTCATCGACGCGGACCTGGAGCACAGCGCTGCCAACGCGGCCGCCCTGGTCGCGCCGGTCGCCTCGGGCGATGCGGACATGACCATCGCGACATTGCCACCGCAGTCGACCTCGGGTGGCGGTCATGGCTTCGTGGTTCGGTTGGCGCGCAACGGTATCGAGAGGCTCGCCGGCTGGGCGCCGACCCAGCCGCTGTCGGGCATGCGTTGTCTGACCTGCGAGGCGTTCGAGGCGGCATCACCGTTGGCGCGGGGTTGGGGCGTCGAGGTTGGACTCACCATTGACGTGCTGGGTGCGGGGTTGCGGGTGCTCGAGGTCCCTTGCGAGCTTCAGCACCGGGTTACCGGATCCAGCTGGCTCGGTCAGGTTCACCGTGCCAGGCAGTATCGCGACGTCTGGCTGGCCCTCGCTGATCGCCGGGTCCGCAGACTGATCAGAGCCAGAGGCCGCCGTGAGCGCCTCACCTTCTGACAAGGCTCTCGCCCGGCTGCGGCCAGTGGCGTTGGGCCTCTCGTTCGGCCTCCTCCTGCTGGTGGCGGCGGCTGGTCCGTCGGCGGCGAAGCCCGGTCTCGGCCCTCGCGGTTGGGCTCCCGGCGACCTCCCGATCTCTTTGTCCTCGGCCGTGGTCACGGCCGCCCTGTGGACGGCATACCTGCTCGGAGCGGTGGCGGTGGTGCTGGGCCTGCGGCATGGCTCGGACAGCGCTGAGCGTCCGCCGCAGCCATGGTCCCGGCTGTGGTCCGGAGGGTGGCCAGTGGCGCTGGGTGCCCTGGCGTTGCTGACGGCACCGATCGGCTCGGCCGACCACACCAACTACGCGGCGTACGGCCGGATCGCGGCGCAGGGCGGCGACCCCTACTCCGTCGCTCCGATCACCTGGGCGCTGGGTGGCGACCCGGTTACCAGCGCTGTCGAGCCACCCTGGACGATGGCGCCCAGCGTCTATGGCCCCTTCGGCACGGCGTTGCAGACCTTGAGCTCCCTTGTGGGACAAGACAATCTGCGCCAGACGGTCTGGTTCTGGCAGTTGTTGATCGTGGCGGCCTGGCTGCTGGTCCGGATCCTGTTGCGCCACGTGGCATCCGATAGCGACCGGACCTTGGCACGCATCGACCTGTTGTGGACGGCCAACCCACTCGTGTTCGGCGTTGCGGTGCTCGGGGCTCACGTCGACCTCATCGCCACAGCGCTGGCGCTGACGGCGGTCGCCCTTGCGGCACGCACCCCATGGATCGCCGGACTGGTCCTCGGAGCCACGGTCAGCACCAAGATCACCTATGCCATCGTGGGGCTGGCGATCCTGTGGTCCTGGCGTTCCCTTGCCCGAAAACCCATGGCCCGCAACATAATCGCGCTGGCCGTGTCGTCCTTGACCGTGGTCGCCTTCTTGCACCTCTGGGCTGGTCCCCACGTCTTCGATCAGCTGATGAAGGCCAGCAAGGGGGTGTCTCTTGCCACCGCCTGGCGCCCCGTCGTCAACCTTCTCTCCGCGGTGATGTCGCTGGACGCAGCTCGAACCGTGGTGTCTGTCGCCTCCGTCGTCACGATCGTGTCGGTGGCATGGGCGCTGTCGCGCCTCAAGCTGTCTCGCCAGGCCGCATCGGAGACCCTGACCACCGTGCAGTCGCCGACGTCGCACCAGGTCTCGCTCTCGCAGCAGACGCAGTCGGCGATGACCGCAACGTTCGTGCTCGCAACGGCATACGCCGTCGCAGCCCCCTATGCGCTGCCCTGGTACGACGTGCTCACCTGGGCCACTCTGCCGCTGATGCTCGCCACGGCCCTTGACGGGATCCTGCTGGCGCGGTTGACGGTCATGGCCCTGGCATACGTGCCGGGTCGGGTGGTCGCGATGAGTCCTGACGTCGAGTCGCTGACCCTGGGCTTCCGCAAGGTGGTTGGCCCGCTGGCGGCGTGGCTGGTGTTGCTGGCTATCGTGCGAGCCGTGAGGCGCGGGTGGTCGCGGGTGCCGCGAACGTCTCGTCCTCGAGTGTCTTGAGCGCCAGCACGATCAGCAGAGGTATGGCCAGGCCCGCTCCCACTGCCGGGATTGCCGTGCCCGAGTCGTTGAGCGCAAAGCCGATCACCCACATGACCAGAACGGCGGTCAGCCCCGGGCGCAGGAGCTGGACCCGCCCGAAGGACCGACGCAGTGGGTCTGCGGCCCGTGATGTGGGCCGGGCGAGGACGTAGGCCAACACGACGAGGCCGACCGGGATGAGCAGCGACACGGGGTTGCCGAACAGGAGTGACATGTTCTGGTCGAGCTTGCGGGAGATGACGTCCCAGGCGCCGCCGTCGAGGGCTGTCTGTACGAATCTTCCCAAGTGCGAACGGGACTCGGCCGGACGGAGCCAGTCCAGCAGGCCCAGGAGGAGGACGAACAGGCCGGTCCCCCCACCGACGACCAGGAGTCGGCGCCAGGTCAGCCTGATCTGAAGGATCGCCATGATCAGGATGACCAGTGCGGGCAGAAGAGCCGGTGGGCCACCGAAGTCGCTCCCCCATGACGGGGCCGCGTCCACGACGATGGCGCACGACCCGATGACGGCCACCGCGGCGGCAGCCATGCTGGGCTGGCGGACCGTGAGGAGGTGGTTGCCGACGACGATGCAGAGCAGCAGGGTGGCCGTGGCAAACACCGCGAAGGTCACGTTGCCCATGCCATAGAAGCGCCCCCCGACCAGTGGTTGCAGACCCAGCAGCGAGGAGAGCTGGAGCCTCGACCCGGTCATCACGTCGACCGCGAGTACCGCCACGGTCGAGGCGCTGACCACGGCCACTGGCCCGAACAACCGCTGACGCCACGGCCCCAGAAGAGCCAGCAGCGAAATAACAGCGGCAAATATCGCGACGGAAACGACGACGCTGACCAAGGGCATCGAGAACCGCCACCACGGGAGGAGGTTCGCGAGAAACGTCGAGACCGGAACCGTCGCGGCGACGGTCGTGGCCCGACGGGTGAACACCAGTAGTCGCCTTCGCTGAGGCGCTGTGCCCCAACGGCGCCGCCAGAGCAGGGCCGCGACCAGATACAGCACCAGCTGGAGCAGGGCCCAACCGTAGAAGAAGGGCTCAACCAGGCTGTGGACCTCGTACGAGGCCTTGTCAAGGTCGAGCAGGCCGGTCAACCGCTCATCGGCCGACCGTTGGTCGTTGCCGTCGCCGAGCACGAACTGGAGCGGGGCACCGCCCAGACGTGATGGGCGAGGGATGCCCAGGTGATCGAGAGCCGTCGCGGTCAGATCCGACAGCTGCGCCAGCCCTGGCTGTCGGGTCGATGGCGACTGCAGTGTCCCGGCTCCGAAGTAGGGCCCGGTGCCCGCGACCAGCCGCAGACGTTCGGTGACTCCGGCGTCGGAAAGGCTGGCGAGCAGGACGTCGGTCCCCGACGGCGCCACCTTGATCACGGCGGCAACCCTGGCGTCGACCTCCGCGACCTGCTGGGCACGAGTGGTCTTGGGGCGCGACGCGTCCTGGGGGTCCACATCGGCGGGGTCGCGGATCGATCCGACGTCGATCAGCGTCGCCGGGCACGAGGTCAGGGCCGAAGCCAGTGTCGACTCGTCGAACGGCTGGTAGCGGTCCACGACCCCGGTCGCCCGTGCCGCGCCCAGAGCTGCCCCGGGACCCACAGCCTGGATACAGCCACCGTGGCTGGCAACCTGGTCGCCGAGCAAGCCAAGGGAGGCGTCGAACTTCGTGGCCGCCGCTGCCGCGAGGTAGTCGTTCCAGTGGGGCACCTTGCCGGCAGTCATGTACTCGGGCAGGGCCTGGCACGCCTGCTTGACCCCATCGGGTCCTCCGCCACCGCCACCGCCACCGCCACCGGCGGCGTCAGCGTCGCCGGCTCGCTCCCCGGCAGAAAGGCTCAGCCACCCGTCGACCGGACACGTGTTGGCACGCACCGAGCGGACCGTGATGGCGGCGGTCGCGCCCTCTCGCAACAACGACCAGAGGGCCGGCGTCGCCTCGACCGAGACGTCACTCCACGACAGGCCGCCGGTGCCGATGACCACGATGGATCCGTTGAGGTCCTTGCCCGCAGCAGGGGAGGACGCGTCCGGCGATGACGCCACGAGGCCGCCGATCACCAGAGCTGCGAGCACCGCGACGGCCGTGGCGGCGGCGAGCAGTCGGCGTCGGGTCACGAGCAACAGGCTACGGGGCGAGTCAGCCAAGGATCGAGACGTTGGCGACTTGCAGCAGCGACGCTGCGGCGAGCAGCAGACACACGCTCCCGCCGATCCGCCGGACTGTGGCCAGCCGGATCCGCTTGAGCAAGGCCCGGCCCAGGATCGCGGCCAGCGCCGACACCGTGGCCAGGGCCAGGAAGGCCCCCACCCCGACCGACACCGGATCGTCGTACTTCACCACGAGGCCAGCGGTCAACAGCTGTGACAGGTCACCCCACTCGGCCACGAAGAGCACCAGGAAGCTGGCGCCGACAGCGCGCCAGCCGTGGACGCCGGCCTTGGCCTTGGCCTCGAACTCATGCTCGATCTCGACCTCTTCGGCATCGGCCTTCCCGGCCCCGCGGATCAGGATGAGACCGCCGACCAGGAACATCAGGCTGGCGAAGACCTCGACCGGCGTCCGTGGCAGGTGAGCTATCAAGCCGCCCAGCGTCACGGCGATGACGGTCTGCACCAGGAAGGCGGAGGAAACCCCGATCCAGACCGCAAGCGGCTTGTATCGCGTGGCCAGCACAAGGGTTGCGATGAACGTCTTGTCAGGCAGCTCGATGGGGAAGATCAGCAGGAAGGCGGTGAGGGCAATGGTGAAGCTCATGGTGGCGTCGAGCCTAGCGACACCCCCGGTCCTGGCCCTGACGAGCGGTCAGGCTGGACCTCACCCGGCCGTCGGCTGGAACACGCGCGCGCCGAGGCCACCAGTCGTCATACGCTGCGGTCGTGAACCTGAGCCAGAACACGTTGTCGACGCTGGTCGTCGTCGCGCTGGCGGTTGCGGTTCTGGCCGTCGCCGTCGCCGTTGGCGCTCAGCTGCGCCTTTCCCGGATACAGGCCCGGTATCGCGTGCTGTGGGCCGGCGGTGAGAAGGATGTCGCCGCAGTCCTGTCGGACCAGGCCAGCGAGATCGCCCAGCTGCGCAGCGACGTCGCACGGGTTCGCGACAAGCTCACCGGATCAGCCGGCGACATCGAGCAGAGTCTTCGTCATGTTGCGGTGGTCCGCTACGACGCCTTCGGCGACATGGGTGGCCGCCTCTCGTTCTCAGCGGCGATCATCGACGACCGCGGGGATGGGCTCGTGATCAGCTCCATCAACGCGCGCGGCGAGTCGCGCACCTACGCCAAAGGCATCGTGGACGGCGACAGTGAGGTCACACTGTCACCTGAAGAGCAGCAGGCGCTGGCCGCTGCCCGAACCGGAAGGGGCGGCTCGTGAGCTCGCGTTACGGATTCCTTGGTCCCACAGGCACATTCACCGAGATGGCGTTGCGTCGATGCTCCCAGGTGGCCGCGGCCGTCGATGCCGAACGCATCCCGTTCGCCTCCGTGGACGCTGCGCTGGCGGCACTTCGCGCGGGCGATCTCGAAGCCGCAATGGTGCCGATCGAGAACTCCGTCGAAGGCGGGGTCAGTGCCACGCTGGACGCCCTGGCCGGTGGGGAACCGCTCGTCGTGGTCGGCGAACAGGTCGTCCCGATCACCTTCGTCCTGGCTGCACCAGTGGGTATCGCGCTCCCCGACATCCGCGCGGTGTCGACCCATCCGCACGCCTGGGCACAGGTGCGCGGATGGATGGGGGCACACCTTCCGGACGTGGAGTACCTGCCCGCCGCATCCACCGCCGCGGCCGCCGCGGGGCTGGCAGCCGAGCGGCCGGCATACCAGGCCGCGGTCTGTGCACCGGTGGCCGCGACGAACCACGGGCTCACGGTGCTGCAGGAGGACATCGGGGACAACAGCGGCGCGGTCACGCGATTCGTGCTTGTCGCCAGGCCGGGCGAGCTGCCCGCACCGACGGGGGCCGACAAGACGTCAGTGGTCCTCTTCCAGCGCGAGGACCACCCGGGAGGCCTGCTCGAGCTGCTCGAGCAGTTCGCAGCACGGGGCATCAACCTGACCCGGATCGAGTCGCGGCCCAACGGTGGCCGGCTCGGTGACTACTGCTTCTCCATCGACTGCGAGGGACACGTCAACGACGAACGGGTCGGCGAGACTCTGATGGGGCTGAAACGCGTCTGTGCCGACGTGCGCTTCCTGGGGTCCTATCCGCGGGCCGACAGCGTCGAGGCTCAGGTGTCGGCTGGCACGCGCGACAACGACTTCACCGAGGCGCGGAGCTGGCTACGGAGCTTGCGCAGCACCTCGACGCCCTGACAAGCACCTCGACGCACTGACGAGCACCCCGACTTTGCTCAGTTCAGGCCGCTTCCAGGCGGACATTTCGAAGCAGGAACCGGCCTGAACTGAGCAAACCGGCCTGAACTGAGCAAGGTCAGGTCAGGTATCTGCGCAGGCCGCGCTCACCTGATCGCATCATGTGGGCGTGGTTGCCGCGCAGCAGTGGCCGGATGGCGAACGGCGCCCGTCCCAGCATGGGCGAGGTGACCCCGACTTCCTGGCTGAACACGGCCCGCGTGCCGGTGACTTCTGCTGTGACCTGCCAGGCGCACCAGCCCTGCATATCCCCGGCGACCAGCACCCGCAGGATCCCGTGCGCTTCGTCCTGGGCGTCACGAGTGAGCACCAGGTCGAGGGTGTAGGGCAGCACGCTGCGGACCCGTACCGTGCCGCTGTCGGCGTCGATCCAATGGATCTCGCGGATCTGGGGCCACCACAGCTCGTAGCGCTCGACGTCGGCCAGCGCGGCATAGACCTGATCGCTGGGCGCGCGAAGGTGCCACTCGTTGTCGAAGCGGTATGCCGTCGACACCCGGTCAGCCCACACGGATGATCAGGGCGAGAGGATCGACGGTGGCGGACAGGGCGCGAGCCTGACCGATGGGGTCGCCGTCGATCTGAACCCTTTCGGGGCGGTCGGTGCGGATGGTCGCCGACTTGAGGCGGTGGTGGTCCACCCGTTGGTGGCCCTTGCGTTTCTTCGAGATGAGGCGCCCCGCCACGGCAACCCAGCCGACAACGCCAACCGGCGACAGGATGACGGCGTCGAGCCACCCGTCATCGACCTCAGCCTGGGGCATGAGCATCAGCCCTCCGGTGATCTTGCCGCAGTTGCCGATGACCACGGTGCGTGCCCGGCGGGTGAGCTCCGGCTCGCCGTCGATCTTGATCCGGACCTTGAACTGTGGACCGCGGAGGTTCTTCGCACCCGAGATGGTGTACGCCAACGGGCCGACGGTCTTTTTCAGGCGTTCAGGCGCGTCAGCCATGATCGCGGCGTCGAAGCCGAGGCCGGCCATGATCAGGAAGATGTGTTCCTCGGGGCTTTCGTGCTCGCCGGATCGGTCCACGGTGAGCCGACCCACGTCGATCCGTTTGTTCTGACCGGTCAGTGCCACCTTGAGTGCGGCGTCGACGGAGTCCACCGGCAGGTTGAGGTTGCGGGCGAGCAGGTTGGCGGTGCCGCCGGGCAGGAGGCCCATGGGGATCTCGGTGCCGACCAGTGCTGCCGCGACAGCCCGGACGGTCCCGTCGCCGCCCAGCGGGCAGATCAGCGTCGCGCCATCCCTGACGGCCTGGCGAGCCTGCCCGGTGCCGGGGTCCTGAGCAGTCGTCTCGACCCACAGGGGCTCACCCCATCCGACGGCCAGACAGCCCTTGGTGACCTGCGCCCGCACAGCCGCGAGGTCGTCGAACTTGGTCGGGTTGACGATGATCGCCGCAACGCGCTTGGGCGCCTCGGCGGACTTTGCCGCCCCCTCCGGACGGAAGTGCTCGCGATGAGGCCGGCGCCGCCCGAAGCGACGAACGCCCGCCGCCGCAGCCTGGGCCACCTTGTCCCCTGATGTGGCGATGACCAGCCAAGCCAGCAGGGCGATGACGATCATCCCGGCGGCGACGATCGCGATCCATCCGGCGTGGTCTGTCAGCACGATGCGACGTTACCGGAAATCGGCCACCTCACTTTCGTCCGTGGCCGAACGACCTGCGCGAGGATGGCACCATGACGTCCCCCGCCGGCCATGGCAACGCACCCGACCCTGCACCCAAGAGCAGATCTGGCACTGCCTCTGACATCGAACCCGACGAGAAGGACTGGACCTGGGTCCTGCAGCGGCCTTGCGACGAATGTGGTTTCGACGCAGGCGCGCTGTCCGGTCGACAGGTTGCGGCGAGGCTGCGCGCCAATGCCGTCAGCTGGGCGACGGTGCTCCATCGCGCCGACGCCGCGGCCCGGCCGAAACCACAGCTGTGGTCACCACTCGAGTACGGCTGTCACGTCCGGGACGTATGCCGGGTGTTCGAGTCCCGCGTGAACCTCATGCGCCTGCAGGCCGATCCGACCTTCGAGAGCTGGGACCAGGACGCCACGGCGGTCGCGGAGGCATATGGCGCTCAGGACCCGCTGGCGGTCAGCGTTGAGCTCTCGGCGGCAGCAGAGGCCGCCGCAACAGCATTCGACGCGGTGACCGACGGCGACTGGCAGCGCACCGGACGGCGCAGCAACGGCGCGACATTCACCATCGAGACCCTCGGCAAGTACTTCATCCATGACCTCACCCATCACCTGCACGACGTGCGCGGCTGAGCCGGGCGGCCGGCATACAACGTGGTGGTTGGTGGTTATGGATGGTTGTGGTGGATGGCTGTGCTGGTCAGTAATGGGTTCGATGACGGGACAGCGTCGCAGATAGGCTCTGGCGCGTGATCGACATCAAGCTCCTGAGAGACCAACCTGACGCCGTGAGGGCCTCGCAACACGCCCGGGGCGAGGACGAGGGGATCGTCGACGAGATCCTGAAGGCGGACGAGCTACGTCGTTCGTCCATCGCCGAGTTCGAGGCGCTCCGAGCCGAGCAGAAGGCGTTCGGCAAAAAGGTCGCAGCGGCTCAGGGCGCTCAGAAGGCCGTGCTGGTGGCTGCCGCCAAGGCCACCTCCGACCTCGTCAAGGTGTTGCAGATCGCCGCCGCCGACGCTGAAGCAGAGCTGGCGACGCTCATCCGCCGTGTCCCCAACATCGTCATCGAGGGCATCCCCAGCGGTGGCGAGGACGACTTCCGGGTCCTCGAGACCGTTGGCACCGCACGGGATTTCGTCGCCGAGGGCTTCGAGCCCAAGGACCATCTCGAGCTGGCCGAAGGTCTGGACGCGATCGACATGGAGCGTGGCGCCAAGGTCGGCGGATCGCGGTTCTACTTCCTCAAGGGCGTCGGTGCGCGCCTCGAGCTGGCCCTGCTCAACATGGCGGTCGCCCAAGCCGTCGAGGCCGGGTTCACCCCCATGACCACCCCGACGCTGGTCAAGGCCGACGTCATGGCCGGGGCGGGGTTCCTGGACGCCCATGCCGAGGAGGTCTATCACCTCGAGGTCGACGACCTCTATCTGACCGGGACCTCCGAGGTGGCCCTGGCGGGCTACCACGCCGACGAGATCCTGGACCTTTCAGGCGGTCCCAAGCGGTATGCCGGGTGGTCGAGCTGCTACCGCCGCGAGGCCGGGTCGTACGGCAAGGACACCCGCGGCATCATCCGGGTGCACCAGTTCCAGAAGGTCGAGATGTTCAGCTACTGCCGCATCGAGGAGGCGGAGGCCGAGCACCAGCGGCTGCTCGAGTGGGAGCGGCAGATGCTGGCCAAGGTCGAGGTGCCCTATCGCATCATCGACACCGCGGCCGGCGACCTCGGTGGTCCGGCGGCGCGCAAGTTCGACTGCGAGGCGTGGGTGCCGACGCAGGGCCGGTACCGCGAGCTGACGTCGGCCTCGAACTGTACGACCTACCAGGCCCGCCGCCTCAACATCCGTGAGCGTGACCCGCAGGCCGAGGGCAACACCACCCGACAGGTGGCGACCCTGAACGCCACGCTGGTCTCCACCCGCTGGATCGTGGCGATTCTGGAGAACCACCAGCAGGCCGACGGCTCGGTGGTCGTGCCCGCCGCGCTCAGGCCCTTCCTGGGTCTTGACGTCCTGGCTCCGACGGCCTGAGCGGGGCCGCTGGATGGCAGAACGGCTGATCGCCCTCGACCTTGATGGCACGACGATCCACCATGACGGCTCGATGTCGCCGGCGGTTCGTCAGGCTGTCGGCGAGGTCGCCGAGGCGGGTTTTCACGTGGTCATCGCGACCGGCCGGGCGATCCTGGCCACGATGCCGCTCATCGCGGACCTTGGCCTGGAGCACGGGTTCGCGGTCTGCTCCAACGGCGCGGTGACCCTCGAGCTGGACCCCGACCACCCCGATGGTTATCGCATCCTGGAGACCGTGACCTTCGATCCGGGGCCGGCCCTGGAGATGCTGCGCGGGTCATGGCCCGATGCAGTTGTCGCGGTGGAGGAGCTCGGGGTCGGCTTCAAGGTGAGCGCGCCCTTCCCTGACGGTGAGCTGATGGGAGAGCTCCGCGTTGTTCCGTGGGCCGAGCTCTCTGAGTCGCCCGCAACCCGTGTGACCTTCCGCAGCCCGACCGGCACTGCTGAGGACTTCCTTGCGCTGGTCGAACGGATCGGCCTGCACGGGGTCAACTACGCCGTCGGTTTCACGGCCTGGCTGGACATCAACCCTGAAGGCGTCTCGAAGGCCTCGGCGCTGGAGCTGATCCGGCGCCGGTTGGGAGTCGAGCCCGTGCACACCGTCGCGATCGGCGACCAGCGCAACGACATCGAGATGCTGCAGTGGGCGGCTCGCGGCGTCGCGATGGGCAATGCGCCAGATGAGGTCAAGGTCGCCGCCGACGAGGTCACCCTCCATGTTGACGAGGACGGCCTCGTCCCCGTCCTCAGGTCGCTCCTCGGCTGAAGCGACCGGCCATCGCGGCTCGAGTGCGGGCCCCAGCCAGACTGCAGCGCGGGTTGAACGCCGGACCTCAGCGGGACTGCAGCGCGTCGAGAGCCACAGCCATCGCGGCGCCTACCCTCCAGTCGAGCCGCCAGCCGTTGGGCGCGGTCGGAAGCTCGACGTCATACCGGTCGCGCAGGGTCCGACGACGGACGGAGCTCAGCACGATTGACCCGTCCGGCGCGGTGAAGTCGAAGTGGAACA
>Ga0209585_10000334_pt1 | contig 18122 bp, 16 predicted proteins | sample NGEPerone_FD_185491 | JGI IMG/M metagenome (GOLD analysis project Ga0209585, IMG submission 185491) | Arctic peat soil microbial communities from the Barrow Environmental Observatory site, Barrow, Alaska, USA - NGEE Permafrost154B-one... | ecosystem: Environmental > Terrestrial > Soil >... | reverse complement strand
CTTGCCAAGTCGATAATCGTTCGTCCTTGATGGGATAAAAGAAGGCAATGACTGCGTTTTCTGATTGTACTATTAGAGTTTTTACTGCTATGCTCTAACGCTTCAATCTCCTCTGTTTTTAGTGTTACATATCTCATAATGAGGTAAATGTACACATTTTATATCATAAAAACAAATAATTACGACATTAATTTATTCTTATTACTTAGAGAAAAATATTCAAATTTATTTTGCAAGATGGTTGGTATCAAGCTCAAATTTAAGAAGGTGACAACCAAATATTTGCCAACACCCCATAAATACATTCCGAATTTACACTTTAGGTTGAAATTCGCTTTTCAAAAAACCAAAGACTTTCAAATCGAAAAACTGATCGTGGTATCTTTCTCCCCCTCGCTCAATCCCTTCAAAACTGAAACCTAATCGCAAGGCAATCTTTTCGCTTGGCTCGTTACCTACCGCGCATCGGATGGTAACTCTGTTCATCATCATTTTCTCAAAAGCTATTCCAAGTAGAACCTGGCAAGCATTGTGAATAATTCCATGACCAGTCATATCACTGATCAGCCAATATCCAATCTCTGTCTTTTCATTAATCCTATCGGTATTATGAAAGCCTATTATGCCAGCAAATCTGCCTTTAAACCAGATAGTATAAACCTCATTACGCTTCTCTTCGCGTTGCGAAACAACTGTTTGAATAAAAGCTTCGCTATCCTTGACTTCTTTGGTGTAATCAACAAAAGGTAACCACTTTCCCAAATGTGCCCGATTCTGATCAACTGCATTAAAAATTGTTGCTGCATCATTGGCACCTAGCCGTTCGAGCAATATTTCATTTGTTACAACGATACTTTGCATATCAATCAGTTGTAAAAAACCCGGACTTCAGTAGCCCGGGTTTTAATAGTATTATTAGTCTTCGATATCTCCTACTTATTTTTAGGAGAAAAAGAAGAATTTAAAGTGTCTATTCCAAAACAGCCGCGATACCGGGAAGAACGCGTCCTTCAAGGTATTCAAGCATGGCACCACCTGCGGTTGAGATGTAGGATACTTTGTCGGCGATACCAAATTTATTGACCGCAGCAACTGAGTCGCCGCCTCCAACAAGAGAGAAGGCACCTTTGCTTGTTGCTTCAACAATTGCATCACCAATTGCCTTTGTTCCGACCGCAAATTTATCCATTTCAAAAACGCCAACAGGGCCATTCCATAGGATCGTTTTTGATTCGCTGATTACTTTCTTGAACATTTCAATCGTTTTTGGTCCGGCATCAAGACCTGACCAGCCATCGCTGATATTATTTGAAGGTACAATCCGGGTATTCGCGGTTTCGGCAAACGCATCTGCTTCGACTACATCAACTGCCAGAATAATCTTAACCCCTTTTTTTTCAGCTTTCTTCAGAATATCAAGCGCCATTGGCATAAAGTCATCTTCGCAAAGTGAGCCACCGATTTTGCCGCCTTGTGCCTTAACAAATGTGTAAGTCATCCCTCCTCCGATAATCAAATTATCAACGCTGTTTAGCAGGTTTTCAATAATCGTAATCTTCGAAGATACCTTTGAACCACCCATGATTGCCGTGAACGGACGTTTGGGAGCCTTCAACACTTTGTCAAGACTTTTAACTTCACTATCAACAAGATAACCGAATAGTTTGTCATTTGGAAAAAACTGTGCAATCACTGCTGTAGAAGCATGAGCACGGTGAGCAGTTCCGAAAGCATCGTTTATCCAGCAATCGCCAAGTCCGGCCAGCTGTTTCGCAAATGCAACATCACCACCTTCTTCTTCAGGATGGAAACGGAGGTTTTCAAGTAACAGTACTTCTCCGGGTTTCAGTGCATCAGCCATTTTCTGAGTTGCTTCACCAATACAATCAGGGGCCATTTTAACTTCAATTCCACCAAGCAATTCCGAAAGGTGAGGTGCAAGATGCCTCATCGAAAACTTATCTTCTGGACCCTTTTTAGGACGACCAAGATGCGACATGATAATGGCAGCACCGCCATTTTCAATCACCTGTTTGATGGTAGGAAGAGCGGCTGTCATACGTGTATCGTCGCCAATCACGAATTTTTCATCAAGCGGAACATTGAAGTCAACGCGGATCAGGGCTTTTTTGCCCGAAAAGTCATAATTTTCAATCGTCTGCATTTTTCGTTGGATTTAATATTTTGTTTTTCAAAGATAGATAAAAAGTATTTTACAGTATCAATACAATACAAATTTATCAAACGATTTGATCTATTTTTAACAAACAACCATTTATTTTTCCATTTCATTTCGTTAAAGAACCCCTATTTTTCTACTTTTGAAGCCTGATTGAAGCAACATAGATTATAGATCATCAATCACCTTTTCCAATAAATCTTATTCATACCGGATGCAATTTAAAGACGTCATCGGACAAGATAGTATTAAACAAAAACTGATTCAGGCCGTTGCCGAGGATCGGATTCCTCATGCTCAATTGCTTGTCGGACCGCAAGGCAACGGGAAACTTGCGCTGGCACTGGCCTTTGCCCAATACATCAACTGTCCCGATAAGCACGAAAATGACTCGTGCGGTGTATGCAGTTCGTGCCGGAAATATGCCAAATTGATTCACCCCGACCTTCATTTTACGATTCCGGTGATTAAAACCGGTGCCATCGATAAGCCTACCAGCAGCGATTATATGACCAAGTGGCGCCAGTATTTCGGTGAGAATCCATATCCACAATATGAGAAATGGATGCAAATTATTGCTGATGAGAATAAACAGGGCTCAATTTATGTTGATGAGGCCAAGGACCTTATTCACAAATTGAATCAAAAATCGTATGAAGCGGAATATAAGGTTTCTATCATCTGGTTACCTGAAACAATGAACATCACCTGCGCCAATAAGATTCTGAAAATCCTTGAAGAACCGCCAACTAAAACGATTTTCATCCTGATATCAGAGGCTGAACAGAAGCTCTTAAGTACCATCCGTTCACGGTGCCAGTTTATACGGGTTCCCAAAATTGAGGACAACGATTTGCAGGCAGCAATTGTCACTATGGCAGAAGCCACAAATACCAATCCGGCCACTATCGCCCGGCTCGCACGTGGCAACTATTTCATGGCCCTTGAGATCATGCAGAACGATGAACTGCGAAATTTCAACCTTCGTCAGTTTACCTCAATCATGCGAAATGGCTATGGCCGGAAGTTACAGGAGATTTTGACATGGTCCGAAGAAATTGCAGGTATTGGAAGGGTTAGGCAAATGGGCTTTTTGAAGTATTGCGGCGAGTTTCTTCGCGAAAATTTTCTGTTCAATCTCAAAGAACCAGATTTGATCTATATGGATGAACCGGAAACTGAGTTCTCTCTAAAATTTGCCCCCTTTATCAATGAAAAAAATGTCATGTTTCTGTTTCGCGAATTTGAAAAAGCGTACACCGATATTTCGATGAATGGCAACGCAAAACTTATTTTCACCGATCTGGGATTAAAGGTGTCGAAGTTAATCCGGCTTTAGCATGTTATCGCATTTCGCCCTGATGGCGAATATCTTTTGCAACTTTTGACAACCCAATTAGTCCGGTATCCTGCATTTTGGACAAAAAAGAGAAATAGAATCACTATTTTTGTGACATTCAAGTTTTTCCCTGTCGGAACGATTTTCAAACCGACGGTCTAAATATTTCTATATCAATTATATGAACACTCAGGATAAAACAGCACGCGGCTGCCCTACGAGCGATCGGGTTGGAAGTTGTGCCAAATTAAATGTCTACGACTGGCTTTACGATGTCAAAAGCACCATCAATAACGAAGAAATCGTTGAAGTCCGTTTTAAAAATACTCGCAAAGATTATTACCGAAATGTCAACGGATTAACCCTTAAAGCTGGGGATATGGTTGCCGTGGAGGCAAGTCCCGGTCACGATATCGGGATGATTTCGCTGGTTGGCGATCTTGTGCTTAAGCAAATGAAAAGGCATAAAGCCACTATGCTAGACGGCGAATTGCGTAAAATATACAGGTTGGCAAAACCAGTCGATCTTCAGAAATGGGAAGAAGCAATTAATATTGAGCATGCTACGATGCTTAAAGCCCGAAAAATTGCTGAAGACCTTAAATTGAATATGAAGATCGGCGATGTCGAATTTCAAGGAGACAAGACGAAAGCAATTTTTTATTATATTGCTGATGAACGCGTTGACTTTCGTCAACTGATTAAATTATATGCCGACACCTTTCGTATCCGGATTGAAATGCGCCAGATTGGTGCACGGCAGGAAGCTGCCAGAATCGGTGGAATTGGTCCATGCGGCAGGGAACTTTGTTGCAGTTCTTGGATTTCAAACTTTGTATCGGTAACGACCAATGCAGCCCGTTATCAGGAGATATCGCTAAATCCGCAAAAATTGGCGGGACAATGTGGAAAGCTGAAATGCTGTCTGAACTACGAACTTGATTGTTACATGGATGCGCAGAAGAATTTCCCGCCAACCAATATTCAGATCGAAACAGAAAAAGGAAATTACAATTATTTGAAGGCTGACATATTCAAGGGAATTTTCTGGTATGTAAAAGATAATAATCAACCCGGCGGAATGATGGCTGTATCTGTTGATAAAGTAAGAGAGATTCAACTTCTCAACCGAAGTGGCAAGAAAATAGCACAGTTAACCAACGAGAATGTTGTCGTTGCTGAAACAGAAGGACATACTTACCACAATAATACAGGAGAAGAAAGTATTGAAAGATTTGATCAGGCAACTAAAAATCGCCGGAAAAAAAGGCATAAACCAGTTTTAACACGAAAACCAAATTCAGGCAATGAAAGTCAAAGGAATCAGCAAACACCTGAAGTATAATTATCTTTTCCAACTCCCGGTGTTGTTACTGTTGACCATTTTTATGACTTCATGTAACAAAAAGGCGGTCGTCGAAGATTATCGCAGTTTAAGGCATGCTGAATGGAATCAGGATACAGCCTTGGTTTTTGATATCAACATCCCTGATCCCAAGAAACTTTACGACCTTTCGTTTATGGTTCGAAATGAGGGACATTACGCATACAGTAATCTATGGATATTTGTGGCAATCACTCCACCATCTGGTAAAGAGCTGACTGACACTGTTGAACTGACCCTTGCCAAACCTTCAGGCGAATGGCTGGGCAGTGGATTGGGAGATCTTTACGATCGGAAATATCCGTATAAGAAAACCATCTTTTTTCCCGAAATCGGGAAATATACCATTTCAGTCAGACAAGGTATGCGCACCAAAACCGGTATCCTGAATGGGATTCACGATTTTGGAATTGTGCTCGAGAAAGCGCTTTAAATTACATTTTATACTTATTCCTAATGGGCAAAAACAAACTGGCCAAGTTTGCGGACTTAAATACTTTTGGCCATGTTATTCAGCTGTCATACAAAGAACTATTAAAAGAAAGATTTGTATTAAAAGGCAAATGGAACAGCGTTTTTTTTAAAAACGAACACCCCATTGTCCTTGAACTCGGGTGTGGAAAAGGAGAATACACGGTCGGACTCGCGAAGCTTTTTCCCAACAAGAACTTTATTGGAATTGACATTAAGGGTTCGAGGATGTGGACAGGAGCAAATGAGGCGTTTCAAAATGAAATCAGGAACTGCGGCTTTATACGAACAAATATTGAGCTTTTGGCGCATTTTTTTGACGCCGGTGAAATCTCCGAAATATGGATTACCTTCCCCGATCCGCAAATGAAAAGGACCAATAAAAGGCTCACCTCCATCCGGCTTTTAACGCAATATGGCAAAATTCTTAAACCAGAAGGAGTTATTCATCTGAAAACAGACAGCGTTTTTCTCTACCAATACACGCTGGCAATAATCGAAGAGAATAAGTTTCCGATTGAGGTAAACACCGAGGATCTATACGCCTCGGGAATGGCCGATGATATTTTGAGTATCAGAACGTACTATGAGCAACAATGGCTCGACAGAGGAAAAACAATTAAGTATCTGAGATATATTCCTCATTTTAATGATCTTACAGAACCTGAAGTCGAAATTGAGCTGGATGATTACCGAAGTTTTGGGCGCGATAATACCAACAGGGATAACATCGAAACAAAAAAATAAACCGTGTCAGACTTTTACGAAAATGTATTCGAAGTAGTCAGGCAAATACCTGTCGGAAGAGTGACAAGCTATGGAGCTATTGCCAGGTATCTTGGAACCGCCGGATCATCGCGGATGGTGGGATGGGCAATGAACCTTTCGCACCATCAGGAGGTGTTTGTTCCGGCACACCGCGTTGTTAACCGGAACGGATTGTTAACCGGGAAGGTTCATTTCGGCTCTCCTGATGTAATGCAGGAATTACTTGAGAACGAAGGCGTCGCTGTGGAAAACGATTGCGTTACCGATTTCGACCGGCTTTTCTGGGATCCAATGAAAGAATTATTGTGAACAATTTGGTCTTTGTTGCGTTGTGAGGGTGAGTAACGGAGAAAAAAGAGGAAGAGATGGGGAAGATTTAATGGGTGTTCCGTAATTCCTCTTTAACTTGATTTACCACAAAGGAAAACGATTCTAAAAAACATTAATAATGGCAGTTATACCAAAAACGATTACAGATATACTCCGGAACGTGATTTATCCGGGTTCCGATAAAAACCTGGTTGAACTTGAGATGGTTCAGGAAATCAGAATTGCCGGGAGCAGAATCAGCTTTACACTCGTTTTTCAAAGCGAAAACGATCTGAATATTCAGGCAGTTTTAGAGACTTGTGCCCGGGAAATTGAGAATACACTTGGAACAGAATACGACCTGACAATTACTCCAAAAGGTAGTCACAGGATGAAAGCCCCTGTTTTACCGGGAGTAAAAAATATCATTGCAGTTGCCTCAGGTAAAGGTGGTGTTGGAAAATCAACGATTGCCGTAAATCTTGCCATTGCATTAGCCAAAACAGGAGCAAAAGTAGGTTTGGTTGATGCAGATATATTTGGTCCGTCGATCCCTAAGATGTTTGGAGAAGAAGCTGCACACCCGCTTATCGAAGACATTGAAGGTCGTGAGATGATTATACCGATCGAAAAATACGGGGTGAAAATCTTGTCGATTGGCTTTTTCAGTAACCAGGAAACGGCACTGATCTGGCGCGGCCCGGTGGCATCGAATGCACTTAAGCAATTGATTACGCAAGGATTATGGGGTGAACTTGATTACATTCTGATCGACCTTCCTCCCGGAACCAGCGATATTCACCTTACAGTCGTTCAGACCCTTCCGGTTACAGGCAGTGTCATCGTGACCACACCACAGGATGTTGCATTGGCGGATGTTATTAAAGGCGTTTCAATGTTTCAAAGCAAATCCATTGATGTACCGGTTCTGGGAATCATTGAAAATATGTCATGGTTCACACCTGCAGAATTGCCTAAAAACAAATATTATATATTTGGAAAAGACGGCGGAAAAAATCTGGCGGAAAAGATGGGAATTCCTTTATTGGGACAAATTCCCATTGTGATGAGCATTCGCGAAGGGGGTGACAATGGTATTCCTGTTGCCTGGGAAGATGATACTACGATAGGAAATGTATTCTCAGCATTGGCAGCAAATGTAATTCAGCAATTAAATTACCGAAACGAAAATTTAAAACCAACTGAGCGCGTTCACGTCAAAAAAAGATAAGGCTTTTAGGAAATTAAAATATATTTATCTGATTGATATTTAAGAAGATATTAACAATAACAGAGAGAGCACGAAAATTCTTCGCGCTCTCTCTGTTATTGAAACACTTAAAATCTTCTTATTCAAATTTATATAATCACACATCTAACGACTACCACTTTTTTGTTTCGCAGAACCATTTCTCTTTATATCTTTACAGTAGATGTTTCGACACTCGGAAAACGGTCGGTACAGTGTCAAACTCAATAAATTAAGTTAAGACTTTTGAAACAGCCAGGAAGATATATTCTGCTTCTCTTTTGGTTAACCGGAATCCTTGCAGGTTGTTCAACTAAAAAGAACACCCCTGTTTCCCGTGCATACCACAATGTTTCTGCCCGTTACAATGTTTATTTCAATGCGAAAGAGAGTCTGAAAGCCGGACTTCAGCGCATTGATCAATCAATTCCCGACGATTATACCCGCACCTTACCAATTTTTAAATCCTCATTGCCCGAAGCAGCCAAGGTAGCGACTTCCGAAATGGAGGTTACAATCGCTAAATGCAACAAGCTAATAGCCCTTCACTCTATCACGAAAAGTCCACGCCGAAAAACAAACAATTCAGAGCGTTACAAAAAATTCGCATCTAAGGGTGAATACAACAAATGGATTGATGACAGCTATATATTGATGGGACAAGCCAGTTATTACCAGCATGATTTTCACCGTGCCATCGAAAACTTCAATTTCGTAATCCGAAAGTTCGCTTCTGAACCAACCCGTTACGATGCCTTTCTTTGGATGGCAAAATGTTACATCGAAACTGGTGATTACCCGCAGGCACTTGAGATATTTAATTCACTCTCGCGTGATGCCGGTTTCCCCAAAAGGCTCAATCAAGAGCTTAACCTTGCCCAGGCTCACTATTATTTAAAAGACAATCAGCCAGATGTGGCCATTCCCCACTTGAAAGTTGCATTGGAAACTTCGATCCCGCGCACTGATAAAATAAGGTTTAATTACATCCTGGCACAATTGTTTGAATTGACCGACAAACCGGAAGAAGCAGCTAAGCAATATATGCATGTGCTGAAAATGAGGCCAAACTATCAAATGGCATTCAATGCAAGAATTTCCCGGATGGGAATTGCAGGAGGCGATAGTACTGAGACTTCGCGTCAATTACAAAAAATGCTCGATGATGTGATCAACGCTGAGTATCGCGACAGAATTTACTATACGAAAGGGGAGATCGCCCTAAAGGAGGGTCGCAAACTGAACGCAATTGACAACTTTAAGAAATCGGTTCTTTACAGCACCTCCAACCCAAAACAACGCGCTTTATCGAGTCTTAGCGCAGCAAGATTATTTTTTGAAAACAACGATTATCTTCAGTCTGCCTGTTATTACGACAGCGCAGTTGCGGTAATTGATGCCAGTTACCCTGGATATGCAGAAATCACAACCCGAGCTTCCGGTTTAAAAAGATTAGCTGCCGATCTGAATACAGTCACACGCGAAGATAGCCTGCAAAAACTTGCACTAATGACCGTCGACCAGCGAACCGCTCTCATCAACAATATAATAGCTGACTTACAAAAAAAAGAGGCGAGCGAGGCTATTGCCCAAAACTCAGAACAGACCGATCAGAATTACTTCAGATCACAGCAAAACAGGCAACAGATTGGCGTCTCTAACAATCAGAATCTTTGGTATTTTTATAATCCGCCTACAGTTGGTCTCGGGAAATCAGAATTTCAAAGAATCTGGGGAAAGCGGAAGTTAGAAGATAACTGGCGCCGAAAGAATAAGCTCTCAACAATGGAAGATGAGACCGCACAAATAGCTGAAACTGAAACCAACGCTAATGTTCCGGAGGCCAGGAAGAAGGCCACGGACCCTAAATCGGTTGCCTATTATTTGCAGGATATTCCGCTCACCGATTCGCTGATGTTTGTTTCAAACGAATTGATTAAAGGTGCTCTGTTCGATGCCGGAAGAATATATCGGACCGATTTCAACGATTATCCAAGGTCTATCGAAACCCTTGAAGTGTTAAACCGGCGTTTCAGTGGCAGTATTTATGAGCTTCCCGCCTTCTTCGAACTATACCAGCTCTATAAAGAAAGTGATGATGCACCTAAAACAGCAAAATACAAAGAGAAGATTATCAAAGGATACCCCGAGTCGAAATACGCGCGGTATCTTCTTGATCCAAATTATTTCACACAACTTGAAGAGCGAAAAGCGGTCATAGAAAAAAAATACGGCGAAGCATTACGGCTTTTCCAATCGTACGACTATGCGAAAGCCAAAGAGGTAGCGCAGGCAACAATAGCAATGAAACCGGACAGCAGCCTTCTGCCAAAAATAAAATTTATTGAAGTAGTTGCAAATGGTTCAAGTCAGGAGAAGCTTGATTTTGTCGACGCACTCGATCAATATATCAAAGCCTATTCACCAAAACCGACTGCGGTTATCGCTCTTCAGATTAAAGATCTGATACGGACCAACTCGCTGGCCGATTATCAGCAACTTGTGGCAAAAGGGTATATTACCGAAGAGATTGTCAATGCAGAAACGAAGCGGGAGAACGACCACTCAAACGATGAATTCGGAGGGAAATTTTCATACGATGAAAATATGTTCCACTACTATGTGATCGCTTTTTCAAAAGAAGCAAAAGTAGATGTGAACCGTTTAATTTACGACATCGCGAATTATAACCTGGACTATTACACCTCCACAGATTTTGATATTGAACCGATCAGCTTGGATTCAAAAACGCAATTGGTCGTAGTTCGAAGCATTCCGAACAAAGAGGAAGCGCTGATTTACTTCAGGTCGATCATGCGAAAGCGTCCTGTTTTCCAGGCGCTAAAAGGAATTGAATATGTGAATTTTGTGGCATCTTCTGCCAATTACAGAACCATCATCGCAGAGAAAGATTACCTTGATTACCTGCGGTTTTTCATCAAAAACTATAGCTCGTACATCAGCTCAAATATTCCGTCGGAGGAATTGCCAAACCCGGAGGAATTGCTCGCAAAGGTCCGAGAGGAAGAACCGGTCGAGAAGGGAAAATTCGTCCTTATTCAACCTGCGTCAAAGGATTCAACCGTACAAGTCAAACCGGCTGTCAAAACCGAGTATAAAGGACCTTACTCCCAAAAGGAAAGTAAAACCTATTGCTATACCCTGATTTTTCTGAAAAAACAAAACGACGAGACAAAGTTGATCAAGGCATTTGAATCATTCAATCAGGCAAATTTCGGATCTGCAGCAATCAAAGTAGCCGTTGAATCACTCGATGACAACAGGAGCATATTAATTGTGAATGGTTTAGGAGAAAAAAATTCTGCTCTGGCCTATTTGCAAAAATCGGTTTCCGATCCATCGCTCAGGACGCTTTTCGAAAGTAGTAACTTCCGGAATTTCATCATCAGCAGCGAAAACCTGGTTATTTTCAAGAAGGAAAAGAACCTTATCCAGTACATGGAGTTCTTCAATCAATCTAAATAATAGATCATGCAACACATTGTTCTGAAAATTTGTTAACCTTCATGACCTCATCCAAAATTCTCCACAATCAGTCATCAAATATGAAATATCACTCGAATTATATCATCCAGATTGCTGAATCGTAAAATCATCAAACACTCCAAACAATGCGACCTCTCCTTCTTTTACTACCAATTTTACTACTGATTGTCTCGTGTTCCCGCCAACCCGAGATTGCTCAATGGCGGGGACCAAACCGAGATGGCCACTATCCCGACAAAAATTTATTAAAACAATGGTCGGCTGAAGGTCCCAAGCTCTTATGGGCGAGCGATTCGGTAGGTGACGGCTATGGTTCACCAGTAATAACGAAGGATGCACTGTTTATCACAGGAGCCATCGACAGCACAGGTTATCTTTATTCGTTCGATTTGAAAGGAAACCGCCGCTGGAAAGTTGCATATGGTCCCGAATGGGCTACCAATTTCCCCGGTTCGCGATCAGCTCCCACTGTTGTTGACGATCTGATTTATGTCGTGTCAGGTAAGGGTGAAATGGCTTGCATCAATCGCGAAGATGGCAGCAAGGTTTGGTCTGTCAATCTGTTTACTGACCTTCACGGGAAGAATACAATCTTTGGATATTCTGAAGGGTTACTTGTAAAAGATCCGATGATTTATTGCACACCGGGTGGTGCCGATACCAATGTGGTCGCATTAAACCGATTTACAGGAAAGATGATCTGGAAATCAAAAGGAGTGGGTCAGATTTCTGCCTTCTGTTCTCCGCGAATCATTCAACGTGGAAAACATAACATCCTGCTGACCTTTTCGGAACTCTCGATGTTAGGAATTGATGCCGACAATGGGAAACTATTATTCTCGCACAAACAGGATACATTGGGCAATGTCCATTCAAACGCCCCGATCTTCGACAAAGGATTCCTGTATTATGTGGCTGGTGATGGTAACCGAACGGTCAAACTCAAACTCGCCGACGATGGTGAAAGTATCACAGAAGTTTGGCGCAATAAGCCTTTCGACAACATCATGGGTGGCGTTGTGCAGCTTGACAACCGGCTGATTGCCACCGGACACCGCAAACAGGAATTAATGTCGCTTGATATGGAGAGTGGCAAGGTAACACACCAACTTAAGATTGGCCGTGGTGCCACCATTTATGCCGACGGGATGATCTATCTCTATGATGAAAAGGGGAATTTCCACCTTGTCGATCCAGAGGGAGGGGGACTAAAAGAAGTAAGCACTTTTAAGGTAACAAGGGGAACAAAAGAACACTTTTCGCATCCGGTAATTGGTAATGGTGTACTTTATATTCGTCATGGAAAGAGTTTAATGGCCTATGATATTAAGAATAGTTGAATCTTCCATTCATCCAACTCCAAAACACCTCTTCAAGGGTTTATAACCAATTGAAGGGTGAATTTCAATCCTTCATCCACTCAAACACCCTGTAATGCTCGCCATTCATTCCCAGGCGTGCATATACTTCACGGGCTCCTTTATTTGACTCATCAACATAAAGCCGGATCCCTTTCAATGATTCGTCTGCAGCAACAAGTGCTTTGATATGATCGTAAAGCGTACCATAAATTCCAAGCTTTCGAAACTTCCGGTCGACAAAAACAGATTGAATCCAAAGCACTGTACCATTACGCCAATCGCTCCATTCATAAGTTGTAAGTAACGAACCTGCAATTTCATGATCCACAGTTGCCAGATAATAAGCGCCAAGACGCTCACTGTTCAAAACTGCTTCAACCCCTTTCAAAACGGTAATACCATCGAGCCTGAAATGTTCGGTTTCCCATGCCATCTCAACCTGAAATTGTGCAATCTGATCACGGTCGGTAAGTTTGGCTTTGCGGATTTCAATTTGCATAAGTCTATTTTTTATCAAAAATAACAATTAGAAATCATGGATTTATCGTGTATGCACAAATTAGATCAGAATAAAATTAGAAGCATTCTTCTTAATGTAAGTAACCCCGGGTTACGCTCTCACTTAGATCGGTAACCCGGGGTTAAAATATCTTAGGAACTAAGAGGTTTTGATTATTGATATAAAGATTTTTAATTCTTTGAAAACCTATTTCAAGGGTTTGCAACTACTTGAAGGGTGAATATCATTCGCACTCCCTCATTCTTAAAGACTCTCTCCAAAATCAGCGCGGAACTTTGCAACAAGGTTATCGACCCAGTTACCAATCGGTTTAAGTTTACCTACAAAGAAGCGGAGTACAGGTGGTTCTTCGATCCATTCGAGGCCGCCAATCAATTCACGGTTATCGTAAAGCCATTTGATACGATCCTCCGCATATTTGATTTGCGATAAGGTGAACACCCTGCGGGGAAATGCAAGACGAAGCAATTCAACATCTGCCAGAATATCGTCTCCATTTTCGTCACGCACACTCGAAATGGTACCACGCTCCATACCACGGATACCCGAAGCAACGAATAAGGCAGCAGCAAGTGCTCCGGCCGGATATTGAGTTTGCGGAACATGAGGTATAAATTCACCTGCGTTCAGGTGACATCCCAAACCTCCGGCAGGCGTAATAACGGGTATACCCTCTTTATCAAGTGCATCTACAAGGTATTTGATAAAAGTGGGTGAATGGCTGATCACATTGAAATCCAATGTTTCATAAAGTCCAACCGCCATCGCCTCAATCTCACGTACGCTCATGCCGCCATAAGTAAGAAATCCTTCGTAAAGTGGAACCCAGTCACGCATCTTCATATAGATATCGTGGTTGTTTGTACAGATACCTCCACCGCGTGTGCAGCTTACCTTGCGTCCCGAGAAGTAAGAGAAATCGGTATAGCTCAGCATCTCGTGCAGAATATCCACAATTGGCCTGTTCTGATAACCCTCCTCACGGATCTTAATAAAGTAAAGGTTCTCATTAATCAAACTGGTATCCATCAATAACATGATCTTATGCGCCCTGGCAATTACCGAAACCTCGCGCAGGTTTGCCATCGAGAACGGTTGACCACCGATCAGGTTGGTTCCTGCCTCAAAGCGGATGTAGGCAACATTTTCAGCACCCCATTTCTCAATCACCTTGTTTAGCTTTTGAATATCCATGTTCCCTTTAAACGGGAAAACACTTTTGGTCTTCAGCGCTTCGTCAGTATAAATCTCTTCGACAACGCTTCCCATCATTTCGATATGCGCCTTGGTGGTTGTGAAATGGTAATTCATCGGAACAACTGTTCCCGGCTTGCAAAAAGTCTTCGCAATAATGTGTTCTGCTGCACGACCCTGGTGAACCGGGAGAAAGTACTGTTGATTAAATACCTCTTTAATTGCTTTCTCAAGTTTGTAATAGCTCGCCGATCCTGCATATGAATCATCGGCAACACTCATGGCAGCTACCTGGTTATCGCTCATTGCGTTTGTACCTGAATCGGTCAACATATCAAGAAAGACATCCTTATTTTGAAGGAGGAAGGTATTAAAACCGGCTCCAAAGATCGATTCTTTGCGCTCTTCGATTGGTAGAAGGTTTAGTTTCTGGACCACCCGCACTTTGTGCATTTCGAGTGGGGTTGTTTCACCGCTGTAAAACTTTACTGTTTTTAGTTGTTCGAAATTCTCCATGGTTGAATCTGATTTGTTCGTTTTTGCAAATAATGGACAGATTGTACGTAAAAATCCCAATGACGATGATTAATATTTGGAATCATTCATAAATTGGTTTACGGCGGTGCGATTTTACAAATAAATAATCTGTAATCAAAACAACTTATAAAAGTTTTAATCTGTAAGCATTAAATTAGAATCTGTATAAATTTGATATCTCTTTAACGCTGTTTGAGAATTATTCTACATGATAAAAAAGATTAAGACTTTGGTGATCATTAAACAGATGAATTCACATTTCTTGCCGAGAAATATATCCGCAAAAATAAGTTATGCAAAGAAAAACCTTTGTAATTATTCGATAACCCTAGCTGAAATCATAAGCCAATCTATATTTCAACCTAATTATTTAGCTGCAAATCAATTAGTTTATAGCATAGTGTCCCTACATTCACTCTTTGGTCAGCGTAAACTTCTGTTTGAACGATATCTTTTCAAACGGACTACTTCTTTCACCCGAATATCCTCCACTGCTGCGCGACATACCACCCTGACGTCCACCGCCCATTCCTCCACGGCCACCGCCTGATCTGCCACCACCCATTCCCGACATCTCGCCACGTGATCCTCCACCACCCCTGCGATCATGTCCTTCACGATCACCGCTGCCAACAGCAGGGCGCGCAAAAGCATTTACAGAGACACTCAATGTAATCAGCTCATCAAGTTGAGTCAAATTACTTGCCATCAGTTCCGTGAAAGGGATTGCCATTTCATAAACAATAAAAGGCGTACTGCCAGCTCCGATCGCAATATCAATCCCATTGTGGTCATTTAATTGCAGCGCAGTCTGGTCCGACTTAAAGCCCTTAACTTCAACCGTCTGTAATTGCAAACGATACGCATCAATTAAGGGATTACCTGCCACTTTTTTCTCAAACTGATCACCAGGTCTACGTTGCATCCCGGTCATATTGACACCCGGGAAATTCAAGGTAGCGTTGAATTTCCGGCCCTTTTCCTTCGATGATATTTCAACCGACCATCCAGAACTCATGAGTCTTCGCATTTTCATCTCGTCATTGACGGTAAATGCGAAATAGAGATTTTTTTTATCATTGCAAATAGCATAAAGTAAACCGCTTTTATCATCATAAAAATTGAGAGGTTTTGTCCATTCACGGTCATTTCCATCCACAACAATCTCATTCGATTTCCACCTTGATTTTGACACATCGCTTTGCGCCCATCCACTCAAAGTCAAGGCCAATAATGCGAAAAACGTCCAACTGATTTTATGCATCTGATTTCTGTTTTATTTACAATTGATTTTGATAAACCTGTATGTTAGACGTTGTGCATTGTCAATAGGTTAATGTCAGGTCAAGGTGAACGATGTGATTTATGAATTATTAACAACTACCAAAGATAATCTAATTCGATCCCGGCGTAGCACTTAAAGGTGAAAGTCGATTGCGCAGGTAATCAAATATTTAAAGGAAGAAAACGCCGAAATTAGTGTATTCCAGAATTTGTAATCGGCTTGATGACTTCAATATCAACCTTCTCTACCCTGGCATTTCCTTAGAAATTCCATAAAAGATTTTTAATTTACAAATCCTATATATTCCGAAACGAGAATGATGTCAAAATCGCTAAAAAATTGATTTCTAAACACTCATGCATTAACAGAAAGAAGTTAATGAAAGACTATAAACCATTGTGCAAAATCAGACTCTAAAATAGGTATGCATGAAATGCCATATAGGTTTGTCAATTTAAGAATAACAGAATATATATAAAGGCAACCCTTTGAGCCTTCAGAAGCATCTGAACAATTGGAGTCATATTGCAGGAATATTGCTGCCAACGTGATATTCTTTAAAAGTATTTATGGACGCATTATTACAACAAGTCACTTCACTTCGGCGAGCCATTACAGAATTTGGGCCGGCACCTCACAAACCCATTCTGCTATTGGCACTTTTTGAGTCATTCGATGAAGGAGAGATCGAAAACAACTGGATTGGGATCAATGAAGCATTTCTAACCCGTTTTTATGATTTATGGAATTTACTTGTAAGAACTAGAGATGCGCCAAACTTCTCGCTTACATTTTTCCATTTGAGCAACGAAAGAAGGGGATTATGGAACCTGGTTCTTATACCGGGAAAAACTTTTACGACCAAGCATAAGTTTACCTATAAAAGTTTAAAGGTATTAAAGGAAACTTTTTTAGCCGCACAACTATCCGAAGAGTTTTATTCAGCCATTACAAATGGGGCAAATAGAAAACTGCTTAAGGCAGCATTGTTAAACATCTACTCCCCTGATCGTTATACTCAAAAAGGAGAAGCTATTCCAAGATATTCTGAAGAGATTGAAAAACAAATATTATATGATCCCACCCATGAATATGCAGTAAATATCATTCGGCATGATCACAAAAAAACGATTGAGTCAAGAGAAGAAGAGATGATTCTACGCGATTATATTTTCAGAAAAGCGGTACTCAAAACTTACAATAGCCAATGCGCTGTCAGCGGATTAAAAGTTGAATCATCAGAAGAAGAACTCCTCGTGGATGCTTGCCATATCGTTCCTTTTACACAAACCAGCGATGACTCCATCCGTAATGGGACTGCACTCTCACCAACAATGCATCGCGCCTTCGATTATGGTTTAATTGCCATTGACGACAATTACAGAATCCTGGTTCAAAAAAAATTAAAAGACTACCACCCTTCAACTGGAATTCTCCAATTTGAGAATAAAGCCATACTGCTTCCCCGTGACGAAGATTTTTATCCCTCCCTGCACCGATTGGCAGAACACCGCTTAAGGTTCGGATATGAATGAAATGTTATTTCTCTCTCTTTTCTAAAAGATTAGCAGGGTGATTTCCACATTCCTTCAGCTGAATGTTTTGTATTACCTTTCCACCTTGAAAATCTACAATCTATGATTTGGGAAAAAAGGTGGTTTCAGTTTACAATCTTGATGGTATTAGCCTTTATATGGGGCAGTTCGTTTATATTAATGAAAATCGGGTTGAAGAGTTTCAGCCCAGAACAATCGGGCGCCTTACGCATCCTTTTTGCATCGTTGGTGTTACTACCCATCTCATTAAAGCAGCTTAAGAAACTTCAGCAAAAAGACCTGAAAAGCCTGCTGATCGTTGGTTTTATAGGCAGTTTTTTCCCTGCTTTCCTGTTTATGAATAATACTTCATATATACACACGAAATAATTTTACCCTATTCCCTTCCTATTAACCCGAATCGCTTATACTTTGCCCATCTTCCTTCATACCTCATCCGACTTTAAATAATCAAACCCTTTGT
>Ga0209585_10000333_pt1 | contig 18180 bp, 15 predicted proteins | sample NGEPerone_FD_185491 | JGI IMG/M metagenome (GOLD analysis project Ga0209585, IMG submission 185491) | Arctic peat soil microbial communities from the Barrow Environmental Observatory site, Barrow, Alaska, USA - NGEE Permafrost154B-one... | ecosystem: Environmental > Terrestrial > Soil >... | reverse complement strand
GTCAACCAACGACGTCGAATACGGTGGTCCTGTACCCGCCAGCACCGGCGGGCCTCAGCCGCGGGAAGCACGTTGCCCGGTTAAGTCTGAAGAGCCGGTAATCCCACCCTGCTGGTACCGGCACAACGGGATGGTCGAGGCGCTGTCCGCCCTGCGCGATCACGAGCGAATGTCGTTCTCCGAGCACGGATCCCCCACCGGTGCCGTGGACTGGTTCCGGGCGTTCCGGGAGATCGAGATACGTCTGATGGACCTCGCGGCCCGAACCCAATGCTCAGTCCAAGAACACCGCGCAGGCGCGGCTCGCACCTGGCGAACCAACGAACACGACTGGTCCGTCCATCTCGGTCTCACCACAGGGGTCGCCAGCACACTCCCAGCCAGGTTTGAGGATCAAACTCCCTCCACCCCATAGAGGGCGTCATCGCTTGCAAGTCCGCCCGGGTGTTCGACGGACCTCGCATGCCAACCAAGTCGGACAGGGCTCGGTCGGCGTCCTCGTGGGCTCTGAGGTCAGGGTCATCGGCGGAAGTTATGGCTGTTCTCGGACGGTTGTCCTATGTCGCTTAGCGTGGATACGTTCAGCGTGTGGAGATTCCTCAATGCCCGGTGCACAGGCACTCTGAGGTAGCCAGGGCCGGTTGGTATGGGCAGCCTGGGCGCCGTCGGCAGCGCTGGTGGTGTCGACCGGGCAGCGGTGGGCGTCATCGGTTTACCGAGGTACTGCCGCGGATCGTGGACGTTACGGTCAGTGGGCGCGTCTGTGAGGAGTGCACGACCAGGCTTGAGCCGTGGGAGGGCCAGCCTGCCCCGCGACTGTATGGGTTCACGGCCAAGCAGGTCGCTAAGGCGTTGGTCCTGGTCGCTGGGGGCGCGTCGTATCGGGCGACGGCTGCTCTGATCCGTCGGGACGCGGGTCGTGAGCTGGGCACTGCCGTGAGGACGGATAGAGCGGGCCGGCCGTTGGCTGCGCCAAACCAGCATGGCCAGCTGGTCTCGGACTGGGTGGAGGTGTTCGGGCCGGTGATCTGGGCGTCGTATGCGCCGACCTCGTGGCCGGCCGCGGTCCTACTCGACGAGGACGAGTTCCGTTTCTGTCGCCCTGGCGCAGCGCGTGGTGTGCTGGCGTTCGTGGTCCTTGCCGCGGTCGGGTACACCTGGCAAGGCGTTCCGTTCGTGGCGGCCATCGAGGCGGTCCCTCGGTGCACAGTGCCAGCCTGGCAAGCGTTTCTGTCCACGCTGGACGGCACACCGGAGCTGATCGTGACCGACGGCGGGCTGGCCAGGCGGGCGGCCGGACGTGTCTGGCCGTTGCCCGGTGAGCCGCAGACCCCTGAGCTCCGGCGCTGTGAGTGGCACCTTGCCCGGAACATCACCGAGTCACTGCCCCGCGACGTTCAGCATGACAGCGACGACCCGATCCACCATCTGATCGCCCGCGCCCAGTACAGTCCGTCCGCCTGGCAGGTCCTACACGACGAGATCGACAGCCGCGCTGACGCTGGCGGCTACCTGGCCGCGGTCAAAGTCGTCTCTGCCAACGACACGCTGGTGCGGTCTCAGATCGCCACCCGGGCCTTGCAGGGGCCGCACTCAACCGGGCCACTCGAGCAGTTCCTCCACCACCTCGACGCCACCATCGGCGACCGGGCCGCCCGGCTGACCAACAAGACTCGCACCGACGCACTGCTCAAACTGCTGGCCGCACAGCGCAACGGCTGGGCCAACGAGACAGCCTGGGCCGAGCGGATCCGCGAGCACCTACTCGCCCGGCGCGGCCGTGCCCCCGACCAACGCCAGCACACCGACCCAGCCGCCGAGCCCAGCCTGCGCGCACCTCTGCCGCAGCCAGCAATCGTCGATTTCTAACCCCTCCTCAGCGTGTCCACATCCACGCTAAGCGACATAGGACGGTTGTTCGATACATGGGCGCCGTGGGGGGCTGCTTTACCTTCGATACTCGCAAGAGCGCAATCATAGCGCCCACCCCGATGGCTGGGCCGATTGCGAGCACTGCCAGGGCGGGGCCCCACGAGTATTTTTCGACGAGAACTGGGACGAGCCAGAGTGTGACTGTGGTGGTGAGGAAGCCAGCCGCGAGCTGCATTGCGACGGCACTGCCGACGTACCGTGGGTCGACGTTCTCGGTGACCAAGGCTGAGAACTGGGCCGAGTCGGCGATGACCCAGAACCCCCAGAAGATGCAAATACTCAGGATTACTGGCAGAGGCAGTCCGCGGGAGATTGAGACGACAACGGCAGCCGTACCAGAGCACGCAAGACTGATTAGGGCTGACTGAGCGCGGCCGTATCGGTCGGAGAGATATCCGCCCGCCATACAGCCGAGCGTGCCCGCCCCGATGCAGACGAAGGCCAGCAAGGAAGCTTTAGCCCGCGCGTTCGGACTTGCGGCGACCGCCGGCAAACTGGCGAAGAACGCACCCACCCACGCCCACATCGCGTATAGCTCCCACATGTGGCCTATGTAGCCGAGGTTAGCCAGCGCCACAGGCCGGCTGCGCAGCGCGGTCAGCGCGGCGCCGAACTGGAAGGTTGACTGCGGAAAGGGGTACGGCCCTTTGACACGGACCATCAGGATGAGGAGTCCGCCTAAGCTCGATAGAACGCTGGTGCCTCCGATGACGACGCGCCAGTTCAGTCCACCGGTCGCGTTGATCAGATGCGGCAAGGCAGAGCCCAGGGTTAGGGCGCCGATCATGAGTCCAAGTGCCGTCCCGCGGCCTTCGCGGAACCACGTAGACACCAATTTGAGGGCTGGCGGGTAGACCGCCGCGAGCAGGATCCCGGTTACGACCCGCAGGATCAGGGCGGCAGGGAGGCCCGGTACCCACAGGATGCCTAGGTTCGCTGCAGCCGCACCAATGGACCCCAGACTCATGAGCCGTCGCGTCGGGATGGTGTCCGCGAGGCCCGTTGCCGCCAAGGCAATGGCGCCAACGACGAACCCCACTTGGACGCCAATGGTCAGCAGGGACGTCTCACCAGCGCTGAGGTGCCACAAAGTGGTCAACTGCGGCACGACGAACGATGCGGAGAACCAGACGCTCATTGAGAGGAATGTGCTGAGCGCGATGATGCCAAGAACCGTTTGGGCATTCGGCATGCGCTGCCCAACGGGCGCCAGGGTGGTGGGCGTCGGTATGGCGGCGGTCACAGACTCTGTTTTCTTGCTTGGCATGGCGGTCATCGTCTGGTTCGCGCCGTGGTGAGCTGCCGCAACCGGCCGAACGCGGCGATGGCCCGGTCGACGGAATCGAACAGGGGTACACCGGCAGCCGCGGCAACGGGTCGCAGTTCACGGACGAGGTCGTCTTGGGCTTGGCTGAGGCTGCTGCGCAAAACGAGAGCAGCCGGGGTGCCAGGACGGGTTCCGTCGAGCAGGGACCTGGTCAGCTGACGGATGAGGTCACCCGCGGCCTTGTCTTCAACCATGTCGAAGACGGTCCCGAGGTCGAGGAAGGCAACTGCCGCGTCCACCGCCGGGTCGTCAGCGACGGCTTGGAGCAGCGCGCCGGTGAAGGGACCGTCGGCGTCAAAGAGTGACCAGATGGGGATGTCGACCGGATTTGTCAGGCTCGTTCCTGGAGCTTCGAACCTGCGCAGATTGTTAGCCGTGGCGGCAGAGAACGGTGGGAGATTTAGGTTCCAGTCGTGGGCGATGTCTGATCCGACGACCGCGACGCCGCCGCCGCTGCCGACGAGTCCAAGACCGAAACCATGCACGGCGTCGACATGCTGGAACAGGACGAGAAGGTCCATCAGCTCGTCTAGGCTATCCACGATGGCGACTCCTGCCTGGGTGGCAACGTCGCGAAGGAGTTGCGGGTTACTGGCAAGTGCTCCAGTGTGTGAAGCGGCCGCAGCCGCGCCTGCGGCGGTTCGGCCGCCCTTGAAGAGGATGACCGGCTTGGACATACCCGCGGCGAGTCGGAAGAAGTTGCCGGCGTCTGTGTCGTCCTCGAGGTAGAACGCGACGGCATTAGTGCGGTCGTCGCGTTCGCAAAACGCGAGGAGTTCACTGGGGGAGACATCGTCGCAGTTGCCGACTGAGGAGACGAAACTGAACTGAACGCCGAGTTCGTTGCCGCGCCGGACGACATCGCCGGCATACGTCCCTGACTGGGAGATGAACGCGAGTCTGCCTGGCGCCTTGGAAGACGAGCCAACGCCGATCATGGTGATGGACTCGTGTGGGGTGTAGTGGCCGATGCAATTCGGGCCGAGGGCGCGCATGCGGGTTCCGGCCAGTGCCCTGGACAATGGCTCGGTATCGGCGGTGTACACGTGCGCCGTACGAACTCCCTTGGCCGCGAGTTCCTTTAGGGCGCCCGGCACTAGACCTGCCGGCAACGCGACTACGGCTCGGTCCACGCCCTCGGGCAAAGCGTCGATGTTCGGCAGTGCGCGGATGCCGCACACTTTGCTGGCGGAACGGCTGACTGGATAGATGGCACCCGAGTACCCGAAGTCCAGGACTGTCCTAACGGCCCGGTGCCCCAGCTTGCCGGGGTCAGCAGATGCCCCGACGACCGCGATGGAGCGAGGGTAGATCGCGGGACGCAGCTGGTCGTACGCCACCTCGGGCGAGGGCAGTCGGACCGGCCTAACATCGGTGGTCGTGACGGCTCTGGCGTCGACAGCCACGATACGCTCGGGCGTCACCACGATCGGGTTGAGGTCGATCTGGTCGATCGGCTCCGATAGAAGCATGCCGGTCGCTGACCCGACCGCGAGGACCAGATCAACGAGCCGGGCGAACGATTCCGGCAGTCGCCCGTTGATGACTTGGCCAATGCGCGTGCGGAGGACGAGAGCCTCCGCATCCGGCCGGGTAACGGGCACTAAGGCGAAGGAGACGTCTCCCACGACCTCGATGTCGATGCCGCCCCGACCAAACATCACGATGGGGCCAAAACCGGGGTCGTGCAGTGCACCAACGACGACCTCGATGCCGGCAGGCACCATGGCTTCCAGGGTGACGCCCTGAGCGCTAATGCCGCACCCCCGCTGCTTCGCCAAGAGGTCGTCTGTGGCTTGGCCGACCTGGTCTGCGGGGACGTTTAGGATGACGCCGCCTGCCTTGCTCTTATGGACGACACCTTCGGCGACCAGCTTGAGTGCTACGGGTACACCGGCCTCCGTTGCGAGTTTCTGCGCCTGTTGCCCGTTCGCTGCAAAATAGACAGGGTTGGCGGGTACCCCGTACTTAGCCGCGAGCACACGTGCGTCGTCTTCACGAATTCGCTTTTGGGTCATGGTGAATGGGCCAGCTTTCACAGGTGGTTAGGGAGGAGGGGGCAGGTGTCGTGTCAGTCGTCGATGACCGCGCGAAGCTGGTCGACCAGGGTCGCCGGCGCATCGGAGTAGACCGCTGGTCGACGCTCGAGGAAGGAACTGACGCCCTCGCTGCCGTCAGGCAGTTGTTGGACGACGCCAGCCAGCCGGCCTTCGGCGGACTGACCAGCGTCCAAGCCGTTCGACAGCGTGTTGGCCAGTCCGGCCTTAATGGCGTTGACCACGGACGGGGATACACCTGCAATCGTCTTGCCGAGTGCGATCGCCTGGTCGAGGGTTTGCTCCGGGGCGCAGATCTGGGCAATAAACCCATTTGCCAAGGCGTCCCTGGCGTGCAGCGGCTCGGCGGTGGTGAGCATCCTGAACGCGTCCTGGTACGAAAGTAGACTCAGCAGCCGGCTCAGCTGGCCGCCGACGGGGACGAGGCCGATCTTGGCGCCGACGGCGCCGAAGCGCGCGTTGTCGCCGGCGACACGAAGGTCGCAGTTCAATGCGAGGATGAACCCTGCGGCGTAAGCCGAACCGTTGATGGCGCCGATCACCGGTGTGGTGATGCGGGCCGGGAGGGTGAACGCCGCGTTCGCCTCGGGGTCGCCGGCGGTTTCGGGACTAAGCAGCACTTCCTGTAGGTCGTGGCCGGAGGAGAAGGCCTCATGACCGGCACCAGTTATGACGATGGCGCGAACTGTCGTGTCGGCGTCTGCCTCCTCGATGCGGCGCCGAAGCGTGGGGGCCATGTCGCCAGAGAATGCGTTGCGCTTCTCGACGTTGTTGATGGTTAGGATGCGGACCGGGCCGTCACTGAGGACATCGATGCTGGGAGTCATGAGAATCCTTCAACCTTTCGCTGGATTGTTGATCGTCAGTATTTAAGTGATTCCGTGGCTGTCGACATCGATGCCCCAGGACATGATTTCCTAAGTAATAAGTTGCTCGGTGAAAGTCCTGTCAGTCCGAAAACGAAGAAGACGTGGAGAGCGATAAATGTCTTTCGACGACACTGGGGTCGCTGGCTACCTCCCTTCGGCTTGCTCGGCCGACAACGGAACCACGGTTAAGTACAACGAACTCGTCGCCTGCCGTACAAGCCATCTTGAAGTTTTGCTCGACGAGCAGCACCCCGATGCTGTGTAAGCGCAATATTTGTAAGGCGGAATAGATCGCGTCCACGTACTCGGGCGCGAGCCCTTCACTTGGTTCGTCGAGAAGAATCACCGTGGGTGCGGTCACGATCGCTCGCGCGATAACCAGCATCTGTTGCTCGCCGCCTGACATTGTCCCGGCAAGTTGCATCTGTCGGTCTGCAAGTTTCGGAAATATACCGAAAATTTCATCATCTGCCAGTGGTGGCTTTCGGCCCTTTCGCCGGGCCACACGCAAATTCTCAGCCACGGTCAGAGTTGGGAAGACTTGGCGGTCTTCCGGAACATAAGCGATTCCCGCCCTGGCTCGCTTGTGAGGCACCGGACTCACAGCCACCCCATCGACAAGAACCTCACCAGCCGAGTGTGGAAGCAGACCCATGATAGCCCGAAGTGTGGTCGTCTTCCCCATGCCATTCAGCCCCATCAGACAAGTGATGTTGCCTGGGGGAACATCGATGTCGATATTCTGAATCACTATTCCCTGGCCGTAGGACCCTTCGATCCCTCTTACGCTAAGTCCGAGTTCAGCCATCAGCGTGCTCCTAGATAAGAAGCCCGAACGGCTTCATTCTGCTGGATCGCGGCTGGACTTCCATCAGCGATCACCGAGCCTTGGTGCATCACTGTGATTCTATCGGAAATGTCGAACACCAACTCGACGTCATGCTCAACGAGCAGGACGGTCAGGCCAGATTCTTTGCGTAGATTGAGTATCAGGTCCCTGAGAACGTGTCTGTCGTGTGCCGACACTCCGGCCATGGGCTCATCAAGAAGCATGATCGTTGGATCAAGCCCCAAGCCGATTCCAAGTTCAAGTACGCGGCGCTCGCCATGGCTGAGTGACCCGGCCACGACCGACGAGCGCGAAGCAAGGTTTACAGATCGCAAGATCTCAGACACCGACTCTGATACTTGCCGGTCACTTCGCTTTTTAACACGAAGTGAGTAGTTGCGCCCCAAATGCGATCGAACAGCGAGCGCAACATTCTCCCAAACGGAGAGTTCGGAAAAGATGCTGGTGATCTGAAAAGTCCGCACTACCCCAAGAGCCACAAAGTATTCAGGTGGACGATTCGTTATGGATTTGCCTGAGACTTCGACGGCCCCGGCGGTCGGCACCAGCCCGCCCGAAAGCAAATTGAAGAGAGTCGTCTTTCCAGCTCCATTTGAGCCGATGACTGAATGAATGCTGCCGGCCTCGACAGAGAAAGAAACATTGCTAACCGCACGAAGGCCATGGAAATGCTTGCTTAGGCCAGAGGCCCTAAGTACCGTAGTCACGACTTCCTCTCGCGCCTGCTCATCAGGCCGCCTATACCCTGTGGTAGCAGAATGATAACCAGTATGAAACCTACCCCGAGAACAATCGGCCAGTCGCGGAAGCTTGCGCTAATAGTCTGATGGAGAAGATATACAGCGGCACCCCCGAGCGCGGGGCCAACGATCGTTCCAGTTCCACCGGTGATTGCTGCTACTAGAACCTCGCCAGACTGCTGCCACTGGAGAAGCTCTGGCGATACAGCGCCGTTGAACGCTACGTAGAGGACCCCAGCCATCGACGCCAGCACGGAAGTCAGGGCATATATGACTAGCTTCTCCATGTATACCCTGATACCGATGAATCGAGAGCGTAGCTCGTTCTCACGGATGGCTTTCCAAGTTGACCCCATGGGCGTCGCTGCCAACACGTAAAGAATGATTAGCGTAAGAACCAACACCCCTACTATCAGAAGATAGAAACCATAACCGACACCAATCTCAACACCAAGAAGAGTTGGCAGCGGCACTCCGTTCAATCCATCCTCACCACCTGTGAATCGTGAGAAGACAAACACGGCCGAATAGACTACCTGCCCTAACGCTAGCGTAAGAATCGCGAACGAGATACCGGACAGCCGGGTTAGAACCAGCCCACACACGACCGAGGCGAAAGTAGTCAGGACAGCTACCAACATGAGACTCGCTAAGATGTCAGAGGTGATATAGATGTTGATTAACCCGCCCGCGTATGCCCCGAACCCGTACCAGGCGGCGTGACCAAACGAGACTAAGCCAGATTGGCCAACCAGGAACCCCAAACTGCCGGCCAAAATTCCCCATATCATCGCCTTCCCGAACAAAGCCTCGTAGTATGGGTTACTTGCGGCCGTGAGGGGGAAGACTGCCAACGTTAAGACGCCTAAAGCAATCAAACCGACCGATAATTTTCTCTTAAGGTTCGGTGTCGCTTTTGCTGAGCGTTCGACCCGCCCCTCCGCGCGGTCCTTGACTACAGTCTGTTTTTTAGACAACGCGTCCCTCCCCAAGGATGCCCTTCGGCATGACACTCAATGTAGCGATCACAGCGACAAACAGAAGTAACAAGGCGGTTTGTCCCCCGATGTAGGTCTCACCCAATACCGTGGCGAAGCCTACTAGGAAACCTGCTACCACGGATCCTCGTACACTTCCAAGCCCACCGATAACGATAACCAAGAAGGCCTGGATAAGAATCGTGTCCCCTATCACCGGAGATGCACCAGAGATAGGGGCTGAAAGTCCACCAGCCAGCGCCGCAAGTCCGCTTCCAACTGCGAACACCGACACCATCAGCACTTTTCGATTGATGCCTAGCGACATGGCCATTTGAGGATGGTCATTGATGGCACGTACCTTTAGGCCCCACGCGCTGTACCTGAGGACAACCAGCACTAGCACAGAAATTGCGATCGCCAGAACACACGCAAAGAGCCGAAAACTCGGATACGTAACACCGAAAATCGGAATGGTTCTTGAGAGAAACCCAGGAACCGGTAGCATACGGGGGTCTGCGCCCCAGATTCGTTGCAGGATTCCTGTGATGGCGAGGCCCATGCCGAAAGTCAAGAGCAGGGAATGCAGTTCAGGACGATTTCGAATGCGAGCCACAACTGCTACGTCCAATAGTCCACCCAATGCAGACGCGACGAGAGTAACGATTGCGAGCACGAAAAGGAATGGAACTCCATTTGCTGCCAATGTGAATGTCAAAAGCGCGCCAAAACTGTATAGAGCGCCGTGTGCAAGATTGATCACTCGCCCGAGACCGAAGATCAAGGTCAGACCCAGACTCATGAGCGTCAGAAGAGAGCCGAGGACCACCCCGTTGAGCAATTGTGCAACCATCTCACCAACACCTTTGTCCTGAATATCGTCGCCACACATTTACGAATCGCGATGACTTACTCTGTCACTCACATCTTGCACTGGTCGCTGGGGGTTGCTGCGGCCAGCTTATCCCAAGGAACAGTCGTCGTGACTTTCCATGCGTAAGTCGCACCGTAGGTCTTCTTATCCAGCTTGACAACTTCGGCGGCGTACATGCCGATCTCACCTTGATGGTCTTTTGCGCGAACGCCGAAGGCCCCAAGGATTCCGTCGACACGGGTCGCCTCCAAAGACTTGATGACGTCACTGGAATTCAACGAAGGAGAATCTTTCAGGCCCTTCAAAGCCCACCACGTTCCTTGGTAGGCTTGGATCGCCATGGGGCTGGGGACGCGGTCGTACTTCGTAACGAAAGCCTCAACGAACTGCTTCATCGCCGGGTTCTTGTCAGCCAGCATCCAAGACCCGAAGAGCCCGCCGGTACGCAGCCCCACCGACTTTGCGCCGAGCTCGGCCAGCATGCTGTCGGGCATGCCCAACGGAGGAAGGATGGTGCGGGTAATCCCGAAAGCTCGTGTCTGGTTAATGAAACGGGGCAAGTCAGCCCCAACCAGCAGAGCAGCGTAGATTCCGGCTTTATCGTTTCCCTTCAGTTCCGTAAGAGCAGTGGACCAGTCTGTAGTCCCGACGGGTCGAATGATAGTTGAGTCAATCTTAATTCCCGGAAGAGCCTCGAACGCTGCCGCATTGCTTCGACCCCACACGTTGTCATGCACTACCACGTCCCACGACTTGTTCGCCAAGTCTGGATCGCTCTTCAGGAGAATCGCGTTGGCCGCCGCCGTCATAGCATCATTGGGGTTGGTCCGAAAGACGTAACGGCTGCACGAAGCACCCGTCACAGAAACTGCCTGCGAGTTGATCGCGATGATCGGGACGTCCAAACGCTTCGCTTGGGCCGCAAGCGCCAGAGTCTCAGAACTGTTGGTCCCACCCACGAGAAGGTTGACGCCGTCAGTCTGGACCATCTTCTGCGCCATGGAGAGCGCAACAGCAGCGTTTCCTTGTGTGTCCGCGGCCATCCAGGTGACGGGCTTGCCACCGATCTCACCGAATTGCTCAACAGCCAGGGCTGTACCGTCGCGCATGTCGATGCCGAGGGGCGCCTGAGCCCCCGTCAACGGAACGTAGATTCCCACCTTCACCGACTTGCCACCACTCGTGACCGACTTGCCACCACTCGTGCCTCCGGAAGCTGCAGCACAGCTCGTAGCAAGGAGTGCGAGACTTGAGATGGAGGCAGAAATGAAGATTGTCTTCCTAAGATGTGTACTGAGCATGATGTTCACCGATTTCCCTGCAATTGAGGACGGGTAACTACGAGTTGGTCGTCTGAGTTCGTCTACAGGAACGGGGTTCCAGCAGGCTGCGTGCACTAGTATTATTTGTGGTGGCTCGTCAGCATTTGGCCGGGCCACCTCCTACAACGTGGAGGGTTCTACGACTGTTAGAAAGTCGTATGAGCCCTTTTTAGAGTTAAGACCTGTCAGCCCCCTGACCCGGTTGCTGAGCGCCAACCAAAGCCACGGTGTTTCCGAAGACGTCCTCGCCGCGGGCCATTTGTGCGTGGGCCAGGCCAATCTCGTCGAAAGCGATGATGCGCCCGAGGCACGGGTCGATCGATCCTTCAAGTACGAGTTTGTTGTAGGCGATTGCCTGCTGGTCGTTCGTACCGTGAGATCCCTGCAACCTCTTCTGACGCGTCCAGTGGTAGCGCAGGTCCACCATCGCGTCGTAGCCGGTGGTGCCAGCGCAGATGACCACCATGCCGCCAGGTTGACACACGAAGATACTCGTTGGAATGGTGGCGGCTCCCGGATGCTCGAATACGATCGCAGGTTCCTTGCGCTCGCCCACGATGTCCCAGAGTTGCTTACCGAAGGCCCGGGCACTCTGCGTCCACGCCTTCTGGCCTTCCGTGTCATCCACCAACGGTGGGATACCCCAATGGTCGAAGTCGTGACGATTGATCCAGCCAACGGCGCCGAGCTTCTCGGCGTACTTGCCGCGGTCCTCGTTTGACACCACGGCCACGGGGGTGGCTCCGGCCAACTTGGCGAGTTGGATGGCTTGTGAGCCGAGCCCTCCGGAGCCTCCCCACACCAACACAACATCGCCAGCTGTGACGGTGTTACCCGCCCAACCGTGCAGCATCCGGTACGCGGTCGCGCCGACGAGGGTGGGTGCAGCCGCTTCTTCCCACGTCAGGTGCGCAGCCTTGGGTAGCACTTGGTGAGCTTGCACACGGGTGAACTGGCCGAATGCGCCGAAGTTGGTGTCATACCCGTAGATACGCGCAGAGTTAGAAATCATCGGGTCCCGGCCCTCCCGAATCCATGGGTCATTTGCATCCCACCAACCGGGGTGTGTAACAACTTCCTGTCCAACCTCGATGCCGGTGACATCTTGGCCGACTGCGTACACAATGCCGGAGGCGTCCGAACCGCCGACGTGGAAGTCCTCCAGTTCGCCTTTCCGCTGGCGAACCGCAACCTGGTCAACCGGGTACCCTCTAGCTGCCCACACGTTGTTGTAATTGATCCCTGCAGCCATGACGGCGATCAGGACTTCGTCCGGCGCCAACGTCGGAGTCTTCACCACCTCTGCCTGGAAGGCTTGAGCTGGATCTCCGTAGCGTTCCTGCCGGATAGCCTGAACGTGCATGCGGCTCGGTACCTTGCCCAGCGGGGGCAACGTACCGAGCGACACCGGGTCCAAACCTGGCGTAACGACGCTACGACGCTCTGAGGAGTGTGTGCTCACGAGGTGTCTCCTTGTCGGGTTAACAATGACTCGTATGTGGTGCATCTGTAGTGCATCTGTAGTGCATCGTGCGATGGTCTTCGAAACGTGATACACAGGAAGATAGTGTTCACGACCCGTCTCGTCAAGGGTTGACCCGACTCTTTCGCGGAGCGAAAAGTGAAATCTCGCGTAACTAGACCATTCCAATCGCCTCGCGTCCATCAAGCTGCGGCACGTCGTCCCGTCCAGCGCAGCAACGGGACCAAGAAAGGAGGCTTTGGACAGCCGTCCGAGCCCGTGTATGAGACAGAGGTACCCGAGGGCTGGGATCCGGCCTCGCAACTAGGAAAACCGGGTGTGTTCCCTTTCCAGAGCGATGTCTACCCGACGATGATCACCGCCCGACCCTGGACGATGCGCCGGTACGCCATGTGCGGCACCGCGGTCAAGTCGAAGCAGTGCTATCACCCGAAGATCGGGCACGGCACGGCTAGCCTGAGCGTCGGGATCGACCTGCCGACCCAGATGGAGCACAACTCCGACTACGCGATTGCCTCCGGCGAGGAGGGCGAGGTCGACATGGCGCTCGACTCGATCAACGACATGCGTCTGCGCTACAGCATCCCGCTGTCCCGACTCTCCGCGAGGGTCAACCGAGCCGAGAACGCCAACGACGCGACTGATACGGCCTGCCGATTACTAACCTCTGAGGATGCGATCTCGGTGATCGAGAAGTCCGCAGGGGCATGACTCCTGGTCTTCGCCCCACTCCGGTCGCGCTGCTGCTCGGTGCGCTCATGGGGCTCAGTGCCATGAGCACTGCCGCGGTCGCTGTGGCGCTGCCCGACATCGCCGACCACTTCGATATCCCTCCTGACCGCAGTGTGTGGGTCATCAGTGCGTACGCGATCGCGCTCGCAGTCGGCGCCGCTCTGTATGGCCGTGCGGGCGACAAAGCAGGCATCAGAACTCCGCTGACGATCGGCGTTTGTCTGATGTCGGCAGGCTCTATCCTTGCCGCGCTCGCCCCGACTTACGAAACGCTCATCGCCGCCCGACTCCTCCAGGGCTCCGGAGCGGGCGCAGCACCGGTGCTCGCTCTGGCTGCCCTACGCGTCAAGTACCATGGGAGTATCCGGTCTACGGCACTGGGCTACCTTGCCGGGATGGCGGTTGCAGTCACGTCTTCAGGCCCATTGCTCGGTGGGCTCCTCACCGCCATGTTCAGTTGGCGTGCGGCGGTCTTCTCTCCTTCCATAGGATTCCTGGTGCTGCTTACGCTGTGGCACTCACTCCCCGTTGGGGGCTCCGGAGCTCGGCTGGACTATACGGGAGCTGTGCTGGTCGCATGCGCTGCGGCTGGGCTCGTGCTGCTGGTCCAGTCACCTTCGATTGGATACGTAGGCGCGCTGTTTGGCCTCGGGCTTCTGGTTCTGGCGGTTCCAGCTTTGGTCGCTTGGGTTCGGCGTCGACCCGATGGGTTCCTTCCTCGCGCAGTAATCGTTGAATCAGCTGTCATACGAAGCGCCTTGGGGGCGGCGGCCATGCCGGCTTCATGGTTCGGCCTGCTCATTGCCATCCCGGCCGTGCTGGCCGGTGAAGGTTGGTCCCCGATTGCGATAGGCTTCGCGCTTCTGCCGGGTGCGTTAGGCGGCGTGATCGGGTCTCGCTCTGTAGGCGCGACACTGGACCGTCTTGGGCCCACGAGATCTATCGTTCTGTCCGGCGCCACCTGTGTAGTTGCCGTTCTGACGGCCGCTCTGGGAGCGACCGGCCTGCCGGTTCTCCTGATGGTCGCGATGGCGATGGTCTACGGGGCCTTCACCCTGGGACAACCAGCGATGAGTGCCGCTGTGGCGGCGGCGGTCCCTGCGCACATGAACGGTGTGGCGCTAGGAATCGCCACCCTGATCTTCTTTCTCGGCGGTGGCCTGGGCGCAGCTGTGGCGGGGCTCAGCTCGTCCGTCGGCCAACCCTGGAGTCTGGCCCTGCTCGCAACACTGCCACTTTTCGGGACGCTTGCCGTCCATCGCCGGGCGGTCTCCTGAGAGCTGTTACGTGAGTGTGCGCGGACCGGTCGGTCATAAAGCATGGCCGCGTATCAACTCACGATGATGAAACCGAGCGGAAAGTACGCCGTCGCTGAGGGCTGCGGTCCACTTCAACCCTGCCCTGGCCTACGCCCCATACGGTTCAGTTAGAGTGGGACAGCGGTGGAGCTGGGTTGCTGCTGAGACTGAGGCCAGTCGCCGTGGTGGGCGCGTTTGACGTGCCACTTGGGTATCTTGCGCTTAATAACGCGCGGTGCCGCGCGCTTGCGTAGCCCTACAGCCGGGTTGACGCGGGCGATTAGTCGAGGTTCGACGGGCGGGGGCTGGAAACGGAACGCATCAGCGTCACCGCGCCAGCTCCCGACCCAACCAACCTCGATTAGTCGGCGGAGGAAGGTCAAGCCAGAGGCGGTTGGTGGCGTCAGTGGTCGTCAGGGGGGAAAGGCGCCCTGGTGGGGCGGTTCACTCACGGATGGACAGCCGCGCTCAACGCGTTCGGGGCGTGTCAAGTTTTCCGTGTAAGTGGTGGTGGCTCTTTCGTTGGTACTGCTGGGTTTTGGGGTCAGATTGGGAGTCGGTCGGGGAACTGCAGGGCGAACGCGTTGAGCGCGACGGTCCATCCTTGAGTACCAGTGCCGGCCTCGCCGCCGCGCTTGGTGGAGATGTTGCGTAGCGCGAGGTAGAGCAGCTTCATCGCGGCCTCGTCGGTGGGGAACGAGCCGCGGGCCTTGGTGACCTTTCGGATCTGGAAGTTGATGGACTCGATCATGTTGGTCGTGTAGATGATCTTGCGGATCTCGGGGCTGAAGGCCAGGAACGGGGTGAACTCCTCCCAGGCTCGGTCCCAAGCGGCGACCGCTCCGGGTGCCTTGGCGCCCCAGGCTTCACGGAAGGCTTCCATGGCCAGCTGGGCGGCCTCGATGGTGGGCGCGGTGTAGATCGGCCGCAACGAGACCATCATCGTCTTGCGGTCCTTCCACGAGGCGTAGCGCATGCTGGCGCGTAGCAGGTGCACCACGCAGGTTTGGACCACCGCCTGCGGCCAGACGCTGCTCACCGCGGCAGGTAGCCCGGTCAGCCCGTCGCAGCATACGAACAGCGCGTCCTTCAGGCCACGGTTGCGCAGCTCGGTGAGCACCCCGGCCCAGAACTTCGCGCCTTCGCTCTGCTGGATCCATACGCCCAGAACGTGTTTGAGGCCATCGACGTCGACGCCCACCACGATGTGAGCGGCCTTGTTGGCGACCACGCCGGCGTCGCGGATCTTGATCCGGATCGCGTCGATATACAGGATCGGGTACACGGCGTCGACCGGCCGGCACTGCCAGGCCGCGATCTCGTCGACGACCACATCGGTGACCCGGCTGATGGTGGCCGCGGACACCGTCGCGCCGTAGACCTCGCCCAGGTGCGCGCTGATGTCGCGGGTGGACATCCCGCGGGCGTACAGGCTCAAAATCATGTCCTCGACCTGTCCCAGGCGGCGTTTGGACTTGGGCACGATCACCGGCTCGAACGAGCCGTTACGATCCCGCGGCACCTCCAAGGTCACCGACCCGCCCGTGGTCAACACCGTTTTGGCGCCATGGCCATTTCGGGAGTTGCCGCTGCCATGACCGGCCGGGTCGCCAACGTCGTAGCCAAGGTGGTCGGCCAGCTCCACGTCCAACGTCCGCTCCAGGACCGCCTTGGTCATCCGGGCCAGCAACCCATTAGGGCCGTCGATCGGGGTGCCCGAGGCCTCAGCGTCGGCCAGCAACGCATCCACACGTTCAGGGTCAAGCGTCGCGGCCAGTCGCCGGGCGGCGGCCTCGGCCGCGATCTTGTCTTGGTCAATCATCAGGTGCTCCTGTTCCGGTGGTCAGGCTGAGCCTGCACCACCACTCAGGCCACACCCCTTACACGGATGATGAAACACGCTCCGCGTTCGCCCTACAGTTCCCAGACCGACTGCCCATCTGACCCAAAACCCAGCAATACCAAGGAAGAAGCCACCACCCGTTACACGGAAAACTTGACACGCCCCCGCAGTCAGCAAGGGCCACTAGCACTAGCCGGGCCTGCGGGAACGCCGACTTCTCACCCTTGTTCACCCCGGGGCGGGCCGAAGAACGCTGCGTTCTCCGAAGTGTCGGCGACGTCCATGCAGCTCCCGTCGATCGCCACCATCCGCCGGCCCGCCGGCTGTCGTCGACAGCCAGGCACACCCCATGCATCCCCGGTGTCCCGCTCGGCTTGGCGACCCGGGCGAACAACGCCTCCAACGGCTTCGACCCCAGCCGGGCGCGCGCCTGAAAGATCGCCGACTTCGACGGCAACGTGAAGCTCTCCTCCCAACCCGAAGCCCACGACAGCCCATCGGTCAACTGGCTCAGCACCACATCCTCATACGAGCCCTCGGTGTACAGCCCCATCCCGATCACAAAGTACGCCATCACCCGCGCCGGCAACGACCGATGACGCTGCTCGGTACGGCCCGCTGCAGCGATCACCTCATTGTCGACCAAACCCGGCGGGAACACCCGGATCAGCACCCCCACCGACACCAGATCGGACAACTGTCTGTCTCACGCGACTTGACAGATACCGACCCGATCGCGAGTAACAGCCGAGACCCAGGCCACCCCACTCAAAGTCGGAAAGCCAGACAAGTGAAACTGCGCCCACTCGGATGCCATCCCACGCCACCCCGCAGGTCCCCACCAGATCCATCGTCTGTGCACACCACTACCCACGGTGCTTCAGATTCGCGTTCGGGGGTAGCCGTCTCAGCGTCTTGTCGGTTTCTTCGACCCCGACGACCCCCTTTGGCGGCGCCGTGAGCCGATGACATCCACGTGCTGAGAAGCCGCTATTTTCAGTACAACCTTGGCGGCTCATGCACATCGAGAAACGCGAGAACGAGGTGCAGACTCCCGGGCCGCAATCAATAGCAAGCAAGGGGCTATCCATTTGAGTGCCCCGCTCGGCTGGCCTCAGTCGAGGCTCTGCGTCTGCCGCCACGGTTTGTCGGCGGGCGGTAGCGCCAGCGTTCCGGGCCTGCCGCGTGGCCCGAGCACTCCCGCCGGACGCACCCCCTTGGGTTTCGAGTTCACCACGAGTTCGCGGTAGGTGACCGGAGGTGCGCCGACGGCAAGCTGCAACAGCCGGTAGAACACGAGCCCGCGATGGGAGCCCTGGTCACGAGGGCGGCAACTCGCGCGGGGAGTTCTGCTTCACCCTCACCGTGACTGACATCGCGACCGGCTGGACGGAGAACCGGACGGTGCGCAACAAGGCCCAGGTGCACGTGTTCGCGGCGCTGACCGACGTCGTGGAACACCTGCCTTTCCCGATCCGCGGGATCGACTCCGACAACGGAAGCGAGTTCATCAACGACCAGCTGTTCCGCTACTGCCTCGACCAGCAGCTGAAGTTCACCCGGTCGCGATCGGGGAACAAGAACGACGGGGCGCACGTGGAGCAGAAGAACTGGACCGCAGTGCGTCAACTGGTGGGCTACCTGCGCTACGACACGCAGGGCGAACTACTGCTGCTGAACAAGATCTGGGCGTTGCAGTCGATGATCGGCAACCACTTCTATCCGCAGCAGAAGCTCGTCTCCAAGGTCCGCGACGGCGCCAAGATCACCAAGAAGTACGACACCGCCAAGACCCCGTACGCCCGGGTCAGCGCCCACCTCGAGGTCAAGGCGCTGCCCAAGCGCCGGCTGGCCACCCGCGCACACCTCGTTCAAT
>Ga0209585_10000332_pt1 | contig 18251 bp, 18 predicted proteins | sample NGEPerone_FD_185491 | JGI IMG/M metagenome (GOLD analysis project Ga0209585, IMG submission 185491) | Arctic peat soil microbial communities from the Barrow Environmental Observatory site, Barrow, Alaska, USA - NGEE Permafrost154B-one... | ecosystem: Environmental > Terrestrial > Soil >... | reverse complement strand
TTGAGGCGCCCGCCGCGATGAGAGTGCGGCCCGGCGAACGCCATTGGGGGATCTTCCACGACCTCGTGTCACAACACGGTCTGCGCGGTAACGACATCCCGGATGCCTACCTGGCGGCCCTTGCCCTCGAGCAGGGGGCGACGTGGGTGACGACTGACCGTGGGTTCGCGCGCTACGAGGGACTGCGGCTGCTTGATCCGCTGAGGCCCTGAGATCAGCTCGGGGCGGTCAGCAGCCCGTGGCAGCGGATCACCCGCTCGCGCCACCACTTCTCACGGACCGCCGGAGCCTTCCAGCGCTCGAGCAGCTCCTCGTCGATGGTGAGCTCCCGCAACGCAATCGAGCCGGCCAGTGGCACCAGGGAGTCTTCCGTAACGTCACCCGCCATCAGCTCGAGGGTGCCGAGGCCACAAGCGAAAGGCAGCTCAGGCAGGGCTGCGGCCAGCGCGAGGCCAGCGCGGATGCCGACGCTCGTGTCCAACGCGCTGGAGACCACGGTCGGCAGCCCGCACTCCTTCGCGATGTCGAGCGCGGCCCGCACCCCACCCAGCGGCGCCACCTTGATCACGACGACGTCGGCCGCTTCTTCGCGTACCACTCGCATCGGGTCAGCGGCACGCCGAATCGACTCATCGGCCGCTACCAGGACCTCGATGCCGTTGCGTGCCAAGGCAACTCGCAACGCCGCCAGCTCCTCGACGCTGGCGCACGGCTGCTCGGCATACTCCAGCCCGTATGCCGACAGCCGCCTGAGCGCCTCCGTCGCCTCGGCGACCGTCCAGCGCCCGTTGGCATCGACCCGAATCCGCGCATGCGATCCCATCACGTCCCGGACCGCGGCCACCCGGTCCACATCGTCCTGGAGCCGTTGACCCTGCTCGGCGACCTTGACCTTGGCAGTCGAGCACCCGTCATACCGCGCGAGAATCCCTGCGACCTCGCGTGCGAGGACCGCAGGCACCGTCGCGTTCACCGGAATCGAGGTGCGCACCGGATCCGGCCAACCGACCCACCCGGCCTCGATGGCGGCCGCCAACCAGCGGGAGGCCTCGGCATCGTCGTACTCCGGGAACGGCGAGAACTCACCCCACCCCTTCGGGCCGTGAACCACGGCCACCTCACGCACGGTCACACCCCTGAACCTGACCCGCATCGGGATCTGCACCACCGACAACGTGGCGAGCACCTCGGCAAGCGCGGGTCCGGTTGAGCCAGTCATCGTGCGACCAGCTCGGCAGAGAGGAGCCGGTCACGCAGGAGTGCGGCCGTCGAGATGGCCGCAGCCGCAAAGGGGTTGTCGGGCCACCACTTCGGCGCGATCCGTGCGAATGCCAACCCATCCTGGGCGGCAAGGTCTGTTGACGCGTTGCAGTCATCCCACTCACCGCGGACAGAGGCGCAGAAGGGGCACCGGTAGAGGGAAGGCTCGTGGTTGAACACCGCCGCAGTCTCGCACTCTGCCTGGGCGGGGTAGCCGTCAACGTGCACTACCCCCGTCGGGCGTTCCTCCTCCGTGCTCACACAGTCGTCACACCACCCCATCTGCACGTTTGGTGGCTGTTGCCTTGCGCACGGACGGCCCGGAGTGCGCCTATTGTCGCTGGGGTGAGCGAACACAGCGCGAACAAACCCAGCGCGAATGAACCCAGCGTGAATAGACCCAGCGCGAATGAACCCAGCGCGAATGAACCCAGCGTGAGCGAGATCTTCGACCCCAGTGCCTGGTCGTTGGTGGATGGCTTCGACTTCACCGACATCACCTACCACCGGTCGACGATGGAAGGGCCTGCGAAGGGCACCGTCCGCATCGCCTTCAACCGCCCTGAAGTGCGCAACGCCTTCCGGCCGCACACCGTCGACGAGCTGTATCGCGCGTTGGACCACGCCCGCATGTCGCCCGACGTCGGGACCGTGCTGCTGACGGGGAACGGCCCCAGCCAGAAGGACGGCGGCCGAGCGTTCTGCTCCGGCGGAGACCAACGGATCCGGGGCCGCAGCGGCTACCAGTACGCCGATGGTGAGACCTCGGAAACCGTTGACACTGCTCGGGTTCAGGCACAGGGTGGGCGCCTGCACATCCTCGAGGTGCAGCGCCTCATCCGCACGATGCCCAAGGTCGTCATCGCCGTTGTCAACGGCTGGGCGGCCGGCGGTGGCCACTCTTTGCACGTCGTGTGCGACCTGACGATCGCCAGCCGTGAGCACGCCAGGTTCAAGCAGACAGACGCCGACGTGGGGTCGTTCGACGCCGGCTACGGCTCGGCGTACCTCGCCAAGATGGTCGGGCAGAAACGCGCCCGCGAGATCTTCTTCCTGGGGCGCACCTACTCCGCGGAGGACATGCAGCGGATGGGCGCGGTCAACATCGTGGCCGACCACGCCGACCTCGAGACCGAGGCGCTGCACATGGCCAGGGAGATCAACGCCAAGAGTCCGACCGCTCAGCGGATGCTCAAGTTCGCGTTCAACCTGACCGACGACGGCCTGATGGGCCAGCAGGTGTTCGCCGGTGAGGCAACGCGGCTGGCATACATGACCGACGAGGCTGTCGAGGGCCGTGACTCGTTCCTGGAGAAGCGCGACCCCGACTGGTCGCCGTACCCCTACTACTACTGAGCGGTCCGCCAACCCCTCAGGGCCAGCTCACGGGCTCACATAGAGGCGAGCAGAGTGGCCTGTCGACAGGTGGGGCAACGCAAGGCAAGCCCAGCTGGCAGCAACGTCAGGTGAGCACTGGCCGGAAGAACTGGGATGCTCTCGCCGCAGTCGGGACAGGCTGCTGCGGCAACCCTGGCGATTGGGACGCAGCCACCGGCCAGCAGGCCGAGGTCGACGCCCGAGACGACGTCCAGCACGCCCTCGGGACACATCTCTGTGCACACTCCGCACCCGGTGCAGGCCGAAGGGTCAAGGACTAGATCCGTGCCGCCCGCGGCAGCGCTCAGGCTCAGTGCCTGCGTTGGGCAGTTCCGTGAGCAGACACCGCACGCCGTGCACCCCTCGCCGGCTCGCAGGGCTCCGAGCGGAGCCCCCGCCCCGTGGATCACCCGTGGCCGAAGCTGCTGGTCCTGCCCCGCCTCCCCCATGGCCGTCCTGAGCACGCCAACAGCCCACGCGGCTGCCCGGGCCGACGTCTCGATAGCACCCGGCGCCGGCATCAGGTCCGCCGCGTTCCCGTCGACCAGGGCGGCGAGCCCGTCGGCAGCGCGGATGGCACGCTGCAACCTCGGTTCTCGCGCAGGGAGGACTCCTACTCTTCGGTCAGCGTCCACATCTCCGAGAGCCGTGAGCAGGCTCCTGGTGAAGCTCAGCTCCTTCGTCAGGGAGCCCCGGTCCAAGCAGTGCTCACACGGCAGGAGCTGCACGGTGCGCGCGCCGGCCGCCAAGGCGGCAAGGTGCCACGCGCTGCCTACCCCCCCGAGGCAGGGCAGCTCCAGAACCAGCCACCCGGAGAGCCCGTCCCTCTCGCCGAGATGATGCAGCGGTTCGGCCGCGCTCCGACAGGAGATGACCAGAGAGGGCGTGGCCGAACCGTCACCGCCGTGCAGCAGGGCACGCATCTGCTGGGCAAGAGTCCCGGGGTCGTGTCCGTCGAGGCTCAGCGCGCCCGAAGGGCAGACGTCCAGACATGCGGAGCAGGCACCGCACAGACTGGCGTCCAGCACAGGCAGGGCGCCGGGCGAGTCCTCCTGGGTCCGCAGTGCGTGAGATGGACATGCCTGAACGCAGCGTTCGCACCGCGGCGTCCCCAGACAGGCAAGGGCGTCGACCTCGACGACCGGGACCCACGTGGTCGCTCGGCCGCTCAGCAGGCCCCGTCGGGTCAGCGAGACCCCGACCGACCGGCGGACAGCCTTCGCGGTACCGGGCGCGTCGAGCGCGGCAACGGCGGCCCGCACCATGCGAAGGGCGTAGGTCGAACGCTCGGCAGGGTTGCGCTTCGACCTCAGGATGTCGAACGCCACCACGCGAACGCCGAGCGGGGCCAGCCCACCGGCCTCTCCCCACATGCGCAGCTCCGAGATCGGGGGACGCTCGAACTCCGCCGTGACGACGACGGCCTTCCGGGCGCCGGACCCCTTCACTGCGCCGGTGAGCAGCTCGGGGTGGCGGGCAAGCCCTGGCACCAGCGCCGTCGGCCCGGTCTGCAGACGTCGCAGGTCGGCGACCAACGCATCAAGGTCGATCCCGGCGCCACGCACGTCGGGATCGACCAGGATGGCAGTGTTGGAAGGCAGACCCGTCACGGTAGGTGCCCTAGAGGACCGGTCCGACAAGAACCGGGACGGCAGCCAGCAGCACCAGGTACCGGAGCGCCAGCCCTCCGGCGAGCACCCCTGCATCCCCCGCGAGAGCCAGACGAGGACTCTGCCCGCGTGTTGCCGTCTCGACGACGAACGCCAGCACCGGACCAACCAGTCCGGCCACGACCACGACCACCCAGAAGACGGGCGCGAGGGTTCCGGAGACCAACATCTGGACCGACGTGCTGCCTGCCTGCGACGCCGACCCGACGGCCAACCACGCGAGCAGCACCCCGAGCTCCACCGCGACCAGGCCGATGTGTACACGGCTCCACGGATGCAGATCAAGCTCAATCCGCAGGCGACGCGCCTTGATGTAGCCGGCCACGACCGCCGCGGACAGCCCGGTCGATAGGGCCGAGACGAGGAACAGCACCGGCAACAGCCAGCTGCTCAGCAGCGGGAAGCTCGGCGGCACTGACAGCAGCACACCGGTGTAGATGGCAGCGGCCAGCGCGAGCACTCCCGCCGCCACTTTCAGCGCGATCTGGGCTCGGACACAGACCCGGCGAACCGGTGCGACGAACCGCTCCCAGCGAGGTGCGAGAGAACCTGTCACGGCGAGAGCATGCAGAAGCGCGATGGGGATGAACAGTGTGAGGATCCAGGTGCCCCAGGTCATCGGCGACTGCCAGTTGGAGTAGAGATACACCAGCCGCCAGGGCTCGCGACGCCCCATTCCGAGGTCGAACACGAGCAGCGCCGTCCCGAAGGCCACGGCGGGCCCGGCCAACGTCGCGCCCGCCCGCTCGATCGTTGTGAAGCGCGAGCCGGAACGGGATGCGACCAGACTCGTCAGCGTCGCTCCTGCACCCAGCCCTCCGAGGAAGAGGTACCACGCGATCTGCCAACCCCACACCATGCTGGTCACTTCCCAACGACGTAGTAGACGGACGGCTTGGTGCCGAGCTCAGGGTGCAAGGGCCCGGCCTCGCCAGAACGGATCCGGGCGGCAGCCTCGTCGCTCGGGTCAGCCAGGTCGGCGAGCGCCAACGCGCGGCCGACGCAGGTCTGCACGCAGGCGGGCTCAAGACCCGAGTCCAGCCGGTCGACGCACAGGTCGCACTTGTCGGGCAGGCCTGCCTTCTCATCGAAGTACCGGGCGCCGTAGGGGCAGGCGACGATGCAGTACTTGCAGCCCACGCACTTGGCGGCGTCTATGACGACGATCCCGTCCGACCGGCGGTAGGTGGCCTTCGTCGGGCAGACCTGCACGCAGGGCGCATCGGCGCAGTGCATGCACGACCACTTCATCGGCACCTTCGAGCCACCTGACGTTGGGGGCACGATTCTCGACCGCCAGTGGCCAGCGGGCACCTCGTTCTCGACCCGGCAGGCGACGCTGCACGCCTCGCAACCGATGCACTTGTTGGTGTCGACGACGAGCGCGTACTGGTGGCGCACTGCGGTCTTCGTTGCTGTCCTCATGACTTCACCACCTCCACGAAGGTCTCCCGCATGACCAGCGAGCCGCTGATTGGATCGGTGATGACCGGCATCAGGGCGTTAAGCCCGATCCCGGCGCCCTGGACCCGGGTCAGCCCCGGCGATATCCGGCCCCAACCGTGGTAGGTGAACACGGTGCCTTCCAGGATGTCCGCGGTGACCTTGGCCACGCCACGCTGCTCGAGCTTGCCGACCCGCACGACGACGCCGTCACCGTCCTTGATCCCGAGGCGGTCGGCCGGCACCGGGTGGATCCACAGCTCGTTGCTGGGACGCAGCTCGTGCAGGACCGGGATGTTCTGGGTGGCGCTGTTGGTATGGACCGCGCACTTGCCCTGGATCATCTGGAACGTTCCCTTGGGGGGCACCGGTGGTGCCGTGTATCGCGGGACCGGGTCGAACCCGAGCTTGGCGAGCTCGGCGGAGTACAGCTCGATCTTGCCGCTGGGCGTCTTGAGCTTGACCGGTGCCTTGGGGTCTGTCTTGCGCAGGTAGGTCGGTTTCGCGTCGGGAGGGGTCCACTGCCCTGCCTTGGCCAGCTCCGCGGTGCTCAGCTTGAACGGAGCCAGCTGGGCGGCCACGATCTCGTCGATGTCCTTGTAGGCGAAGTACGCCCCGAGGCCAGCCGCCTTGGCGAGCCCCTGGTAGATCTGCCAGCTCGGCTTCGCGTCGCCCTGCGGGGGGGCGACCTGCTGGCGGAGCCGGATCTTCGGCGCGAGACCGGAGGCCTCCATCACCGGGTCCGTGCGTTCCAGGTACGTGCACTCCGGCAGGATGACGTCGGCGTAGGCGCCGGTGTCGCTCATGTAGACGTCGACGCTGACGAGCAGGTCGAGCTTCTTGAGGGCCTCGATCATCCGTGGCTGGTCGGGGATCGCCGCGAGCGGGTCGAAACGGTGGGCGATGTATGCCTTGAGCGCGTAGGGCTTTCCGGTGAGCACCGACTCCGGCAGCACCTGGCACAGCCCGTCCTTGACAGGGGTGAGCGGGTACTTCCCGGGCACCCCGGCCCCGTCCACCCGTTCGGCCGTGACTGCAGGGAACTTGGGTTTCTTCCAGTCACCCAGCTCGGTGCCGTACCCCTTGAGACCCTTGACGAAGAAGATTCCGCCCGGCACCTCGAGGTTTCCCACGAGTGCGTTCAGGGCCAGGATCGCGCGCCGCAGCTGGAAGTCGTTGAGATACGTCGAGGAGAACCAGCCGAAGTCGGCGACCGCGCGGGGCCGGGCCGCCCCGAAGTCGCGAGCGACGTCGCGGATCGTGGTGGCGGGGATGCCGGTCTTGGTTGCTGCCCACTCCGGGGTGTACTCGCCAACCGCGCCGGCGAGCTGGTCGAATCCGAGGGTGTACTGCTTGACGAAGTCCTGGTCGTACAGCTTCTCGGCGATCACCACCTGGAGCATCGCCAAGACAAACGCGAGGTCGGTCCCGGGTAGAGGCTGCAGCCAGGTTGTCGCCGCCGTCGAGGTCGGGGTGCGCCGGGGGTCGAGGTAGACAAGGCGCGCGCCACGAGCCAGTCCGGCGATGATGCCCTGCGCCTGGGGGACCGCGAGAGTCTCCATGTGGTTGCGTCCGAAGGAGACCAGGTAGTCCACCTTCGAGTAGTCGATGGCTGCCCCGGAGGTGCCGAGGGTGACCTCCAGTGCCACGTTGCGCCCCAGCGGGCACGACGACTCGTGGCTGAAGATGTTGGGAGTCCCGAACGCTTTCGCGAAGGTGAGCAGGAACGCGTCACTTGCGCTGGGACGACGCCCCACCGCGAGCTCTTCCGGTCGGATGGCCTTCAGCCGGTCCGCGATGTACTTGTACGCCTCGTCCCAGCTTGCCTTCCGGAACTTGCCCTCACCGCGCTCGCCCACCCGGATGAGCGGCGTGCGCACCCGGTCCTTGTCATAGAGCAGCGAGATCCCGGCGTTGCCCTTGGCGCAGATCGCACCCTGGGTCGACTTCTCCTTGGGGTTGCCCTCGATCCGAACGACCTTCCCGTCGCGCACCCGAACGAGGATCGGGCAGCGCACGGTGCACATCTCGCAGACGCTTGTGACCACCGTCTCCGTGCCCGGAGCCTCTGCGGCCGAGGCAGCTGGCGGATGTGCCAGCTCCCGCACCCCGACCGGGAGCGCGGCCACCGCGGTTCCGGTGGCGGCAAGCTGCAGAAGGGTCCTTCGACTTGGCGTGATGGCCATGGGTTGTGCAGCTCCTCCTGGGAGGGAAACCTGACGGTTGCAGGTAGGGCAATGGTTCTCCCGGACTCGCGATCGGCGGGGGACCAAGGTCCCCATACCACGTAAAAAGGGTGATTTGTGACAGATGTCACCGCTGCGGCCTATGCCTTGGAGCCCTACACTGCCGGCGTCGGCCAGGTCGCCGCGAGGTTCTGGATCTTGGTGGCGGCCTCGCTAACGTCCATACCGCCCGCCACGGCCAGGCCGAGCAGGAACGTGGTAACCGGAGCTGCCGGCCGCTCGACGCTGTGCGCGGCGACACGTGCCACGTCCAGGATCACGTCAACGTCCGCGTCCGCTGACAGGTTCAGTTCCGCGCGTACGGCGTCGATCCAGGTTTCCATCATGGTTGTCGCTCCAGGTTCGTTGGTGGTGGCCTCGTCGGCCCGGGCCCGTTCACCCGCCAATGTAGGACATCTCGATCTTCTTCTTGCCGGCGCGGATCTCGTTGGTCGTGGCCGTGCGTAGCTCCGAGTAGCGGTCCGTGCGCTCCCGCCAGATGCTGGCCATGACCGCGGACAGCTGCTCGTCCGAGCATCCGCTCCGGATGAGGGCTCGCAGGTCATGGCCGTCGGTGGCAAACAGGCACGTGAACAGCTTGCCCTCGGTGGAGACCCGCACCCGCGTGCACGAATGGCAGAACGACTGGGTGACGCTCGAGATCACGCCGATCTCACCACCCCCATCCCGGTATCGCCATCTCGCGGAGGTCTCGCCGGGATAGTTTGCCGCGACCTCCTCCAGCGGCAGCTCCGCGTTGATGGCGCTGATGACCTCGGCCGAGGGCACCACCTCCTCCATCTTCCAGCCGTTGCTGCTGCCCACATCCATGAACTCGATGAACCGCAGGATGTATGGCGAGCCCTTGAAGTGGCGGGCCATCGGCACGATGTCCTGGTCGTTCTGGCCGCGCTTGACCACCATGTTGATCTTGATCGGGCCCAGGCCCACCTCATGGGCCACCTCGATGCCGGCCAGGACCTTCGCGACTGGGAAGTCCACGTCGTTCACCGCCTTGAACGTCGCCTCGTCCAGTGAATCCAGTGAGACGGTCACCCGCTTGAGACCAGCATCCTTGAGCGTCTGCGCTTTCATCGCCAACGCCGACCCGTTGGTGATCAACGCGATATCGACCTCGCGGCCGTCCGGCGTCTTCAGCGCAGCGAGCATGCCCACCAGCTCCTCCAGGCCCTTGCGCAGCAGCGGCTCGCCACCGGTGAGGCGGATCTTCTCGACCCCGTGGGCGACGGCGATCCTGGCGAGCCGGGTGATCTCCTCGAAGGTGAGCAGCTCGTCTCGCTGCAGGAACTCGAAGTCCCTGCCGAAGATCTGTTTCGGCATGCAATAGACGCATCGGAAGTTGCACCGGTCGGTGACCGAGATACGAAGGTCCCGCAGCTGACGGTTCCGGCCGTCAGTCAAGACGCCCGTCGACGACCCAAGCTCGACCGGGACCGGGTTGCGGTTCGATGACTGAGCCATCACCCGGCCTCCACGAAGACGCGATGGACCTTGTGGTTGGCCGCCTGCGCCCGGGGGCGCACGATCATCCGGTCGATGTTGACATGTGAGGGGCGGGTCGCCACCCACGCCACGCAGTCAGCGATGTCCTCCGAGGTCAGCGGCTTGGCCACGCCGGCATACACGGCGTCGGCCTTGGCCTGGTCCCCTTCGAAGCGGGTCAGCGCGAAACCCTCGGACTTGACCATGCCGGGCGCGATCTCGCACACCCGCACCGGTTGGTCCCACAGCTCGAGCCGCAGGGTGTCGACGACTGCGCGGACCGCAAACTTCGCCGCCGCATAACCGCCACCGCCCTCGTAGGTCACCTGGCCTGCAGTGGACCCCATCACCACGATCTGACCCTCCGATGCCATGAGCGCGGGAAGCAGCGCCTTGGTCACGGCGACCACGCCGATGACGTTGAGCTCGTACATCGCCCGCCACTGGTCGAGGTCCGCCGATGACACAGGATCGGCGCCGAACGCGCCTCCGGCATTGTTCACCAACACGTCACAGCGCTCTCCGACCTCGGCTGCAAGCGCGGCCACGTCCTCGGAAGACGTGACGTCACAGCGGACCGCCCGGCCATGGATCTCGGCGGCAAGGGCGGAGATCCGGTCACCGCGCCGCGCCGCGCACACGACCTCGAAGCCCTCGGCGGCGAGTCGACGGGCGGTCGCAGCCCCGATGCCGCTGCTCGCTCCGGTCACCACGGCCACGGGTCGCGCTGTCTCAGTCACCTGCCCAGTATTCACGCCCGCGGATTGACGCCCACGGCAGCACATAGTCTCTGCGGGTGAGTGGTCCCCGGCTGCGCGCCCTGCCCGTCCCCTCCGGCATGGCTGCGCTCGACGTGCTCGCGGACCTGCAAAAAGCTCTGGACGGCTCCGGTCCCGCTGTGGCGCCGCATGCCTCGAACAAGCCCCCACAGCCCGTTCCCGACGACGTGAGCAACCTCCGGCAAGACCTCCCGCCAGACCTCGCGCTCACCATCGCCACGTCAGGCTCGAGCGGACGGCCCAAGCTGGCCATGTTGACGCGGGCTGCTCTCCGCGCGTCGGCTGACGCCACGCATGAACGGCTCGGCGGCCAGGGCCAGTGGGTGCTGGCGATGCCGGCCCACCACATCGCCGGCATCCAGGTCCTGGTCCGGTCGTTGATCGCGGGCACGACTCCCGTCCCGATGGATCTGGCGGGAGGCTTCACCGCGGCAGCGTTCGCCCGAGCGACCAGTGAGATCGCCCCCGGCGCAACCGCTTTCACGGCGCTTGTCCCCACCCAGCTGGTCCGACTGCTCTCCTCCCCCGGTGGACGTCAGGCGCTTACCCGGTATGCCGCAGTCCTCGTCGGCGGCGCGGCGGCACCTTCCAGCCTGTTCGCCAGTGCCAGGGACGCCGGGGTCCATGTGGTCACCACGTATGGCATGAGCGAGACGGCGGGCGGCTGCGTCTATGACGGCCGGCCACTTGATGTCAGCTTCGTGCGGCTCGAGGATGACGGCCGGATCCGGCTCGGCGGCGCCACCCTTGCCAAGGGCTACCTCGGCGAACCTGTGCTCACTGCGGCGGCATTCAGTGAAGACCCGGACGGCACGGCATGGTTCCGCACCGACGACGTCGGCCACCTCGATGACCGCGGCGCGCTGGTCGTGGACGGGCGGATCGACGACCTGATCAACACCGGCGGCCTCAAGGTGGCCCCGCGCTCGGTGGAGGAGGCGCTTTCTCTGCTCGATGCCGTGGCCGAGGCGCTCGTCGTCGGCAGCCCCGACCCGGAGTGGGGCCAGGTCGTCAGTGCCGCGATCGTGGTCACGCCCGGCAGCCCACCGCCGACGCTTGAAGATGTGCGCGCCCGGCTGCGCGGCATACTTCCGGATCATGCTTTGCCACGGCGCCTCGCGATCCTGTCTGAGCTTCCCCTGCGCGGCCCGGGCAAGCACGATCGTGCTGCGGCACGGAGGCTCTTCGACCCCGGCGACTGAGCTCGTGACAAGATGAATGCAAGCGCAGTTGAGGTTCGTCGAGGAGGTCGGGATGGCAAAGGTACTCATCGTCCTGATTCCGCTCGCGTTGGCGATCTACACGGTGATCGACGCGATCCAGACCGAGGACAGCCGCGTTCAGTACCTGCCCAAGGTCGTGTGGATCCTGCTGATCCTGCTCTCCGCCCCGACCGGGATCGGCGCCATCGCCTGGCTCGTCACGGGCAGGCAGCGCGGCCCACAGAACGGACGCCCGAGGCCCAACCGCCCGTCCGCCCCGCGTGGGCCCGACGACGATCCGGACTTCCTTCGTAACCTGTGACACCACCACTGAGACACCCCGATGCGACACCACCACCTGAGCTGAGCGAGAAATAACTCCATGGCCACCTTGTCCCAGTGGGTCGAGGGCGCGCGCCCACGCACCCTTCCCGCCGCCATCGCACCCGTCCTGGTCGGCACCGGCGCCGCCTATGCACTCGGCACGTCCGACGTCGCCTTCGCCCTTCTTGCCCTCCTGGTCTCGCTGGCCCTGCAGGTCGGTGTGAACTACGCCAACGACTACTCCGACGGCATCCGGGGCACCGACCAGGAGCGGGTGGGCCCGGTGCGCCTGGTCGGTCAGGGGTTCGCCAGGGCGGACAACGTCAAGCTGGCGGCGATGCTCTCCTTCTTCACCGCGGCCCTGCTCGGACTGGCCCTGGTCGCGCTCAGCAACACCTTCGTGCTGCTGCTGGTCGGTGCTGCCGCGATCGCCGCGGCCTGGTACTACACGGGGGGCAAGCGACCCTACGGTTACAGCGGACTGGGCGAGGTCTTCGTGTTCGTGTTCTTCGGTCTGGTGGCCACGCTGGGTACGACCTATACGCAGGCTCACTCCATCAGTCCTGCCTCGGTCGCCGGCGCGATCGGCGTCGGCGCCATCGCCTCCGCGATCCTGGTCGCCAACAACCTGCGCGACATCCCCACCGACGAGTCCCACGGCAAGCGGACACTGGCGGTGCGCCTGGGAGACGTCTGGACCCGTCGCCTGTATGTCGCACTGCTGACGATCGCGCTCGCCTGCGTCGTCGTGGCCGGCAGCATCCACCTGACTGCCCTTGTCGCCCTGCTGTCCTTCGTCCTGACCTTCCCGTTGGCGCGCCGGGTCCTTCGCGGTGCGACGGGTGCGGACCTGGTCCCGGTTCTCTCGGGCACGGGCCGGTTCGAGCTGGTCTATGCCACGCTGCTGGCGTTGGGGCTGGGCGCCGCCCACCACCTGGGCTGAGGCCTCAGCCGCGCGGTGAGTCCTGGTCCGCCTCGACGTCTTCGTCGATCTCGTCCCTATGGCTCTGCTCAAGCCGGCGAGCTCGCTCATCCACCCGATGCGCGATCTTGGCGCTGAGCTGTGCCCTCGGCCCCAAAAGTACGAAGTACGACACCACCGCCGACCCCAGCGCCGACCCAATGAGCAGCCACCAGCGTTGAAGGCCCAAAAGCCATAGGGCACACAGGAACCCGAAGAAGATCATCAACCGCAACACCGCGTAGCGCGCCATGCTCACATCCCTGAGTAAGAGTGCTGGCCAACGAAGTACACATTGACGACCATGTAGTTGACCAAGATGCAGCCATAGCCGGCGAGGGCCAGGTAGTTGGCCGCCCGTGGCGTCCACCCCGTGGTCGCACGCGCGTGCAGATAGGCGGCGTAGACGACCCAGATCACGAACGTCCACACCTCTTTGGGGTCCCAGTTCCAGTAGTGGCCCCAGGCCTGCTCGGCCCAGATGGCGCCGGCGATGAGAGTGAAGGTCCAGAGTGGGAAGGCCACGGCGTGGATCCCGTACGCCGTCCGATCCAGTGACCGCGCCGGTGGAAGCGCCGTGTTGACGGTAGTTCTCAACCGAGACATCCCCACAGAGTCTTGCCTGTCCTGCGACTCCAGCCACGTCTGGACCAGGTGGAGGATCGTGACGCTGAACGCAATCGTGAACAGCGCCACCGAGAACGTGGCCACCGTGACGTGGATGACGAGCCAGACGCTCTTGAGCGAGGGAAGCAGCTCACTCGCGTCGGTGTAGAAGACCGTGATGGCCAGACCAAGCGTCAACAGGACCGGGCCGATCACGAAGAGCCCCAGCCAACGGACATCGCGGCGCAGGCTGATCGCGACGAAGACCACGATGACGAACATGCAGCCCACGAGGGCAAACTCGAACATGTTGCCCAGCGGTGGGCGATGAACGGACAGACCGCGCATGGCCACAGCTGCGATCAACAGGAGACCCCCCAGGCGCGTGAGCATCATCGCCACTCCGGCTGCCTTGCGTGGCCGAGCCGAAGACACCTTGGGGGCGGTCCCGGCCAGGTCGATGGCGAAGGCGATCATGGCAATGGTGAACACCGACATGGCCGAGTAGACGCCGAGGTTGGCGTACTGCGAGAGGGTTTCGTTCGTCATACCTTGGTGCCTGTCCGTTCCGTGATCGCTCTGAGCAGGTCCTCGATCGTTGCTCCCAGCCCGGGATCCTCGCCCTTGGCCAAGCCGCCGATCGAGACCACCGTACGACGCCCAACCGGCCGGACGCGCACGAACACCCGGCGACGGCGGATCATCAACGAGGCGATCAAGCCGAGCAACGCGGCGACGGCACCACTCAGCGCCAGGAGCTTGCCCGGGTCGTAGCGAATCGAGAGTCCAGCCCAGCGCTGGACCGAGTCAAAGGTGATGCTCCCCCGGCCATCGGGCAGCTGGGCGGTCTGGCCCGGTTTGAGCAGCAGCCGCAACGGTTCGCCTTTGGCATTCTTGAGCTGCGTCATCTTCTCGGTGCTGAGCGTGTAGACCGACTGGGGCCGACCTTGCGGATACAGCTCGCCCTCATAGACGCCGAGCGCCAGTGCCGGGTTCTTGAGGTCGGGGAAGAACGACGACGGTCCGGCGTTCTTGTCGAGGTACTCGGAAGGCAGGAAGAAGCCGAAGAACCCCAGCTGTTTCGGGCTGGCTGCCGAGACCTTGATGGCACCCACCGACTTGTAGTTGGCGTCCTGCGGAAGGAACGGCGTGGCCTCGCTCATGAGCACCTGGCCTTTGGCATCGCGCACGGTGATGACCGGCGCATACCCGTTACCGAGCAGGAACACCGACGTGCCGCCAAACTTCAACGGCCCGTTGACCTTCAAGATCTGGTTGACCTGGGGAGCTTGCGGGCTGATCTGGGTGCGCGTGTATGCCGTGAAGTCGCGTGGGGCGCCACGCTGGGCACCGCCGGCCCGCTCCTCGAACGTGACATCGAGCCTGTCCACCGCAACCGTGAACGGCGAGAGACCCTCGGTGTCGACCCAGGGGCCAGGGTCGAAGGTGTCATAGGCAGAGATCGTGTTCGAGAAGCTCTTGCCGGTGACCAGGATGCGGTCGCCGCGCCATCCGAACAGGTGCCCGACGGCCACCGCCACGATGACGACGATCAGCGCGGCATGGAATACCAGGTTGCCGGTCTCTCGCAGGTAGCCGCACTCGGCGCTGAGCCACAGACCATCACTCGACTTGCCATCACTGTCGCCGTCCGGCTCAGGCTGGTCGGTGGAACGAATCCGCCAGCGCCTGAGCCCACTGTGCCTGCCCAGGACGCGCTTCGACTCCAGGACCGCCTGTGCCACCCGGAGCACGTCCTCGGGTGCGCCATCGACCTCGATCTCGCCATGCTCGGGGAGCCGCTCCAGTCTGCTCGGCGCCCGTGGGGGCTGCGCCCGCATGGCCCGCCAGTGGATCTTCGAGCGCGGAACGACACAGCCCACCAGCGACACGAAGAGCAACAGATAGATCGCAGCGAACCATGACGACGAGTAGACGTCGAAGAAGCCGAGACGATCGAGCCAGGGGCCCGTGCTCCGGTGACTGGCCAGATAGTCTGCGACCCGCCCAGCGTCGATATTGCGTTGCGGCCAGATCGAGCCCGGCACCGCTCCAATCGCCAGCAGCAGCAACAGGAACAGCGCCGTCCGCATGCTCGTGAGCTGCCGCCACGCCCAGCGCATCATGCCCAGAGGGCCCAGCGTCGGCTGGGTGACATCGCTCTCGTCCGGTCGGGTGTCCATCCGACTCTGGCTCATCCCAACGCCCCCGTCATCACAGCACCCGTCATCACAGCACCACCCGTCATCACAACACGGTCCGGAACTGCTGGACCAGACCGGCCTGGATGGCCGTGGTCACGCTCTCCCACAGACCGGTCACGAGCAACAGCCCGACGACCAGCAGCAGAACCCCGCCCGCGATCTGGATGCCCCGGTGATGCGCCTGCAGCCACCGTGAGGCCCTGCCGGCACGGGCGTAGCCACCGGCGATCAGCAGGAAGGGCAGTCCCAGGCCCACCGAGTACGCCGTGGCCAGTCCCACTCCTCGGCCGATGGCCTGCTGGTCGCCGGACAGCGCGGTCGAGAGGGCGATGATCGCGCCGAAGGTCGGGCCGGTGCACGGGGCCCACCCCAGGCCGAACACCATCCCCAACAGTGGCGCTCCGGCCAAGCCAGCGGCCGGTTTCCACCGGGGCGCAAACGTGCGCTGGCTGCCGGCACCCATGAACATCACCGCCATGAGGATCACGATGACCCCGCCGAGGCGCATCAGCAGGCTCTGATGCTCCTTCAGCAGTGCGCCGGCAGAGGAGACGGTCACCGCCACGGCGATGAAGACAGCGCTGAACCCGAGAACGAACAGGAGCGCCCCGAGCATGAGCCGACTCCGGCCACGTTGATCGAGCGTGACCCCGGACAGGCCGGTCACATAGCCAAGGAACCCCGGCACAAGGGGAAGGACACAGGGGGAGGCAAAGGAGACGAAGCCGGCCGCCAGAGCCAGCAGGACAGCCAGCGGCAGGGCACCGGACGTGATGGTGCTGCCCGCGTCAGCGATCACGTGCGCTCGCCGAGGACGTCGTTGACCAGCCCGCTCAGAGTGGAAGCCGTCACCGGGCCCGAGACCCGGGCGGCGATGCGGCCCTGCCGATCAAGGACCAGCGTCGTCGGCGTGGTGTTCGCCTTGCCACGCAGGGCCAACAACGAGCGTCCGCCGTCGTCCTCGAGCGAGGGGTAGGTGATCTTGTTCGCTCGCATAAAGGCCCTGGCGGTGTCGGCGCCGTCGCGGTAGTTGATCCCCATGAACTGCACCGGTTCTCCAGTGGCGGTCACCTGTGACCACACCTGTTGCAGGTGCGGCATCTCGGCGACGCAGGGACCACACCACTGGCCCCACACATTCAGGACCAGGACCTTGCCTCTGGCATCAGCGACAGTCCACGGCACACCTTGGAGCGTCGTACCGCTCACCGTCAGGGGGGTCGAGCGCTGTTTCGGCGCCACCCGCTCGATCGTGCCGTCCCCAGAGACGAACCCCTTGCCGTCGCCGGACCTGGCCTGTGCCGCAATGGAGTTGGCGTCGCTGCTGCAGGCCGCTACGCCCAGGCAAAGTGCTCCCACCGCGAGGGCAGCCGCGAGCCTCGTGAACATCGCCTTCTGGAACATCTATGCGACCGAGCTCATGCGCCTGCCGTCTTGCTCGCTCGGGGCAGAAGTGCGGCGGCCGGCTGACTGTAGGTGATCGACTCGAGCTCGTCACCCACGTACACCAGGGAGGTCAACGAGGCCAGTGCGCACTCACGTTTGCGGGGGTCATGCCAGAGACGGCGACCCTCGAGCTTGGCACGCACGGTCCACACCGGCAGCTGGTGGGAGACGATCACAGCCTCGTGACCACGAGCCGACTGCCGTGCGGCTGCGATGGCCCCGAGCATCCGTGCGGCGATCTCTTCGTAGGGCTCCCCCCACGAAGGCTTGAACGGGTTGATCAGCTTGGGCCAGTGCTTCGGGTACCTCAGCGAACCGTCACCGACTCCGAAGGTCTTGCCCTCGAAGTAGTTGTCGGCCTCAATCACCCTGTCGTCCGTGGCGATCGCGAGACCATGAGCCGAGGCGATCGGCACCGCAGTCTCCCGCGCGCGGTCCAGTGACGAGGCGACGACCACGGTGATGTCGTGGTCGGCAAGATGGGCAGCGACCGCCTCGGCCATCTCGCGACCGAGGTCCGACAGGTGGAAGTCAGGCTGTCGGCCATAGAGCACGCCAGTTGGGTTGTGCACCTCTCCGTGGCGAAGCAGATGCACGACAGTCCGGTTGGTGTCACCGGCAGGCTTTGTCATGTTGAGATTGTCGCAAACGACTCTGAAACGGCCTTCGCCGCCACGGGAAGGGCGGCCAGCACCCGGTCGACCGCCACGTCATCGTGCGACGCACTGACGAACCACGTCTCGAAAGCACTCGGCGGCAGGTGCACTCCCTGGCTGAGCATGGACTGGAACAACGCCGAGAAGGCCTGCGTCTGTTGGGCTTTGGCCTGGTCGTAGTTGGTCACGGCTCCCTCACGGAAGAAGATGCTGAACATGCTTCCGGCAAACTGCACCACGTGCGGTATGCCGTACCGCGAGAACTCCGCGGACGCCGCGTCCGCTATCGTCCTGCTCACAGCCCCGAGCCTGTCGTAGACGGCAGGGGTGCACCCCTGCAGCGTTGCAAGGCCGGCCGCGCTCGCCACCGGGTTGCCGGACAGCGTTCCGGCCTGATAGACGGGTCCGTCGGGAGCGAGCATCGACATGATGTCGGCGCGACCACCGAAGGCTGCCGTCGGGAAGCCGCCACCCATGACCTTGCCGAAGGTGAACAGGTCAGGTGCACCGCCGTCATACGGACCCTCGAGTCCGTACCAACCCGAGGCGCTGCAACGGAACCCGGTCATGACCTCGTCGGAGATCAGCAGCGCAC
>Ga0209585_10000331_pt1 | contig 18289 bp, 16 predicted proteins | sample NGEPerone_FD_185491 | JGI IMG/M metagenome (GOLD analysis project Ga0209585, IMG submission 185491) | Arctic peat soil microbial communities from the Barrow Environmental Observatory site, Barrow, Alaska, USA - NGEE Permafrost154B-one... | ecosystem: Environmental > Terrestrial > Soil >... | reverse complement strand
TGCGCCGCGCGTCGACCTGACTCACCGGCCGTCGATCGGCCCGGTCGCGGACATCGTGACGTGCAGAGTCGCGGGGCGGGCCACCAGCTCGTACTGCGGCAGGACTCCCGGGCCGCACGACGCCGAGCCGATCCCCTGCTGACCACGGTCGAGGTTCACCCAGATTAGCTCCGTCGGCGTCAGGTCGACCGTGTGGCGTGCTGCGTCCAGGGCCTCGGTCGTCCAGCGCCGCGCCGTGAAGTCGAACGACGGGTGCCCCACGAACCGGATGCCGGCCCCCTCACCGTCCCTCAGGGTCGCCCAGCGGGCATCGACGCGGTTGCCGTTCTCCTGCGGGAACACATAGGGGGTCTGCAGGGCGTCGACCGAATGACTGAAGCGCGCGACCCGGGCGGCCTGACGGGTGTCGGCGTACGCCTCACCGGGACCTGCGCCGTACCACTCGACATCCCCGAGCGCACCGGGCACCGCCATCCGCACGCCCAGCCTGGGGACGGCGCAGGGCCAGTCCCCGTGAGGAGTGATCTGTACGGTCAGCGCCAGGCTCGCGCCGTCGCCGGACCAGCGCAGGCAGGCCGTCAGTGCGAGGTCGGAGCCCGCGGGTGCGACTCGGGTGGTCACCACCAGCTCCTCACCCCGGTCGTCGACATCGACCAACCTGTGCCGCAGCCGATCCAGCCCGAGCGCACGCCAGACGCCCTCGACCGGTGCGGAGCCCTTGGCGTGCATGCCGCGGTCGTTGTCGGTCGGCGCACGCCAGGCATCCAGCTGCGGACCGATAACGGGAATCTCACCCAGTCGCACGAGCGCGCCCGACGCGCGGTCGAAGGTGCCCGAGCCGAGCACGATCACGTCACCTGCCGCCTGCGGTCGCAGCCGCCGGCGGGGAACGGGTGCCGGCGATAGGCCGTGGGCGGGGATCTGTGCCCAGGCCACCTCGTGGCCGGCGCCGGCCCACGCGGTGTCCGCGCCGAGGGTCGCCCGGATGGTCCACCACGCCTCACCGCTCAGCACGGGTGGTGCCGGGAGCTCGAGGCGCGCTCCATGACCGGGCGCCAACGCGGGGACGTCGAGACCACCCTCGGCGCGCAGCTCGCCCTCCTCCTCCAGGGTCCAGTGGAACGTCAGGTGCGACAGGTCCCGGAAGTCGTGCCGGTTGGTGACCCGGACGGACCGGGGCGCACCCTCGACCGCCTCGATCCGCACGGGCTCGATGACCTTCTTGTACTCGACGAGCCCCGGGGACGGCCGACGGTCGGGGAAGACGAGTCCGTCGCACACGAAGTTGGAGTCGTGCACCGGCTCGCCGAAGTCGCCGCCGTAGGCGAAGTAGTCGCGCCCGTCGGCGGTCCACTGCCGGATCCCGTGGTCGATCCACTCCCAGATGAATCCGCCCTGGCAGCGCGGGTAGCGCTCGAACAGCTGCTGATACTCGAGCAGCCCGCCGGGACCGTTGCCCATCGCGTGGCCGTACTCGCACATCAGGTGCGGCAGCCCACGACGGTGCGCGTCGAGCGCGGGGTCGGCCAACGGGGGTTCGGCCCCGCGACCGATCGCGTCGACCTCGCGGTGCGAGGGGTACATCTGGCTGTAGAAGTCGCTGTCGGGGTAGTCGTAGTCGCGCTCGTAGTGGATCGGTCGGCTCGCGTCGCGCGCCCTTGCCCAGCGGGCCATGGCCGACAGGTTGCGGCCGGCCCCCGACTCGTTGCCGAGCGACCACACGATCACGCTGGGGTGGTTCTTGTCGCGCTCCACCGTGCGCCGCATGCGATCGACGCAGGCCTCCTCCCAGCGTTCGTCGTCGGCCGGGTTGCCGCGCCACCCGACCAGATCGAAGCCGTGCGTCTCCAGGTCGCACTCGTCGACGACCCACAGACCGAGCTCGTCGCACAGGTCGAGGAACGCAGGGTGCGGTGGGTAGTGGCTCGTCCGGACGGCGTTGATGTTGTGCTGCTTCATCATGATCACGTCACGACGCATCTGCTCGATCGGCACGGCGCGCCCGCGATCGGGGTCGTGCTCGTGCCGGTTCACCCCTTGGAAGACGATCCTTCGGCCGTTGACCGTGAAGATGCCGTCCTCGATGGCGACGGTCCGGAAGCCGACCCGTAGGTCGACGTGCTCATCGGCGGTCGAGACGGTCAGCTCGTACAGCCGCGGGATCTCAGCGGTCCACGGGTGCACCGACGGCAGGGCGATCGCGGTCCCTGCCGCCGCGCCTGCGATGCCCAGCTCCGGGAGGTCGACGCGGGCGGGCACGTCGGTGTCCACCCGCAGCACGCCCCGACCGGTCAGGTGGTCGAAGTCGGCGTGCACGAACACGTCGTCGAGCGCCCGGCGTGGGCGATGGATCAGCGTGACGTCGCGGAAGATGCCGGGGAGCCACCACATGTCCTGGTCCTCGAGGTAGCTGCCCGCTGACCACTGGTGCACCCGGACCGCGAGAACGTTGCGGCCCGCCCGGAGGTGGGCGCCGACGTCGAACTCGACCGGCAGCCGGCTCCCCATCGAGACGCCCACCTCGCTCCCGTTGAGCCAGACCCGGGCGCAGGAGTCGACGCCCTCGAACCGCAGCACGGCGTCGGCGCCCACCCAGGCTTCCGGGACGTCGAACTCCCGCCGGTGATCTCCCGTCGGGTTCTCGTCCGGAACGTGCGGAGGGTCGATCGGGAACGGGTAGATGATGTTCGTGTAGACGGGCCGCCCGTGACCGTGCAACGGCCAGTGCGACGGGACCGGCAGGTCGTCCCAGCCGGAGTCGTCGAAGTCGGGTGCCACGAACTCGGTCGACCCGGTCGCCGACGGCGACAGGCGGAACCGCCACGTGCCGTTCAGGTCGAGGGTCGGGGTGTCCGACCGCAGTGCGGCCCGCGCTGGTCGCGCCCCGTAGCCGGGCGAGTAGCTCTCGAGATACACGTGGGGTGCCCTTCTGGTTTGCGGTCGCGGCCCATCGGCCGTCCGGCGTGCGTCGCCGGGACGGTGCTCTCGCACCGAGTCCTACGGGCCCGCGGCGCTCCCGCCACGGAGGAACGCGTCCAAGCCCTCCACGGCGAACGCGTGGTCCTCGGCGGGGGCGAGGCCAGACACGGCGACCGTGCCGACCATGCCGGTGCCGCGCACCAGCACGGGGATCGCTCCCCCGTCCGCCGCGTACAGCGCGGGGTCCAGGCCCCACCACTGGGCGAAGCTGCCGCCGTCGTAGCGCGCCTGCAGGCCGACGGCGTAGGAGCTGCGCGCACACAGGTCGACGACGCGGCGCTTGCGCTCGAGCCAGGAGTCGTTGTCGGGCGACGTGCCCGCCATGGCCGCGTGGAACAGGAGCTGACCGTGCCGGCGGATGTCGATCGCCACGCCCAGCCCGCGGCGGCGCGCCGTCTCGACCATGAGGACCCCCAGACGCCACGCTGCGTCGTTGTCGAAGCCGACGAGCTGCAGCCGGTCGTGCTGCTCGGCCAGCTCGCGCAGCAGGGCAGCGTCGGCGTCCCGATCAGTCACCGGGGCCACCGCCCTGTCCCTGGTCGCGGACCGGCGTCTCCTGGCCGCGGGGCAGACGGACGCCGCTGAGCGCCTCCAGCGCGCGCACGACGGCATCCTGGGTCGCCGGGTCGTGGGCCGCCTCGTTGTACCTGACCGGCGACCGCTCGTGGAACAGCTCACCGGAGACCCGGGCGCCCGGATCGTCGGCGCAGGCCAGCCACACCGGGGTGTCGGCGCCTTCGGACAGGCTGAGCGGAGCGACGTCCCCGCTCATCTTGGAGCGGACCCACCCCGGGTGCACGGCGTTGACCGTGAGGCCGGGGTAGCGCCGCGCCATGAAGAGCGCGAACGCGGTCAGCACGAGCTTGGAGTCGGCGTAGGCCCTGGCCGGGTCCCACTCGCGCTCGTGCTGGAGGTCCGTCAGGTCGAGCCGCGCGTGGCGGATCGAGTCCGAGCTGACGTACACGAGTCGTCGCGGCAACGGGATCAAGGCCGAGAGCAGGTACGGCGCCACAGCGTTCACCTGAAGCGTCTGCTCGATGCCGTCGACGGTCACGGGGCGATCCGCGCCCGTCGGGGCCCATCCGGCGTTGTGCACGATGACGTCGAAGGGGCCGAGCCGGGTCGCCTGATCGGCCATCGCCCTGGTCGATTCCAGCGACGCGAGGTCGCCGACGACGACGGGCGCTCCCGGCCCGGCGTGCTCCCTGCACTGGGCGACCCGTTCGGCGTTCCGCGCGTGCCGGACGACGCTCATCCCTCGGGCGGCGAGCTGGTCGGCGATCTCGGCGCCGATGCCGTCGCTCGACCCGGTCACCAGGACCCGCGTCGGCGCGGTCACATCAAGCATGGGTGTCCACGTCCGAGATCCGGACCCCGTCGGGGTCGACCGGTGCGCCGTCGCCGGCGTCCTCGACCGCTAGGCCGATGCCGCGGAGCCCGAGCGTGGTGGGGGAGACCCCGGGTGCCGCGGAGGTGGGGACGTCAAAGCTGAACACCTCCAGGACCGAGTCGCCGGCCTGCAGGTAGGTCATGAGGAACCCCCGGTTGTCGTCGTGGTGGCGGATGTCGCCGATCACCTCGTACCCCAGGCGGCCGCACCAGAAGTCGAGCGCCGCCGTCAGGTTGGCGACCGTCAGCCCGACATGGTCGAAGCGGGGTCCGTCGCCGATCGCGAGACCGTGATCGGCCTCGGCCTGCACGAGCGCGCGGTTCTCGACGTGCTCGTAGCGCAGGTTGCCCTGGATGTACTCCAACCGGGCGCCGTCCGGGTCGAGGAAGAAGGCGATCCGCACGTCGCCGAGCACGTCACGGGGTGGTGACAAGACCTCGACCCCGGCTGCTTCGAGCCGTCGCACCTGCTCGTCGACGTCGCCGACCTTGAACCCGGCGTGGCGCATCCCGCCCTGCAGGTCGTCGTCGAGCCAGCTGCCGATGCCGCCGCCCTCGCCGATCTCGACGACCTTGAGCATCGCGGGGCCGGAGGCGAACCAGCCGACCCGCCGTCCGTCCCGGTCGGTGGTGCCGGGGTTCAGCTCCTCGAATCCGAGCAGACCCCGGTAGAACTCGCGCGACCGGTCGAGATCGCGCGAGCCGAGCTCGACGTGGCGCAGGCCGAAGCCGTGCCGCTGCGTGACGCTCTCCCCCGGGCGTTGCGCGGTCACGACGACGCCCCGGTCGAGGGCAGCCGGTTCTGCTTCGCCACCGCGCCGAGCCAGCGGGCACTCGCCTTGGGCGTCCGTTGCTGGGTCTCGAAGTCGACGCGGACCAGACCGAATCGGGGGCCATAGCCTTCCGCCCACTCGAAGTTGTCCATCAGCGTCCAGGCGAAGTACCCCCGGACGTCCGCTCCGGACCGGATCGCGCGGAGCATCTGACGCAGGTGACCGTCGAAGTACGCCACTCGTCGCTGGTCGTCGACCTGCCCGTCCGCTCCCACGACGTCCGGGAACGCCGCACCGTTCTCGGTGATGAGCAACGGGGTCTGCGGATACTCGTCGCGCAGCCGCAGAAGCAGGTCGTGGAGGCCCTCCGGGACGACCGTCCAGCCGACCTCGGTCACCTCGAGCCCCGGCGGCGTGACGACCTCTGCGTCGAGGCTCGTCGGCGAGCCCTGGCCTGCAGCGGTCGTGTGGCCGGCCGAGCGCACGACGTGCGGCCGGTAGTAGTTGACCCCGAGGAAGTCGATCGGTGCCGCAATCAGCTCCAGGTCGCCCTCGCGCACGAACGGCGTCCCGCCGAACCACTCGACCATGTCCTGCGGGTAGCGGCCCTGCAGGACTGGTTCGAGGAACATCCGGTTGAAGTTCCCGTCGAAGCGTCGCGCGGCGGCGACGTCGGCGGGGTCCGGCGTGGCCGCCGTGACCGGTGTCAGGTCCAGCGCGATACCCACCTCGCTACTCGACCCCAGCCGCTGCCGCAGCACCTGGGTGGCCAGGCCGTGACCGAGGAGCAGGTGGTGCGCCGCCTTGAGGCCGCGGCGCGGGTCACGGATCCCCGGCGCGTGGATGCCGTCGCTGTAGCCGGCGTGGCTCGCCACCTTGGGTTCGTTGACCGTGATCCAGTGCTCGACGAGGTCGCCCAGCGCGTCACCGACCAGCGCGGCGAAGTCGGCGAACCGGTGGGCGGTGTCTCGGTTCGGCCAGCCGCCCGCGTCCTCAAGTGCCTGGGGCAGGTCCCAGTGGTACAGCGTCACGTAGGGCGTCACTCCGCGCTCCAAGCACGTCTCGACCACCCGCCGGTAGTGGTCGATGCCCTTCGCGTTCGCCTTCCCGATCCCCTCCGGCTGGATCCGCGGCCAGGACACCGAGAATCGGTAGGCGCCGAAGCCGAGGTCAGCGAGCTGCCCGATGTCCTCGGGATAGCGGTGGTAGTGGTCGCAGGCCTCGGTGGCGGTGTCGCCGCCGGCGATCGCCCCCGGCACGGTGGTGAACGTGTCCCAGACCGACACCCCCTTCCCGTCCTCGTCGACGGCACCCTCGACCTGGAACGCGGCCGTGGCCGCACCCCACACGAAGCCGTGAGGGAACTCGAGCGGGGTGGTGGCCATGACAGAACCTCTCGATCGACAGAACGGGTGATGCGGTGGAGCTAGGACAGGAACTGCTCGGCGCTGGGGACGAGGGCCTCGAGCTCTGCCTCGAGCTCTGCGGTTATCGAGGTGCTCGCCAGGAGCAGCGTCTCCTCGACCCGTTCGGGGCGCGAGAGGCCGACAACGGTCGAGGTGATCCGAGGGTCGCGGAGCGAGACGTGCAGCGCAGCGGCGGCCAGCGGGACGCCGTGCCGGTCGCAGGCCTGTTCCATCAGCGTGATGCGCCGCAGCAGATCGGGTGACGCCGGGGCGTAGGCGTACGAGGTCGTTCGCCCTGGCCCCGCCGCGAGGATCCCGCCGCCGAAGACGGCAGCGTTGACCACACCCAACCCTCGCTCGAACGCCTCGGAGATGAGGTCGTCGGCCGACCGGTCGACCAGGGTCCACCGGTTGTGGGTCAGGAGCGAGGTATGGCCGAGGGGGCGCCGTTCGGAGATCGGGTCGATACCGGCGTTCATCCCTTGAGTCCGCCGGAGAGCAGATCCAGCCGCCAGTACTTCTGCAGCAGCAGGAAAAGGGCGATCAGCGGCAGGATCGACAGCATCGAGCCCGTGATGACCAACGTGTAGAGCGCGGGCTGGCTCGCGCCCTGGTTGAGCAGTGAGAACAGACCCACCGTCATGGGGAACTTGCTGTCGTCCGACAGCATGATGAACGGCAGCAGGAAGTTGTTCCAGACCGAGACGAAGTGCAGCAGGAAGATCGTCACCAGCCCGGGGAGCATGAGCGGCATGGCGACCGACCGGAACAGCTTGAACTCGCCGGCGCCGTCGATCCGCCCCGCCTCGAGCAGCTCGTCCGGCACAGCGGCGGTGGCGTAGATGCGGGCCAGGTAGATGCTGAACGGGCTGATCATGGTCGGCAGCAGCACCGACCAGTACGAACCGACCAGGCCGATCTTCGCCAGCAGCAGGTACTGCGGGATGGCCAACGTGACCTGGGGCACGAGCACACCGGCGAGGATCACACGGAACACGAACTCTCGACCCGTGAAGCGGTACTTCGCCATCGCGTACCCCGCGGCACCGGAGATCAGGACGGTCAGCAGGGCGCCGACACCGGCATACAGAGCGGTGTTGGCCGCCCACCGCAGGAAGAGCCCGTCCTTGTAGGCGAGCAGGCCCTGCACGTTGCCCTGGATGCCGCCGGTGAAGCTCGGCCACAGCGAGAACGTGGTGAAGAGCTCACCCGGCGTCTTGGTCGACGCCATGATCACCCAGGCCACCGGGAGCAGGCAGTAGAGGGCACCGATGACGAGGACGAGTGTCGCCCCCCGGTGCGACGAGACGGCTCGACGCCGGCTCGGGAGGGCGGAGGCGCCGGCAGCAGGTCCGTTGCGGTCCGCTGCGACGACCGGTGCGGCGCTCATCGGTCCTCCCCGAACGCGCGTCGCTGCAAGAGGGTCAGCACACCGAGCGACAGGACAAGCGTGACGAGGGCGAACATGACCGACGTGGCGGCGGCCGAGTAGATGTCGTTGAGCACGAACGCATCCGTGTAGATCTTCTGCATCGGCATCCAGGTCGAGGAGATGACGTTCGTGAGTGGCGTCAAGGTCTGAGGCTCGTTGAACACCTGCAACGTGGCGATCATCGAGAAGATGAAGGTCATCACCACGGCGGGGAAGAGCAGCGGGATCTTGATCCGCCAGGCGATCTGCAGCTCACCGCAGCCGTCCAGCCGCGCCGCGTCGTACAGCTCGGCCGGGATCGAGCGCAACGCGGTGTACATGATGATCATGTTGAATCCGGTACCGCCCCAGACGGCGATGTTGGCAACCGAGAAGAAGACGCTCGTCGAGGTGAAGAAGTCCGGAGGGGTCAGATTGGCCGCTTCGAACGCTGCGCGGATCGGACTGACGCGCGGCAGGTAGAGGAAGCCCCAGAGCAGCGAGGCGATGACTCCGGGCACGGCGTAGGGCAGGAAGATGCTGATCCGGGTCGCCGTACGCAACCGGACACGCGGCAGGTCGAGCAGGAGCGCGAACATCAGCGCCAGCCCGAGCATCGTCGGCACGACGAGCAGACCGTAGATCAGCATGCGACCCAGCGCGCCGTACAGGATCGGGTCGCCGAGGGCACGGCCGTAGTTCTCCAGTCCGACGAACACCTCGGTGAGCTTGCTGAGGATGCCTCCCCCGATCCGGCGATTGGCTCGCAGGCTCAGCCAGATCGCGTAGACGATCGGGATGAGCAGGAAGGTCGTGAACAGCAGGAGCGCCGGCGCCATGAAGGCCCATGGCGCCAACCGGTGTCTCCGAGAGCGTCGCCGGAGCACCTGCGGGGCATCCCTGGCAGGCACGAGACTCGTCGCGCCGACCGATCGCTTCGTGTTGTTCATGTCGCCCCGTCCAGTCGTCATCGCCGCAGTGAGGTGGTCGTCGGTGGTGGCCCCGCCCGTCGGTCGGGCAGGGCCACCACCGCGCCTGGCGTCAGCTGCCGCTGACCACGTCGAAGCCCTGACGCGTCAGGTCGGTGACCGTGGTGTCCTGCATCCGCGTGAGCGCATCCGCGAACGGCGAACCGTCCTGGATGGCCTTCTGGAACTCGTCGACGTACGACTGGTAGGTCACGTTGACGTTCGGTCCCCAGGTGAAGCCGCGGGCCGAGCTGGCGATCTCAGAGGCCTGGGTGAAGAAGTCAGGCTGGTTCGGCATCATCTTCGGCGGCGACGCCAGCGCCGGACCGGTCTGACCGGCCGTGGCGGCCGGGTAGACACCCGAGATGGTCACGAGACCAGCAAGGGCTTCCGGGGACGTGTTGAGCCACTTCATGAACTTCATTGCCTGGGCAGGGTACTTGCAGCTTGCGCTCATCGCCGTGCCGGAACCGCCCCAGTAGCCGGTGACGTTGTCACCAGCGGACCACTGCGGCATGGGCACTGCGCGCCACTTGCCAGCGGTGTCGGGCGCGACACCCTCGAGCACACCAGCGCCCCAGACGGCACTCGGCCAGGCGAGGAGCGTGCCGTCGTTCATGGCAGCGTTCCACTCCGGGGTGTACATCGGCTGGCTGTCGACCAGGTCGGACTTCACCAGGTCGCCCCAGAACGTGGCCACCTTCTGCGTGGCGGGGTCGTCGATCGAGACCTTCCACGAGTTGCCCTCCGGTGTCCACCAGTTCGCACCCGCCTGCTCGGACAACCCGGCGAACCAGCCCGGGTCGCCGGCGGAGAACGTCGTGAGGTACTGGTTGGGCGCCTTCTGGCGCACCTCGGCCGCGAGGGCTCCGAACTCCTCCCAGGTCGTCGGGACCTTCAGACCCAGCTGGTTGAACAGGTCCTCGCGGTAGTAGAGCATCATCGGGCCGACGTCCTGCGGGATGGCGAAGACCTGGTCGCCGAAGGACGTCAGGCCCCAGGCGCCGTCGGGGAAGTCGGACCGGATGTCCGCGACATCGGCGGTGAGGTCGGCAGCCACACCGTTGGAGACGAGCACCGGGAGCGCCTGGTACTCGGTGTGCATCAGGCACGGCGCGTTGCCGGCCTTCTCGGCCGTGAGCAGGCGGGTGATGAGCTCATCGCCCTGTGCCTGGCGGTCGACGTTCACCTGCTGGGTCGGGTTCTCCTTGTTCCAGATGTCGATGACCTGCTCGATGTTGGTCGTCCAGGTCCAGAAGTCAAGGGTTGCCGGCGCGTCGGCGTCCCCGGCGGCCGTCGTCGAGGCCCCGTCCGAGGGTGTTGCTCCGTCGCCCGACGACGTGCAGGCGGCGAGCGCGGACGTGGCGAGGAAGACCCCGGCCACGGTGAATGCGAGTCTGCGATGCATGAGCTCTCTCTCTTCGTTGAGGTCGAACAACCGCGACAGTGTCGGGACACCAGGCTGTGCGCGACTGTGCACGTTCACAGCCTCGTGCGGGCCGTCAGCGTTGTCAAGGAGATCCCCTTGACCGAGACCCATCTGTGATCTACCGCCCGTTCTCCTCGCCGAGTTCCGTTTCGCAGGGGAGCAGGAATAGCCTGCTTCAGCGCACCGGGGTCAAGTCCCCGGACGTGGTGTGTGACGGCTGACGCGTGATCTTCGATGGTTAGGCGCTGAGCGCCGGGAGCTGGTCGGTGGTCACCTCCGGGGTATCGGGCAGGGTGGTCAGGCGTGAGCGGCCGAGAACGTCCAGAGCGAGGTAGCGGCGTCCTTCTGCCCATTCGTCGTGCTGCTCGGCCAGGACCGCCCCGACCAGCCGGATGATCGAGGTGCGGTCGGGGAAGATCCCCACGACGTCGGTGCGGCGGCGGATCTCGCGGTTGAGGCGCTCGTTGGGGTTGTTGGACCAGATCTGACGCCAGACCTCCTTGGGGAACGCGGTGAACGCGAGCAGGTCGGCCCGGGCGGCCTCCAGGTGTCGACGTCCTCGCGGACACGTCTGCGCTCGATGCCTACGACCTCATCGTGCCGCTGTGAACCGAGGGTCACCTCACCACAGCGCAGGAGCAAGGCCTGGCCACAGCCGTGCGGGCCGGGACAGGCCTCGGGTGCGCGCATGGGGCTACCACCGCTTTCCTCGACTCGTTCGCCTTCCACGCTCTGGTCGGGGGCCAGTTCGTCGACCACCCAGGCGGCGAGGTGCCGTACCGCATCGAGGTCGACCGGACCCACCGGTGACCGACGCGGTGGCCGACTGCTCCGTGACGACCGAGCAGTACTACCTCCACGTGGATCCGGCCAACCGGGTGCTCGCCACCACCCGCTTCACCGGCGACTTCGGCCCGCTCGCGGCCAACGGCCCGGCCACCATGCCGGTCGCCTGGACCCGCCACTACGGCTCCGGACGGGTCTTCTACTGCGCGCTCGGGCACCGCCCGGACGTCCTCGAGGAGCCGTCTGCGTCGCGCCTCACCGCCCGCGGCCTGCGATGGGCGGCGCACGCGCTCTGAGGGCCGCGGCCGCGAACCGCGCCCGGGCACTCGCGCCGGCGTCGCGCCACACCCACGGGGAGCCCCGTCCGCAGGGTCCGAAGAGCGCCTAGGCTCAAGCGTTGTGGATGCATCGACGGGTCGCGCCAAGAACGCGCCGCAGCGCCGGCCGACGATCTTGGATGTCGCCGAGGCCGCCGGCGTGTCCCGCGGCACGGTCTCGAGGGTCCTCAACGGTGGGCACTGGGTCTCCCCTGACGCGCTCGCCGCGGTCAACCGGGCGATCCGCAGCACCGACTACCGGGCGAACTATCACGCGCGGAGCCTGGTCACCGGCCGCTCGAACTCGGTGGCCTTCCTGCTGACCGAGCCGCAGCACCTGCTCTTCGAGAACCCGACCTTCGCGATCCTGCTGCGGGCAGCCGCCGAGGCACTGGCGAAGAGGGGCATGCCGCTCCTGCTGATGGTCGCCGGCACGGACGAGGAGCGCCACCGGATCACCGACTACATCGGTGCGGGCCACGTCGATGGAGCGCTCGTGGTCTCCTCGCACGCGGGCAGCCCCGTCATCGCGTCACTGCTTGCCAAGGGCGTCCCCATCATCGCCTGTGGCGCACCGCTGGGCTACGAGGGCACGGTGGGCTACGTCGAGGCGGACGAGGACGGCGGCACGCGGAGCATGCTGCGACACCTCGAGGAGCGCGGGCGCCGGAGAGTTGCGATCATCACCGGGCCGCTCGACACGCCCGGCGGGCTCAAGCGACTGGAGAGCTATCGCTCCGAGCTCGGCGACCGCTATGACGAGTCCTTGGTCGCCCACGGCGACTACACCCGCAACGGCGGCCGGAGGGCGATGCGCGAGCTCCTCGACCGTCGACCGGACCTGGACGCAGTGTTCGTCGCCTCCGACCTCATGGCCGCCGGCGCGTACACGGTCCTCAACGCCGCCGGGCTACGGATCCCTGACGACGTCGCGGTCGGCGGCTTCGACGACTCCGGCATCGCCGTCACGCTGGAGCCACCCCTGACCACGATCCGCCAACCCTTCGAGCGGATCGCGCACGAGATGGTCCGGCTGCTGGTCGACGTCATCGAGGGCAAGGGCCCAGCCGCCATCACCCTGCCGACCACGCTGGTGCAGCGCAGCTCCACCTGACGCGGCCGGCGGCGCACCACTCAGATCCGCTGCACCCCCATCCCGAGCACGCTGGCCATGAGGTCGATCCGGCGCCGGAGGTCCCCGGTGGCGAGGATCACGTGGTGCGAGGGGATCCCTTCGACGAACCGATGGCCGTCCTCGACGCGCAGGACGGCCCCGTTCAGGCAGCCCGAGTCCTTGTACTGGGTGAACGTCGAGAGCACCGACGGCGAGACCGTGAGGGTTCGCATGTCGCTGGCGATCTTCACGATCGTCGTCGGCCCCACCGGGAAGCGGGCGTCGATGACGTTCGCGTTCTGGTTGACGATCTGCAGCACCCGCGGACGCAGCGTCCACTCGGTCGCGAACGACTGCGGCACCACGCCGAAGTAGCCGCAGTGCGCGACCAGGATGTGGTTCTCGGGTTCCTCGTCGACCTCAGGGAAGAACGGGATGCGCTCGTGCTCGAGCGCCGCCTGCCCCATGAGGAACGGGTACAGGTTCGTCATCATGACGGGGACTCGCAGCGACTTGTGCACAAGAGTCTTGGTGATCATCGAGGTGAGGTCCGCCTCGCAACCCCACATCAGCCCCCGCTCCTCGAACAGCAGGTTCCACGTCAGGCACGGCGTGGTCGTCGAGGTCGCAGACTCGTTGAGGCAGTTGATCCCGGCGGCGATGACGTCCCCGGTCTCGTCGAGCTCGTCACCGATGGCGACGTACAGCCGGAGCGCGTCCGCCCGGCCACCAGCTGCCGGTGCGCCCCGCCATGGCGCCACCCGCGTCGATCGCCAGCAGCGCTGGCTCGGGCACGGGCCATTCGGGCGTCGTCGTCACTGACGGGGACCGACGACATCTTGGTGGCCAACCCTGCTTCGCTGCTCGCCCTGCGCCCGGGGGTGCACGCATAGCCCTGACCCGCGCGGGGAGCCGCGCCCGCGGACCCCTGACGCTGTAATCGTGCACAGTGTGATCGACGTCCGAGCCCGGATCGCACGGCGAAGCAGGGTTCGTGGACAGCCCGTCCCTTCGCCAAGGGTCGGCCTCTCCGTCGTTCCCGAGCCATGTGTCACCCCTGCCGCCGGCCACCAGGGCGGAAGAGGGACGAACCGGGCACCTTGACAACGTCGACCCCTTCGCTATCTTGGGCTGGGAGCGTGCACAGGAGTCAAGGGCGACTCTCGCGTTCCCAGCAGGTTGAACAAGGAGGTTCACATGCGCGGCAACCACACCATCCGTGCCCCCTTGGGGATCGTCGTGGCCACGGCCCTGGCGTTCGCCGGCGCCGTCGTCGGCACAGCGGAACCCGCGGCGGCAGCAGCCGGAGCCATCGCCATCAACCCGGTCGAGAGCAACCTCGCAGGCAAGGCGTGGGTCTCGGTCACGGTCAGCAGCGGATCGGCCAAGGCCTCCCGCGCTGTCGATGCCGATCTCACCACCGCGTGGGTGGCCTCGCGGCAGCGAGCCGGGCAGTGGCTGACCCTCGACCTCGGCGGCTCCTACGACAACGTCCGGAAGGTCGAGGTCGTCTTCCCGGACAAGGGCGCCGTCTACCAGTACGTCGTCGACGCGTCCTCGGACGGCGCCACCTGGGAGACGGTCATCGACCACTCCGACACCTGGGTGCCGGGTCGCGGCGGGGTGGACCTGTTCACCCGCCCGGGCACCGCCTACCTTCGCGTCACCATCACCAAGGCCTCGCCCGGTGCCACGATCGGTGTCAGCGAGATCTCGGCCTTCAACTACCTGCGTGACGACCTCGTCCTGGGCGCCGACCTCTCCTACGCCGATCAGGACACGACCAGGGACGGCCTGACCTACTACGTCGACGATCCCGCCCAGGCCACCGACCTGCTGAGCCTGGCCAAGAACGCCGGCGTGGAGTACGTCCGACTGCGCGTCTTCAACGACCCGCGCGACGAGCAGAGCGGCGCCTACCTCGACCCCGCCTACCAGGGGCCCGAGCGATCCGCGACGGTCGCGTGGTCGGTCAAGGACCAGGGCATGGGGCTGGGCATCGACCTCCACTACGCCGACTCGTGGGCAGACCCGAGCAAGCAGGCGAAGCCGACCGCATGGACCAACCTGTCGTTCGCGGACCTCACCACCGCGGTCTACGACTACACGCGCGACTACATCCAGCAGCTGATCGACCAGGGCACGACGCCCGACAAGGTCGCCGTCGGCAACGAGCTCATCAACGGCTTCCTGTGGGGCAGCGAGAAGCCTCAGCCGTGGTTCGCTGACCCGTCCTCCTGGTGCTCGGTCTGCTACTTCAACAACGATCCCGCCTTCGTCTCGCAGCCGGGCGGCGCCCTGCTGTGGGACTACTGGGGCTCGTCGGATCCCGCCGAGCAGGCCGCGTACAACGCGGCGTGGGACCGGTTCACGACGCTCCAGGCCGCAGGCATCAAGGCCGTCCGCGACGTCTCTGCCGCCAACGGCGCTGACATCAAGGTCGAGACCCACGTGATCATCGACGACGGCAAGGTCGACAGGACGCTCGAGTTCTGGAACCAGTTCCTCACGCGTCTGAACGCCAAGGGCCAGGACATCGACGTCATGGCGCACTCCTACTACCCGGAGTGGCACGGCACGCCGGAGCACTTCGAGGCCAACCTGCACGCGGTCGCCGCGGCACACCCGGGCTACCAGCTCGAGATCGCCGAGACGTCCCACCCGGCGAACGACTGGGACGGGGTGCCGGTGCCGAACTCGCCGTACCCGAAGACGGCACAGGGCCAGGCCGATGCCTACCAGCGGGTCTTCCAGATCATCAACGACCTCCCGGACAACCGCGGTGTCGGAGCACTCGTCTGGGAGCCGGCCAACTACCAGGAGATGATCGACTGGGCGAGCTCGAGCTGGCCCGTCCTGAAGGTCTTCCCGTCGATCGACGTCTACAACAAGAGTGACGCCGAACACGTGCTCCAGGACACGGTCTACACAGCGACGGAGGTCCGGCACGCGCCGCACCTGCCTGCGGCGGTCAACGCGCTGACGACGGCCGACGGCTCGATCGAGCTCGTCGCCGTCACCTGGGACGCGGTCCCGGCGAGTGCCACGAGCACACCGGGCGAGGTCGTGGTGAACGGCACGACCGCGCTCGGACCGGTGACCGCCGTCGTGGACGTGGTCAGGCGCTTGGCGCGTCCGATCATCGTGTGCACCACGTTCGACCGGTCCGACCTGGGCTGGAACTGGAACAGGGCCGTCACGGTCAGCAAGGGCGGCATCACCGTCACCAACCCCGCACGGGGGCACGACAACTGGCGCTGGAGCTTCAGCGACGGGCCACTCAACGTGACGAGCGTGACGGTGTTCTCCAACGGCGGCACGCAGTCGGCCGGCACGTCGCCGGGACTCCTGAAGGGGAGGTACGGATCCGACATCCAGTGGGCGAAGTTCTGCACCTCGGGGCCAGCAGTCTGACGCGCACCTGATGACGACGACCTCGGCTCCTGCGGCACGTCGCAGGCGCCGAGGTCGCCCCTGTGACGCCACGGGCTCACGCCCTGACCTCCCGCCTGGGCCTTGGGGTCCACGGTGTGGGTCGCACCGAGCGTGGAAGGATCGATAAGTGCTCCAGCCGTACCGGGCCGTCCTGTCGCGTCCCGGCGCGCTGCGCTTCTCCTCCGCAGGCGCCCTGGCCCGGCTGCCGATGTCCATGATCGGCCTCGGCATCGTGCTGATGGTCTCCGAGCTCGAAGGCTCCTACGGGCTGGCCGGACGAGTCACGGCGGTCGAGGTCGTCGCCCAGTCGATCTGCTCCCCACAACTGGCCCGCCTGGTGGACCGGCACGGGCAGGCGCGGGTGATGCGACCGGCGGTCGTGGTCACCGCGGTCGGGCTGTGCGCGATGATCGGCGCCGCTGTGCTGCACGCGGCGCCGTGGTCCCTCTATCTGGCCGCCGCGGTCACGGGCGGGAGCATCGGGTCGATCGGTTCGCTGGTCAGGGCGCGCTGGTCAGCGGTGCTCCGCAGCCCCCGGGAGATCCACACCGCGTACTCGCTGGAATCGGCGGTGGACGAGGGACTCTTCGTCGTCGGTCCCGTCCTGGTGACGGTGCTGGCCATCGGCGTCCATCCGAGCGCCGGACTGATGGTCTCGGCCGTGGCGGTCGTCGGCGGCGGTCTCCTGCTGCTCAGCCAGCGGGCGACAGAGCCTGCGACGAGGCCGAACGATCTCGGCCGGCGCTCCCGTCACGTGATGGGCTCCGCCGGGATGGCCGTCCTCTTCGTGGTCTTCATCTGCATGGGCGCGATCTACGGGGCGCTCAACGTCTCGACGGTGGCGTTCGCCGAGGAGCGCGGGCACAAAGCGGCCGCAGGCGCCGTCCTTGCCGTCACCGCCGTGGGATCGACCATCGCGGGTCTCATCTACGGGTCCCGGCAGTGGCAGAGCCCGCTGTGGCGCCGGTTCGCGATCGGAGTCGTCGCGCTCGCGCTCGGCGTGAGCCTGCTCTCCCTCATCACGAGCCTGGCAGTCCTGGCCGCGGTGATGTTCGTGATCGGCTTCGCGATCGCGCCGTCAGCGATCAACGGCAATGCCCTGGTGGAGATGCTCGTACCCAAGCATCAGCTCACCGAGGGGCTGGCCTGGCTCGGCACGGCGATGGGCGTCGGGGTGTCCCTCGGTTCGTGGACGGGCGGCACCCTGATCGACAGCTCCGGGTCGCACGCGGGCTTCCAGGTCGTGATGGTGTCTGCCGGCCTCGCCGCGGTGGCGGTGCTCGCGTCCCTGCGCACGCTGCGCGCGGGCCGCGCGTCCGTGGCGTCCGGCGCACGAGACTAGCCGCTTAACACCCACCGGCCTCATCCACCTTGACAAATACCGCAGCGGGTGGAGGGAAGATGTCATCTCAGAGATCACTACGGCCGCACAGAGTCTCGGGCTCCGCCAGGCCTCGGCTTGGTAGGCCTGGGCGTCACCGCACGAAGACCTCCTGCAGCGCGCTCGATGCCCTCCGCGCCGTCTCGGTGTCGATGTGCGTATATACACGCTCGGTGAACGCAGCATCGTCATGCCCGACGACCAGGGCAACGATGTCGCGAGGTACGCCAGCCTGAGCGAGCAGCGTGATCGCCTCGGGCGTCAACCGGTCGAGCGGCCACGCGCCGAGGGTCGGCTTGATGTGGTCGCGGCAGATTTGGGCGTACCTCTTCTGCATGTCCTCGCCGAGGCGCAGCTTCGCCGGCCCGGCGAGCCACTGGTCGAGCCACTCGGCGAGCGTGAGGCTCCGTCGGCTCTGAACCGTGATCTCGCCGGCGCGGTGCTTGTCCCGGAGGGCCGCGATCTTCCGGTTGACCTCGCCTTTGGACTTGCCGCGGACGTACTTGCGGATCCGGCGTCCAGTCGTCGGATCACGGCCCAGGTCGACGGTCCCGCGCCAGGCGCCGTCCTCGGTCTGGTAGACGGCGCCGTCGCCGTAGCGGCCGCGGGTGGCGGCCATGGCTCAGCGGTTGTCCGTGACGGGGCTCAGCGGCAGGCCCTCGACGTAGGCCTCGAGGTCGGGCCGGCGGATCCGGCGCAGGAGGGTTGAGATAGAGCCCGACGACGTCGTAGACCTTGTCCACGAACAGCGGGTCGTTGGACAGCTTGAACCCCTCGGCGCGATGGGGCTTGAGCTCGAAGGCCCGCCAGATCCGGCCAATGGTCGACTTGGACAGACCCGTGCGTTCGGCCATCTTCGCCCGCGACCAGTGCGTGGCATCCGCTGGTGTCGACTCCAGGG
>Ga0209585_10000330_pt1 | contig 18323 bp, 14 predicted proteins | sample NGEPerone_FD_185491 | JGI IMG/M metagenome (GOLD analysis project Ga0209585, IMG submission 185491) | Arctic peat soil microbial communities from the Barrow Environmental Observatory site, Barrow, Alaska, USA - NGEE Permafrost154B-one... | ecosystem: Environmental > Terrestrial > Soil >... | reverse complement strand
AGATCCACGCCTGGTATCTCCTTGACCCCCAAGGCTGGTCGTTTCGACCCGAAGCGGTCCGCGAGCAGCTGATCATCGACGCCGCCGACGTCTACGCCCAGCTGGTCAAACGAAACATCCACATCCGGGTCACCACCCGCCCCTACCCCGTCAGTTCGTGGGCCGAAGCCCATGACGCGAACGCCCCAGCCCCTTTGCCCGGCTGGCGTGACTACCTGATGAAGGACCAACGCCACCTCGCAGGACGCAGCATGGCCGACAAGGAGGTCTACGTCGGTGTCGAGATCACCGCACGCAACGGCCTGTACAAGGCCCTGGGTGGCCTGGCTGGCTCGATCTCCGACCGCGAAGTCGCGGCCCTGTCCAATGTCATCCGCGAGACCGACGAGATCATGGCCAGCCCAGGCATGGAGGGCGCGCCGGTCACCCCACGCCAGCTCGAATGGCTGCTGCACCGCTCGTGTTCCCTCGGCCTGCCGGCCCCGCTGACCCTCGGAAGCGTCGACAGCCCGGACTGGGAGAGCGAAGACCTGCACGAGTTCACCGACAGCATCCACTGGTTCGCGACCCCCTACGGCCGCACCATCCGCGTCGTCGGCGAGAACGAACAACAACGGATCGAACGACACGTCTGCATCCTGTCGGTCGGACGGATGACCGACCTCGAGATCCCCGCGGGTGTCCCGTGGATGCAGCGCACCGACCAGCTCGGCTTCCCGGTCGAGTGGTCCGGACGGGTCGAGATCGAGGACTCGGCCAAAGTCGGGGCCGCGATGCGCCGCAACATCCAGAAGATCCGCGCACAGAAGGACCACTACGAGGTCGAGCATCATGAGCCAGCCCCCGGTGCCCTGGATCGCCAGGCCGATAAGGCGCTTGCGGTCGAGGACGACATCTCGATGGGCCTGTCCGGGTTGAGCACACGCACCCGCGGATGGTTCCGACTCGCGGTCTCTGCCCCGACGCAGGAGGAGGCGCTCGAGCGGGCCAGTGCGGTCCGAAAGCTCTTCGCGCCACAGATCACCATTGCCCGACCCGCCGACCAGTACGCCGTGGCATGTGAGTTCATCCCCGGAGAGAAGCTGGGCACCACGGCATACAAGCGTCGTATGCCGGTCACCACCCTGGCCGCGGCCGTCCCCGCCGCGACCGCGAAGGTGGGAGACCGACTTGGCATTCACCTGGGGGAGACGTCCGGGACCTCGACGCGTGTCGTCACGTGGGAACCCTGGGAGACCACAGAGCGAGGCGAGGAGTCCGGTCTCGCGGTCCTGTGCGCCGGTCTGGGAGGTGGGAAGTCCACCGCCGGCGGGAACATCATCTACCGCTCGCTGATGCAGGGCGTTCCGTGGACAGTGCTCGACCCGTCCGGTCGATTGACCGCGCTGTGTGCCCTGCCCGACCTTGCCGGCCGGGCCGAGGCGATCGACCTGCTCGACGCCCCTGCCGGGGTGCTCAACACCTACCGGGTGATCGCGGAGCCGGTGCGTGAACACTACGACAGCGAACTCGACTGGAAGGTGGCCAGCGCCCACGCGGGCGAGACCCGTCGCATGCTGACCTCGAACGTGCTGCGCTCGATGCTCCCGCGGCAGATGCAAGACCATGTCCTGACCGAGGTCGCGCTGCTCCGCGCCGTGGGCAAGGTACACGCCACGTACACGTCCTCCACGACGTACGTGGTCGACGAACTCGCTCGCCTTGACGGCGATCCCGAACTTCGTCGTCACGCCGGCTACATGGCTGACTTCCTGCGTGAGGCGGCAAAGACCAGCCACGGCCGCCTGATCTTCCCCTCGGGCTACCACCTCGACAAGGGCTCGGAAGCCCCGCTGTTGACCGTCTACAGCCTGCGCGGACTGGCCCTTCCGGACGAGTCGACGCCCTACTCCGACGACCTGGACGAACGCCTCAGCATGTGCGTGCTCTACCTCGCGGCGTGGCTGACCCAACGAGCCATGTACTCCGGCGACGTGCACGCCCGCAAGGGCATCTTCCTTGACGAGGCGTGGGCGCTGTCCACGTTCGGAAGCGGCCGCCGTTTCATCGACCGGGCATCGCGAGACAGCCGTAAACACAACACGCGTGTCCTGCTGGCCAGTCAGAACCCCTCGGATCTGTTGAACCTGGACCTGGCCAACCTCATCTCGGCGGCGTTCATCGGCAGGCTCACCGATGAACAGGCCCAACGAGACGCCCTGCGATTCCTTCCCGGAGTTCCCGAAGGCGTCGGCTATGAGGCGATCTTCGGGACCTTGTCCCGGCCCTCCCGACAGGGCAAACGCGGAGCCCGCGAGTTCGTGTTCAGCGACGGAACCGGAAGCATCGAACGGATCCGGATGGACATGTCGGCCCACCCCGAACTCCTGGACGCGCTCAGCACCACCGCCGATCCGGAGAAAGCCCGCAACCGCCTTGCCCGTCATCGACTGGAAGCCGTTGCGGCCGACGCGATCTCGATGCAAGACACCGAAGAGTGCCACGACGTGGTCGCGGAGAGTGCCTGATGCTGAGGCGCCGCAGAGCGATTCGCTTTGGCAGCATCGTCGGGCTCCTACTCGGTTGCCTCCTGGTCATGACCACGTCCGCCTCGGCTTCGCCCATGATCCCCGGCGTCCCGGACTGCAAAGACGCCCCCATGGCGCAGCTCCCGGGCGACGGACTCACGGGATTCCTGGACGGCAAGCCGAATCCCCTTCCGTCGCAAGGCGATCCGTTTGCCAAGAACCCGACAACCAGCGTCTATGAACAGTACGGGTATGCCGGTCTGACCTGGCATACCTACGACCTGGGCTGCGGCGGCGACCTACGCGACGTGAACGCCTCCTCAGACACCATGATCGGCAACGCCACCCTGGCGTTCGCTACCTGGGGTGTGGCAGGGGTCAACGGTCTGCACAACAAGATCGCCCACCCGTCCGAGTACATGGCCCCACTGGACGACGTGGTAGGAGCCGTCAGCACTCGGATCAAGGACGCGATCTGGAGTCCCTGGGGCGGGGTGGCGCTGCTGGGCGTTGTGGTTCTGCTCCTGTGGTACTCCAGCTCTGGGCGACTGTCCTCGGTGACCAAGGCGGCCGCATGGGCGGTCCTGGTTCTTGGCGTGATGTCTGGCGTGGCCCAGTACCCCGCCCGCATCTCCGCGTTCTTCGATCAGACCGTGACCAGTTCGATCGGTCAGGTCAACGCTGCGACGGCCGGACTATCCAGCATCCCGCAGGGGTCCGACCCCGCCCGAGCCCAGGGTGGACTGCTGGTCGATCGGCTGCTGTACGACTCGTGGTTGCGCGGCGAGTTCGGTTCGCCAGACTCCCCTGCTGCCACTCGATGGGGTCCTGCACTGTTCAAGGCCAGTGCCTACACCTGGGCCGAGGCCGAGCAGGCAAAGGACCCGAACAAGGCCAAGCAGCTCGCCGAGGACAAGGCGAACGACTGGAAGAACATCGCGGCGCAGATTCAGGACAAGGATCCCAACGCCTACCTGGCGCTGCAGGGCAAGGCAGGCAACCGGGCCGGCGTGGGCACCATGGCCGTCTTCGGGGTCGCCTTCACCAGCCTCTTTCGGATCGTCGCAGACCTGTTCATGTTCGCCGGCATGGTCATGCTGCGCTTCTTGGTCATGTTCTTCCCTGCCGTGGCCGTGCTCGGCGTCATGGCGCCGATGTCCTCGATCGTCCACCGGGTGGCCAACATGGCCGGCGCCTCCGTCGTCAACGTCATCGCCTTCGCAACAGGGGCAGCCGTGCACACAACCGTCGTCTCGGCTTTGCTGTCACGCGCTCAGCAGGGCGGCATGAACCTGTTGGTCCTGGTCCTGTGTCTCGTATCGACTCTGGTCGCGTTCGTGCTCCTCTTCCCGCTCCTGTCGCTGACCAACATCGTCGGCCTGTCTGCAGGTGGTCGTGGAGTCCACGCCTTGCGACGCGCCGGGCGAGTGGCGAGCCGGTATGCCACGACCAAGAAAGCGGTTGAGAACGGGGAGCGCGACGCAGACCTTGTCGGGTCCAGCGGGTCAGGCGAGCAACTGGTGGGCGGAGCGGACCCCAACGGCCCCGACTCGGGAACAAAGGGACCACAGCGCCATCGCAGGATCAACCTGCCCGCGGAGACCTTCGGACGGCCAGAGCAATGGTCGCAGCCGCGATACGTCCCGGTCGCGGCAGGAACTTCGATCGGACGTGGGCCTGTCCGCGTCGCCGCACTTAGGGCCTGTAATTCAAAGACACGCACAGTTCCGCGTCCCATGTGCTGGGATCACGTTGCTGGACTCACGCGGTAGTTCCACTCGCCATGGAAGTCGTGCCTGGTGATGCGCTGTGTTTCCAGATTTCGCATCTCGCGGTCGGTGATCTTGATGCCTTTGGGGTAGATAGTGTCGTCGAGCTCGGAGGTGACGGTCAGGCCGGTGCGGGTAGTGGTTCCGGCAATGAGGTTGACGATGACTTCGTGGCTAGTCAGTGGCTGGCCGCGCCAGTTCATCGAGATCTGGCTGAAGAGGCGGTGTTCGATCTTGTTCCACTTGGACGTGCCTGGTGGGAAGTGGGCGACGGTGATCGTCAGGCCGGTCTGGGTTGCCAGTTCGGCCAGCTCACGTTTCCACAGTCGTAGCCGGTAACCGTTGGACCCTCCGCCGTCGGCGGTGATCAGCAGCCGGTCGGCTTTGGGGTAGGCGGCGCGGCCGACCTTGTCCCACCAGCGGCGGATCGACTCGACCGCGAACGCGCCGGTGTCGTGGTCGGATCCCACCGACACCCAGCCGGTGTTGGCGGCCATGTCGTACACGCCGTAGGGCGTGACCTTGCCAAGTTCCCCTTTGAAGTCATAGACATTCGTCGCCACGGGCTCACCGGCCGGCCGGTACTCCCGGCCGCCGTTGCGGAAGTTGCCGACGAGCTCCTTTTTCTTGCCGTCGACAGAAATGACCGGCTGCCCGGCGGCTATGTGTTCTTCGGCTTCGGTGTTGATGTGGGCGAACTGGGCGTCGCGGTCCGGGTGGGTACCGCCCTCGATCGTTTTGGCGTTGCCCTGCAGGCTGAAGTTCTCCTCCCGCAGCAGGCCCGCCACGGTCGGGGCCGACACCTTGTGGCCCTGCCCGGAAAGCTCGTCGGCCAGGTGGTGCAGGCTCTTGGTCGTCCACCGCAGCGGCGACTCCGGATCGCCGCGCGACTCGGGCTCCACCAGCGCCAGCAACGCTGCCCTCACTCCGGGATCGGTCTTGGTCACGCTCTTACGCCCACCACCCGTACGTCGCGTCCGCCCCAGCGGCTCATCACCGGCCTCCAGCTCCCGCACCCCACCGGTCACCGTCACCCTGCTCACTCCAGCTGCCCGGGCCACCGCCGCGACCCCGCCATGGCCCAGCACACGTGCCTCAGCCCCCATCGTCAACCGTCTCTGACGCTCATCAAGATGGGGGAACAACGCGGCGAACTTCGCCGCCAGCGACTCTTCGATCTCCACGGCAACCGGCATAGCACAACAGTGACACCCAAAAACGTATAAGTACAGGTTATTTCCTTACGCGCTCTTACAGCCGGCCCCTCGGCCCTCGACGCGCGCCCGCACCCGTCATCGCCGAGCAACGCCACCACCCGCAATCTCGTGCCGATCGAGGGTGTTGTCGTTCATCACCCGCCGAGTCGTATGCCGGAGGCGACCGTCGTGCACGACTTCGAGACCATCATCGCCTCCGACGGTGTCGGGCCGCGTCTGTTCGATCCCGCCACCAAGTCAAGCGTACGAATTGATCGCAACGGCAACGTGATTGACGAGAGCGGGGAACAGTGAGAGGCCAGGCGAGCTCGGTCCTGCAGTGGCCCCTGTGGTCCTGGCGGAATCTTTCCATCACGGCTGTGGCCCTGCTGCTCCTGCTCTTTGGGCTGGGCCGAGTTATCGAGCCCGCCAAGATCACCCTGACCACAACCCGCGCCCCGCTGGTCACGGCGAGCCCGACGCCCTCTGAGCCAACCATGTCTGTCTCATCGTCGGCCCCGTCATCGCCAGCCGGGGCAACGGTGCCCAGCACGACCCCGTCGACGTCGGGAACCTTGAGTCCGTCGGCGAGCCAGTCAGTGACCCGGGTAGCAACGGCCTTCGCACAGGCGTGGAGCTCGTCGGGCAGATCTCAACAGGAGTGGACGCGCGGCATACAACCATTCGTCACTCCCGCCCTGGCAGCTGGACTCGCCCAGACCGACCCCGCCCGCGTACCAGCAAGCAAAGTCACCGGTGAGGCGGTGCTGCTCACGACGTCGGCGACCTCCGCTCAAGTCAGAGTCCCCACCGACGGCGGCAGCATCGTGGTGACCCTGAAACGGGCTGGGTCCAGACCCTGGCAGGTCTGCGACGTCGCCCCCGCGGGGCAACCTCCCGGCGCACCCACGCCAGACCTGCACCCAGCCAACCCTGCCCGGAGTTGACGATGGTCGCCCCGTTGGTCGCCGTTGCAGCCCAGGTCGCCAAGCGAAAGCTCATCCGACGCGTCGTTCGTACGCTCCTGGTGGCCACGCCATTTCTGATCGCAGGCGCTACCTGCGTGGGGCTACTTATGGTCATGCTGTTCACCAGTGGCCAGGCAAAGAAGGAGGCGGCCCAGGGTGGCAACGGCTGCGTCTCTGTTGTGCCCGCCTCACAGACCTCCAGCACAGGACTGGACCGCGAACAGCTCGTAAACGCTCAGACCATCGTCGCCGTTGGCAGACAAGCAAAGGTTCCGGCCTACGGGTGGGTGGTCGCGGTTGCCACGGCGATGCAGGAGTCCGGGCTGCGCAACCTCGATCACGGCGACCGCGACAGCCTCGGACTGTTCCAACAGCGCGCCGGGTGGGGCAGCGTTCCGCTTCGGATGGATGCGGCCACAGCTGCCCGGATGTTCTACGCCGGCGGGCGGAACGCTGCGCCAGGTCTTCTTCAGATCCCGGGATGGGAGTCGATGCCCCTGACGATGGCGGCACAAGCAGTCCAACACAGCGCCTTCCCCGATGCGTATGCGAAATGGCAACGGGTCGCCGAGCAGGTGGTGGCCGACCCGAGCGTGTTGTCCGCAGTCTGCACCGGCGGTGCCGGGTTCGTCAGCGACGGATCGCAAGGCGCCACGGTGTTTGCCGCCGCACTGAGGTACCTGGGCACGCCATACAGCTGGGGTGGCGGAGGACCGAACGGTCCCGGTCCGGGCTTCGGCACCGGCGCGAACACGATCGGCTTCGACTGCTCATCTCTGGTGCAGTACGCGTGGCAGCAAGGCGCGGGGCTCACCCTCCCTCGGGTTACTGACGCGCAGGCAGCAGCGACGCCGCATCTTTCACCTGGAGCATCCCTTCGCGCGGGTGACCTGCTCTTCTTCCACGATCCGGCCGACCCCCTTGGCAGCTATCACCACATGGGCATCTACGACGGGAACGGGAACATGGTGCACGCGCCCCGGACCGGGATGACCGTCGAAGTGGTGCACGACGTCTTCAGTAACCCTTACTACGCCTCCCAGTTCGCCCTGGCCACACGGCCCGGTGGAGCCTCTGTCGTGGCCATCGGAGCGCATAGGTGAGCCTGCGCGTGAGAGCACCCAGCGGTGGACTCCGGTGAGCTTTCCAACCCCTGAGCCCGATCCTGAGGATGGCTCTGCTCCAGGCGACGACTTGGATCGAGCGCTCCGCGAGCTGATCGAACATGAGCATGGCGCCGGTTCCTCCGGTGGCGTCCTAAACGACGTCGAGTTACCTGAGGACCTGACGCTCCTCGCCGGATGGGAGGTTCAGCAGCACAAGCCGCCTGCGGTGCTGTGCATTCGCGGGGTCGACTTTCGCGAACCTCTGGTCGGTCGCCGTGCACGGTTCTGGCTGACCAGCTTCGACGAGTCCGGCGACCTCATCGCCCTCGGCTGGCGCGACGGGTTGCGGATCGTGTCAGAGGAACAAGACCTCCGGGGCCAGCTTGACCGAGTCGTGGAACCGACAGTCTCCGTTCAGGATGAGGCTGACTACTACCGAGCCCTGTCCGGGGTGAAGGACACACCGCGCTTCGCCGCCGGGGTGTCCCGCGTCTGGGTTGAGCAGTACGTCAGCCAACCTGACGACGACGACGACGACCTGGCCGCCGACGACAAGATCGCGCCAAGCAGCAACGCCTGGCTCTCAGACGTCGTCGACGACCCAGGCGCACCCCGGCTCATTCGTCCGGTCCCGGCGCGATCTGTGCACGCCCTGACAGGCCGTCGAGTAATTCACGTACGGGGTGACGGCACGACCGCAACAGACCTGCGCGCGGTGGGGGAGCCCTCCTGGACACATAACGGGACGATCATCGTGCCGATCATCGACGAACACGACTGGTACCTCTGGACAGCGCGCTCCAACAACATGCGGCATCCTTCGATGCGATCCATGGAGGTTTCGTCCCTATGGGTTGAAGCCTGAGTTTGCCTACAAGGCCGAGTGGGTCGACGAACTGGGGTCGATGACGTTGTCACCGTAATGGGCACGACTTGATGCGGTCGTGCCAAAGGCATCGTGGACTCGGACGGCATAGGCCCGACTCATCAAGTCATCGATCTGATCTCTGCCGACCCATCGAACCGAAATCGCTTCGCTGGAGGGCCGGGACGACCCGCCACGATCGAGCAGCGGTACACCAGAACCACGTTTCCGCGGCCAAGATCACCAAGAAGTACGACACCGCCAAGACCCCGTATGCCCGGTCAGCGCCCACCTCGAGGTCGGGGCGCTGCCCAAGCGCAGGCTGGTCACCGCGCCCACCGCGTTCAATCCCGCCGCCGCCCAGCGCTCGATCTAGGCCTTCTGCGACAAGTTCCTGACGCTGGCCAGCGCCAAGGGCAAGCCGCATGCAAACCCGTGGTCAGCGCCCCCGCCACGCGGACCTTTTCGGATCAGGCAACGAAGCAACGTTCCCCGGACCTCTTGACATGAGGCAACGGGCGGCATACCGTCCGGCGATGTACCGCCGTCAATAATGAAATGGAGTTTTGTAGTGCAAAACGCACTGGCGCCTGCCAAGTCCGGCCGCAATAGGTCTTCTTCTCTGCGTCGAGCCCTCGGCATCCTGCAATCCTTGATCGAACCGAGCTCGAACGGGCGGGGCGTGTCCCTGAGTGAGCTCGCCGCTTCAATGGACATGAACAAAAGCACGCTTCTTCGCCTGATCGAGCCATTGCGCGACGCCCAGCTGGTTGAACAAGCACCCGACGGTCGGTATCGCGTGGGAATTGGCGCCGTGACGCTTGGTGGGGCGTACCTCGCCCGGCTTGACATGCGAGGCGAAACCCGGCCCATTCTTGAACAGCTTGCAGTTGAGACTGGGGAGACGCTTCACTTACTCGTCTATGTCCAGGGTGAGGTCAGCTATGTAGAGAAGATTGACGGTCCTTCTTCTATTCAAATGGCTTCACGCATAGGCGACCGGGTGCCTGCATATTGCACAGCCTCAGGCAAGGTGTTTCTCGCCTATCTGCCCGATGCGCACTTCGAACAAGCAGTCGCCAAAGGAATGCCAGTACGCACGCCAAACACCATCACATCGCGCGAGTTGTTGCGCGAAGAGCTCGAGAGAACTCGTGAGCGTGGATTCGGCATCGATAATATCGAGAACGAACCAGACATTCGTTGTGTCAGTGTCCCTGTTTTTGACAACGCCGGGCAGATCGCTGCTGCCATCAGCATCTCGGGACTAGCGTCAAGGATTCATGGACCACGAATCACCGAGCTTGCCCAGATACTCCAGCGTGGTGCTGAGAAACTCTCCCGGCGACTTGGCGCTCCCATCACTATTCCTGCACCACCTATGGAAGAGACCCACAACAAGGAAGAAGTTCACAAATGCGAACCACAGCCCGCATCGGCGCGATGTTAGACGGCATAAGTATTCGCTTGGTCAAGAGATTGGAGACACAGTGAAGCGTCATTCAGCTGTACCTGTCGCCGCCATTGCGGCAGCAGCATTGCTGGCCACGGGGGCGTTGACCTCCTGCGGCAGCGACAAAACGCCCGCTGCAGCCACCGGGTCGAAGACCGTTCGGGTGACCCTCGCCAACCACGTGTGGACCGACACCATCAAGAGCAAGCTGCCTGAGTTCGAGAAGGCGACGGGCCTGAAGGTGGAGCTGAGCCAGTACGGCGAGGACCAGCTTTCCGCCCAGTACAACGTCAAGCTGAACGCGGGCACGAACGACATCGACGTCATGATGTACAGCCCCCTTCAGTACGCAAAGCAGTACAGCAAGAATGGCTACCTCGCCGATCTCAGCAAGGACGTGAAGTCGAACAAGGCGTGGGGCTGGGAAGACTTCCAGGCTGGCCCGGTCGGTGCGACGACATATAAGAACAAGGTGGTCGGAGTTCCGATCATCACCGAGCAGGAGGTCCTCTACTACCGCAAGGATCTGCTGGCCAAGGCCGGGCTCGAGGTTCCCAAGACCATGGACGAGCTCGAGGCCGCGGCCAAGGCGATCAAGGCCCAGAACCCCGGGGTGGCGGGCTTTGTCGCACGCACCGAAAAGTCAGCAGCGGTTACGCAGTTCTCAGGCTTCCTCTACAGCTTCGGTGGTGACTTCTTCGACGCAAACGACAAGTCCACCGTTGCGAGTGACGCGGCAAAGAAGGCGTACGCGTTCTACGGTGGCCTGATTCGCAACTACGGTCCTGCCAACGTCAGCACGGACATGAGCTGGCCCGAGGCCATGGCCATCTTCACCCAGGGCAAGGCCGGCTTCTACAGCGAGGCTTCCAGTCTGTACAAGAATGCGACAGATCCGGTGAAGTCGAAGGTCGCGGACACGGTCGGGTTCGCTCCGTTCCCTGCGGGTCCCGCGGGGTCCAAACCGTACAGCGTGCCGTCCTGGGCCCTTGGGGTCAACGCGGCATCGACCAACCAGGCGAACGCGTGGAAGTTCATCGAGTGGGCCACCAGCAAGACCATGACGCTGGGGATCCAGCAGGCCGGCGTTCCCGGTGCCCGCGATTCCGTGTGGGCCGACCCGGCAGGGGTCGCAACGTACCCGAAGGATCTTGCGGCAGCGACCGCAGTGAGCGCCAAGAATGGGGTTGGCAGCACTCTCCCGCTCGTTATCAAGGTGGCTCAGGCGCGGGAGATCGTGGGGAATCCCATCGTGGTCGCTATCACGGGCGGGGACTCGGACGCGGCCGCTGATGCGGCGAGTGCGGAGTTCCAGAAGCTCCTGGACGCGGAGAAGTAACGGGACCGGGCGGGTGTCCAACAGGTCGGCCTCATGCTGACGTTGGCCATCCGCCCGTGACCTGGCTCGACAACTGGCTGAAGTACTGAGTGCGAGGTAGACGATGATCGGCACGGTCACCACCAGGCCAACCGCGTGGAGCGCCTATTCCGCATGGGCTAACCGACACCGCAAGTGGTTCTTCGCTGCACCCGCGATGATCTTTGTCGGGCTGCTGATTGCCGTTCCGCTGGCATGGACCAGCTATCTCAGCCTCACCGACTCTCAGGGATCTGTCCGCGCTGAGTCCGAGTTCGTCGGGATCGCGAACTACCTCCAGGTGCTGGGCGACACCGAACGCTTCTGGCCTGCTGTGCTCCGCACGTTCACCTTTACCGGGGGAGCGGTCGCGACAGAAATGGTGCTGGGCATGGGGATCGCGCTCCTGCTCTGGCGTCCGTTCAAGGGGGAGAAGTGGGTTCGCGTGGCGATTCTGCTCCCGTTGGTGGCGACTCCCGTTGCGGTCGGCATGATGTGGCGCCTGATCTTCGACCCCAACATCGGATTCGCCAACCAGCTCCTGGGCTGGTTCGGCATACCTGCGCAACCGTGGCTGTCCGGGCAGACAACCGCACTTCCCACGCTGATCTTCGTCGACGTCTGGCAGTGGACACCGATGGTTGTCCTGATCCTGCTCGCCGGGCTGACCTCCCTCTCCGAGGAGCCTGACGAAGCGGCCCGCGTCGACGGCGCGAACGCCTGGCAAAGGTTCAGGTTCGTCACCCTTCCCCTGCTCAGATCGACGGTCATCGTCGCCATCGTCCTGCGCGGCATCGACGCGCTCAAGACCTTCGACATCCTCTACTCGACCAAGGGCAAAGGCGGCGGCTCGTTTCACGAGGTGGAGACGCTCAACGTGTACGCCTTCGGACTGAGCTTTGACTACAACGACTATGGGATCTCCTCGACCGTGCTGATTCTCTTCTTCCTGCTCATCATCGTGATCATGTGGATGGTCACGCACCGTAGAAAGGGAGATGAGTCATGACCACAGCCGTGACCGCTCACCCCGTTCCGGAGCCGACGACACGGCGACGGCGACGCAAGTCGCGTTCCTACCCGATCTTTCGTGTGCTCGTGCTGACGACGACGGTGCTGCTGTTCATCGCTCCCTTGCTGTGGATGCTGGTGGCGTCGTTCAAGACCAACGTCGACATCTACGACTCGAGCAAGACGTTCTTCTTCACCCCCACGATGGACAACTACTCCAACGTCCTCGGCCGCAACAACTACTTCGACTTCATCTTCAACAGCTTCTGGGTGGCCCTGTGGTCCACGGTGTTCTCGTTGATCCTGGGGGTGCCGGCTGCCTACGCCATGAGCCGGTTCGGTATGAATCGGTCGGCGATGGTGGTGCTCATGGCCCGCATCATCCCGGGAGTGAGCCTGCTCGTTCCCTGGTATTTCATCTTCGCAAACATGCGCCTGGTCGGCGGCTTCGCCGTGCTGATCCTCTCCCACATGTTCGTCGCGCTACCGCTGATCGTGTACATCATGATGTCGTTCTTCGACTCCCTGCCAACCGAGCTCGAGGACGCCGCGCAAGTTGATGGGCTGACTCCGATCGGGGCCTTCCTGCGCATCTCGCTCCCTCTGTCCGTCCCCGGCCTTGCGACCGCGGGCATCCTGTCGTTCATCTTCTCCTGGAACAACTTCATGTTCGCCCTGGTGCTCGCCGGAGCGAACACCAAGACGCTTCCCGTGGCGATCTTCAACTTCGTGTCGTACGCCAGCATCGACTGGGGCGGCCTCATGTCCGCGTCCGTCGTCGTCACGGTCCCGATCATGGTGATCGCCCTATTCACGCAGAAATACATCGTGGCCGGCCTCACCGCCGGCGCGACGAAAGGTTGACCGATGACGTCCCATCTGACTCCGGCGATCCTTGGGTCGTCAGTGCACCTCGACCCTTACTTCAAGTCCGCGGCCGGTGATGGCCACTCCGCTATCCCGACCGGAACGCAAATCTTGTCCTCTGGGGACGCCTTTTCGCCTTTCATGGTGGTCAAACGCGATGCGCTCGCACACAATTTGACGACCATGGCCCGGTACTGCCGGGACGAAGGTGTTCAACTGGCAATGCATGGCAAAACATCCATGTCTCCCGAGCTCACCATGGCCCAACTCAACGCTGGAGCCTGGGGAGTCAGCGCAGCGACGCCCTCGCAGGTACGCGTATTTCGGGCGTTTGGTGTGCGCAATGTACTCCTGGCAAATGAGTTGGTTGACCCGGCGGGTATTCGCTGGATAGCCGAATATCAGGCCGCGCACGCGGACGAAGAGTTCTACTGTTATGTTGATTCTGTCGCGGGGGTAGAACTGCTGGAGACGGAGCTTGCCGCTCTCGCTTTCGGCGTCGTTATCGATGTGTTTGTGGAAGTCGCTGTCGAAGGCGGTCGCACCGGCGCACGTGAACGTACGACAATCTTTGAGGTCGCCCGCGCCACCGTGGCGGCTCGACACCTCCGTCTCATCGGTGTGGCCGGGTACGAGGGCGCTCTTGCGAGCGATAGGAGCTCGGAGGCGATCCAGCGTGTTCGGGATTACTGCGCGTACGTTGGAGCAGTCGCGGTAGAATTGGACCGCGCCCGGCTCTTCGAGGTACCCGACGTGGCCCTTAGCGCTGGCGGAGGAGCGTACTTTGAAATTGTCGTGGATGTCTTCAAGACTGTTGAGCTCCCGTTCTCACGGCGGCGCATAATCATCCGTTCTGGGAGTTACCTCTCCCACGATGACGGACTCTATGCGCGTATCGCGGCATTCGCGCAGCCGGGAGCCGCTTATTCGCTCCAATCGGCGCTTGAGTTGTGGGGCCGGGTGCTTTCCCGCCCCGAGCCCACTCTCGCGTTCATCGACTTCGGGCGTCGGGATGCATCCTTTGATCAAGGTTTGCCTATTCCGCATGCAGTTCGGTCGCGAGACGGCCTGAACGAGCGGCCAGTGTCCGACTTTGTGATCACCGCATTGAACGACCAGCACGCCTACCTTAAAGTGCCCGCCGAGGACCCTCTCGCCCCAGGCGACTGGGTCGCAAGCGGGATCTCCCACCCCTGCACGGCGTTTGACAAATGGCGATACCTCCCCGTTGTCGACGCCAGCTACGCCGTCGTAGGTTCTATTACAACCTACTTCTAAAGCTGCAGGAGCACGACGCGGGAGACTGGGAGGGCCTCCCAACCTTGGGTGAACTCGCTGAATCACTCTCGCGTAGACCAATCACGGACCCAGTCGTGCCCGGAGAACCCCCCCCGGATCCAATCGTCACTAAGGAAAGAGCACAATGGAATCCAGAACAGCAATTGTAACAGCGAAGGCACCGCCGCCGGCGCACACGTTCTCCCAAGGTGTACGCACGGGGCCGTTTTTGCAGGTATCCGGACAAGGCCCGGTCGATCCACTGACGAACGAGTACCTCCACCCCGATGACGTAAGGAATCAGACGTTTGCCACTCTGCGGAACGTCGAAGCGGTCCTTAGCGCCGGAGGTGGATCGTTCGACGACGTCATCATGCTGCGCGTCTATCTGACCAAGCGTGAAGACTTCGCCGTGATGAACGACGCTTACGGTGAATTCGTCGGCTCACGCGTCAAGCAGGGCGTATTGCCATCACGGACGACGGTTATCACAGGACTCCCGCGCGAAGAAATGCTTGTGGAGATTGACGCGCTTGCCTACATTTCGCAGTCTAGCTACCTCATCGGCGAAGCCTAATGTCGACCGTAGCGCAACTCGCTGCGCAGCACGCAGAGATCGATGCCTTCCTCTCATCCAAGAATGCCGAGTTGATCGAGTTCGTTCGCTTGCTTATCTCCATCGATAGCCAAATACCGCCGTATGCGGATGAACGGGAAATCGCGCGGGTGCTCATGCAGACACACGATGCCATGGGCTTGGGCGCGGGGTCCATTGTGGGCCCGTCACCAGAGCGGCCGAGCTTGCTCACCCGCATCCTTGGATCTGAGCCGACGGCCGGCAAGAACCTTATGCTCAACGGCCATATCGACACCAAGCCCGTCGGCGAGGCCAGACACTTGTGGCGCACCGATCCATTTGGCGCAACTATTATCGACGGCGATATCTACGGGCTTGGTTCCAATGATATGAAAGCCGCAGTGGCCGCTATGACGTATGCTGCCTATGCACTGCGCGAGACCGGCGTCGAACTGCAGGGGGACCTCTTGCTCGCCTTTGTGGCGGATGAAGAGGGTGGCGGCCAACATGGCTCAAAGTATCTGGCGCCGCTTGTAGAAAATATTGACTGCGGCCTGATCGGTGAGCCGAGTGGGTGGTCTGAAGACTGGCAGGGAATCCATCTGGTATCTCGCGGTGTGTGCTGCTTTCGCATCCGGGTTACGGGAACCCAGCGCCATTCGAGTCTGTCCGACCGGATTCCGAACGTGAATGCCTCACTCAAGGTTGCCGGTTTGATGACACGCATGGCCGATGAGCTCGAGTTGAGCTTCGAGCCCCATGTCCTCGGTGGCATTGGGCCAACGCTCAACCCCGGTGTTCTGATTTCCGGAGGCACCTATTTTGGAGTGATCCCTGGTGAGGCCGAGTTCGCGTGCGATCTTCGTACAGTCCCAGGTATGACCGAGGAGGGGGTGCGCGGCGACTTGAAGCGTTGGCTTGACGCGTGTCGCGCCGAGGATCCAGATCTAATCGTCAACGTCACTTTCGAGCCAGGTCTCTCTTGGGTGCCGTGGTGCGAAATCGCGGCCACTCATCCACTCGTCGCCGTCACTCAGCAGGCAGCCGCCGATGTGCTTGGAGAATCACCGCCATTATCGGTCTTTCCCGGCGGCACCGATGCTGCATGGTTCTCACATGTAGGTATTCCGACACTCGCCTCATTCGGTCCAGGCATGCTGACGTCCGCACACGGTCCAAACGAGTTCGTGAGCGTGCAGAGCGTCATCGATGCGGCGCGCATGTACGCGCGAATTGTGCTTGGCGTCTGTTCCTAGCGGTCGACTCGGATTATCACCAATGGTTTTGCCTAGCGAAAGGAATTGTCGGATGGATGTTCGCTCAGCACTGCGTGTCGCACGTCTGGTGCCGGTGGTGGTCCTTGATGACGCCGCTGATGCCGATGGGCTGGCCGGTGCTTTGGTCGCTGGTGGTCTGCCGGTCGCGGAGGTGACTTTCCGCACGGCAGCCGCGCCGGACGCGATCCGGGCGATGGCCGCCCGCGGGGACATCCTGGTGGGTGCGGGCACGGTCCTGACGGTGGGCCAGGTCGACCAGGCGGTCGCTGCCGGCGCGCGTTTTGTGGTCTCGCCGGGGCTGAGCCGGGCGGTGGTGCAGCGCTGCGCCGAGCACGGGGTTCTGGCGTTGCCCGGTGCGGCGACCGCCACCGAGGTCCAGGCTGCTGTGGAGTTAGGCCTGGACATGGTGAAGTTCTTCCCGGCCGAGACCTGCGGTGGCGCCGCGTTGATCAAGGCGCTGGCGGGCCCGTTCACCGGGGTCAGTTTCGTGCCCACGGGCGGCGTCGGCCCAAAGAACCTTGCGGAGTACCTGGCCATCCCTGCGGTCGCCGCCGTCGGTGGCTCATGGATGGTGCCGCGCGAGCGGGTCCGAACCGGCGACCTCGATGGCATCCAGGCGCTCACGAAAGAGGCCGTCGACCTGGTCCAGGCCATGACCCCGCCGCCCGGTGAGCAGCAGAGGACTTGACGATGGCTGAACTGAGCATCCGACCCGCATCGCAGTGCCGCTTCGACGCGGTGTCCCTGGGTGAGGTGATGCTGCGCCTAGATCCCGGTGAGGGGCGCATCCGCACCGCCAGGTCCTTCCGCGTCTGGGAGGGTGGTGGGGAGTACAACGTCGCCCGAGGGCTGCGCCGGGCGTTCGGCCTGCGCAGCGCAGTGGTCACCGCGCTGGCGGACAACGAGATCGGGCGGCTCGTCGAGGACTTGATCCTCACCGGGGGCCTGGACACCTCGTTCATCCAGTGGGTGCCCTACGACGGGATTGGCCGCGGGGTGCGGAACGGGTTGAACTTCACCGAACGCGGCTTCGGCGTGCGCGGGGCTGTCGGGGTCTCGGACCGCGGTCACACCGCGGCGTCCCAGCTCAAGCCCGGGGACGTGGACTGGGACCACCTCTTCGGCAAGCTCGGGGTCCGCTGGCTTCACACCGGCGGGATCTTCGCCGCCCTATCCGAGTCCGCCGCCGCCACGCTTATCGAGGCTGTCACCGCGGCGAAACGGCACGGCACGATCGTCTCCTACGACCTCAACTACCGCCCCAGCCTGTGGAAGGCGATCGGAGGCCAGGCCAAGGCGCAAGAGGTCAACCGCGAGATCGCCCGGAACATTGATGTGATGATCGGCAACGAGGAAGACTTCACCGCCAGCCTCGGGTTCGAGGTCGAGGGCGCGGACGAGAATCTCTCTGACCTTGCCGTGGACAAGTTCGCCGCGATGATCGAAAAGGCCGCTGCTGAATACCCGAACTTTAAGGTCATCGGCACCACGATGCGCACCGTGCACACGGCCAGCATCAATGACTGGGGTGCGATCGCCTGGTCCCCGTCCACCGGCGTCGTGCAGGCAACCTACCGCCCGAGGCTGGAGATCCTCGACCGCGTCGGCGGTGGCGACTCGTTCGCCTCCGGGCTGATCTACGGTCTACTGGACGGCGAGTCGCTACAGACCGCCGTCCAATACGGCGCAGCACACGGAGCCCTGGCGATGACCACCCCCGGTGACGCCACCATGGTGACCAAGGCCGAGGTGCTCAAACTCGCCGGCGGCGGCGGCGCGCGCGTCGACCGCTGATCGACACCAGGCTGCGCCACCCCCAGAGGCCCCGGTGCTCGGCTGCGGCTCTGACCTCTGAGGAGCCCTGGCACAGGACCCCCGGGCGTTGGCGGGTTGTAGTGGTCTCAGGACCTCGTGGCCCACATCTGCAAGCATGCGCCGGCGGAACCTTAGGATTTCGCCTCCAGAGCTTCCGGATCGAAGTTCCGTGCGATAACGGCTCTTCGGACTTAACGGGGCAACTCGGGTCGAGGGCGCTGACGTAGGACGCCCGTGACCTCGTGATCATGGCTGTTGTCAAAGACAGTTTCTGATC
>Ga0209585_10000329_pt1 | contig 18330 bp, 17 predicted proteins | sample NGEPerone_FD_185491 | JGI IMG/M metagenome (GOLD analysis project Ga0209585, IMG submission 185491) | Arctic peat soil microbial communities from the Barrow Environmental Observatory site, Barrow, Alaska, USA - NGEE Permafrost154B-one... | ecosystem: Environmental > Terrestrial > Soil >... | reverse complement strand
AGGCCGCAGGCCTCGATTGTTAATGCATTCGCCATTGGCGAATGTTAGCTTTGGTTCCGGGCCGCGGACAACCGATAAGCCTAAACCGATAAAAGAGTGCGCCTCGACGACTCCATACAGTCGGTCCTGTTCCATTTCTTTTTTTGTTTGAACAGGACAAAGTCTCGGCTCTACTCACTCTTTTATCGGTTTAGGCTTATCGGTTGTCCGCGGCCCGGAACCAAAGCTAACATTCGCCAATGGCGAATGCATTAACAATCGAGGCCTGCGGCCTCTTGACTATTTATGACCATTGCAGCAGCTCCGCCATCAGACGTTAGTGAAACCAACAACATCAGCGAGTACATGTTTGAGCGATTTTTATTTAACTAGAAATAAGAAACAGAAAAATCGTGAGTTGTACGGAGCGTTGTTGGGCTTTACAACGGACGAAGGGGAGATGCGGCAGCAGGCCTTGGGTTTTTGGCTACTTTTGGGTCTAGAGCCTGTTTAAGTTCTCCCTTCCTGGATGAGATTGCACAGTTTTGAGGTAAAATCTGTTTGGGGCGAGGAGGTGTACCGGAGGTACGCTGACGAACCGTGGACAGATTTTGGCCAAAAGTGGGTGATTTCAGGCCAGATGGAGAGAACTTGAATAGGTTCTTGGCCAAAAGTAGTTGGGTGGTTCTGACCAGTCAGAACGTTTGAAAAGATTTGATAAAAGTCACTAAGGAAGTACCTCAAACCGCTTGTGGTGTATAGTTTAATTTATGAAGCTGCTTATTTGGGTTGGTATAACCGTCGGGGGTGCACTTGGCAGCTGGCTAGGTGCCATGATAGGCCACGGAAATTACCTAAGCGCATGGAGCATTTTTCTCGGTGGAGCAGGGTCCTTAGTGGGCATCTGGGCTGGTTTCAAATTTGCCAAAAATTATCTAGGATAGAAACCGATTAATTTTGCAAAAGCGAAATCCTCAGGTATGATATGTCGTTGACGCCCGGAAAACATAACGGGTAAGGTGAAGTAACGTATACTGGCCTTATTCAAGATCGCTTACTCCCAGAGTAAATCTGAATGAGCGAAAACTGTTTTCTCTGAAGGAAGAGTACCCCGTAGGTACTATGAGAGAAGAAAAACAGTTTGCAGACGGTCAGATTTGGTCTGGGGGTGTGGGAGTTTTGGGTAAGTCCAGTATACTGTAAGGAACGCATGTCAAAAAATCTCGTAATTGTAGAGAGTCCGGCGAAAGCCAAGACCATAGAAAAGTATCTCGGTAAAGACTTTACCGTGCTTTCGAGCGTCGGGCATATACGCAGCATTGTTAAAAAAACTAAAGACGGCACACCGCCAATTGATATTAAGGCCGGCTTTAAAACAATTTACGAAATCGACCCAGAGAAAAGAAAGATCATCGCCGGGCTAAAGAAAGCCGTCAAAGCAGCCCCAAACGTCTGGCTCGCAACCGATGAAGACCGCGAAGGAGAAGCGATAGCTTGGCATTTATGCGAGGTGCTAAAACTAGATCCTAAAACCACAAAGCGAATTGTTTTTCACGAAATTACTAAAAGTGCTATCGAGGAAGCTATAAAAAATCCGCGTACCGTCGATATGAATTTAGTACAAGCCCAGCAGGCCCGTCAAATTCTTGACAGGATTGTAGGCTTCGAGTTATCGCCCGTTGTATGGCAAAAAGTACCTGGCGGCAAATCTGCCGGCCGCGTGCAATCTCCGGCTGTGCGACTGCTAGTCGAACGCGAGCGTGAGATTTCCGCCTTTGAAGGTTCTGCCAACTTTAAAGTAACGGCTGCATTTTCGATTAGTGGAACAGGCATGAAAGCCGAGCTACCGCAGCGCTTCGACACCGAACTAGCCGCCCAAAAATTCTTAGAAGGTTTGATTGGTGCCAATTTCACGGTAGCAAACGTTACGACTAGACCCAGCACCCGTAATCCAGCTGCACCATTCACTACCAGCACCTTACAACAGGAGGCCAACTCTCGGCTCAGCTTTAGCGCCAAAGCCACTATGTCCAGCGCCCAAAAGCTGTACCAAGAAGGTAAGATCACCTATATGCGTACCGACTCTTTAAACCTAAGCGGGCAAGCCATCGCAGCTGCCGCCGACTACATTAAAAGCACTTTCGGCGAAGAATACTCCCTGGTACGCACCTTTAAAACTAAATCTGCCGGTGCCCAGGAAGCCCACGAAGCCATCCGACCAACAGATATGGGTACAGAGCGCGCCAGTACTAACGACTACGACCAAAGACTTTACGACCTTATCCGCCGCCGCACTCTAGCTAGCCAGATGGCACCAGCCAAGCTCGAGAAAACGACCGTTACCATTAAGATTTCCTCGACAAAAGAAGTTTTTGAGGCCAAAGGGGAAGTAATTATATTCGATGGCTTCTTAAAAATATATGGAGCCAACCAAAAAGACGACGCAATCTTGCCAGCGGTTAGTAGCGGCGATGCGCTAAATCTCAACGAAGCATCGGCCAGGCAAGTCTTTGTTCGTCCACCAGCTCGCTACTCAGAGGGTAGCTTAGTGAAAAAGTTAGAAGACCTCGGCATTGGCCGTCCAAGCACCTATGCCTCCATTATTAACACTGTCCAGGTCCGTGGCTACGCCGAAAAGGGCGAGGACGAGGGCACAGCGCGCGATATTATTGTTTTGTCACTTAAAGACAGTCGGGTGCAGCGCGAAATCGTCCAAGAAAAGACCGGTTCCGACCGCGGCAAACTCGTCCCAACTGCCGGCGGGCAAGTGCTCAGCGACTTTCTAACAACTCACTTCGACCGCATAGTGGACTACGACTTCACGGCCAATGTAGAAGAAGAATTTGACGAAATTGCCGAGGGCAAGCTCGAACGAAATGCCATGCTCAAAGAATTCTACAAACCGTTTCATGATCTTATCGAACAGTCTGGGGGCATTAAACGCTCCGACGTTGCCCAAGCCCGCGAAGTAGGTAAGGATCCTAAGTCTGGGCTGCCTATTTATGCTCGCTTTGGTCGCTACGGACCAATGCTGCAAAAGGGCGAGCAAGAGAGCGAAGATAAGCCAGTTTTTGCACCGCTACCAGCCGGTGCTAAACTCGAAACCGTCACGCTCGAACAAGCCCTGGAAATGTTCAAATTACCGCGTGAAGTCGGCACTACCGAGGCAGGTGAGGTTATTAAAGCCAACGTTGGCCGTTTTGGTCCCTACATCGTAGTTGGCAAAACATTTGTAAGTATTAAACCGCACGATCCGAATACTATAACCGAAGCAGATGCCCGTGAACTCTACGCCGAAAAGCTTAAGAAAGAGGCCGAGAAGCTCATTAACGACTTCGGTGGAGGCATCCAAGTCCTAAATGGTCGTTACGGTCCATATATAAGTGACGGTACAAAAAACGCCAAAATTCCCAAAGGCGTCGAACCTAAAGCGGTTACCCACGAGATTGCCAAGGAACTCCTCAAAAAAGCCCCAGCCACCAAAAAACGAACCTTCAAACGCCGCGCGGCACCCAAAAGGAACTAAACTGCACTGTGCGAAAGATCACACATCTGTAGTTATATCTGATTATTGCATTTATAACAGGGTATTGTTTGATAAATATTCTACAACACGAACTTAGCTCTGACGTCATAATTGTGCTACAATAGGCTTAGTAAAAAGTAAGTTTGACTTATGAAAATTAAAGTTATATAATTAAGCTTAAGTCATCCTATTAACAGATTAGAGGAAGAGTAAAATGGCCGATACCACTACTACAGCCGTGCTAGAAACACAGCAAATTGTCAACGATATCCTTGCTACCATTGAGCGAGAAAGAGAACGCGAAATTATTTCACGTCGCTTCGGACTTTTTGAAAGAAAGGAAACATTAGAGCAAATTGGTGAGTTGCTCGGCATTACTCGCGAACGCGTTCGTCAACTCGAAAAATCTGTTCTTACTCGTCTCAAGTACAGTGCAGAGCAGGGCGATATTCCTCATGTCTTAGAAGTCGAAACAAAGCTTGTTGATATCTTAAAGGGGATGGGCTGCGTAGCTCGTGTTTCGGATTTAAGCGCTGTAGTCACAGCCGACAATTCTCGTTTAGAGCAGTCAAGAGTGTCTTTTATCGCGCAGCTTTGCCCTAAACTCGCCGTTATTAACGACGACGATCATTATCATCACAGTATCGCCCTTAAGCAATACCACGACGAAGAGGCCTTAAAGGGACACGTCCAAACACTCATCGAAACTATTAAGAAGATTGGCGCACCAAAACCAATCGATCACGTTGCCGCTCAAGCCGGCATAGAAGACCCTAAACACGCTGAGGCTATTGCCAGCACCAGCAAACACCTTGCTACTCTCAATGGCCGTTGGGGTCTTATGAAGTGGCCTATGGTGAACCCAAAGAACATTCGCGACAAAATATACGTTATTCTACACGAAAACGGCAAACACATGCACTTCAACGAGATTGCCGACGCTATCAAAGTCTCTGAGTTCAAACGTAAAGAAGTTACCACCCAGGCAATTCACAACGAACTCATCAAAGACAAGCGCTTCGTGCTTATCGGCCGTGGCATTTACGCCCTAAAGGAATGGGGCTACGAAAAGGGCACAGTCTCTGATATCATCACCAAAGTCTTAAAGAAGGCAGGCGAGCCGCTACACCGCGATGAAATCGTCAAGCGCGTACTCAAAAGCCGTTATGTAAAAGAAACTACTATCCTGTTGAACCTACAAGGCAAACCACAGTTCAAACGTGTTGCAAAAGCCACCTACTACATCGCTGAGTAAGACAAGGGCACTCATGAGTGACAATAATTTTCGGTCGGAGAGGATACCAACAGTTGTTACTGTTCAAGGCGAATTAAGCTTTGTGGATGTTGCGCGTTTGGCCTATTTGGCAGGTCAGCTGGGTATCTCTGCTCAGGTAGAGGCAGACTTTTCCCATTTAGAATTTCCCATCCTTTCTCTAATTACTGATAGAGAGCAGTACCTAGGCTACGAGCACTTTGAAGATTTTAACAATACAACGAAATTTACGCACAGGGCTGAGCTAAGCCGCGGTTTTAATCAATGCATTGACGCCGGTAACAGCGCCTCCCGAAGTCCTTGGCGTCCGTCGTCTAATAGCGTAGACGAAGCCATGCATACGATTGCACATCCCGAGGGGCTTATAGTTAAAACTCGAAAAGAAGTTGGCTTAGAACCTTTGCCTCGAGACGAACGCTTTAAGACTACAAATAACGCTTCCGCACGGCGTATTCTGTTTCATTCTATAGTTTGTGGCCAGTTCGCTATCCAAGCAGGCAGTTTCGTTAATCTATATCAGAATTCGATTAACGATCGTATTAACAACCTTCTTGTATCTTCATTAGCTAATCAAGTTAAAAACCAACTAAAATAATACGTACATTTTACGAACAGGGTATTATGGCACGTATGGTAGCTGGGCAGAAGCCAATAGTATCAAACAACCATAAGCACTACGTAGAGCAGAGCAACGTAAAATTATTAATTATTTTTGGGTCGGCAGAGAAAGTGAAGCCCGGTGATTGGGCAGCAGAGCAACCGAACTACTCACAGCAACAACGTCGCACAATGTATATTTTGCGACACGTCTTACATATTAATAGATGAGTTACATTACCCCTCCTGTAGGGGATTCAACTAGTTATCAAGTTATAAAGTTCATAAAGTAGAAAGTTCTTAACGCTACTTTGCTTTCTCCGTAGCTAACTTTCTACTTTATGAACTTTATAACTTTCGACTGCTGCGCACGCCCGTGCATAGCTGGTTGTGATATTTGCACAATTTGACTTTTCCACAGTTACGTCGTGAAATACTTGCTTTTTGTCACTTTTCACTTGTTTATATAGTTCTCTTTTTTCTTGTCCACACTTCTCTTTTTTTGACAATTCCCTGCTTTATTTCTTGTGTATGTTTTTTTACAATTCCACGCAATTACTTATACCTGAACAAAATATGAACATTGAGGGGAGAGTGGAGCACAGGGGGTTTTATATTAAGACCTACAACGTGTCGGTGCCACAGTTCAACCAATTACCTGTAATACGCTCGGCCATCCACTCGCACGTCAATGTATTGCGAGGGTGTTATGCCCTGCTCTTGTAGCTTTTCGGCAGTTGCCAGGTAAGTCCCTGTTTGTTGGGTTGCCTGGGTAGTCTGTAGGTTAAACTTTACATAATAGGGCTTACCGGCGGGATATACGTTAAGTTGACTTGCTGCTGCCGGTAGGCTCAATTGAGCAATTGGCACTTTATTTGCTTTAAGCTGAGCAAGGACTACCTTGATGAATGTCACTGATGTGCTCGAAAGTACAATACTACCTTGCGAAAGTTTTAGGCCACTTTCATCGCGAATAGCCGGCAAGTTCAGTTTTCCCAGATTAGAAACATTAACGGCAGCGATTAGTGCTTTGCCGTTCTCGTCTATGACAAAAGACTGCCCAGTCGAGCCAACCAAAATAAAGCAAGGCGCAGCAGTTCGAAAGTACATGACTGGTCGATGCCCAGCCAGTGGCAATGCAATATTCACACTCATCAACTCTGGATACTGGCGCATCATTTCCCGTTCTACTTTTGTCGTATTAACCGTTAACTTATTGCCATTAAAAACGGAACTACTCAAATAGGCTTGTGCAGCAGCCTGGTAGGTGGCTTTATCGTGCAGCAAATAGTTGGCTTGAGTAATATTCGAACTTTCCACTTTTGGGTCAGAGCTCAAGCGTAGAAAGTTTATCAGACAGGCCACCACTGCCATTCCCACAATTAAAAGGCCGAATCGTTTGCGCACAAAAACTATAAACATCCGCAAGCTTTGCTTAGGAATGATCTCAGCATAAAGCGGTGTGCGCCGACGCTCACGGGCGATATGTTGTGAACGTTGTGAATAATACGAAAAAGCTGCCGGATTGGCTTTCTGGCTGGTGACTGGTCTGGTACGACCAGGCTGTTTTTCGTGTTTTTTTTGTCGGAATTTCATAATTTTTATGTATCGAGACTTACTGCGGCTGGTTATGCCTTATCGAGTTGCCTGCTCCAATAATACCATCGCCAGCCGTTGGGCGGCATCGGGAACTGCAAATTTTGCCATTTTTTTGCCCAACTCAACTTGTTTTTCTTCGCTATCAAGCAAATCCACCAGTGTCGGATACAAATCTGCTACCAATTTGTCTTCACGAACAATTGCCACCGCTCCATTCACTGCTAAGTACTCGGCATTTTTAAGTTGATGCCCCGCTGTAAGCTGCGGATTCGGAACAACTACGCAGGCTTTTTGCTGAATCGCAAACTCTGCCAGTGCCGTTGCGCCAGCCCGCGTAATAATAATATTCGCCGCCCCGCTGTAACGGTGCATGTCGGTCATATAGCCCTCTACCACTACCCTACTTTTGTGTTCAGGCGTAAGCAGTTCACCGTAGCGCTGATTTATAGCAACTTCATTTTTTCTACCTACGCTCTGCACGACTGCAAGATCGGGATAATTTTCGAGCAGTTTAGGTAAAATGCCTTCGACGGCCGTATTGAGACGTTGCGCTCCCAGTCCACCACCGGTGATAAAGAGCATCTTTGCGTACGCCCCAAGGCCAATTTCTTGCCGAAAAGTGTCACGATCGGCTTTACCGATTGGCTGATAATTTGCATGCACTGGCACACCCACCGTAAGGGTTTTGCTTTTCGGATAGGAGTACACCTCGGCCGGGAGAGCAACGGTGTGTAGCACTGCCCACCGCGCAATAATTCGATTTGCCAGGCCTGGAATGGCATCTGAATCGTGTGTAATAAACGGTATACGCAACCGCGCTGCCGCCAGTCCGACCGGCACGCCGACAAAGCCACCTTTCACAAAAATACAATCGGGTTTGATCTTTTTTAACAACCGATAGCTCTGAAAAAAGCCCTTAACCGTCCGGAACATGTCTCTGGTATTGAGGCCAACGGTTTTTACGTCGAGTATTTGGCGTAGCCCCTCGCCATGATAGCGGCGAAATTTGCCGGCAGCGACAGCGTACACAGCATCAATATCGCCGTTACTGCGCACAATATCGCCGAGATTGTCGCCTCGCTGACCAATATAAACGAGCGTAGCATCTGGACGTTGCTTTTTAATTTCGTGCGCGACCGCTAAAATCGGGGTGATATGCCCCCCGGATCCGCCGCCTGTCAGTGCGATGATCACTAGCTATACTCCTGTTAGTTGCTTTACTGCGTCCTACAAACGATGTGTAGTGTGAAATTTGAAATACTAAACCAACGGCTGCAGCTACAAAAACGACACTGGTACCACCATAGCTAATGAATGGCAAAGTAATGCCCTTCATCGGCAAAATCCCAATCATAGCACCCACATTTATAAGTGTCTGGATGCTTAACCATGCGAATACACCCATCGCCACTAACAGATGGAAATTATCAGCCGCCCGCTCTGCAATGGTTTTTATTCTACCAAACAAAGTCGCGAACAAGCCCAGAAGCACCACGGTGCCAATAAAACCAAATTTTTCTGCGTAAATTGCAAAGATTGAATCGTTTGCAGCTTCGGGCAAGTAGCCATATGCTTGGACGCTTTTGCCTAATCCTAGACCGAACATACCACCCGATCCAACAGCTATCATCGCCTGACACGCCTGGTAACCGGATGTCTGACAATTTGCTTCCGGGTTGAAATACGTGGCAAGGCGATCCCGACGATACGGCGTAGCTACAACCGCAATAAGTGCAATTATGGCTATCAGCCCACCGATAGCCAATACTCTGCGCATAGGTAGGCCTGCGACGGTTACCATAATGCCTACCATGGCCACAATTACACCGGTCGAACCAAGGTCACTTTGGAAAAACGCCACCACAAATGCAATCGCACCAATGGCTAGCGCGATTGGCTTAAAAGTCTGTTTGTAGTCAGCCACAAGACCACGACTCATCCGATCAGTCAGGAAGCTGGCCAGCCATATAAGTATGGCAAACTTTAGAAGCTCAACTGATTGAAATGAAAAAGCGCCGATACGCACCCAACGATGAGCCGGATAACTTGGATTAACTGGCATTATTAACGCGATAAGGGTAGCTAAAGCCGCGACAATCAAGAGTGGTTTGTATGCGTTTTTCCACCAGCTAAGCGGCACTCTAGAACTTATACCAAAAGCAACCACGCTAAGCGCAACCGCAACTAGCTGTTTGAGCACATAGTAATTGCCACTAACGTGCGCTGACTCACTGAGGGCCGGACTGATCGAATACACAACAATCAAACCAACCGCAAGCAGCACCACACACGGTGTTATGAGCCAATAATCAGGCTTATGACGTCGTGCTCCAGTTGCTTCTTCGGTAGCATTTCGACCTCGTGAGGAGCGGAAACTACGTACTCCCGACGACGGTTGCATTACTACTTACCGGTACCTTCCCGCCAAAAAAACAATTAAACCCAACACGCCCGATACTTGTCCTAATATCCAAAAACGCATAGTGACTTTTGTTTCCGGCCAACCTAACGCCTCAAAATGATGATGCAGCGGCGAAGACAGAAACACACGTTTGCCATTGCGCAGCCTTTTAGAGATCCGATTGATAATAACTGAGCCTGTTTCGACAACATAAACCGCCCCAATAACCGGCAATACGTACACAGTATCGGTCTGCATGGCAATGATACCGAGCGCCGTTCCCAATGCAAACGAGCCGACATCACCCATGAAAAATCGTGCTGGAAAAATATTAAACCACGTGTAGCTGAGTAAAGTACCAACAACGGTCAAACAAAATCCGGCTAAGGCGTATCGCCCTTGAATACCGGCAATGATGGCATAAGTCGTGAATGATGACACAAGCAACCCACCAGCCAGGCCATCCAGTCCATCAGATATATTCACCGAGTTAGCCGTAGACACTACAACCAACCAGAACAAAATAACCACAAAAAAACCGACGTAGACGTCGTGAAACACCGGTAGATAAAGAGTAGTGACATCAAGTTTCGTGTAAAACCACAAACCACCTATAAGCGCCACGGAACTGTGGAGCAAAAATTTGACTTTGGCGCTCATGCCAGCCACCCCTGTTCGTGAAGAGCGAATATTTATGAAATCATCGAAGAGTCCGATTGTACCAGCTGCCAACATACCGGCCAGTGGTAACCACGTTTGACTGCGGTCGAGATTACCTAAAAGCGTTACTAACGCGATTGATACTACGAATACCAATCCTGCCATGGTGGGTATCAGGCGCTTGTGTTTTTCGGCATGCAAATGGTTGTACACGGTAGAAATACCGCCAGCCCACGCTTCAGTTCGTTGCCGTTTCCACCAATGCCCCTTGTACGCGAGTGAGGTATACAGTGGCGTAATGATCATCGCCAGTAAAAAGCCGAAAAAGCCAAGTGCTAATATGCGGATAAGTGTGCTGTTTTGCACCGCTAGGGTGAATGTGTCTGTCATGATATTGTTACCCTTAAGTATATCATTTAGCGGCCCTTCGGCTGTACATAAGAATTATCAATGAGCATATGAGCGATATCACCGAATACCGGTTGCGCAGCCGCCGTACCAGCATAACCTCCGCCTTTTGGTTGAATCATGAATACCACGATCACATACTGCACGTCCTGACCACCGACAAAGCCTACATAAGTACCATTAAACAGGTTGTCCGAATAAGTCCCATTTTTGGCCAGTTGCGCCGTACCTGTTTTACCGCCGACAATATATTTTGATTGGTCAAATCTTTTATCAAAATTATGTTTCTCGACAACATTTTGCAAGAGTGGAATCATTTCCCCTGTAACGCGGCTCGAAACAACACCACGCTTTAACACTTCAGGTTGTTGCTTGACAGATTTACCGTCGGCACCAGTTTTGCTATCCACCAGATGTGGCCGATAATACACTCCCCCGTTCATGACCGCCGAAAACGCTCCTGCAATTTGTATAGGCGTTGCTGTCATCGCCTGGCCAAACGCCGTGTTAGCGTATGTCAGGTTAATACCGGCTCCGTTGTTAGCCGGTTTTGGTATATAGCCTGTCGCTTCGTACCCCTGCTCTATGCCGGTTTCTTTGCCTAGTAGATAGTGATTCGTCATGTAGTCGTACCATTTTTCGCGACCACGACGATTAATGTCGCCTCCTCCACCCATTTGCATCAATTCCCAGGTAGCACCGGTGTTTAACGACAGATTAAGAATGTCTGCAAGACTACGCGTACCTGCCCCACCGTCTTCTTCGATATTCGTAATATTAAACCCATCAACCACCCAGTGAGCCGGATCATAATAAGTCTGGCTTAAACTGACAGCGCCGCTATCGAGCGCTGCAGCTGTTGTGAGTGCCTTCATAGCAGAGCCTATTTCTATAGGTCGGCTCACAGTCTGGTTGTTGAAAGTGGCGGCATTTTCTACGCTAGCATAATCACCGGGGTTATAAGTCGGAAAGTTGGCCATCGCCTTTATGTCGCCGTTGTGTACATCCATAACGATGGCGCTACCAGATTCAGACTTCGTACGCTCCACATTATTTTTAAGAATTGTTTCTACTTGCTGCTGAATGTTCAAATCAAGCGTTAATAGTATATTATCGCCAGCAATCGGTTGCTTCATAGTATTGCTGGTACTGGTCGCAAGTGGCACGCCGTGGACGTCAGTTATCGCTTTGAGTTGACCTGGTACGCCCTTCAGCTCATCGTTGAGAGCCTGTTCGATACCATATGTGCCAATCCCATCATTATTTACAAAGCCAAGCGCATGGGCAGCTAGGCTACCTTGCGGATAAGTTCGGTAGTCCTGCTCCTGCGTGCCGACGCCTGCTAACTTTAAGTCTCGTATTTTTGTGCTTTGTGATTCGGACAGTTTTTTTGACAGAATGGCATAGCGGCTGCCCTTCGTACGCATAGCATCTTCGTATTTAGCTGCCGAACCGCCAATAATTCGCGCCACTTTGTCAGCGGCCTGCTCGGGGTTTTTTATATATAATGGGTCAGCATACAACGTGTACAGTCGTTGGTTTAATACAATTGGCACCGTCGAGTCACCCTCATGCACCGAGATAATCCCGCGAGATGCCGGTATAGCGTACTGTTTTAACTGGTCGCTGAGAGCAGCTGCCTTATAGTGGTCGTATCGAATAATCTGAACATAGAAAAGCCTCACGCCAAAAACGGCTATCACAAACAAAACTAATGCGTACCACGCACGAACACGCATCACGGCATTATTGGCCGAGCTATTACCCTTTAAAGCCATATGCGTTAATTATACCCTATTGGACAGTATCACTTGGGCTCACCGGCACCATGCTGCTAGCAACTTGACTAGCCTTAACGCGGTCGAGTGAGTGTAGCTGTGCCGAGGTTACTTGTAGATCATTTTGCTCAGACTTGAGCTGTGTTTGTTGCTGTTGCAGATCACTAATGCGATAACCATAGGCATTCGTCTTAGTCACCTGCGTGAGATATAAAAGACCTAACAAGCAAGCAAGCACTATCAAAATAATCGTATTGCTGATTGGTCCCAGCACCTGCTCAGTCGCACGGAAACTCACCGCATTGCGATTGCGACCCGAGTAACGCTGACGCCCTACCGCCATTGAACTTGAATATGTCATTGATTATTTCTTTTTTTATCTTTGTATTTGTTTTTTGGTGGCAGAGCACTTCTATTTTGAAGTGCCTGCCGCTTCAAGATTATATTAAAGTAGCTTTAGACTACTTTAACGTGAATCTTGTATGTACGGGAGCTGCTTTTGACCTGAATTGGCATTGCGTTCCCTTTCTATCTTTTTATTTTGACTGCGGCTCGGAGTTTTGCACTCCTGGCTCGCGGATTAAAAACTAATTCATTCGGGCTGGCCGTTATTGGCCGATTTGTAAGTAAATGGACAGTTGCATCATATCTGTCACCGCCAAGTTCTTTAAAAAACTGTTTGACGATGCGGTCTTCCAGACTATGGAAGCTAATGACGCCGATACGCCCTCCTGGCTTGAGCAGCTTAACCCACAGGGGTAAACTGCGCTCTAGCAGTCCAAGCTCGTCATTGACGGCTATGCGGAGTGCCTGGAAGGTACGTGTCGCCGGGTGAACCCGACTGTGCCCTGGCCACGCCCTACGTACGATATTCGCAAGTTCGGTAGTGGTTTGGAAAGGCCCATTTTGGACAATTAACCTCGCAATTTGTTTAGCTTTTGGCTCTTCGCCATATTTACGGATAAGTACCGCCAGGTCTGCCTCGCTATAACTGTTCACTATAGTTTTAGCGGTAAGTTCCTGCGTCTGATCCATGCGCATGTCGAGCGGGCCGTCTAAGCTTATCGCAAATCCACGATCTGCCTCGTTAAGGTGCGGTGACGATACTCCTAAATCTGCCAAAATAACATCGAATTTCCTATTCTCGCTGAGCAACTTTTCACTTGCTGCCTGAAAATCCATCTGGAGTATAGGTGTTTTGCCGCCAAACTTCTGCTCAAGTGCTGCAACTGCGTTTTCGTCGCGGTCAACCAGAACTGAGAGTTCAGCTGATTTTGTCTTCTCTAGTACTACCGTAGCGTGTCCGCCGTATCCTGCCGTCAGATCGAGGTAGCTATCCCCTTCTTTTGGCTCAAGATATTGCAGAACTTCTTCGAGCAATACCGGAGTATGTTTTTGGTTTGTATTTTGGTTTTGGTGTATCATTGCTTGTTTTTATTTTATTACAAGGTCACCTAATCAGCAGCCAACTTTTTGTTTTTTTGTGGTTTTTGTTTTTATGGTGACCTTTGCAGGCATGTATGTAAAGAAGGGTGAGGTTTAACGCTCAAAGATTTAAAAAATCTAAAAACTTCTTACTGCAGTGCAAAGGTCGAGTTTGAGAGACTTATGTGTGAGGTGGAGTTTTGGGAGGTGTTTTTTGAGAAAAGAACAAGGGTTTTTATAGTGGTTCCCTGTCCAATCCACTTGTTGACTGCCGATTAGCTAATCTCGAGGCGTATAAGTGCAAGGTTAAATGACACTTATAACTTAGTAACATTCTACTGTCGTGTGCTAATCGTCCGAATTGTTAAGGATCTCGTCGCTAGGTTTATACTTTGGCTGTTAATCGCCAGTATTTGCCTGCACGTACTGCTACCAGTTCGCGGTCTATGCCTGCATACTCAAGCAGATGTTGCTCGAGGGTGATGCGCCCTTGCTTTTCGTCAATGGTGCTCTCCGCCTTGCCCATTCGGAATTGAACGTTGAGATCGGCCACTTTCTCGTCCAGGATACTTCCCTTCAGCTGTGATTCGACTTCCTCGTCCCATACCTGTTTCGGGTATAGATGCAGGTACTGTTTAAAGCCTCGAGTTACGACTACGCCGCTTGCAAACTCCGCGCGAAGCTCTGCCGGTATGGTTAACCGTCGCTTATCGTCAAGCTTGCGTTCGAAGTAATCTATCGATGCCATAAATATTTTATTGATTTTATTGGTTGTACTAGTGGTTTTTATGTTTTTATGTAGTTGAGGTTGTACCCACGACTACCCACTGACCTGAGCATACTACCCACAGCTACCCACTGCAATACCTTTTATTATAAATAAGTGGTGTTTCTGACACCACTTATCCACAGTTTTTTTACCGGTAGGCCTTGGACACAACCTGTAGCGCCCTAGCCTATTTCCAAAACGCTATTGTTACTTGGTGTTCAAGAGACTTTCAACGACTGCCTGCGAATTCTCGTCCACTTCCATGGATGAACCGATCACAAGGTTCATATCCCCATTAACAATTGCTACGCCATCTTCTCCAAACTTCCAGTCGAGCATACCGCCCTTGACAGGATTAACCGCACCGTAATGAACCCAGACTGTTTCGTCTGCTCGTTCACCGAGGCTATGGATCTGATTTTCGGCGCCTGGCCTTGTAATAGCTATCCAGCCAGGATTCTCAAGATCAACTAAGGGCGCCTGAACAATCCAGTCCTTACCAACCGGAACGCTTCCAGCGTTATTATCGTTATCAACATCGTTCGAACCATTAAGCTCTTTGGGTGTTAGGCGAAGCTCTGTACCGCTCTTAAGAAGGATAGATCTGAATACTGGCGTATCGATGGCATTCAGAGCTTCAACACGCTGCGCATGCCTAGCATCGTTTTTGCCGTGCTCTATAGCCACTACAGCGCCTACGCTAGCACCAATAAATGCCGCCATAGCCAAACCTGCCTTAACTTTCTGCCCGCGCTCAGTTAACTTCATATGCGTTCTATTTGGGTTGTTCATGCTCTTGTTCATACTAATTTCTCCTTTTTTAAGACCCGCCGATAGTAACTGGACGCAAGCCATCTTCGTATCGTACGGGCATGCGCATCGTTTTCTTCTCTTCCTCTTCTTTGGCCTCCAGGGTGGCTAGACCTTCCTGAGAGACAACCATCTGATGCTGTAGATTATTGAAATTACTAATTTCGGCAACACCGAACATAGCAAGCGCCGCTACGGCAGCCGCGCCAACGTGGAGCGAGCTGAAAACCGGATGTTTATTTGTTTTGTACTTTTTTTGCATTTTTGTTTATTTTATTACCTACAAAGTAAACATTAGCAAATTATTTTAGTTTTGTCAACATTATGGGAGAATACATTATTCTCTTTACTGCTCTTTTGATGGCAGTAGTATCGTGACGAATGAGCGAACGGTGGTGAACGAGTGGGTCATGAGCCAGGCTTTTGACATCTTCTTTTGATATAAATGACCAGCCAATGGCATGATATGTTGCTCTTCGCAACTGTTTTTTGTTGAAATCTACTGGATACTCTTCCTTTTTTACGTATTTTTCTAATAATGTGGTCACCGGTTTTGTGTTGTTGTACAAGACGTAGTCTAAAATGGGGGCCCCAGCCAGACGTTCAATTTCGGCAGCGTGAGCCGATACATCCATGCCCGTCGTTTGGCCAGGCTTAACCACCAAATTACAGATATAAATTATTTTTGCTTTACAGCTTTGCAAGGATTCAGTGACGCCATCAACTACAAGCAATGGCCCGATAGACGTATAAATATCGCCTGGTGCGATGACGATGTAGTTCGCGTCTTTGATTGCCTGCAATGCCTCGGGGTTTATTGATGCACTAGGTTCCAGGTAGATTCTTGCTTGACCGCTATCAGGAGTGAACCTCATGGTGTCTATCTTGTGCTCGCCACGGGTTTGACGGCCGGTAGCGTCTTCGTAGACCAAGCGAACATTGTCTAGGGTAATTGGCATAACCCTGCCCTGCACATTTAGAATTTCACTGGCCGTCTTGACAGCTTCAGCAAAATTTCCATTTAGTTTTTCGAGCGCTGTGAGAAATAAATTGCCGAACGAATGGCCTTTGAGCGTGCCACTCTCGAAGCGATAGTTGAAGACATCGCGAATTTTTTCGGAACGTGACAGCGCGACCAAACACTGGCGAATATCACCAGGCGGTAACACGCCAAGTTCATCTCGCAATACACCGGTGGAACCACCATCGTCGGCCATAGTCACCAACGCCGTTATGTCAGGGGTCAGGCTTTTGAGACCCTGCAGCACAGTAAAACTACCTGTACCACCGCCAATAACGACAATTTTTTTATGATGGGTCGGGTTCGGCAGATGTTTCATCAGTAGATAGCATTATAAAGGACTTGCGATAATAGCGTGTGCGCATGTGCAGTTAGTACGCGACAGACTACTTCATGCCTTCTGGATCCCAGGTAACACGCACTCCATCACTGATGCCATTCAATGTCGCCATATCTTCTGGACCGAGTTCAAAAGAGAACACATCAAAGTTATCACGAATGTGATTTATGTTCGAGGACCGTGGTAAAGGCACCGTGCCATGTTGAATACACCATCGCAACAAAACTTGCGTCGGTTTTACATTATATTTTTGGGCAATCTTATCAACGACTTCGTCTTGCAATTTTGTGCCCCGAGACAACGGACTATAAGCCTCGACCAGTATTTTATTGTCGTAACAATAATTAAGCAGATCTTTTTGCTGTTCATATAAAAACGGATGAAACTCCACCTGATTCACCATTGGAATTTGCTCGGTGTTCTTGCTCAGTTCGTTGAGGTGGCGAACAGTATAGTTTGAAACTCCTATTGAACGCACCAACCCCTCTTTGTACAGATCAACCATAGCGCGCCAACTCAGATTGCGGCGACTCGTTGCCGGCCAATGAATAAGGTATAAGTCTATGTATTCAAGCCCGAGCTCTTTTAGTGATGTCTCGAATGCTAGGCGTGTGGAATCGTAGCCCTGATCTTCGTTCCAAAGTTTAGTGGTCACGAAAATTTCTTCGCGCGGCAAACCCGAAGCTCGGATTCCTTCGCCCACTTCTTTTTCGTTACCATAAATTTTAGCGGTGTCGATTAGGCGGTAACCGCACTCAATCGCGTTTATAACACTCCTAGTAGCTGCCTCACCCTGTATTTCCCATGTTCCAAAACCTAACGCGGGTATTTTTTGTCCGTTCGAAAGATCGTGTACGTTATCTGTAATAGTCATTATCTCCTCTTCTCTGCCAGTGTACCGGTAAGGTCCAAGCGACTCAGTTAGAAAAATTACGTAGCACGGTACAACAGCGCTAAAGTCTTAAGACGATTGGCTCACCGTTATTGACGCTCAGAAATGTAATACCCTTTCCCTTGAAAACTTTTTCCATCATGGAGTACATTTGGACGCGGGCCTCCTCGCTCCAGTGCCAGTCGTGAATCGGTACAATATATTTCGGCTTAAGTTCAAGTGCAAGATTGATTGCACCAATAGTTGAACCCCAAGGCGCTTGCACTGGCAACGCTAAAACTGATTTTGTTTGGCTAAAAGTATGGCTGTCGCCCGGGTGCGTCAGCAACCCTAGGTAATGCACGCCAATTTGCTCTGGCGTAGACGATAGCGGATAGATGCTTTCGTGAGGTGATTCAAATAGCTCAATACCTTCAGGCGTGTCCACACTTACTCCTATCCCTGCTTCTGATAAGTGTTTGGTAGCGTCCGCCGGTGCAGTGATACGAACCTTTGGAAATTTATCTACAAGTTTTTTTATGAGTGGCACCGACATATGATCGGAGTGCATATGAGTAACGATAATATCATCGAGCCATACTAGTGTGGCTACGTCCACAAACGGTTCACTGAATACTCCTGGATCAAATAAAACCGTTCGATTGACTGGTTCTGACATTTCCACGAGTAAACACGAATGCATGAGTTTTGTGATTTTCATTATCCCTCCTTTAGTTTCTGCTTTGCAGCAAAGCAAATCGTACAATAATCTATATAACTCTTGAAAAAATTTCGCAACTAGCTATCTTACTTTAAGACGTCTTTGAGAAGCATTTCCTCTTCGGATTCAGGCTTTAACGAGCGCTTCTTAAT